>Ga0105245_10006769_pt1 | contig 10049 bp, 9 predicted proteins | sample KBSM54metaG_FD_81523 | JGI IMG/M metagenome (GOLD analysis project Ga0105245, IMG submission 81523) | Miscanthus rhizosphere microbial communities from Kellogg Biological Station, Michigan, USA - KBS M5-4 metaG | ecosystem: Host-associated > Plants > Roots > Rhizosphere > Soil | place: Michigan... | reverse complement strand
TGTTCGACTTGAACTTCGCGGCGGCGTCGTGCTCGTACCGTTGTTGGAAGACTATTTTGTAGTATTGCCTTGAAAATGCGCCAATGTATATCATCCATATTGGCTATGCCGATTGAATTTTCAAATGATCGATTTGTCTTTCCGAAAGCCGTGGCGCATTGAGTCGTGGCGCATTGATTTCGAAACGGCATCGGGCTCTCAATTCGATCTGTCGTCGAGGGCGACAATCCCAATGCTCTGAGTTATCGTTGGCGCGTGGCGCGGCACTTCCGTCGGGAGGGGGATATGGCTGAGCTGAATGCTATTGTTGATCTTTCGCACGATAACGGTCTCGTCACTTTTGCAAAGGCAAAGAAGACAGGGCTTCTCGGGGCTATTCACAAAGCCACCCAAGGCACGCAATACCCCGTCCCAAAATCCGGTCAATCGATCTCGGGGCGGCGAACGATCCGGTCCTTATCCAACTGCTGGTTCTGGCATCGGCCGATGCGACCGTGACAAATTTAGTGGAGACGCCAGTGCGTTGGCGAAATTCTGAGGGTATTGATTGTGCGATCAGATCTGTTCGGATTGCAGAGGAATCTGTTCTATTGCGACAAGACGCAGGTGACGAGTGCGCCTTTCTTATTACCTGCACTAACTGACGTACGCAATTTTTAGCGGAGATAGAGCGTGCCAAGACCATACAAATCGCTAGTGTTGTGCTTTGATGGGACGTGGAACACTTTGGATTCGAACACAAACGTCTCGCGTCTCTACAGCGAGGTAGCGGATGTCTCGACGGGATGGGATGAGCAGCTCAAATTTTACGACGAGGGTGTTGGGACACAATGGTACGACCGGATTCGCGGCGGTGCCTTCGGAGCCGGGCTGGACAAGAATATTCGCATGGGCTACGCGTGGCTGTGTTCCGTTTACGAGTCGGCCGCGGCAGATGCTCCGATAGCCAAGCAAGACGGTAACGCGACGCGAAAATCCAATGGCGACTTGGTCAACGCGCCCCCTCATTCGTCCAAGCGGGAATTCCTGACGGGATCGGATATCTACATTTTTGGATTCTCACGCGGAGCCTTTACCGCGCGCAGTCTTGGTGGAATGATCAATTACCTGGGGCTTCCAAAGATAGATCTGGCCAAGATCGATCCGGAAAAAACGGAACTGGCAGACCATCCGGAAATTCAGAATGCCTGGAACCTCTATGCAACGCGCCCTGGCACAGATGTCCGAAAACAGATACAGGACGGGAGTGCTCCGGAGGGTGTGAAGAGCCTGGTCGCCAAGTATGACAAGCAGTTGGAGGCATTCAGGACAGCAGCGGGAAATCGATATCCCGTGCGCATCCATTTCATGGGGGTATGGGACACCGTCGGCGCGCTGGGTATCCCGCGCATATTCGACAAAGACTGGATTCCCCGATTCTCCAGCAAGTATCAGTTTCACGACACTGCGCTCTGTGAAGGCATTCGCAATGCATTTCATGCGGTGGCGATCGACGAACAGCGATTGCCCTATAAGGCAACCCTCTGGACGGAGAAACAGGTCCTCAACGAACAAGTCGAACAACGTTGGTTCCCGGGAGCCCACGCCGATGTCGGCGGCGGATACAAGGACGATTTGCTTCCCGCTCCGCCTTTGAAATGGCTGGCGGATCAAGCCGCCGCGTGCGGACTTCAATTCGTCAATGATCGAAAGACGGTTGGGCCTGACGAAAAGCCGCTGCCCTCAGTCGCAGTTGCGCCCGCAGCATTCAATTTGGACGGGAACGAATATCTGTCTCCCCTACACGATAGCTACGCAGAGTTCTTTGGAGGGGTTTATCGCGCAGTGCGTTCGGTCCCGGGAATGGGCGGCAGGGTTTATCGCCGGATGCTGGTTCTCAGTGACGGAATCAATCAGAAAATTGACGAAACGGCATTTCTGAAATGGAAGGCTGATCCGGAATACCGTCCGCCCAACCTGGGCCAGGCAGGACGCGCCGATGTGACATTCAATGTGGCAAGAGACGATTTGGGTAATCTGATGTCCTCAGCCAGCTTTCCTGTTACAGAACGGCCGGGGAGAGCGTGATGAAATTGCTCGAGGTTGTTACCGGATTGTTGCTCGTATATTTGATTTTCGCGATTGTCGTCAGCGGGATCCAGGAATGGTGGGCCCAATATCGCGGGCATCGTGGCAAATTCCTGAGAATCGGACTGCAAAGATTGATCGGGGATGAATCGATTTTCGTTCGAGTCCTTCAGCATCCCCTCATAGGATCTCTTTATCGAGATCGCGCGGCGCGAGGAAAACCACCTTCCTACATCGAGCCCAACAATTTCGCATTGGCATTCGCTCATGTGGTTACGCGCCGACAAGCGGCGTTGGACTCAGCTGATGCAAAGGCAGATCCCGGAGGGGCCGTGCCGCTCTCGTTTGATTCTCTACGCTCCGCAATCACGACATTGGCGGCCCAGCGCTCACCCGTAGCCGCCGCGGCGCTTCCTATCATCGACCAGGCGCAAGGCAATCTCGAACTTGCGCTGAAAGGGATTGGCGCCTGGTATTCGGGGGGAATGGACCGGGTCACCGGATGGTACAAAGGTTATGTGCAGCGCCGGCTTTTCCTCATTGGATTCATGGTCGCCTGTCTGGCGAATGTCGACACGATTGAGATATATAAGGCCTTGAACAGCTCCGCCGATCTGCGTAGCCAGGTAGTCAGCATTGCGGATTCGGTCGCGCATTCTCAGAAGATAGGCGATGTGGATTTGTCGGTGCTGAACACGAGAGATCTAACGCCTGCCGAATCCCAGACGGTGCTCAAAACAATCCTCTCCAGCCCTGTCATGAAGCTTGCAATAGGATACGGCTGTCTCGATTCAGATACGGCTCAATCCATGAAGATCGATTCGAAAACCAAATCGACCTGGTCTCGCTGTTCAGGCGCGATTCACAAGGCCTGGAACGAGTGGGCATTCTCGGATTGGCTGCGACATATTTTCGGCTGGGCCCTTACTGCATTGGCAGGCTTATTGGGCGCGCCGTATTGGTTTGCAGCGCTGACCAAGATAGTCGACATCCGAGGTAGCGGAACGAAGCCGAAGGAACCGAAGCCGGCTTAGGTGAGGCACAAACATAGCGGATCCGACTAACGGAAAGAGCCACAGAACCACTTCATTTCCTCTGTTTTTCCTCTGTGTTCTCCGCGCCTTTGCCTCGAACTGAGAGGTTCGATTTATCAATCAGCACCAAAGCGGCGAGTGCACTCAGTAACGAAAGGCCGGCGCCGAGCAACATGATCCAGCGGAATCCCGCCACGAAAGATTCGCCGATCGCACGCTTGAGTTGCGCCGTGTCGACTTCGGCGACGTCCGACGGCAGTGCGGCACCGGCCAGCTTTTCGCGCTGGCTGTTCAGGAAGGTCACGATCTCGGGCGAAGCGCCAATCGCATGGAGTTTCGTATCGAGATTCCAGTCGAACACCCACGCCATGACGATGCCGAAGATGGCAATCGCCAGAAGCGCTGCGGTTCTGGCAATGGCATTGTTCACTCCCGACGCGATTCCGGCCTGATCCGCGCCGATTGCGTTCATGACCGTGGTCGTCAGCGGTGCCACCGTGACTGCCATGCCCAAACCGAGCACGACAACCCCCGGAAAAAAGGTCGACCAGTAACTGCCGCCGATTCCAGGCCAAGCGAGAAGCGCGAATCCGCCGGCCGCGAAAACCGGACCGGCAACTAAAGGTAACCTCGACCCAACGCGATCAACCAGGCGTCCTGCCCAGCGCGACAGGATGAACATGATCAGAATGAACGGCAGAAGCGCCGCGCCCGCTGCCGTCGCCGAATAGCCCTGCACCTGGATCAGATTCAGCGGGAAAAAATAAAGACTGCCCCCGAGCGCCGCATACAACCATAACGTGAGCAGATTGGCCCCGGCAAAGTTACGGTTTCGAAACAGTGCCAGCGGCACCATGGGCGAACGAACGCGCCGCTCCGCCACCGCGAAAAGCACCAGCGACGCACAACCGGTTAGCAGCGCTGCAAGCACAACTGCGGAACTCCAATGTCGCGCTGGCGCTTCGATGAAGGCATACACGATTCCGCCCAATCCGACCGTAGCGAGCAACGAACCCCAGCCGTCCAGCGCACGCGCTGGCTTACTGTGGCTCTCGGGAAGATGACGCCAACCGATTGCCAGTACGAGCGCAGCCAGCGGAATGTTGATCAGAAACGCCCACGTCCAGGAATAGCGATCGACGAGAAATCCACCTGCGACGGGACCGACGGCAGTCGCGATTCCGCTGAATCCGGACCAGGTGCCGATGGCGCGGCCGCGCTCATGCTCGGCGAATGACGCGCTGATGAGGGCCAGACTGCCCGGCACTAGCAAGGCCCCCCCGATACCCTGCAGGCCGCGCGTGAGAATGAGCATGTGCACGTCGCGAGCCAGCGCGCAGCCTGCCGACGCCACGGCGAACAGGGCGATGCCAGTCAGAAAGATCCTGCGCCTTCCGAAATGATCGCAAAGCGCACCGCCGACCAGCAGCAGGGAAGCCAGGAACAAGGCGTACGCCTCGACCACCCATTGCATCTGTGCTGCCGTGGCGTGCAAATTCTGCTGGATGGACGGCAGCGCGACGTTCACGATGGTGCCATCCACGAATGCCATGCTCGAACCGATGATGGTCGCGGCAAGCACCCATCTTTGCACCGGAGGCGCATGCCCCGTTGCCGAGTCCGCATGCCCGATCCAAGGATCGTCGCAAGGGTGCTTGCCAATTTGCATCGTGATGTCCAGTCTGCTCGCTCGCGCTCAATGCAGCGCATCATGAACGCAAGTCAACATCGCGTCACGCGCTGGCCGGAAATTTCGGCATCATCCATGCGCGACCCTCTTGCAGGGAGAGCCGGCATCTCGGTTGGAAGTTTTCGTGGTGGCTGATGTCGACATCGCATCTTCGCCCGATGTGAAACAGCAGGCATGTTCGTATCCGCTCGGAGTTCCGATTCAAAGTGCGCGTTTTCGAATCTGTCGCGCGGACGACGCGCACGATTTTTCGTTCATCAACCGGACATTTCATAGTTTCTGATTGCTAAACGTTCCTGAGCGATCCGCGCAGAAATGCGCTGGGAGCAGCGTTGTGGCTTCTTCAACGATCCGATAGCGAAGCGCACCGAACAAGTGGTTGTCGTTCGGCAGACCGGTTTTACCAAACCCACCGCCGCGATGGTTAGTTGATTTGTCCGCCCGAGCTGCGGCAATCCGACGATGTATTCATTGGGTTTTGGTCTCGCAGAATTATTTTCTCAGGAAAACCACTGATAAATCTGAAGTACGAACGCCTGCCGGAAATCCCATCATTTGTGTGTGATTTTTACAACACCGGCTTGTTGATTCACGGAAACGTCCTATGATGGCGCCGGGAATAAAGGGGGAATGGTCTATGACGAAAATGAGACAGCCTAAGTGGCAGTTCACGATCGATGCAGCGGGATATGGCGAGTCGTGGCGTTGGATCCACGTCGATGCGCAGGGAGTCCTGAGACGCTCGGTGACCTGTTTTCCGGGTTACGATGTCTGCGCCGCCAGTGCGAAACAACACGGATGGAAGGGTCCCATGCGGCCCACAGTAGTCAGGTGCATCGAGCCCAGCTCGCCGGATTGAATCACAGCGCTTCGCCAGCATTCCAACTCCGTCAAGTTCGAGTAGGTGGTTAACCTTCGATAGCGCGTCAAAGCTCCCGGCAGCGGAGCACTCCGACATTCACGCAAGCTGTCGGCACCGATTACCCGAAGGTGCACTAGTAACGGCTTGGATTTAGGTATCGGACGCGCCTTCTAGAACGACAACGCGAGCGACAAGGACAGGAATTGATCTTGTCCCTTTTGAGTCTTAAACTCGTCTGTGCGCCGGACGTAACTGAGCGTCGCCCTGCCGATGGAAGAGACCGCGGTAATCCCCGCGGTAATGTCGGCAACGAAAGGTTCCTTGGGCACGCTGGCACTATTCTCGAATGAATTCCCATCCAGGAAAATGTTGCGCGCGACGAGGCGGACTTCCGTCCCCGCAAATACATACCAGGCGAACCAGTGACCATTCAATCGCTGGCGATTGATGAAATCAGTGCCCGAAATGGCGGGTTGAACGCGGGGGGGGCCCCAGTCGACGGAAATCTGCTGCCCCAGACGAGCGAGAATACCGACCGCGCCATAGGTAAAAATATTGCCTATCGACGCGTTAACTTCAGGCAGTAAATCCGCTTCGAGCCCAGCAATCATTGCGGGGAACCGCCATTTGCGTTCTTCGGAAACGACAAATCCCGGTTCGTTGTGCAGTTGCGCACTCCACCCTTGGGCTTTTCCGCCGCGCAGAAAATCATGGGCGAGGGAATGCCAGTCATTTTGTACCACCCCTCCTCCAGCAGCGGGCCCAACCATTCCGACCGTGATCTCAGCGCGATCCAATGTCTCCTGGCTCTCACGGTACAGCGTCGCACCGACGTAAAGCCATCCGGCATAGGGCCGATCGTTGGGGTCCGGCGTGGCACGTGAGAGGTTCTCTGGTGTAAAAATGCTTTGACCGACATAAACGCTGTGCCGATAAGTGCTCCTGTCTTCGGTGTTCTTTCCCGGAAATAAAACGCTGTCCGCGATAGAGACGCGAGGACCGGTCGTCGTTTCACCGGATGCGAAAGAGAGGCGCGCACCCTGAGTGTAATGTTTGTCCGAGAACGTCGGCAGGAATGAGTCGTTTTCCTCAATAAAGCTGATCGTCTTCGTCTGATCGAGGACTTCCTGGGCGAGACCAGGCGGAAGATGCCCCAGCGCAATCATTAACGCGATCAAGCGTGTCAGGCTCTGGAAATTGGAGGGAATCAGCGGCCGCTTATCAGGAAATTTTGCGGGACCTATGGCCGGTGGAATTGTCGGCGAGGGTGTCAGGGCTAGCACAATGATGAGGTAGTTATTTTTTGAACTGCTTGGTCGATCGTGACAGAGCCCGCACGTACTTGTCAGCCAAAACTCAGCGTGAAGATATCGTAAAAGCGTGCCGTTGGAAATGACGGTGCGAAGCACCGCCTATTCCGACCTTGTTGCAAGAAAAGAGCTTCCGTGGAACGGGGTTCTTCGAAGTGGTGTTATTGCTGAGACAGGCGGCCGACGGCAGGAAGATTGCCGATTCGACTCCAGCGTGACCGGCAGATTGGGCATATGGCGCTGCCGTGCGCGTCGAACAACATCCACTCGCGCCGTTGTGCCGGGGGAGAGTTTCGCGGCGCGCGATTGCCGCGCACGGCCGTGCAAACAGCACACAACTCTATTTTTACAACCGTTCCAATCATAAGCCGAGCAACTCCGTAAGAACGCCGGGACAAAGGCGAGCAGATCGGGACCCCTGTCTATTTACGAAACCCGTTCTCAAGCAAAGTTCCGCAAGCAGACTGGCGTCGTTCAGAGCCTGAGTACCGACTTTTGAGCGAGGCCCGCAATATCGGCTGTCGGATCTGAAAAAGCCATAAATTCAGACGCCGACGAAAGGTTCTACGGCTCGATCGGGCGCCACCCAGCAAGACCCCCGGCCTGAAAAAACAGTGGACAAACGAATTGGATGGTACTAGACTTTGTGGAAGTTAGGCTCATAGACCACCATTAGTAGTGATAACTGCTTTGTTGGTCTGCACCGGAATTCATTCAAGGGGTTCACAAGCTGGCGTCCAGTCAAATTGGCAACAGGCTCCTCCCCTTGGCCCTGCGCAACGCAGGGTTTTTTTTGGTTTGCTCTCCGGTGAACTCATTGCAACTCGTGGGGCGCATTGACTGCTGAGCACACAGGCAGGGTGAAGCGGCTCGAGGGAAAGGTAGCCATTGTCGTGGGCGCCGGCCAGAGTCCCGGAGAAGGTATGGGCAACGGCCGCGCGACTGCGATTCGCTTTGCGCAGGAAGGGGCGAAGATCCTGGCCGTGGATCGTGATTTCGGCTCCGCGAATGCCACTGCCAATATGGTGACCCAACAAGAGGGTCAGGAATGCATAGCTTTCGAAGCGGACGTTACGGACGAAAGGACCCTTGCCAAAGCATTGGAGTTCGCCCGGCTCAGGTGGGGTCGCATCGATATCCTGCACAACAATGTTGGTGTCAGCGTTGGGGGCGGAGACAGTCCACTCCTGGAACTGAGCGAGGAGACTTTCGATCGGATCAATGCGATCAACCTTCGCGGCACGATGATGGCGTGCAAACACGTCATCCCGGTCATGCGCGAGCAGAGAAGCGGCAGCATCATCAATATTTCGTCCATCGCTGCATGGGTTGATTACCCGCTCGTGGTGTACAAAGCGACCAAGGCGGCGATGATTGCTTTTACACAACAACTGGCGCTACATAACGCGGCTTACGGAGTCCGCGTCAACGTCATCCTGCCAGGACTGATGGATACACCCATGGCGGTTGATACGCGCGCTCAGGCCACCGGCGAGAAGCGTGCAACGATTGCCGCACAACGCGACAAGAGAGTTCCGCTACGGGGCAAAATGGGGACAGCATGGGATGTCGCAAATGCGGCGCTGTTTCTCGCGTCCGATGAGGCCAATTTCATTACTGGAGCCGCGTTGCCGGTCGACGGCGGGGCATTGGTGCGGATCGGGTAGCCGAGGAGGAAATCTCCGATCACGATCCGGCGCGTGAGTAAATCAGTAATCAAAGGGAGGGGCGCGCCGCCTGAAAGGCGGCACGCCGTCAGACTTCGGATTCGGTTACATCTGCCCCGCTTTTTTCTTCGCGGCGGTGATGCACTCTTGCTTGCGATCACCTTGCATTGAGTCGCACTTCTTCAATTCCGCAGAATAGGCTGGATCCGAGTTGCTGCCTTGCGTGTTCGGATTGTTTTCGGCCGCGTCCCCCGCGCCGGGACGATTCGCCTGATCCGAGGCTTGATTGCTGGCCGGATCATTTGCCCCAACGGCTTTTCGATCGTCCTGAGTCGCCGCGGAACTATTTTCCTTCATGCGATCGCCATTTGCTTGCGCGTCGCTTTGCCCGGGCTTGCCTTTGGCCGCGCTCGGGGCTTGTGTGTCGCTGTCTGCCTGTGGATCGCGTTTGCGATTCGTGGTGTTGGAAGGGGACTGCGAATCACTATTCCCTTGTGCATCGGCTTGGCCGGGTTTTCCCTTCGTTGCATTCGGCTGGGCTTGCGTCTGGTTGTCGCGGCTTTGCGTATCCTGATCGGCAGCCGATACGCTGGTGCTGAGGGCCATCGCGGTCGCGCTGGCAAGCAATGCACTAAGCAGTTTGTTCATGAAATCTCCTCTTGGATTAAGGACGGCAGTTGGCTGCCGCTGGATGTAGGACACGAGGGCGAAAGAGCCCCATGCCGCTACCTTGTTTCCCGCGCAATGCTCATGCCATGGGATCGCCGTACCAAGCCCGTGATTTGGAAACTTAATTTCTCAACCGTAGCGGTGCCGCAGGCAAGAATTGCAATGCGCAGGTAAAAAATGGGTCAAGGGTGTAGCGGGTGCGTCGTCCGGCCGGTGCGCCGATTAGGCAAGTCGTGTTTTGGTCTGCCCGCCGTTTGACGGTGCCGGTAGGGGCTGAAGGGCAAATGGGCAATGCCGGGTGCCGCCGACGCCGACGCTGTTGGTTTGTAAGGTTCTCGCGAACCCGGCGGTCACGCCACATGGTCCTAACGACTACTGTATCCCTGTTTAGGCGTCACATTGGGCGTTGAAACTTCAACTGTGGACCGCATAGACCCCGTATTGGAACAGTCGTTTTTTGATCTTTCGGTAGATGTGCCGAGGGAACTCGCGACTGAAAGTGGCTTCAATCGCTTCCTTCGGGCATTACGGACGGACGGGATGGAAACGTTCGAGTTGGGCGAGGCAGGGAAGGGGCGCGGATTGGCCCAGCGGACCCTGCGCATCAACGGTGGAACCGGTGCAGGCTTCAAGGCGTTTGGTGTGGCGAAAGAACATGGCTTGGCGGTAGTTCAAATGCGCCTGACCTATCCGGTGGAGGAGGGCCTGCTTGCGGGTCCCTGGTGGGAGATGGTGTTTTCGTCCAAAGAT
>Ga0105245_10006767_pt1 | contig 10051 bp, 5 predicted proteins | sample KBSM54metaG_FD_81523 | JGI IMG/M metagenome (GOLD analysis project Ga0105245, IMG submission 81523) | Miscanthus rhizosphere microbial communities from Kellogg Biological Station, Michigan, USA - KBS M5-4 metaG | ecosystem: Host-associated > Plants > Roots > Rhizosphere > Soil | place: Michigan... | reverse complement strand
CGGGGCTGCGTGTGCCCCCGCCGAAGACTACCGTCGGCGCTTCGCAGCGATAGAACGTCGGCGCGTTGGGGACGGGCGGCGACCAGGGCGCCCAAACGCCGTGCGCGATGCGGTCGAAGTTCGACGCGAAGCCGGTGTCGGCGTCGGTGTACAGGATCACGCGCAGGTAGAGCGCCTCGCACGCCGCTTGTGAGGCGGCCGCGTCCGCGGGAATGGTGGCGCCCTGAACGGCGAAGTCGGGCAGGCGATCCTGCCAATGGTTGACCTGAACGACGAACGCCTTGTAACAATGCGCGTTGGCGTAACCCCCAGGGGTTTCGTAGCTGTTGTAAATCATGTTGCCGATGGGCGTGTGTCCTTCGAACACGGCATCGGGCGTGGCGGTGCGACAGCCAGCTTCACCCAAGGCTTCGCTGGTGACGGCGACACTCGGGTCGTCGTTCGTCGTGGTGGTCGGGCCAACACCGTCACCGGCGCTACAGCCAACCAATGTCAGGACGAGCGGAGCCGCGAGCGCGGCGAGGCAGGAACTAATCTTCATAGAAGCCGCCCTTTGCAACCGCTGTGCCCCCGTGCGGTCCACCGAAACCCGCGATTTCGTCGGGATTTACGTGCCCCCCACCCGAGCGCGGCGCATGTCCGGCCAGCGAGTGCCCGGACAAAGCGCTGTCCGGACGACAGCGCGAGCTCACGTGCCCGGGAGTGCCTCAGGCCCGGCTACGGGCCCACGCCGGATCGTCGCCGCGAAACAGCCAAGCAAAAGCGATGAACGCCGCCCACAACGCGGCCAACTGAAACAACATGACGGCCCCGCCCTTGTTGGCATTCAAGTACCCAGAGATGGGCGGGCCGATGAGCATGCCGCAGGCGTAGAAGGCGTTGTAGATCGACGTCGCTCGTTCGTATTCGTGTGGGCGCGCGACGACGCCTTGAAGTGCCAGGCTGATCGGCGAAATGCTGGCCAGGCTCGCACCGGCGATGAACACCGCGACGCACATCGCGGGGTACGCGTCGAGCCACACGAAGCCGAGCACACAACCCATGCCGATGATGCCCAAGAGGCGCATCAAGAGCAGGTGACCGAAGCGATCACCCAAGCGCCCCGCAACGTTGGAGAAGAGCAGCATTCCGCCCGCGAAAAACGCCGGGATCAGGAAGCTTTGAAAGTTACTGATGCCTTTGTGCTCCGTCAGATAGATGGGCAAAAACAGCACCACGCTGGCTTGGAAGTAACCGTAAGCGAACGTGCCAAAGCACGAGGTCTTGATGCGCCAGAGCACCGCAGCCAGGCTCGTGGTCGGGCGCTTCACGCCGTTCTCGTGAGTGACGTCGCGAGTCAGCTTCAGATCGGGAGCGAGCCGCAGCGCGACGAAGGCGCTCGCGGATAGCGCAATCACCCCAGAAACCACGAACACGATGGGCAGCGGCACGTGGCGCGTGAGCAGCGCGGCGACGAGCGGCCCGCCAACGTAACCGCAGGCCACCGCGATCGCGTACAAGCTGGTGGCGAACGCTTTGTCGTGTTTGCCGGCGCGCGACAGCAGAATCGATTCCGAGCTCACCCACACGCCGACCGAGCACGCGCCGTCGAAGAAACGCACGGCGGCGATGGCACCGAAGCTCGGCAAATAGGGGAACGCGGTGACGGCCATCGCGTAACCGGCGAGTGATGCCGCCAGCACCCATTTCGCCGAAAAACGCCGAATTAGCGGCCCCATCGGCAGCGAAAACACGACGATGCCGGCGGCGAACCACGCCGCGAGTTTGCCGATATCGTCCTCGTACCCGCGGCCCTTCAAGAAGATCGCCTGCACCGAAATGGCAATGCCGTACGCAATGCCGAGCGCCACCGTCGTGCCGTAGATGCGCCAGATGTTGGGATCCGGGACGCGCGCCACGAGCCCGCTCAGTAGCGAGCCGCCCTGCACCTCCGTGCTGGGGCGGCTCAGCTCTTCGTCGGTCAGGGTCGACTCGCCGAGACCGTTCGTCATTTACGTCACTCCGCGGCGACGGGCAGCGGCTCTTCTTGGGCTTTCACGAACGGCAACACGACTGCGAGCTTGGTCCGAGCGGTGCTGAAGGCCGCTTGCGCGAGCTCCGGCGCCTTCTCTTTGCCGATTTCGAACAGCTCTTTGCTGGCCGCGCCCACTAGCTTGGCCGCGTTTTCAGCGTTCTTCGGGGCCTGGCTGAGGGTTTCGGCGGCCAGTTTGCTGGCGCGTTCGAACAGCGAGCGCGCCGTGATCGTCGCGAGCTCGAGGCGCGACTTGCCGTAAACTTTGGCCACTTCGTGCACGAGATCGGCGGAGGTGGCGGCCGCCGCGTGCGGCGAACGATGCAGGCCCGAGCCGTACTTCGGATTCTTCTTCAAGAAATCCTTCAGTGACTCGAGGGTGAGGCCCGTATCGGCCAGCGCCTTGTCGAACTCGGCCTGAGCGGCTTGACGTGCTTTGAACAGGTACATCTGCACGCGACTCTGGAAGTTCACGGCGCCGTCGCCGCTGGTTTCCACTGCGCAGAAGATGGTGCCGGGGTAGCGCTCGCTGATCAGCGACTGCACACCATCGCTCACGCCGGAGCTCGGCATGCAGCCGAAGGGCTTCACGCTGAGCGTCATGGTGGCCTTGCTCTTCACCACGTTGAGGATGAGCTTGCCCACCTCCATGTGGCCTTCGCCGCCGCGCAAATCGTTGTTGTAGTAGGGCGCGGCGACTTCGGCGACCGCGTCCATGTCCGGCAGGTGGTAGCCGTAGAAGCCGCCCGCGTAGGCGAAGGTTTGGAACGCGCCACGGAGCGCCTTGTCACCCAGCCACAGGCCGATTTTACGGGTGAAAACGCCGTATTCGTTCATGCCGCCGAGGCCGTACTTGCTCTTGTCCATGCCGCGGAGAAGCGCGCGCGACGCGGTGTCGAAGCGAACCTCCCAGAGGTTGTACAGAATCCAAGCCGTGACGAACTGAATGTCGGCCTCTGCGCCTTCCTTCTCCACGAAGCGCTGCAGCTGGTAGTTGCCGTCGCCCTCGGTGGTCATGGCCCAGAACTCGCCGATGATCGAGACGCGCGGCTTGGGCGTCGTGCGATCGACTTCGACCTTCTCGAAGATCTTCCGCGAGCGCAGGAGCGCCGTCAGGATGGATTTCTTGTGTAGCAGCGCGTCGCGGCAAATGTCCTTCGCTTCGGCGATGGCTTTGTCCGTCGCGCCGGGCACCACTTCGTAAGGGCGCAGGCGATAGCCGATGCCGTTGATCACGTCGCCCGCGATCAGCGATTTCAAGAGACCGATGAAGAACGCCGGGTTCAGTTCGAGCCCGCTGGCTTCGCCGGTGGCTTGGCTGAGGCCGCCTTGTTGCTGGAACAGCATCACGCGGAAGCCGTCGAATCCGGCGTCACGCAGCGCTTTGCGGTACTCGGTCACGTACATGCCGAAACGACACGGGCCACAGGCGCCAGCCGTGAGGAACACGTAGTTGTCGATGACCTCTTTGGTGGTGAGGCCCTTCTTGTCGCGCAGGTGGATGAGGTACTTCACCAGATTGCCGACCGTGAAATAGGTCGGGTTACACTGGGATTTGTTGCCGAATTCCTTGCCAGCGCGGAGCGCGTCGTAGTCCGGCGCGTCGAGCGGGATGGTGTTGTAACCGAGGCTCGAGAAGGCGCCGGAAACCAAGTAATCGTGCGCCATCGTGAGGCCGCCGATGAGCAACGTGATCTTGCCCTTCTCGGACTTGGTGAAGATCAGATTGGCCATGTCCTCGACCCACTGTTCTTCCGTGGCGATGCCGAGGCGCGCGCGCTCTTCGTTCTCGAACTTCTTCAGTTCGGCGTCGATGTCCAGCTCCTGACCGGCGATCGGGAGGCTCTTCTTCTTCGGGGCGTCGAAGCTCACTTGCTGCGTCATGGTTGGTTTCTCCCTAAAAACTGATCAAGTCTTACAAAAATTGAATTCGAGTGGACGACGGGGCGATTCATTCGGCCGCGGGTGCGGCTTCGTTCGCGTGATCGTGATCATGCGGATGCGCGTGATCATGCGGATGCGCGTGATCGTGCGGGTGTGCGTGATCGTGCGGGTGTGCGTGCGCGCTCTTGGCCGCACTCGGATTGAGATCGATGGCAACGATGCTGCCGTCGGCTTGCTTGCGACCCAGGCGGAAGACGCCCTTCGGCACTTCCACCTCGGCGGCGCGGCGTGTCTCGTAAGTGGCGATGCGCGCCGAGACTTCCGCAATCATTTTCTCCAGCGTCGGATCTTGCTTCTGCGTCGCGAGCAGCTGGTTCTTCTTCAGCTCGAGCAGTTCCAGCCGTTTGCGATCGACCGAGAAATTGAGCTCGCGCTTCTTGCTCGTGAGATCTTCGAGCCGCTCTTGTGCCAAGCGCAGCGAGTGCGCGTAGGTCTTCACGCGGATCTTGATGGAACCGCCGGGCTTGTTGGCGTCGATGTCGTGGAGGGCTGCGGTCGGCGTCTTCGACGTTTGGATGATCGAGTCGATCAGGCCGTAGGTCGGAGCGTCGTGACCACACTTGAAGCTCGATAGATCGAGCACGGCGACGTTCGGGTGGTGGGCGGCGAAGACCGCAGCCCACACCTTCATGGCGCTGTTCACCGAGTAGTTCTCGGGCCAGACGTGGTTCAGTTCGAGCGGGCTCTTGATGGTGCCCTTCTCGAGCTCTTCCTTGTAGTAGCGGTCGAGGTACTCCCGATCTTTCGGAATCGAGCGAATGCTCAGGATCGGGTAGCCGAGCACCTGGAACTCGTCCGGGATGCCGTGATTGAGCCCGGGATCCGCGTGGTACGGCCGATTCAAGACCAAGATCGCGATGCGATCCTCGGCTTCGACGGTCTCCAAGATGGCGCGACCCTTTTCCTGCAAGTCGAGGTCGAAGGCCTTCAGCGCCTTCCAGGCCTCTTTGCAGGCGTGGTCGTTCTCGTCCTCGGTGATGCCGAGGCGCGTGCCCCAGGTATCGAACATGCGACGCGCGAGTAGTGTCGGCTCTTCGAACGACAGCGCGGGGTCGAGGTACTCGATGTCTCGCGTCTTGAAGAAGTCGACCTCCTTCGTGAACGCTGCCTTGGTCACGTCCGGCGTGCCGGCCACGATCGGACACGACGCGTTGTCCTGCGTGTCGACCACGAAGTTGTTCACGTGCGTGAGGATCGGGAAGAAGATGAAGTTCAGCGCCTTCTTCCGCTCCGGCTCGTGCTTGTGGAACAAGAGATGGTGGATGTGCGCTTGCACCACTTTGCTCGGGTAGCACGGGTCGATCGAGCCATATTTGCCGCCTTCGACCCACATTTCCTCGGTCGTGGCGTCGCTCCACACCACGTTCGATTTTCCGATGCCGAGCGCCTCGAAGTAGGTACGGAAGAACGGAGCCGTGCTGTACATGTTGAGCACGCGGGGCAGCCCGATGCGGAGCGATTTGCGTCGCTTCGCGGCTTCCTCGCTCGAGCGTTGGAACGGCCGCGTGATCGTTTCGCGCTTCACGCGGAAGAGCGATTTGGTGACCTTGATGTCCTCGATCGGCGTGCCGGCAGCCGGTTGCGGCGCCCACTCGTAAAAGTGCACGAAGGCGCGTTCGGCCTCGTAGTTCACGATGTTCGGGAAGGCCGCTGCCGTCTTTCGGCGCTCTTCCATGAGCGAGAGCATCGCGTCTTTGCTTTCGACGGTGCCCTTCTCACAGGAGAAGCCCGAGATGTAGCGTGTGGACGAGCCGTCCGGGCGCTGGGTGTCGATGAACGTGCGCTTGCACTCGTTCGGACAGAAGTGACACACCGTCTCTTCGTCGTTCTTCGTCGAGTACTCGAGCTGCAAGGCGGCTTCGATGCCGATGAAGCGCGTCGTCTTGCTGCGGTTGTAGCGGCGTAGGGTTTCGATCGCCGCGCCGATCGCGCCGGCTTCGCCCGTGTGCGGGTGCACGAACACCTGCGCGCCCGGAACGCGTTGTTTGATGTAGTCCACCTGGGCCTTCACGGCGGCCAGGTTGTACTGCGTGCCGCCTTGCAACACGAAGCGCGTGCCGAGCGAAGCGAGCCGCGGGATTTGCACCACGTACTGCCACACGTTCTTCGGCAGCACCTGCGCGAGACCAGCGAGCAGCTCCTCCTTCTGGTAGCCCTCCTTCTGGAAGTTCACGCGATCGGAGTCGAGGAACACCGCGCAGCCGTAGCTGAACTTCGGCGCAAGCTCGGCTTTGAAGGCATTTTCGGCGTATTCGGTGACCGGGATGCCGAACTGATCGGCCATCGCTTGTAGGAGCATGCCGTTGCCGGCGCTGCACGAGTTCGACAATTTGAAGTTCGAGATATCCCCGTTCTTCATGAACAAGACTTTGATGTCCTGCCCGCCGATGTCGCAGATCACGTCGACGTCGCCGAAGAAGTGCACGGCGCTCATCATGTGCGCGACGGTTTCGACGATGTTCACGTCGGCCATCACGCACTCTTCGAGCACGTCCGCGGCGTAGCCCGTCGCGCCGAAGCCGACGCACTCGAGCGTCGCACCTTGGCTCGTGACCTGCTCTTTGAGTTTGAGCAGGAGCTCTTTCGTATCCTGGATCGGGTTGCCCTTGGAGAGCTGGTAGGCCTTGCACAAGAGCTCGCCGTCGGTGCCGATGAGCACGGCCTTGGAGCTCGTGGAGCCGCCATCCAAGCCAATCACGCCTTTGACGTGCTGACCGGGTGCGAACGTCGCGGAGACGAACTTCGGAATGCGGTACGTCTCTTTGAAGTCCGCCATTTCCGCTTCGTTCGCGGACAGCGGCGGCCCTGCTTGATCACCGAGCCGCGCGCGCCGGCCATTGGTGATGAAGTCGATCAAGCCTTCGACGCCGTTGAAGCGACCCGCCTCGCCGCCCTCCGCGATGCCGAACATGGCCGCGCCGAACGCTGCGTACAGCTCCGCGTTTTCGGGCACGAAGATCAGTTCTTCGATCGGGACATCGGTCGGGTAAACGAAGCCGCGATCGCGCCACGTTTCCGGGATGCGTTTGCGCCAACAATCCTGCAAAAACGGCAGGTAAGTGTTGGGGCCGCCGAGCAAGAGCACGCGCGGTTTGAGGGTATTGCCACGCGTCAGCACGCTCAAATTCTGGAGCACGATGGCGTCGGCGAGCGAGTTCAAGACTTCATCCTTGGGGATGCCGGTCTTGATCAGGTTCACGATGTCCGTCTCGGCGAACACGCCGCACTTGGCGGCGACGTGGTGCAGCTTCTCGTCGTTGAAGCGCAGCTTCGTCGCAAAGCCGGGCTCGGCGCCGACCTTGATCATGCACTTGTCGATCGTGGCGCCGGTGCCGGAGGCGCATTTGTCGTTCATCGAGGTGCCGGCCGTCTTCGCGCCGGTCGCCGCGTCCTCCTTGAACATGATGATCTTGGCGTCCTGACCACCGAGCTCGATCACGCTCATCACGTCCGGGTGCTTGTGCTCCACGGCGAGGGTGACTGCGTTCACTTCCTGGACGAACTTCCCGCCGGTCGGCGGGACGAGCGGGCTCGAACCGGAACCCGTGAGGAACATCTTCCAGGCGTCTTTCGGCTGATCCGGAAAGGCCGCTAGGATGTTCTGCAGGAGCTCGAGCACCTTTTCAGGCTGCTTCGTGTGATGGCGCTGGTAGTTGTGCCAGAGGATCTTCTTGCTGTCGGGTTCGATGACCACGGCCTTGACCGTCGTCGACCCGACATCCATTCCGATCACTAGATCGCCACGCTCGGATCCGCTCATGTTCTGCCCTCGACACCAGGTGGATAGCTGCGGGCTTGGCTCCCGCAAGACTCGACTGACGCGCGTGTCAGTCTATCCTCCCAGCTGGGCTAGGATGCAAGCTTCGCGAAGTTTCGGGACGGTGACACGAGTGTCAGCGGTGTCTCACCGAGCGGGCGGCCGCGGAGGCTCCAACGGACGGGGTTCGTCGGTCAATGGGCCGAAGGGTTCGCTTCTCCACTGATTTAGCGGGCTTGGGTGCTCTCCGCAAGAGTGCCACGGGGGGCGGCCCGGGGCGGACTTCCGATACAGTGCGGGCGATGGCCGCCGTGCGCGCGAAGAAGAAGACCGGAGCGCTCGCGAAGAGCGAGCGAAGGGCGCAAATCCTGAGCGTGGCGCGGGAGGTGTTCGCCAAGCGCGGCTACCACCAAACGACGATCGACGACATCGTCGCGCAAGCCGGCGTCGCGCGCGGCACCTTCTACCTCTATTTCGAAGACAAGCGCGCGGTGTTTTCGGATCTCATCGATCGCTTTGCCGGGCAGCTTTCGGTCGCGATCGTGCGCATCGTGACGGATGACCCGGGGCGCTCGGTGGTGGAACAGGTACGTGACAACATTCGCGCGATCATCGGCACGTGTTTGGCCGAACGCGCGATGACCAAGATCTTGTTCAGCGATGCGCTGGGTGTGGACCCCGCCTTCGATCGCAAGCTGCAAACGTTCTACGACACCGTGGTGCAGCTCTTGACGGAGAGCTTGAAGGACGGGCAAGCGCTCGGCATCGTGAGCGACGGTGAACCGCGCGTGCTCGCCTACCTGACCATCGGCGCGTTGAAGGAATTGCTCTTCCAAGCCGTAACGCTGGGCTTTGCAGAAGAGAGCGCCGACGTGCTGACGCAGCAGATGTTCACGTTCTTGAGCGGCGGCTATTTGCGCCTGCCACCCGCGCGCGAATCGCGCCGGCCACGCAAACGTTGAGTGTTGAGCCTTACCCGGCCTCAGGCGCCGCGTGAGACCACGCGATTGGCGCCGGACTCTTTGGCCGCTGCCAAGCGCACCAGCGTGAGCCCGAACAGCGCTTCGGCGACGGGTCGCGAACACTCCGAGAGCGTGGCGAGGCCCGCGCTGGCTGGCGCGGTCACCATGCGTAACTCCCTGCCGATCTCGAGCCACTGATCGCGAATGCTCGCCATGATGCGGGCTGCCACGCGCCCGGCGTTCACCAAATCCATCGCCGGCAACAAGACCATGAACGCGTCCCCGGCTTGGCGAGCGAACACGTCTTCGACTCGCAGCAAGAGCGAACACGTCGTGGCGACTTGCTGCAAAACGACGTCGCCCGCGCGATAACCGTACTTTTCGTTGAACTCGGAGAAGCCGTCCAGATCGAAGCAAATCAGCGCGCAATCGCCGCCGCTCCGCAAGGCAGAGGCGACCTCGCGGCGGAGCGCGGTTTCGAAATAGTGCAGGGTGTGCGCGCCGGTGAGCGGGTCGTACATGCCGCTGCAGTAAGCTTCGCGCAGCTTGGGCACGACACTGAAGCGGAAGCGCGTTTCGGAACCGAGTTCGATCACGTCGCCGTCTTGCAGGCAGTGTCGACGCACGCGTTCGCCATTGACGAGGGTGCCGCGCGTCGAATCCAAATCCTCGATCCAGAATGATTCGCCGCGCACGAGGATGCGCGCATGCTCACGGCTCACGTTCAGGTCCGAGCTGCGAACGTCGGCTTTTTCGGCTCGCCCGAGCGTGACTTCACTCTGCTCGAGGATCGTGAGCTGCCCGGACTGGGGTCCGTTCATGCGCACGAGCAAGCTGCCGCCGTGAATCTCGGGTGAGAACGGACCAGCCTCTTGCGGCGCGCCGCTGTCGGATCCCGCCGGGCGGAGGGATTCGAGCGGCGGCTCGGTATGACGCGGGGGCTCCGCGCGTCGCATCGTTCCAGAGGTCGCGGTCGGGCTGCCGCGCCTCAAGCCGATGGGCGCTATTTCCGCTGCGTTTTTGGGCATTCGTTTGAGCGTCACGGTTGCTTCCTGGGGATCGAATCCCTGAGTCACGCGGTCCCCAAAGCGCCAGCCTCTCCCTCGAAAGAGGCCGACGCGACCTACAACGGCAAGCTAACCGGGGCGGTTTAGTGGTTTGACAAACTTCCCATGGAAAGGGCAACCGCGCCCGCCCGTGTGACTCTGGCGGAACGATCTGCTGTCACGGTTCCAGGGGCGGGACGTTGACCACTTCGAACGCGCTCGCCGGGATCTCTTTCAGGGGTTCGATATCCGCCGTCGTCCATTTCGCGCTCGACTCGCCCTGGAAGTAGAAGGAGCTGCCGTTGTCGGCGAGGATCATGCCGTAGGTTTG
>Ga0105245_10006755_pt1 | contig 10062 bp, 6 predicted proteins | sample KBSM54metaG_FD_81523 | JGI IMG/M metagenome (GOLD analysis project Ga0105245, IMG submission 81523) | Miscanthus rhizosphere microbial communities from Kellogg Biological Station, Michigan, USA - KBS M5-4 metaG | ecosystem: Host-associated > Plants > Roots > Rhizosphere > Soil | place: Michigan... | reverse complement strand
TCGCGGGCGAGGCGGCGTTCGTGCGTCCCGGCGAGACGTCGGTCGTGCCGGTGATCAAGCGCATCGCCACCGACGCGCCGGCCGATCTCACGGCCAAGGGCGTGCCGGCCGCCGCGGCCGAGGTTGTCAACAAGGCGTTGAGCAAGAACCCCGCCGATCGCTATTCGAACATGCAGGCGTTCGCGCGCGCACTGCAACAAGCCGAGGTCGCGCTCGGGCTGCCCGTCACCGATCTCACGGTGATGACACCGGCCACGACCCTCCCGACCGTGTGGAGTTCGGCCCCGGTGACGCCGGCGTCGCCTGTCGCACCATCGACGATGGCGCCGATCGGTGCACCTTCCGGTGCCCCCTCCGGAGGGCCGCCTCCTTCGTCAGGGTCGCCGCCCTCGTCCGGCCCTCCGAGCGGCCCTCCCACCGGGGGTCCGCCATCCGGTGGCCCGCCGTCGGGCCCGCCAGCTGCGGCAGGCGCACCGGCCAAGTCGCGCAAGCCGCTGTTCGTCGGCATCGGCGTGGTGGTTGTCGTGGTGCTGGTCGCGGCGTTCCTCCTCACGCGCGGCGGCAACGACAAGAAGGACGCGAGCTCGAGCTCGTCGGTCACGACGACGACACGCCGAGGCTCGAACTCGTCGAAGTCGACGGCGAGCTCGACCGACTCCGCGTCCGATGGCGCACCCGCAGGCTTCATCACCGACAACGAATCGTTCCAGCACGGCACGGTCGAGGTTTTCGTGCCGAGCGACTGGACCGACTCGTTCCCCGTGCAGCTCGACAACGGTGAGCCGCGGCTGCGCGTCGCACCCGACGCGAACGCGTTCGTCGACGGCACGTTCACGCATCCTGGGGTGCAGATCGATGCCTTCGGCGTCGAAGCCAACGGGCTGAACAATGCCGACAACCTCGACGCGCTGCTCGACAACTTCCTTTCGCAACCGCCCGAGAGTGACGGCGTTCCCGGCGGTCCCGCCGCGACCTCGTGCACGCCGTCGGCGCACGCGAACTATCCCGCCGACCTGGGCACCACGAGCGACGGCGGCTTCACCGGACGGTTCGAGCGGCTCACCGCCTGCAAGGGCGCAGGGTCGATCGTCGTCATCTTCGCGGTGCCGGCCGACAAGTCCTTCATCCTCCAAGTCGTCGTGCAGGTCGTGACGCCGGAAGACGAAGCGGCGCTCCCGACGATCGTGGGCTCGATCCTCGTCGCTGACTTTCCGTGATGCATGACTGACGCCGTCGTTCCCTCATGGGAGGGCGTGCGCGAGCGGCGGTTGGCTCGCCTTCAGCGCGTCGATGCGAAATTGGTGATCGCCGTGCTCATCGGGCTCGTGTCCGTCACGGGTGCGGTGATCACGTGGAAGTCGTCACAGCTCGGCGAGAAGGCCGTGGATCGCGATCGACAAGCGATCTCGGAGACCGTGCTGCAAGAGCAGAGCAACGCGAACGTGGAGACACAGGTTCGCGATGAACAACAAGCGTTCGCGCAATACAAAGAAGACCTCACGAACGCGCAGCTGCTCGACGCGCAAGCCGACACGTTTGCGTCGTCGGGTCTCACAGCGGAGGCGACGCACGCGCGTGACGAAGCCGCGACCCTGCGCGAGGTCGCCGATCGGCTGGCGTCGCTCACGTTCAACATCTCGTATGTGAAGGTCGATCCGACCTCGAAGTTGCCGACGGAGTTCCTCATCGACCAGCGCCGCGCGGATCTTCGGCAGAACGACGATCAGGCGGCAAAGGTGAACCCAGACCAGACCGTCGCTCAGGCCGTCGACTTCCGCAAGCGCAGTCAGCGCCTCGAGGGCTGGACGATCCCGCTCGTCATAGCAGTGCTGCTTCTCACCTTCGCCACACTCACGCGCAGCGCGCAGGCGCGTCCCTGGCTCGCAACCGTCGCTGTGGTCATCTACGTCGCGTCCGCCAGCATCGCGTTGTTGGGTGACTGACGATGCCTGAGATCGAAGCCCCCGAACTCGAGCTCGACGACGACGCGCCGACGTTCCGTCGTCGCCTTGCTCTCGTGGTGGTACTGATCACGTTGTTCGGCGCCGGGATCGCGTATCTCCACGAGTCGAACGGCAACCTGGAAGACAACGCGGCCCGGTCGGCACAGATCGCGTCGATCAAGGGATTCGGCCAGCAAGTAGGCGCATCGACCGAGTACCGCTTCGACTATCGCGTGTTCGTGCAGAGCCAGCTGCTCGAGCGGCGCCATGTGATCGCAACGTCGCGCCAGAACACCACGAACGACGCTGCGCAAGCGCAGATCTATGCCGACGACAGCAGTCGCTACGGCCAACTCAGCGGTGCGATCGCGGGCGACACCAAGGTGCAAGACGAGACCACGTCGGCCTCGGCGGTGTCGAGCACGCTCGACACCGCGCCCGACAAGGCCCGCCTCGAGCAGAAGGTGTTCGCGAACAAGGCCAACGATTACGGCAACAAGGCGGACTCCTACGTCGCGGTCCTCACGGTGCTCGCAGTGGGGTTGTTCCTCATCGGCTTGTCGCTGACCATCGCCGGCCGTGGTCGGTACTACCTCGCGGCACCTGGGGTGGCGATCGCGATCGTGTGTGTGGGTTGGGCCGCAGTCGTGACCCTCGGCACGATCACCAAGGTGTCGTCGCACGCGATCGACCTCACCGCGCAAGGGCAGGCGCTGGCCAACAGCGGTGACCCGAAGGGTGCGATCGACAAGTTCCACGAGGCGATCGCCGACAGCCCGCAGTTCGGTGCCGCCTTCGCTCGACTCGCCGACGCGGAGTTCGAAGCCGGTGGTACTGGCGGGAACGGCTCGAATCTGCAGAGCCTTTCGACGAAGGATGCGGCGCAACGAGCGATCGACGCCGGCGAGAAGGCGATTTCGCTCGGCGAAGGCAATCCGTCGTTGCTCAGCAACGTCGGCTTCTACCACTTCTTCCTCGGCCAGTACGACCGTGCCGCCGACCTGTCCGAGCAGGCGCTGTCGAGCAACGACGAGTTCCCGCCGCTCGTGTTCAACCTCGCCGTCGCGCAGGTCGGCAAGGGCGAGGCCGACGCCGCGCAGAAGACCTACGAGCGAGGCATCAGCCTTCTCGCGAAGGAACAGGACAACGGGGCGCGGCTCGAGATCCTTTCCGCGGCGCGGACCGATCTCGAGATCGCGGTCGACAACGATCCGAGCCGCAAGGACCTTGCCGACAAGATGAAGGGCCTGCTCGCGGCGGCCGAGGTGCCGTTGATCGGGGTGGCCGACGAGCCAGTCGCACAGGCCGGGGCCGACTCCAAGATCAACAACCTGAAGGTCACCACCGATCGATTCCGCCTCGTGGCGAGCTACGACGCCGAAGGCTTCGCCGACGTGTCTCAGCTGTTGAACGTGTGGTACTTCCGCCCCGAGTCAGCGAACGGGCAGGGTCCGTTCGAGCAGACGTTCGCGCTCGACGAGGTCGCGTTCACCGGATCGAACCCCGTGAGCACCATCCCGGCGGAGCAAGGCGACTGTTTGCCTCGCGGCGACTACCGCGTCGAGGTCTATGCAGGTGACCAGCTGCTCACGTCGGCCGAGGAGCACTTCGCCGACAGCGCGCTGGGTCCGTTGGTCATCGCCGGCGGCGAGGACATCGGCTTCACCATGTGCCATCCCGACGGCTGGAAGCAGCAGACGAACGCGCAGGCCCCTGACTCACTCGAATTCGCCAACCCCAACGACGCTGCTCAACTCGTCCTGGTCACGAACGCACCGATCGGGGCGGGTTCGAGCGCGAACGCAGACGCGCTGCTGTCCGCTCGCATGTCGGCCGCGATCGAGCAGGAGCAGTTGACGGTCGACGGCCCGCCGCAGTTCGGTCAGGAACTGCTCGGGCACACGGTCAGTGGTGCGGACGCCAGCCTCCCGACCACGAGCGTCACCGGCGTCACCCCGCAGGGCGAGGCGGTGCGCATCACCGGCTCCATCGCGTCCGACGACGTGCTCCGCGTGGTGATCATCACGGCAGCAAATCGCGCCGACCTCGACCTTCTCCGGGATCAGCTCGTCAACTCGATCCGATTCCTGCGAGTGCCGCCCACGACGACCCCCAACGGCGGATAAGGTCTGCCCGCTTGTAGACGCCGAACGGTGGAGGGTTCCGGTCATGTCCGACGATGCTGCATTTGAGTACCTCAAGGCCCACGAGTTGATGTTCCTCGGGACCGCGAGCAAGACCGGGAATCCGCACGTGTCGCCGATGTTCTACGCGTGCGAAGGAAACAAGATCTACTTCTCCGCGCCGCCAGGGTCAGAGACCGATCGCTGGCTGAAGGAGAACCCGATCGCAGAGATCGCCGTCTCCGAGATGCCTTCGGAGTGGTCGAAGGCGACCGGCCTGCAGATCGAAGGTCCGGTCACCGAGCTCGATGGCGACGAGGAGACGCACGCCGGCGAGCTGTTCAAGGCGCGCTACCCGTTCCTCGGCGACAGCGCGATGCACACGCACTACTGGCGTCTCGACGCCGCCGAAGTGGTGTACATGCACACCGATGGCGCCAACTCCGACGAGACCGCGTCGTCCCTCGGTCAGACCTGGGCGAAGAGCAAGTCGTAAGTCAGGACGACGTGGATGCCGCGCCCGAGAGCGCGGCGTTGACCTTGTCGAGCTTGGCTTGGATGGCTTGACGTTGCGCGTCCGACACCGGGGTGGCCAGCAGCTCTTCGAGTAGTGGCTTCGCGGCCGCCGCGTCGTTGAGCTTGTCGAATCGAACCGTGGCGAGGAACCACAGGGCATCGGGGTTGCCGGGCTCCTTCACGAGGCTCTGCTCGAGGAGGTCAGCCCCTCGCGCGGGGTCGGTCAACAGCGCCGTCGTCCAGCCGAGATAGCGCAGCGCCCGTGCCTGATCGGCGGTGGTCGTGGCGCGCGCCGCCGCCTCGCCGGCATGGAACATGGCGCGTTGCAGTTGCGCCTTCTTGGCGTCGACCGTCTGCTCACCGTCGGCTGCGCTGAGATAGCGCTCGACCAGAGCGAGGCGCATCGGCACGACATCGGGGTTGGCGGCGACGACGGCTTCCATCTCGTCGTTGGTGACCTGCGACAGATCGCGCCCGTCCTGCGTGGTCGACGGGGTCATCGGGTCGCTGGCCGGGTCGCTCGCCGCGGCGGTCGATGTCCGCGCTGTGTTGTGACCGCTGAACGCCAACACGGCGCCGGCGGCCCCGCCGAGCAACAAAAGGCCAGCGGCGATGACGATGACCACCGCGCGGTCGGACAGGCGCCGCGGCGTGCGACCGTCTTCGAAGGGGATGGAACCGTCCGCACCGAGCGGTCGGATCACGCCCGTCGTGTGTTCCTCCGGTTGCGCCGCAGACGCCACATACCGAACGGCGCCACGAGCACGAACGCAACGGCGCTCCCGAGGGCCTGCGTGCTGTTGTCGCTCACAGCAGTTCCGGTGAGCGACGGATGACCCGCGGGCAGCGCGTTGCCCCCGTCCTTCGCGAAGCCCGGACCCTTGACCGTGAACTGGGGCTTGTCGTCTTTCAAGCAGTCGAAGATCGAACCGCCGACGACGTTCTGTGCACCCTTGTCGCAGCCGAGCGTCTCGACGGCGGTCTGTCCGGCTTCGGGGCTCGTGGCCGTGCCCACTTCGGTGATGGCCATGTGCGAGAGGAGGTTCTCGAGGCGGTTGCGGTGGTTCTCGTCGTCGAAGATGCGAGCGCCCTCGGGCACGTTGAAGCCCTGATCGATGATGTCCTTCTGCTCTTGCGCAAGCCCCGACACGAAGTACGGCGGCAGGTTGCGCAGTTCCATCTTCGCCGTGACCTTGATCTGGTCAGGCGACGTGATGTTGAGATCGTCTGGCACGAAGAACGTGTAGTTCAGCGTCGTGGAGTCCTGTGAGTTGCCGTCTTTGTCGAGGCGCACCGGCTGGAGGTCCTTCATGACGTCGCCGGTGGCGATGCGGCCATGGAACTGGACCAGGTTCGGTACGAACGACTGGAACGCGACTTCCTTCTTCGTTCCGGTCTGCTGGGGATCGCCGTCGGTCAGGATCTTCTGGAAGTTCGACAGCCACGGATCGCAGTCGTCGACGCCGAACGGCTTGCTGAACGCGATGTCGAGGTTGGGGATCGTGATGCCCGACGCGGCGTCCTTGCCACCCGTCTTCTTCAGCGCCTCGGGGTCGAAGCCGATGGCCTTGGCCACGGCGGTGGGATCACACTGCGCCAGGTCGGCTTCCGTGTCGTCGGCCGACGGGCCGTCGTTCGCCTTCTTGATGGCTTCGTCAGCGGGCGTGTCGGCGTGGATCCCGAGCACACCGGAAGCGCACGGTGTCGCCACCGGGAACTTGCCCTGCGCGTCAGCGAACGGCGCTGACAGGCACACCGGCGTGCCGTCCTGCGTCGTCGCTGACACCTGCAGCCAGAACTGTCGAGCGAACGCAAAGCCCGTCGGGAAGGTGTGCGCCAGGAGGTTGTTGCGCACCTCGACGCTGAAGTTCACGAGCTTGCCCGGCTTGCCGCCCTGCGTCGCGAGGGCCGGGGTGTTCGTTGGGTCGAACAGTGTCTCCGGCTGACCGTTGGCGTCCTTGGCCACGTCGACCTTGAGCGTGACGGCGCTGCGTACGAGCGCCTCACGTTCCGCCAGCACCTTGTCGAGCGCGTTCGCCGGGAGCCCGGGCTGCTGGTAGCGAACGGGGTCGAGGTCGTAGTCGACGCCGACGAACGTGTGCGTGTGGTACTCGCGGTTCGGGATCGACAGCAGGCCCGGAGCGTGATCGACGACGCCGGTCGTCGCGTGGTCCTTGCCTTCGAGCGGCATGTGGCACTCGTTGCATCCGAGCGGCGTGCTCAGCGGGTTGGCGAAGTCGGTGAGGTTGTCGTAGCGATCTTTGAACCCGCCCTTCGCGTCGAAGAACGCGACGTAGTCCTGCCACTCGTCGTACGTCGTCTGTAGCACGACGTCTTTGGTCGGGTCGACCTCGTTCTCGTCGAGCTCGAGGTTCTTGTTCTTGTCGTGGTCGGCGGCCGTGGCCGGGTCGGTGATGGGCACGGCGCTGGTGTCGAGGCCATCGAGGCTCGTCTGCGAGGCATTTGGATCCGTCGGATCCGCGTTGGGATCGTTGGCGAGGCCGTCACCCTGGAGATCGGCCTTCACGTTGTGGCACCCGGCGCACACCTGGCTGACCTGGATCGGATCGTTCCAGAAGTTGTTGTCGCCGTTGCCGATGTCGTGGATGCGCTGCGGCAACGGGTTGGGGTTCTCGAACAGTGGCGCGAACACGGTGCCGAACCCGCCACCCGACGACGTCTGATTGTTGATCGGGCCGAACGCGGCCTGCAGTTCCGAGGGCGGCTTGTTGGTGCCGTGGCACGTCTGACAGCCGACGCCGTCGGTCTGCACGACGGGGCCGCTGCCCTCGACCGCGGTGCCCTTGGCCTTGACGCCGGCCGTGTCGGCTTCGCCGAACGGATACAACGCGTCGGTGTTCGAGGCGAAACGGGCTCCGACAGGGGAGTGGCAGGTAATGCACACCTTCGCGGTGGCCTTGAAGAGGTCGTCTTGGTTCACGACCTTGTCGGGGTTCTTGTTGTTCGCCGGGACTTCGCCCTGGTCGGCGAGCAGTCGGTTGCGGGCCAGGGTCACCGGCAGCTGCGCGACGGTGATCGTCGACGTCTGCGCGTGGGCCATGGCCGACGTACCCCACTCGGCGTACTCCTTCGAGTGGCAGCCGGCGCACGACTCCGACGACACGAACTCTTGTGCCTTGTCTTTGTTGAACGGGTTCGTGCCTCCGAGCACGTCCCACATGTGGTAGCCGAGCACCACGAACAGCAGGATCGTGAGGGGTGGGTGCAGCGCGCGCCACAGCTTGTAGCTGCGGATCATCGTGGTCTGGCCACCGGTGCGAGGGAAGTGCTTGTCGACTTCGGCCCGCAGCGTCTTGATCTTCCCCCACCGCTCTTGCAGGTCGGGGGGGAACTGCGCCATCTCCGCTTCGATCTCACCGATCGGGCGCGGGGTGTCGGTGAAGTCGGCGACGAGGCGGCGGAAGTTACGGGGCTGCCCGCTGGTGATCTTGCTGATGGCGACGTTGACGTTGAGCGCCGCCTTCTGCACACCGATGAGGTGGTGGCGGCACATGCCCGCGATCGACACGAGGATGCCGAGGACGAGCAGCACCTTGCCCGACGAGAGGTGGGCCCGGAACGGCACGACGCTGGCATGCACGTACGCGCCGACCAGCGCGATGACGGGCAGGTAGAGGTGGGAGCGGATCCACGCCATCGTCCCGCCGGGGAGCTTCGACTTCACCCACGTGTTGCGCTTTCGCAGCACGTAGACGATGCCGGGCCCGGCGAAGCCACCGAAGGTGACGATGCCGAGGAACACGATGAAGAAGAGCGTCGGGTTGCCCGCGCTGTCCATGTTCTGCAGCAGGAACAGCCCACCGAAGCCGACCAGAAGCAAGGCCAGCGACCCGATGAGGACGCCGATGTCCCACTTCTTGGACCGGATCTGGAAGGCGCCGCCTGCCACTGTGGGCACTTGCTACCACGTGCGACGGCGCTTCGCGTGCCGAGATGCCTTCGACGATCGACGAACGCGCGATGTTGCGCGGACCACGACACCTGACGCGGCACTTCGCGGTACGGTTCGCGCTCGTGACTGTCGGATTCAACGTCGACGTCCTCAAGGTGTCTTCGACGCCGCTGCAGGTCCTCGTCGTCGTGCTCATCCTCGCGGCCGTCGCCGCGTTCGGCTTCTTCCTGTTCACCATCGTCGGAGCGCCGTTCGTCGACAAGCGGTGGCCGGCCGACGAACCGCTGAACCCGATCGAGATGCTCTGGGGTGAGTCCGGCGGGTACATCCAGCGGACGTTCCGCGGCCTCGACCTCAACGTCTCGAAAGATCTCGCGTCGCAGTTCGTGGAGGTCAAATACAAGGCCGGCGAGCCGATCATCGAGCAGGGCGAGCCAGCCACGCACTTCTACGTCGTCAAGGACGGCAACGTCGAGGTGAGCCAATCGGTCGACACCGGAACGGCCAGGCGCGAAGACGTCATCAACCAGTTCGGCCCGGGCCAGTCATTTGGCGAGACCGCCATCCTGCGCCGCACCGCGCGGACGGCGAGCGTTCGTGCGCTCAGCGACTGCACCGTGCTCGAGCTCAGCGCGGAGGACTTCGTCGCGGGTGCGGCGCTCAGCGCCGCCGAAGACAACGAGCTCCTCGCTCGCGTCGATTCGTACATGCAGGCCGACGCGGCACGGGTCAGCTCCGCCAAGTCAGGCTCCGGCATCGGCTTCCTGTCTCGGCAAGAGTCGGCCGTCGCGACGGCGGCCGCCGCGGCGACGCCCTCGGGCGAAGGGGGCTGGCGCGGCACGCACAAGACCCCGAGCGCGGGGCTGTCGGCCTACGGCGAGCCCGACCCGAATGCGGCCGCAACCGCGGAGCTTCCGGGCGGCCTGCCCCTCGCGGTCGTCGAGGAGCGCGGGAGCTGGGCGCGGGTCACGGCGGAGAACGGTTGGGAAGGTTGGGTCGACGGGCGAGGCTTGGAGACCCTGTAGCTGCATGGCCCTCGCGTGAGTGACGACGTCGCGGCCGCGCTTGCCGAACTGACCGCGGTCGTACGCGAGCAGGGCGAGCTGCTCGCTCGCATCGCGGCGAAGGTCGGCCTCGACGATGTGCATCACGTCGCAGAGGCGTCGACCGCGGAATCGACCGCGGCACGGGACCAGCTCCTGTGGCAGCGCCTCGGTCTCGTCGAAGGCGAGCGGCGGAACGTCACCGTGCTGTTCGCGGACGTCTCCGGGTTCACGGAGCTCTCCGAACACCTCGACGCCGAAGAGTTCCAGCTCGTGATGAAGGATGCGATGTCGGCCGTCGCCGCGATCATCACGCGCCACGACGGCTACATCGAGAAGTTCATCGGCGACGCCGTTTGCGCGATCTTCGGCGCGCCGATCGCGCACGACGACGAACCCCAGCGCGCGGCGCGCAGCGCGCTCGAGATCAACGACGCGCTCAATGCCAAGGCGGCGGCCCGGCCGGATCTTCCTGCGATCGGTATGCACGCCGGCATCAACACCGGCATCGTCATCGCGGGGAC
>Ga0105245_10006754_pt1 | contig 10063 bp, 10 predicted proteins | sample KBSM54metaG_FD_81523 | JGI IMG/M metagenome (GOLD analysis project Ga0105245, IMG submission 81523) | Miscanthus rhizosphere microbial communities from Kellogg Biological Station, Michigan, USA - KBS M5-4 metaG | ecosystem: Host-associated > Plants > Roots > Rhizosphere > Soil | place... | reverse complement strand
TTGCGGGTCACCGCGACCGCTTCAACCAATTGACCGAGCCGTGGCCCAAGGATATTCGCCAGCACGCCAGAAAGCTCGCCGCCGAAGCACTCGACGACCTCACCGCCGCGCGACCGGGCTCCTGAAATCGTGATCGGCGATGAAGGTGCCGCGCGCGTCATGTGATTCGGCGTTATCCGACCTGCCGATATGTTCGGCGCGTTGGCTGGAGCGGGCCTGAGCAATGCCATTTCTGCGGGAACGGTCCGGGCGCTGGTCGCTGGTGAAGAGCGTCGCCTTCGCGGCATCGATCCTGCCGGCAATCTGGATCGCCTACCAGGCCGCAACCGGCGATCTCGGCGCACGGCCGGTGACCGAGGCTATCCACCAGGCCGGCGACTGGGCCCTGCGGTTTCTGTTCGTCACGCTGGCGATCACGCCGGCGCAGCGCGTCCTCCATTATCCGCGCATCATTCTGGCGAGGCGCACATTGGGGGTCGCATCGGCGGGCTACGCCCTCTTGCATCTGTCGCTCTACGTCCTCGACCAGCATTTCGATCTGTTCAAGGTGGCAAGCGAGATCGTCCTGCGCATCTATCTGCTGATCGGAGCGGTCGCATTGGCTGGATTGATCACGCTGGCGTCGACCTCGACGGACGCCGCCATCAGCCGCCTGGGGTCGGCGCGATGGAATGTCCTGCACCGGCTCGTGTACGGCATCGCGGTGCTGGGCGCCGTGCATTTCTTCATCCAGTCCAAGCTCAATATCTATCAGCCGGTCCTGATGGCGGGATTTCTCACCTGGCTGCTGGCGTATCGCGGCTTGTTCCGGCGCAACGGCGAGGTGACTCCGCTGCAACTGCTCCTTCTCGCCGTTGCCGCGGCCATCTTCACCGCGGTCGGAGAGGCGCTGATCTACATGTTCACCAGCGGCGTCGACGCGCGGCGGGTGCTGCTTGCCCATTTCGACGTCGACGCGGAGGTGCGGCCGGCATGGTGGGTGCTTGCCGCCGGACTTGCAGTCGCTGCGCTCGCCGTCTGGCGGCAAAAGCCCGCACGTCAGCGCGCGAGCCGGCGCCCGATCTCCTCCGGCGCCATGTCGGGGGCCACCCAGGTCCAATCCGGCAGCTGATGGCGGAACCAGGTGGCCTGACGCTTGGTGTAGCGCCGGGTGTCGCGCTTTCCCTCCTCGGCGGCGGTCGCCAAATCGATCTCGCCTTTGAGGCTGCGGATCAACCACGGCACCCCGTGCGCCTTCATGGCGGGCAGCGCGGCGTCGAGACCGCGGCGGCTGAGCGCGCGCACTTCGTCGAGCGCGCCGGACTTCAGCATCGCATCGAAGCGGGCATCGATGCGGCGGTAGAGTTCCGCCCGGTCCGCGTCGAGGAAAATCTTGACCGCGCCATCGGCATCGAGCGCAGGCTCCATGCCTTCGCGGTGCCAGTCCGAGAGGGAGCGGCCGGTCGCCAGGACCACCTCCAGCGCGCGAGTGATGCGGGCGCGATCGCCCGGCCCGAGACGCCGCGCGGTCGCAGGATCCCGATCGCTGAGCTCGGCATAGAGCGGCGCGATGCCCTCGCCCTTGAGCCGGTCCCTGACGGCTGAGCGGATATCGGCAGGGATCGGGGGGACGGCAGCCAGCCCCTGCGTCAGGGCCTTGAAATAGAGCCCGGTGCCGCCGACCACGATGGGCAGGCGCCCTGCCCGCTCCACCGCCGCGAGCGCCGCGCGCGCATCCACGCACCAGCGGCCGACGGAATAATTCTCGGCGGCGTCCACATGGCCGTACAGCAGATGAGGCGCGCGCGCCTCCTCCTCCGGAGCTGGCCGCGCGGTGATGACGCGCAGATCACGGTAGACCTGCATGGAATCGGCATTGACGATGCTGCCGTCAAGCTGCTCGGCCAGCGCGAGCGCGAGCGCCGACTTGCCGCTCGCGGTCGCCCCTGCGATAAGCACCGCCCGTTTCGATGGTGCCCGGCCGGTCATCCCATGACCTTCGTCGCTACCCTGATTTCAAATCCCGCGGCGCCCGCCCTCGATGCCGCCGCAATCGAACGCGCACGCGCCGCACTCCCGTCGCCGCAGGCGCCGAACTGGCTGGACCCCGGTATTGCCGCCGACATTCCCTTTATCGCGACCCGCACCAACTCCCAAGTCATCGACAGCCGCGCGGTCGCCGATCGGGTGCGTACGGCGCTCGCCGGCGCGGCCATCGATGTCGTGGTGCAGCCGGCGGGTGGCCGACGCAAGGCGCTTTTTCTGGCCGACATGGATTCGACCATGATCGGCCAGGAATGCATCGACGAGCTCGCCGATCATGTCGGCGTGAAGGACCATGTCGCCGCCATCACCGAGCGCGCGATGCGCGGAGACATCGAGTTCGCGCCGGCACTGCGCGAGCGCGTGGCCCTGCTCAAGGGCCTGCGCACCACGGCCGTCGACGAGGTCATCGACGAGCGCATTCGTCTGACGTCGGGAGCGCGCACGCTGGTCGCCACGCTGCGCGGAAACGGCGCCTATACCTGCCTCGTCACCGGCGGCTTCACGCTATTCTCGCGGCGCATCGCGGCGCTCATCGGGTTCGACGAGAACCGCGCCAATACGCTGGTGATTGATGCCGACGGACGCCTGACCGGGGACGTGTCGGAGCCGATTTTCGGACGCGAAGCCAAGCTCGCGACCCTGATCGAACTCACCCGGAAGCTTGCGCTGACGCCGGAGCGCACCCTGGTGGCCGGCGATGGCGCCAACGACATCGCGATGATCCAGGCGGCGGGCCTCGGCGTCGCCTACCACGCCAAGCCCAAGGTCGCGGAGGCCGCGGCAGCGCGCATCGATCATGGCGATCTCACCGCGCTGCTCTACGCCCAAGGGTATCGCCGGGACGAGTTCGTATCGGTCGAGGGATAAAGGCAAGGCGACGGAAGCGTCGGCTCCCGTCGCCCGTCGTTCGCTTTCGGTCGGCCCGACTACTGCAGGCTCAGGGCGACGAACCGCAACTCGCCGTCGGCCCCCGCCACCAGTATCAGCGCCGACTTGCGGCCGTCCTTCTTGAGCTTGTCGATCTTGGCCTGGAGGTCGTCGGCGCTCGCGACCGCCTCCTGCGCGATCTCGACGATGACGTCGCCGGCCGACAGGCGCTTGTCGGCCGCCGGCGAGCCCGCGTCGATGCCGGTAATGACCACGCCCTTCACGCTGTCCTTGATCTTGTAGCGCTTGCGCAGATCGTCGGACATGTTGGCAAGCTCGATGCCGAGCGTCTTCTTCACCACGCCTTTGTCGGGCGCGGCATCGCCCTTCGGATCGGCGGCCGCCACCTTCTCGCCATCCTCGAGCCGGCCGAGCGTGACGGTCTTGGTCTCTTCCTTGCCCTTGCGGATGATGGTCACCGGCGTCTGCTTGCCGATCGGCGTATCGGCAACGACGCGCGGAAGGTCACGCATCTCCTTGATGTCCTTGCCGTCGAACTTGATGATCACGTCGCCCGGCTCGATCCCGGCGGGTTTCGCCGGCCCCTTGTCGTCGACCCCGGCAACCAGCGCGCCGCGCGGCGGGGCGATCTTCAAGCTCTCGGCGATTTCGTCGGTCACCTGCTGGATGCGCACGCCGAGCCAGCCGCGCCGCGTCTCGCCGAACTGCTTCAATTGATCGATCACCGGCAGCGCCGTCTTCGAGGGCACCGCAAATCCGATACCGATCGATCCGCCCGACGGAGAGATGATCGCGGTGTTGACCCCTACCACTTCGCCTTCGAGATTGAACAGCGGGCCGCCCGAATTGCCCCGATTGATGGAGGCGTCAGTCTGAATGTAATTGTCGTACGGGCCGGAATTGATGTCGCGGTTGCGTGCCGAGACGATGCCGGCGGTTACCGTCCCGCCCAGGCTGAACGGGTTGCCGATGGCGATGACCCATTCGCCCAGCCGCAGCTTTTCCGAATCACCGAACTTGACCGCCTTGAGCGGCTTGTCGGGCTTGACCCGGAGCAGGGCGAGATCGGTCTTCTGATCCTTGCCGAGCAACTCGGCCTTCAATCTCGTGCCGTCATTGAGAATGACCGTGATCTCGTCGGCCTCCGCGATCACGTGGTTGTTGGTCACCACGATGCCGGTCGCGTCGATGACGAAACCAGAACCGAGCGAATTGACCCGGCGCGGTCCGCGTTCGCGGTTCTGCGGGTCGTTCTGGCCGCGCCGATTGAAGAAGTCCTTGAACAGCTCGTCCAGCTGCGGATCGTTGGGCAACTGCGGCATCGGCGTGTTGCGCGCTTCGACCTTCTGCGAGGTGGAGATATTGACGACCGCGTCGATCACCCGTTCGGCCACGTCGGAGATGCCGTCGGGACCGCGCGCGAACGATGATGTCGAGAGCGCTGGCAAGACCATCGCTGCCGCGGCGACCGTGGCCAGAGCAGGCCGACGGACCTGCCGCGCAAATTGGGCGAGAGTGCCGAGCATGGACGTCACAGCTCCTGAATTGGTGGATGCGAGACACTGCTCCCGTCCCGGAATGGACGCAAGGGCGACCTCGACTTGACGAATTAGGCTGGGGATTGGGGCGGAATCGGGACCGGGGGGCGGTTGCGCCAGCCTCGCGGTCTCATCCGCGCACGAACCAGATCAGCACGATACCCAGCACGGCCGAGACGATTCCCGCGATCCGCAGCGACGTTTCGGGGCTTTCCAGCGCGCTCGCCGCCAACCGTTTGGCGACACGGGGAAAGGCGGCGAACAGCAGTCCCTCAATCACAAGCACGAGACCGATCGCAACGATGAACTGGGCCATCTTTGCCTGACCGGTCTCGCGATATGCCGTCCCGCCTGCTGCCTACTTCGCCGGCGCACCCGCGGACGGCACACCCGCGGGGGGCGCGCTTTCGGGCGCGGCGGCGCCTTCGCGCGATTTGCCAGACGGATCGACGAAGTAGCGGAAGAACTCCGAATCGGGCTTGAGCAACATCCGCGTGTCGTTGGCCTTCAGCCCGGTCTCGTAGGCCTGCATCGAGCGGTAGAACGAGAAGAACCCGGGATCGCGTCCATAGGCCTCGGCAAAGATGCGGTTGCGCTCGCCATCGCCCTCGCCGCGGGTCTGCTCGCCCTTCGACTGTGCGTCGGCGATCAGCACGGTCACGTCGCGATCCGCGCGAGCGCGGATCTCCTGGGCGCGCTGGGCGCCCTGGGCGCGGAACTGCGCGGCCTCCTGCTGCCGCTCGGTCTGCATGCGCTGGTAGACCGCCTGGCTGTTCTGCTCCGGCAGATCGGCGCGCCGGATGCGGACGTCGACGACGTCGATGCCGTAGGCCTGCGCCTCGTTGTCGAGCTGCTCGCGCACCCGCGCCATCAGGTGATCGCGCTGATCGCGCACAACCTGCGTCAACGTGGCCTCGCCGAGCACACGCCGCAATGCCGAGTTGAGCAGGATCGACAGCTGCAGGTTCGCGCCGTCGACGGTGCCCACGGTCTGATAGAACTTCAACGGCTCCTTGATGCTGTAGCGCGCAAACGCATCGACCACCAACCGCTTCTGGTCGGAGGCGATCACCTCTTGCGCCGGGTTCTCGAGATCGAGAATGCGCTTGTCGATGCTGATGACGCTGTCGATCAGCGGGATCTTGGTGTGCAGTCCGGGCTGCGTGACCACGCGTACGGGCTGTCCCAAGCGCACGACCAGCGCCTGACGGGTCTGGTAGACCGTGAACAGCGAGCCATAGGCGATGATCAACGCCACGATGATGACTGCGGCGACAATGCCGCCAACGAGATTGAGTCTCATCGGGCGGCTCCCGTCTGCGGCGCGGCCGGGGGTTGCGGGCGCCGCGAGAGCTGGTCGAGCGGCAGATAGGGAACGACTCCGCCGCCGGAATCCATGATGATCTTGTCGGTGCCTCCGAACAGCCGCTCCATCGTCTCGAGATACATGCGCTGGCGGGTGACGTCCGGCGCCTTCTTGTACTCGTCGTAGACCTGAAGGAAGCGCGAGGTCGCGCCCTTGGCCTCTGCCACCGTCTGCTCGCGATAGGCCTCGGCGTTCTGAATGATCTGCGAGGCACGTCCGCGGGCTTCCGGGACGACCTTGTTGGCGTAGGTCTGCGCCTCGTTCTGTGCGCGTTCAAGGTCGGCGCGCGCCGCTTGCACGTCGCGGAAGGCGTCGATCACCTGCGACGGCGGATCGACCTTCTGCAGCTGCACCTGCGTGATCTGAATGCCGGCGCCGTATTTGTCGAGAACGGATTGCATCAGATCCTGGACTCCGGTTTCGATGTTCTGGCGCGCGCCGGTCAGGATCGGCTGAATGTTGGAGCGTCCGACCACTTCGCGCATGGCGCTTTCCGCCACCGCCTTCACCGTGCCTTCGGGCTGCTGGATGTTGAACAGATAATCGCCCACGCCGTTCGGCTTGATCTTCCACAACACGGAGAAATCGACGTCAACGATGTTTTCGTCGCCGGTGAGCATGAGGCTCTCTTCCGGCACGTCACGGATCGAAGTGCCGCGGCGGAGATCCTCGACGATGCGCATGCCGATGTCGATCTTGTTGACGCGCAGCGCCTTGGGCGTGAGCACCGTCTCGATCGGATACGGCAGGTGATAGTTCAGTCCGGGCTGCACCTCGCGCACATATTTCCCGAAGCGCAGCACCACGCCGAGTTCGTCGGGGTCGACACGGAAGAAGCCCGAGGCGCCCCAGATGGCGACCGCGGCGAGCACGATCAGGATGATCCCCTTGCCGCCGAGACCGCCCGGCAGGACCGAACGCAACCTGTCCTGGCTGCGGCGCAGAAACTCCTCGAGGTCCGGCGGTGTCGGGCCGGTCGGCTGCTGCCCCGAGCCCCAGGGCCCCTTGCTGCCGCCGCCTGATCCCCAGGGTCCGCCGCCCTGATTGCTCCACGGCATCGAGTATCTCCTTGCTGCAGCGGCCCCAAAGGCCGCTGCGCCTGTTTCAGTTTGAGGGGTTTATAGGGGAGGTGTCACCGCGTTACAACGCAGGTCACAGGCGTGCGTCGCGGCGGCGCATGGGCTTGAATTCCGGTTGGCGGCTACCATCACTGGCCGGTGCTGTCGTCCGTTCGCTCGTAGGCGAGCACGGTGAAGCTTGCTTCATCGCCCGGGCCTGCCTGGTGCTCGGTCCGCTCCGTTTCCTTCCAGACCCCAGGATCGATGGCAGGAAACGTGGTGTCGCCCGCCGGACGCAAATGCACGCGCGTGATCACCAGCCGGTCGGCCAGCGCCATCGTGTCCGCATAGATGCCCGCGCCGCCAACGATCGCAATTTCAGTCACGCCGCGTCGAAGCGCGTCCCCGCGGGCGGCCGTTAGCGCCTTCTTCAGGTCGGGCGCCGCCACGATACCCGGCGCTGCAAAAGTCGGCTCGCGGCTCACCACAATGTTGGTTCGACCCGGCAGCGGCCGGCCGATCGAGAGATAGGTCTTGCGCCCCATCACGATCGGCTTGGCCATCGTTACTCTACGAAAATGCGCCAGCTCCGATTTCAGTCGCCACGGCAGGCGGCCGCCCTGCCCGATCACGCCGTTGTCGGCCACCGCCACCACGAGGACGAGCGCGATGCGTTGCGAGCCGTCGGCGGATCGGACACCGGCGGCGCCGGTCTTTGCATTCACACCGCCACCTTGGCCTTGATGTGCGGATGCGGATCGTAGCCTTCGAGCGAGAAATCTTCGTAGCGGAATGCGAACAGGTCGGTCGCGGCCGGGTTGAGCACCATTCTCGGCAGCGCGCGCGGCAGCCGCGCGAGCTGCAGCCGCGCCTGCTCCAGGTGATTGAGATAAAGATGCGCGTCGCCGAGCGTGTGCACGAACTCGCCGGCTTTCAGTCCGGTCACCTGCGCCATCATCAAGGTCAGCAGCGCATACGACGCGATGTTGAACGGCACGCCGAGGAAGACATCGGCTGAGCGCTGGTAGAGCTGACAGGAGAGCCGCCCCTTGGCGACGTAGAACTGGAACAGGCAATGGCACGGCGGCAGCGCCATTCTGTCGACGTCGGCCGGATTCCAGGCGGTGACGATGAGGCGGCGCGAATCCGGATTGCGGCGGATGGCGGTCACCACATTGGCGATCTGATCGATGCTGCCGCCGTCGGGCGTCGGCCACGAGCGCCATTGCCGGCCATAGACCGGTCCGAGCTCGCCGCTGGCGTCGGCCCATTCGTCCCAGATGGTGACGCCGTGCTCGTTGAGATATCTGACGTTGGTGTCGCCGGCGAGGAACCAGAGCAGCTCGTAGACGATCGATTTCAGATGCAGCTTCTTGGTGGTGGTGATCGGAAAGCCTTCGCCGAGGTCGAAGCGCATCTGATGACCGAAGACCGATAGCGTGCCGGTGCCGGTGCGGTCATGCTTTTCCGCACCGTCGGCAAGGATCCGTTCCAACAGGTCATGATACTGGCGCATGGGCTCGATCCCTCATGCGGCAAAAGCCGACTCGGGAGGCGGAGTCTACCGCCGTCCCGGCTGTCGGCAAATGTGCAGAGCGACCTATGAACGCAAGTATCAGTTCAGCGGCCCGGCAGCCTTGATCACCGGCGTCCAGCGGTCGATCTCGCTCTTCACCAGCGCGGCGAGCGCCTGCTGCCCGCGGCCGCTCTTGTCCGGCAGCACGCTCCCGAGCTCGAGCAGTCGCTTGCGCGTCCCCTCGTCGTCCAGTGCCTTGTCGAGCGCGTCGCTGAGCTTGTCGAGAATGGGCTGCGGCGTGCCCTTCGGGGCGAACAGGGCATTCCAGGCCTGCGCCTGGAATTCCGGCAATCCCGCTTCCTTGCTGGTCGGGACGTTGGGCAAGGCGGGATTGCGCTCGGCCGTGCCGATGGCATAGGCCTTGATCTGCCCCGCCTGCACCTGCTGGACGATGTTGACGATCTGGTCGCACATGAAATCGACCTGACCGGAGATCAGCGCCGTCAACGCCGGGCCGGTTCCATTGAACGGAATCGAGGTCGGCTTGATGCCGAGAATCGAATTGAGCAGCAGGCAGGTCGTGAACGAAACCGAGCCGACGCCGGCATGCGCCATGTTCAGCTTGGCCTCGTTCGCCTTCACATGCGCGACGAACTCCTTGAGGTCCTTCGGCTGAAAGTCCTTCTTCGCCAGGATCAGGACCGGCGTGCCGGCCACCAGACCGATGGGCGCGAAGTCCACATCCGGCTTGTAGGCCAGGTTGGGGTAGAGCGCCACCGAGGCGGCATGGGTTCCCATATGGCCCATCTCGATCGTGTAACCGTCGGGAGCGGCGCGCGCCGCACGGGTCGAGGCGGTGGTGCCGCCGGCCCCGACGATATTCTCGATGATGATCGGCTGCCCGAGCGTGCGGGTCATGTTGTCGGCGGCGATGCGGGCGATGACGTCGGTCGGCCCACCGGCGGCGAACGGCACGATCAGGGTGATGGGGCGGCGCGGATAGTCGGTCTGCGCCGCGGCCGGCAGGGCGGCAAAGCCGATTGCGAGGCCGGCAACCAGCCCACGAAACAGGGTGCTCATCATGGTCGTGTCCTCTCGCTCTAAGTATGCTTCTTGTTGCTTTATTTATGCTTCTCCAGCGCCAACGCCATAATACTAAGGACGATACAGGCGAATGCTACCACCGTGCGGAGGCCTCAGCGGCCGCCGCCCGGTGGTAACTTGTCGCAGCCGCGCTGTAAGCGGGCGCGTCCTACTCGACGAAGACTTTGTCGCGGCGCCGCCGCATCTTGGGCATCGCGGCGACGATCAGCAGGAAGATGGCGATGCCCAGCAAGACCCCCGAGATCGGGCGGGTGAAAAACACCGTCCAATCGCCGCGCGCGATCAGCATGGCGCGGCGGAGATTTTCCTCCATCAGCGGCCCCAGCACGAAGCCGAGCAGCATGGGCGCCGGCTCGAAGTCGTGCTTGAGCAGCCAATACCCGATCACGCCGAATATCGCTGCGATGGTGACGTCGAACGGAGAGTTGTTGATCGAATAGACGCCGATGCAGCAGAACACGATGATCGAGGGATAGAGCAGCCGGTAGGGAACGCGCAGCAGCGTGACCCACACGCCGACCAGCGGCAGATTGATGACGACGAGCATCAGGTTGCCCAGCCACATCGA
>Ga0105245_10006753_pt1 | contig 10063 bp, 13 predicted proteins | sample KBSM54metaG_FD_81523 | JGI IMG/M metagenome (GOLD analysis project Ga0105245, IMG submission 81523) | Miscanthus rhizosphere microbial communities from Kellogg Biological Station, Michigan, USA - KBS M5-4 metaG | ecosystem: Host-associated > Plants > Roots > Rhizosphere > Soil | place... | reverse complement strand
TATGCCGCGCACGATGCGTTCTCCCGCCACCTCACGTGGATCGCCGACGGGCTCGAGGGCGGAGGCCGGCAACCGGCGCTGGCCGTGAAGCGCTGGCGGCTGCTGGCCAAGCAGCTGCACATCCACCACACCGCGGAGGACCAGTCACTGTGGCCGGTGCTGCGCTCCGCGATCTCCAGCCCGGATGAACTTGCCGTGCTCGATGCGATGGAGGCCGAACACGCCATGCTCGACCCGGCGCTGGAAAAGGTCGACGCCCAGCTCACCGCCGGCTTCCTCGCCGACGCCGCGCTGTCCGTCCGCGAGATGGCAACCGGGCTCGGCCGGCACATGCGGCACGAGGAGAACGACGCGCTCCCCCTGATCGATGCCTACCTCGGTCGCCCCGGCTGGGCGGAGTTCGGCAAGAGCATCCGCACCACCCAAGGCATCAAGGGAGCCTCGGTGTACCTGCCATGGGTGCTCGACGGCGCTCCGGCAGACGTATCGGCCAAGGTGCTGGCCGTGCTTCCTGCGCCGGCGCGGCTGATCTACCGCCTGGTGTGGCGTCGCCGGTACCGGGCCGAGTACACGTGACCTAACCGGGGACCTTCGCCAAGACCGCCTCCAGCAGGTGCTGCATCGCACTGGCCGAGCACTGTCGGTGGGCGTAGTACTGGATCGTCACGTACCACTTCCCGCGGGAGCCCTGGGCACTGACGGCGTAGAGGGTGGCCCCGTTCTTCAGCGGTGTGGCGCTGGCGTTCTCGAAGGCGAACTGACCCCCGACGCTGAACGTGTGAGTGGACTGGTCCGGTTGCGCGGACATACGGCCGTACGGGGTGCGCACGGCGGCGCTGGCTTCGGTGGAGGTGCCCATGTTCTTGACCCCGACATCCACGGTGCCCACCGACGCGCTGCCGAAATCGCAGTAGCTGACGGCGGTGTTCTCGAGGTCGATCTCCTGCCCGTCAGGCGTGCCCGGCAGGACGTGATCGACGTCTGAACGGCTGACGTAGTCGCAGATCACCCCGGAGGGATTAGTGCCGCCCGGCGCGAGTACCCGTGGCGCGTGGTGGGCAGCCGACGAGCCGTGGGCGGTGGGCGTCCCGAGGGTTGCGGTCGGTGGAACCCGACTCGTCGTGGCTCCGCCGATGGAGGACGGCGCCACGCTGGGCGCGCCACCGGAACTGGCTGTGCTCCCCGCGCTGGCCGGTGGCTGCGCCAGCTCGCGGCTCGGGCCGCCATGAGTACAGGCAGTGAGGGCGGCGATCACCGCGCAGCCGCAGATCAGCCAGGCCGAAATGCGTCCGTGCACTGATCACTCCTCGTCGATTCTGCGCCGGTAGAACCCGCGTAGCGTCGAGGCTGACGGGACGTGATGAACGCAAGGTGTCCCCCCGATGGAATCTCGTTCGTCGTGAGGGTGACCGACACCGACTTTTGGAGGTTCCATGCGCTACGCCGTGATGATTTGTGCAGATCCCAACGCTGCGAACGATTTGTCCCCTGAAGAGCTGGAAGCCGTCGTCCAGGAGTACCTCGCGATGGGCAACGACCCCCGCACCGTCATGCACGGGCAACTGCAACCCGTCGAGACGGCGACGAGCGTCCGGGTAGTGGACGGGAAGGTGCTCGTCACCGACGGCCCGTTCGCCGACACGAAGGAGGTCATGGGCGGCTTCGCTCTGGTCGACGCCGACAACCTCGATGAGGTCATCGAGCTCGCTTCTCGAATCCCCGCAGCTCGCATGGGCGGCGTCGTCGAGATCCGTCCCATGGTCGAGCGCTGACCTCCCTCGACGACGTCTTCCGAGACGAGTGGGGCCGGGTGCTGGCCTCACTCGTCGGGTACTTCCGTGACTTCGATCGGGCTGAGGAAGCCGCGCAGGAGGCCTTCGCCATCGCTGCGGCACAGTGGCCGACCGCCGGGATGCCCACCAACCCAGGAGCGTGGCTGGTGACCACTGGCCGACACAAGGCCATCGACCGGCTGCGGCGCGAGCGGGTGCTCGTCGACAAGCTCCACCTGCTACCGGTGCCCGAGCCGACGACAGACACCTATGACGACGCGGACGGGACGGCGATCAAGGACGAACGTCTAGAGCTGATCTTCACATGTTGTCACCCTGCGCTTCCGCTGGAAGGGCAGGTAGCGCTGACGTTGCGAGCTCTCGGCGGCCTGGACACCGCGGACATCGCGCGCGCGTTCCTCGTCTCCGAGCAGACCATGAAGCGACGGCTGACCCGCGCGAAGACCAAGATCAAGGCGACGGGCATCCCGTTCGCCGTACCAGAGGCGCACCGGCTACCTGATCGACTCGACGCGGTGCTCGCCGTCGTCTACCTGATCTTCAACGAGGGCTACAGCGGGCGCATCGATCTGGCTGCCGAGGCGATCCGGCTCGGCCGCGTCCTGGTCGAGCTGACGCCCGATCAGCCGGAGGCGCACGGGTTGCTCGCGTTGATGCTCGTCCATCACGCTCGGCGACGGGCCCGTTTCGACGGTGACGACCTGGTGCTGCTCGAGGATCAGGACCGCTCGCTGTGGGACATGGCGATGCTCGCGGACGGGCGCGGCGTGCTCGACGCGGCCATCGCCCTGGGTGGTCGCGGTCCGTACGTCGTGCAGGCAGCCATTGCGTCATTGCAGGCCGGCGACCCCATCGACTGGCAGCAGGTTGCCACTCTGTACGGCCAGCTCGTCGAGCTCACCGGATCGCCTGTGGTCGAGCTGAACCGGGCTGTCGCCGTCGCCGAGGCCGGTGATGTCGAAGGCGCGCTGGCCGCCGTCGATCACCTCGATCTCAGCGGATACGTCTACTTCCATTCGACCCGGGCGGAGTTGCTGCGACGACTAAAACGCCGCGAGGAGGCGCGGGAGGCGTTTCGCGCCGCCCTTGACTTGGCGACCACGACGCCGGAGAAGCGTTTCCTCACCCGACGGCTGGAGAACCTCTAAGCCAGAACCGGTTGGTCGACGTTTGCTGTCCCCGTGGCGTGGTCCTGTTCGTCGCCTCGATGAAGGAACCCATCATCGAAAGGAACGACCACCATGGACGCACGGCTCAACATGTTCGAGGGCGACGTAGCCACCAAGGTCTTCAAGCACATCAACACCGCGGGCAAGGTCGTCAGTGACTCGACCCTGCCACTGCCCATCCAGGAATTGGTCAAGCTGCGGGCAAGCCAGATCAACGGCTGCGGCTTCTGCACCGACATGCACACCAAGGACGCCCTCGCAGCTGGCGAGACGCAGACGCGACTGAATCTCGTGGCGACCTGGCGCGAGGCGACCGTCTTCACCGAGGCGGAGCGGGCTGCGCTCGAGCTGTCGGAGCAGGGCACCCGCCTCGCCGATGCCTCCGAGGGCGTCAGTGACGAGGTGTGGGAGCGGGCGGCCAAGCACTTCGACGACGAGCAACTCTCGGCACTCGTCACGGTCATCGCACTGATCAACATGTACAACCGCATCAACGTGATCGTGCGGCAGCCTGCCGGCGACTACCAGCCCGGCATGTTCGGCTGACATCTGCTCCGCCTGACGGCCGGGGTCCCCTCCAACCTCGGCCGTCGGGCGGCCCCGTCGGGCACGGATGTCCAGCCTTTTGGATCATGCAATTTGCGGAATCGGTGCCAGACTCTCGTTTGTGAGTGATCCGCAGCGTCGCCCGTCGCGATTCCGCGTTCACCGCTTCACCATCGTGATTACCGCGCTGGCACTGCTCACCACTGGCGTCCTCGCGTGGACTGCCGCCCTGGTGAACGACCACAACGAAACCCGTCTTCTGCGCCTCAAAGTCGCCGAGACGGGCGCGGTGTTGCAGGCGGCGATCCCCTCCGTCTCAACTCCGCTGTCCTCCGCAGCCGAGATCGCACAGGACAGCAACGGCGGCTCGGCCGGATTCGACCGCTACCTTTCTAGCTTCGTCGGACCGAAGAAGACGTTCGCGTTCGCCGCTCTCTGGAGCCGAGACGGTTCCAGACAGCTGGCGATGATCGGCACACCCGCCCCGGGAACTGCCGCAGTGATCACCGTTCTCGTCCGCCAGGCGAGCAGCAAACCGGGACTCAACGTCAAGGCTCACCTAGCCGGCCCCGACCGGGTTCTCCAGTACGCCTACGCCTCGCCGAGCTTCCCGTCCGGCCCGATCGTCTACGCCGAGAGCCCGCTCCCACCGAAGCCGCGGATCCAACCGACCACCGGCACCCCGTTCTCCGATCTGCGGTTTGCCCTCTACCTGGGCCGGCGCGCTTCGCCGTCGACGCTTCTCGAGGTCAACACTGACGGCCTCGGCTCGCGCACGTCTTCGGTGGTCGTGCCCTTCGGTGATCAGGCGCTGACCGTGGTGGCGGCCTCCAACGGCTCACTTGCCGGTGGCTTGTCCTCGTCCTTGTGGTGGATCGTCGCCATTGCCGGTGGCCTGCTCTCGCTCGGTGCAGGCGGCGTCGCCGAAAGGCTGCTGCGTCGCCGCATGGCGGCCGAGGCGCTCACGGGGGCCGTGCAAGAGCTGCTCGATCGGCAACAGGGCATCTCGCGGTCGCTCCAGCAGGCTATGGTGCCGCCGCCGCCTCATGGCCCGGCGTATCTGGAAGTGGCGTCGCGATACGTGCCTGGCGTGAACGAACTCGAGGTGGGTGGCGACTGGTTCGACGTCATCGAACTGGACGAGAACCGCACCTTCGTGTCGATCGGCGACGTCTCCGGACGAGGTATTTCCGCTGGCACGGTGATGGCCTCCCTGCGCTCGGCCATGGCGGCCTTCGTGAGCGAGGGCCACGCGCCCGGGGCATTGCTCAGCCGCCTGGGACGCCTCTTGGACACGGGAGACACCGGCCGATTCGCCACTGTCTGCTGCCTCGTGGTCGATCGACGTTCCGACACGGCCGTCGTGGCGAGCGCCGGCCATCTACCAGCCCTGGTGGTTTCCGCCGGTACCGCCCACTACCTGGAGGGCCCGGTGGGACCGCCGATCGGAACCGGCGCGATGGATTACGCCGAACAGATTTTTGATCTGCCACGAGGGGCGACCCTGCTTCTCTTCACCGACGGGCTCGTCGAGCGCAAAGGTGAGACGATCGACGACGGTTTGGGAAGGCTGTCCTACGTCGCGGCGCGGACGTCCGGCACCGTCGATGAAGTCCTGACGGCGATCACATCCGAGCTCGCCTCAGATTTGATCACCGACGACACTGCCGTATTGGGGGTCAGACTCATCCATGACGACAACGGATGACAGCGCAGCGCCGGGAGCGTCCTTCGCCGTGGAACCCGGTGACGGAGAAGTTGTCGTGTCGGCGATAGGCGAGGTCGACCTCGACACGGTCAGGGAATTTCAGGCAGCTGTCGATTCAGCGTTGGAAGGCGCCCCCGCTCGGCTGATCTTCGAACTCGGTCAGACGTCCTTCATGGACAGTTCCGGGCTTGCCGTGCTGGTGATGGCCTCCAATCGAGCGAAGGTCAGCATCCGAAACCCCTCCACGATGGTGCGCCGGGTCGTCGAGATCAGTGGCCTTGCCGAGACCCTAGGCCTACCTGAGTGACCAGAGTCGTGGACTTTCAGCCGAACGCGGCCTCTGTCGCGGAGGCGAGACGTTTCGTGAAAGCCCAGCTCGCTGCTTACTCGACGGATGTGCAGGAGACGGCCGAGCTGTGCGTCTCGGAGCTGGCCACGAACTGCGTGCTGCACGCCGGAACGGCATTTCGGCTGCGCGTGGTCCTCGGCAACGACTCGGTGCGCGTCGAGGTGACAGATCACAGCGGTGACAATCCAGAGCTTCAGTACGCCCATCCCACCGACGAGCACGGCCGTGGCCTGCAGATCGTCAGCCAACTCTCCGACCGATGGGGTGTGGAGCAGACTTCCCCCGGCGCGGGCAAGACCGTGTGGTTCATGCTGCGTACGGCGTGAATCACAGTTAGCCCAGAGCAGAGTGCGGGTATCCCGCAGCCATGACTGCGCTGGATGCACCGGATCTGCTTGCCCAAGAGCGAGCGGAGGTTGCCGCACGCGTGGAAGCCATGCAAGCCGACCTGGGCACACTTCACGACTCCACGGCTGGCAGCAACCTCGATGACGAGCACGACCCTGAAGGCCCGACCATCGCCTTCGAGCGGGCGCAGATGGAGTCGGTACTCGAGCAGGCGATCACTCATCTGGCCGAGATCGACGCAGCAACTGAGCGTGTCGCATCCGGAACCTACGGTGTCTGCGAGCGGTGTCAGCGCGACATCAACGAGCCGCGACTGGCCGCACTTCCGAGTACCCGGTACTGCGTCGAGTGCGCCACGATCGTGCAAAACCCCGACTGAGCCATCGTCGCTGAGTTAGGCGCTCGGGACGTACGGGCACATACCTAGGTAGCAAGGCCGGACCGTTTCTCGGCTCGGCCTCGATCTAGGAGGCGCGTTCACATGGTGAGAACTTGGCAGGCACCCCGTCGCCACGGTGTCGTGACTGGTCTTGGCCTGATGCTTCTCGGCGTGTGGGGCGCCATCATCCCGTTCGTTGGTTCGTACTTCGACTACGCCTTCACGCCCGATCGGACGTGGACGTGGACCGCGGGACGCGGCTACCTCGAGGTACTGCCCGGGGCCGTCGCCTTCTTCGCTGGGCTCGTGCTGCTGATGACCTCGCACCGAGCCAAGGCAACCCTGGCCGGCTGGTTTGGCGTTGCCGCCGGGGCGTGGTTCGTAGTCGGACCCGTGCTCGCCGTCACCTGGTCGTCTTCGGACGTCGGAACGCCGGTCGGGGGCACGCGTGCCGTTGCCGCCGAGCAGATCGGCATGTTCTACGGGCTCGGTGCCGCGATCATCCTGTTCGCCGCAGTGGCAGTCGGGCGGTTCAGCGTGGCGGTCCTGCCCGAAGCGGTGGAGCCGACGGTGGTACCTGAATCGACGCCGGTGGCGAATCCGGGAGGCGTTGCTTCCGCCCCGGATCGCGCAACCCCGGACTACCCCGCGCCCGCGTACGGCCCTCCCGCATACGCGCCTGCGGCCCCGTCGTATGCGACCCCGTCGTATGCGGCCCCGTCCTATGCGGCCGGTCCGGCAACCGGCCGGCAGCCGACGTCGGACCCTCAGCTCACTACGGCGCTCCCGACGATGGGTGACGAACAAACGGGCCCGCCGACCGCGCCGCCTCCTCCCGCCGCGGAGACGGATCCGAAGAAGCCGAGGCACAGCTGGGTTCCGGGGCGCCACGGGCCGTACGCCGCGCATCAGTAGGCGACGGCTCTGTCAGCTCAACTGGCGATACCGAGAGACCCTCGTCGGAAGCCCCTCCGGGGCGTAACCCGCTCGGCGTTCCGCGATCTTCTTCAGTTGGTGGCTGTACGGCACTCGGGCCGCTTTGGAACGATTGTGATGCGGGCACAACGCCTGACCATTCCGGATGTCTGTCGCACCGCCGCGACTGTATGGGTGGATGTGATCGGCCTGGAGACGCTGGGTTGATTTGCATCGCCGTCCGAGCAATGAGTGCCACTCGCACTGGTGTCCGGCACGGGCGAGAATGAGGCGCTTCTGCGCGCTCGAAAAAAGGCGTTGAGCGTCTCGCTCTTTTCCCGAGTAGGCAACCCGCCTAACGACGGTCACGCCTTGTGCCAGCACCAGGGAGCCGAGCACCGGGAACAGGTACGGATGCTGACTCAATTCCAGCCAGAACCCATGGAGCATCGGCCCAAGGATCTCGTGGATCGAGGGACCTTTCGGTACAGCCGGAGACGGCGTTGGCGACGGTGTGATGGGCATGGTCGGCCTCTATCGCAAAGTGGCCCCCGCCGGTCGCAAGGATAGTTCAAGCTCCTGAGGCTGACGAGGCCCAAATCGGCTCACTAGAGTCGAGACATGCCCGAGATTCGGCTGCGTCCGCTCACGCCCGAGGATTCCGACGGTGTGCGAGTGCTCGTCGAAGATGCGGAGGCGCGTCGGTACACGAGAATCCCCGAGCCACCTCCGCCCGGTTTCGAGCACACCTGGATCGAGCTCTACAACCCTGAGATCGTCGGCGACACCAAAGCGGCGTTCGTCATCACCGATGACACGGGCGATGCCTTCTATGGGTTGGGCATGGTGCCGACCATCGAAGCTGGCAGTGCCACGGCCGAACTCGGCTACCTACTAACGCCAGCGGCGCGCGGGCGCGGGATCGCGACAGCCGCACTCGACGCGTTGACGCGCTGGGCATTCGAGGAACGCAGGATGTACCGGATCGAGCTCCTGATCTGCGTCGAGAATGCACCTTCACGCGCTGTGGCCCAGCGATGCGGCTACTCCTACGAAGGCACCCTGCGCTCCATCGTTCTCAAAGACGGCCCCGACGGACCGATCCGCCATGACACGGAGTCCTGGTCGAAGCTCGCCACCGACCCTCGTTAGGCGCCGAGGTCGACTCCGTTCTCGAGGTAGGTCGTGCGGAGCAGGAATTCCGCCTCTGGCCCGATCAGCTCTGCGACTAGTGCGAGCACGTTGGCTACAAAGTCCGGCCCGTGATGTGGAGCGGCTTCAGGAGTGAGGTGATGTGCGAGTTCGTGCAACACCACGAGCTCGCGCAGCCCCCACTGGCCACCCCGCTCGTACGGTGGCAACGCGATGGTTGCCGTATCCCGCTCGTAGTGGGCCTTCCCCGCACCTTGCCTCGCTCGAACCGTGACTGCCCCCACCGAGGGCCAGCGTGCCCTCACCCAATTCAGCTGCAGTACCGAATCGACGTAGCGCTGAACGGAGTCGAGGTCACCGAACTTGCGGTCGTCCGGCACTACGAGCTCCGACCCGAACATCTGGATCGTCGGGTATTCGAGCCGGGCGTCGACGATCCGCGCAACCTGCCCCTCGGCGGCGTAGACCTTGCTGCGCTGAGCGTCGCGCCGTGCCGGCTCCACCTACGACCCGACCTGCCGTCGCCCCTCGGGTAGCTCAAGATTGCCGCCCAGCCGCGCGCGGTCGGCGGCCCTCTGGCCTGCTCGAAGCGCTGCGCGCGACGTTCGGCCCGTACTGGTGAAGCCTCCCCACGTCCCCCGTGCGCTCGACAGCTCCTTGTAGGCAGACGTGACTTCGAGCGCCTTCTCGGTCAAGGCGAGTGCAGTGCTCGTCGATCCGGTCTTGCGTGCTGCTTCAAGCTGAACGACCTCGGCCATCATCTCCTCACGAGCGTCCTGAAGACGCTGACCGATGCGGGCGGCGTAGGCAGTCTGGAACGAGACGCGTGCTGTCGTGCCATGAATCGGCCGGCGCTGTGTCACGACTCGTCCCCGCTCGTCGCGGACTCGCACCAGCACCGTCTCCTGGCGGTAAGCGCCCGAGCGAAGGTACTCATCCGACGCTCGCACCATCTGGATCACGAGTGAGGCATAGAGCGACTCGCTCGTCTCGATGTCACCAGGAAATCCGTAGGCGATGACATACGTCGAGTTGTGCGCGATGTCGATCTTGAGATCGTTGGCCTGGCCAACCGCGATGAACAGCTGGACGTACGTACGCAGCCCGCGCTTGCCGGCCTCGCCGATCTCTATCCGCTGAGCGATCGGAGCCGTCCGCCGTTCCGTCTTCTCGGTATTGGCCCGAGCCACCGCTAGGTCGATCGAGGTCGCCGTGGCAAGACGCTGGGCGGCCTCCATGAAGGCCTCCGCCTCGTGCGGATTGTCGGTGGATTCCGCCTGGCGCAGCAGAGCAGCCAGGCGGGTGAGGTACTTGTCGTCGTGAGGCATCGAAGCCATTGTCCCTGTTTGTCCCTCGTTCGTTGGCGCGGACTCGGGCTGATGCCAACACCTTGCTAGACGGGTCCGACAATTCTCGGATCCGCCGTGCTTCCGAAGGCATCGGAAGCACCGTTGACAAGATCGTCGCCGGCCATTCCACTGTGATCATTCCGTAGCCGTCGTGAACACGGCACGCGGCGAACCGTCGAAGAGGGACAGATGAAGCTCCACGCAATCAGCACACTCGCCATCGCCGCCACCGTCGTCTCCGGTGCCGTCGCACTCGGGTCGCCGGCATCGGCAACCACGCCCCCGTCGTCCTACGTCTTCCAGACGATCTCCCGGGACTTCCTGTACAACGGGACGTCTGTTCCCGGACCCGGCC
>Ga0105245_10006750_pt1 | contig 10065 bp, 10 predicted proteins | sample KBSM54metaG_FD_81523 | JGI IMG/M metagenome (GOLD analysis project Ga0105245, IMG submission 81523) | Miscanthus rhizosphere microbial communities from Kellogg Biological Station, Michigan, USA - KBS M5-4 metaG | ecosystem: Host-associated > Plants > Roots > Rhizosphere > Soil | place... | reverse complement strand
GAGGCCGAGCATGGCGCCGGTGGCGACCTGCGGGCGACAGGTCGGCAGCAGGATCCGCCGCGTCGTCGCCGCCTTGGTCTTGCCGACCGCATAAGAGGCCTCGCGGACGTGGCGCGGGATCGAGTTCAGCCCCTCGCGGACGCTGGCGACGATCAGCGGCAGCGCCACCAGCGAGAGCATCACCCCGGCGGCGAAGAAGGAGCGGCCGAAGACGACGCCTTCGGAGGTGCGGCTGAGGAAGCCGAGCGCGGTCGAGGAGAAGATCACCGTCCCGAACAGGGCGAGGACGATCGAGGGGATGCCGGCGATCGCCTCGATCGTCGATTCGGTGATGCGGGCGAGCGCCGCCGGGCGCCCGTACTCGACCAGCCAGACCGCGATCGCGATCCCGGCCGGCAGCGCCAGCGCGATCCCCATCGTGGCGACGATCAGGGTGCCGAAGAGGGCGTCGGAGAAGCCCCCGGTTTGGGTCTCGTCGAAGCCCGCCGCGGCGGGCGTCCAGAGCATTTCCGGGCGCAGGAACTTGATCCCCTGGACCAGCAGGTAGAGGACGATCGCGACCGCGATCGCGCAGAAGAGCAGGCCGAGGGTCCAGCAGATCGCCAGACCGATGCGGTCGCTGAGGCTCCAGGTGGCGCTGCCCTCGACCGCGCCCTTGCGCTGGTGCGCGCCGGGCAGCGGCGGCCCTTCCGGCGGTGGGACCGGGGGGACGGTGATCGACGGCGGCTGGAGGCTCGAGCCCTCCATCACGCCGTCCCGTATTTGCGCATCGCCCGCCGCGCCATCCAGCCGGCGAGGGAGAACAGCGCCGCCGAGAACAGCAGCACCGCGGCAATCGAGAACAGGGTCGCATTGAAGGGCGGCGAGCTGAGCTGGTCGATGTTCTTGACGATCGTCGGCGCCAGCGGCCGCGAAGGCTCGTAGATGAAGATCAGCCCGTCAGCGGGGTTCGGCGCGAAGGCGACCGAGCCGGAGATCATCGCCAGCATCACCGCCTCGCCGATCGCCCGGGCGACGGCGAGCACGGTGCCGGCGACGATCGCCGGGCGGGCGGCGCGGACGCCGATCTTCCAGGTCGTGCGCCAGCGGTTGACGCCAAGCGCCAGCGAGCCCTCCAGCCAGCCCGGTTTCACCGCCCGCAGGCCGTCGCTGAAGATCGAGACCATCAGCGGCGCGATCATCACCGTCAGCACCAGGACCGCCGCCAGCAGGCTGTAGCCGGTGAGGGAGATGACGCCGGCGACCGAGGCCTTCTGCGGCTCGGTGACCAGGTGGTTGCCGATGAACGGGACCAGCACCAGCACCCCGAGCAGGCCGTAGATGACCGAGGGGACGCTGGCCAGGAATCGAATGACCGGCTGGAGGACGTTGCTCATCCACTCCGGCGCGAACTCGACGATGAAGACGGAGACGAAGAGGGCCGAGACGAGGGCGATGAGGACGGCGCCGCCGGTGATCAGCAGCGTGCTCCAGATCAGCGGCCAGGCGTGGAAGGTGTAGACGTATTCGCCGCCGGTCTGGGCCGAGAGCGAGATCGCGTTGAGCTGGTCTTCGACCGAGCCCTGCCCGCTGAACCAGGCGAGGCCGTTGTGCGAGAACGACGGCCAGGCGTGGACGAAGACGGTGACGATCAGCGCCAGCAGCAGCGCGACGACGCCGCAGACCAGCGCGCCGAGCATCCGCTCGACGCGCTGGTCGGACCATTTCGGCCCGTACTCCTGAGGTAGCTCCTGCTCCAAGGCCTACTTCTTGTTGAACGCGGGGACGCCGCCGGCCGAGGTGATCACCGAGCCGGCGAGGCTGCTGCGCCGCGCCCAGTCGATGAACTTGAGCAGCGCTTTCGGGCTCGAGCTGCCGTCGCCCGGAAGGACGAGGAAGATGTAGCGCGAGAGCGGGTACTTCAGCGGCTCGACGCTGATCTTGCTTGCCGTGCAGGGAACGCCGTTGACCTTGAGGGTCTTCAGCCCTTTCTTCTGCCAGGCGAGGCCGGCGTAGCCGATCGCGTTCGGGTCCTGCTTGACCGCGTTGACGACGAGGCCGTCGGCGGTCAGCGCGTTGACGTTGGACGCCGGCGGTTCGTTGTTCAGCACCGCCTGGAGGAAGAAGTTGTAGGTCCCCCCATTGGTGTCGCGGCCGACCGGGTCGATCGTCGTGGTCAGGCTCGATCCGCCGACCTGGCTCCAGCTGGTCAGCAGCCCGCGGTAGATGTCGTGGGTCTGCTGGATCGAGATGTTGCTGATGCTGTTCTTCGGGTTGACGTCCATGCAGAGGCCGTCGAGGTAGAACTTGATGTAGGTCGTCCCTGCGTCGGAGGGCAGGGGAGTGCGGGCCTGCCCCGCGAACTGGCTGGTCCCGTTCTGCACGTCTTTGACGCCGGCGTTGCCGCCGTTGGCGGTGTAGACGAAGTGGACCTTGTGGTTGACCTTCTTCGTGTAGGTCGCGAAGAGGGCCTGCAGCACGGGCTGCGCGGCCACGGAGCCCGACCCGATCAGGGTCACGGCACCGGCCGACGCCGGTGCGGCGAGCCCCAGGAGGGAGATCGCCGCTATGGCGAGGGTCTTGATTCTCATTGCGGGGTTGAGTCCTTTCCTGCCGGGTAAACGACTTTGTTGACCAACTTGGTCGCATAACCCTAACAGGTTCTGTAGTTTATTGACCTTCTTAGTAAAGAATGGCCGCCGAGGGCAGCGAAAGAGCCGTGCGGGGGCCGCAGACATGGAGGATCAATTGCTGAAGAGAAGACTGTCCACCCCCCGAGCCGCGACCGCCGTCGTGCTGTCCGCGGTCGTCGCCGTCTCGGTGACGGTGGTGCCCTCGGTCGCCCAGTCGTTCCTGACGAGCCAGCAGGCGGCCAAGGTCTACGTGAGCAACAAGAAGGCGGGACAGCTGTTCCTGAAGAAGAAGGCGGCCTCGAACCTGTTCGTGGCGAAGGCGACGGCGCCGAAGCCGCCGGTAGTGGGGATCGCCGCCGGCACGGCCCAGTTCAACGCCGCCTCGACGGCGGCGGGCTACATCCCGACCGCGTTCACCTCGTTCGCGACCAAGGCGGAAGTCAGCTCGGTCGTCGTCACCTTCTCCGGCCAGGCGACCTGCGTGGCGGCGAAACCGACCGCGGACCAGGCCTGCCCGGTGCAGCTCCTGGTCGACGGCCAGTCGACCGGGAAAGTCAACTTCGCCCCGGCCACGGCCGAAAGCCCGGCGCCGGTTCCGCTCGTCCACACGATCGTGCAGACGACGGTGCTCGGCAAAGGCGGCCATACGGTCGCGGTCCAGTACGCCGGCGCGAAAAACGTCAACTTCGCGCTCAAAGGCTGGAACCTCGCCGTCCAGGCCTACCCGCAGCCCGACGAACCGCTGCAGACGGAAGAACCGTCGAAAGGCGGGTCGAAGTAGAGGCTCGCCGGGTGAGAACGCACTTCTTCCCGCATAGCGGAGAGAAAGGCGTTTTCACCGCCTGAAGCTCGAGAGCCCGGACCTCGTCTCTGCGACGGGGCCCGGGCTCAGGTTTCGCAGCCGGGACGCTCAGCGCATTCGCCGTCCATGGCTCAGCGCTGGGGACGGGGGAGGGAGTCGCCGAGGATCAGGCGGGCGCGGTAGAAGAGCGCCTCGTCGGCCCCCCGCAGAGCCGACTCGCGATTGCTCGTCTGGGTGGTCCGGTTCTGCCCGGTTCCAGCCGGGTCCTCGTCCCGCACCAGCCCGGTCAACCGACCCCTCGAGCGAAAGGTGGTCCGCTCGACGTTCCTGGTCATGCTGTCTCCTTTCCATATTTGTTGATCATCTAACTCAAGAATAGCAAAAGCGCGGAAAGAGCGCGACGTAGGGGGGAGAGAATGCATCTCTCTGCCCTTGAGACTTGGTGGGCAAGGAACTCCTCTACAAAGTCGCTTACGACGAGGCGGTGCGAGCGCTCTCGGAGCAGCGGGAGATGATCGACGGCCTGCGTTCGCGGGCGGGGCTCATGTTCTCCGCCGCAGCCGTTACGACTTCATTCCTGGGAGCTCAAGCCCTTCAGGGCGGAGAGCTGGGTCTCTTTTGCTGGCTAGCACTGGCAGGGTTCGTCGGCGTGGCCATGGCGATGCTCGCCATCCCCTGGCCCCGGCAGTGGGAGTTCACCGTCAATCTGCATGAGGTGATCGGTGGCTACATCGAGTCGACGTCACCTGCCCCGCTCGAGGAGCTGCATCGAGACCTGGTTATCAGCATGGAAGCCGGCTACCTGCGGAATAGCGCCGGCCTTGAGAAACTCGTTGTCTACGTCCAAGTTGCTAATGTCCTACTTGCCGTCGAGGTGATGTTGTGGACGATCGCCATCGCCTTGTCGACTTAGAAAGGTGCCATGACTGAGACCCGACGATCCACTCCAGCGCTGAAAACGAAACGGCCCAGTCTTATGCAGCCGGCAGAACCGACCTTCCGTGAAGCGCTGCGCTCCTTCATACCCGGCTGGTGGTTGAAAAGAGCGTCGCGACGCCGCCCTCCTTCCTGAGGCGGCGGCGTCAGGACGCGGCGAATTGGGGCGGGGCGTCACCCGGCAAGAAGACACCCCACCCCGTCGCCTCTTCAAACGGCTGCAGGTACCTCTGCGTCGCCGCCGTCGTGGGACCCGTGGGGAGTCGAGGCCCCTCGGGGGTGTGACGGCGACGTACCGTTGAAGCTTTTGGCTTGGACCGGGCGCAGGTAGGCGATCTGGCCCTCCCGCAGCTCCAGCCGCTGCAGCTCGGCCCGGGTCAGCTGGGCCCAGACCTCGGTCCCGTCGGAGAGCACGAGCTCGACCCGGATCTCGAAGCCGAGCGAGACGATCCGCTGCACCAGGCCCTCCTGGGTGCGCTCGTCGGGGTCGAGGACGACTTCCATGTCGTGCGGGCGCACGAAGTGGTCGCCGAGCTGGTTGACCTCGCCGACGAAGCTCATCACGAACTCGTTGGCCGGGTGCTCGTAGAGCTCGTCGGCGCTGCCCGACTGCTCGACCCGCCCTTCGTTCATCACCACCAGCTGGCCGGCGACGTCCATCGCCTCCTCCTGGTCGTGGGTGACGAAGATCGTCGTCACGTGCATCTCCTCGTGCAGGCGCCGCAGCCAGGTCCGCAGGTCCTTGCGCACCTTCGCGTCGAGGGCGCCGAACGGCTCGTCGAGCAGCAGCACCTGCGGCTCGACCGCCAGCGCCCGCGCCAGCGCCATCCGCTGCCGCTGCCCGCCGGAGAGCTGGGAGGGGTAGCGGTCGGCCAGGCCCTCGAGCTGGACCAGGTCGAGCAGCTCGTGCACCCGGCCGGCGATCTTCCGCTTGTCCTGCTTGCGGATCTTCAGCCCGAAGCCGACGTTCTCGAACACCGTCATGTGCTTGAAGGCGGCGTAGTGCTGGAAGACGAAGCCGACTTCGCGCTTCTGGGTCGGCTTCTTGGAGACGTCTTCGTCGTCGATCAGGACGCGGCCGGCATCCAGCGTCTCCAGCCCGGCGATCGCCCGCAGCAGGGTCGACTTGCCCGAGCCGCTGGGCCCGAGCAGGGCGGTAAGGGACCCGTTCGGGACCTCGATCGATACGTCGTCAAGCGCCTGAAAGTCACCGAAGCGCTTCTTGGCTCCCTCGACTGAGATTCCCATCAGGCGTCCTCCTTTCGTTTGAGGAAGTTCATTGCGAGCAGGGTCATCAGGGCAAGCAGGGCAAGCAGGACCGAGGCCCCGAAGGCCCCCGGCAGGTTGAAGTTCTCGTACTGCTTCTCGACGAAGAGGGGGAGGGTCTGGGTCTGGCCGGAGATCGAGCCGGAGACGACCGAGACGGCGCCGAACTCGCCGAGCACCCGCGCGGTCGTCAGCACGACGCCGTAGGCGACGCCCCAGCGGATCGCCGGCAGCGTCACCCGCCAGAAGGTCTGCCAGGCGTTGGCGCCGAGAGTGGAGGCGGCTTGCTCCTGCTCGGTGCCGATCTCCTGCAGCACCGGCACCGTCTCCCGCACCACGAAGGGCAGCGAGACGAAGACGCTGGCGATCACCATCCCGGGGACCGAGAAGAGGACCTTGATCCCCGCTTCGGCCAGCGCCGGTTCGAACCAGCCGGTGGTGCCGTAGAGGAGGAAGAGCGAGAGGCCGATGACGACGGGGGAGATCGCGAAGGGGAGGTTGATCACCGCGTCGATCAGGAAGTTGAACCGCCACTTATGGCGGACGAGCAGCAGCGCGCAGCCGATTCCGAAGACGGTGTTCAGCGGCACCGCGATCGCCACCATCAGCAGGGTCAGCTTCAGCGCGTGCAGCCCGTCGGGCGAGGTGATCGCGTCGAGCGGCGGCGCGATGCCGTGTTCGAAGGTCTTGTAGAAGATCAGCCCCAGCGGCAGCAGCAGCAGGAGGAGGATGTAGCCGAGGCCGAGAACGCGCAGGCTCCAGCGGCTGGTGGTGCTCGCCGTCATCCGTGACCGCCTCCTCCGTGGCCTCCGCCATGACCGCCGCCGTGTCCGAGCGAGGGCCCTGCGTCGCCGCTCATCGGCATGTTGGTGAGGCCGGCGCCCTGGGACCGCTCGTGGCGACTGCCCCAGCGCTGGATCAGGCTGACGAAGGCGAGGCAGAGAAGCGCCGCGAGCAGCAGCACGACCGAGACCGCGGCGGCGCCGGTGTCATTCCCGGACTCGATCTGCTGGCGGATGAAGACCGAGGAGACCTGCGTGTCCGGCAGGCCGCCGGCGAAGAGCAGCACCGAGCCGTACTCGCCGAGCGCCCGGGCGAAGGCGAGGGCGACGCCGGCGGCGAGGCCCGGCAGCAGGTTGGGGAAGATGATGCGGCGGAAGACCGTGAAGCCGCCGGCCCCGAGCGAGGCGGCGGCCTCCTCCATCTCGCGGTCCATCTCGATCAGCAGCGGCTGCACCGCGCGGACGACGAAGGGGAGGGTGACGAACAACAGGGCGACGACGATCGCCGGCTGCTGCAGGGAGATGTTGATCCCGAACGGGCTTTTCGCCCCCCAGAGCTGGATCAGGATCAGGCTGGCGACGATCGTCGGCAGCGCGAAGGGGAGGTCGATGACGGCGTTGACCGCCGCCTTGCCCGGGAACTGGTCGCGGACCAGCAGCCAGGCGATGATCGTGCCGAAGACAGCGTTGATGGCGACGACGATCAGCGAGCAGACGAGCGTCAGCTTCAGCGAGCGCAGCGCCTGGCCCTGGCTGACCTGGTCCCAGAAGTGGCCGAGGCCCTGGCTCAGCGACTGGTCGGTCAGCGCCGCCATCGGCAGCAGCACGATCAGGCTCAAGTAGAGCACGACGGCGCCGCGGCCGAGGCCGGCGCCGACCCCGGGCAGGCGCAGGCCTACCCGGGGGGCGCGTGAGCGAGTGAGGGTTCCGGCCTCCATCGATCAGCCCGAGGTCGAGACTCCGAGTTCGGTCTCGATCTTCGCGACCGAGCCGCTTTCTTCGTCGAAGAACTCGTCGTTGACTTTGCCCCAGCCGCCGAACTTGCTGATCTGGAACAGGTCCTTCGGGGTCGGGAACTGCTTCGGGTCGACCAGTTTCGGATTGACGGGGCGGTAGCCGTTTTCAGCCCACAGTTCCTGGCCTGCGTCGGACCAGAGGAACTTGAGAAAGTCTTCGGCTGCCGGCTCCGGCGCGTCTTTGGTGACCGCGATCGGGGTTTCGATCTGCAGCGTCGAAGGCGGGATCACGTATTCGACGTCTTCGCCTTCCTTTTCGGCCTTGATCGCTTCGTTCTCGTAGGTGAGGAGCACGTCGCCCTCGCCCTGCGAGAAGGCGGAGAAGGCGTCGCGGCCGCTGCCCGGCTGGGCGACGGTCTTTTCGAGCACGCTCTTGACCGCTTCCAGGGCCTGGTCGGGCGAGTCGCCTTCTTCCAGCGCCGAGCCGTAGACGGCCATGATGTTCCAGCGCGCCGAGCCGGAGCTGAATGGGTTCGGGGTGACGACGTCGACGTCGTTGTCCTCGATGTCCTTGAAGGACTTGATGCCCTTCGGGTTGCCCTTGCGGGTGAGGATCACGACGACCGAGTTGGTGGCGATGCCCTTATAAGGGCCCGATTCCCAGTCTTTGGCGACGATTTCGCCTTCTTCGACCAGGCGTTCCATGTCGCCGGCCTGGGAGAAGTGGACGACCGATGCGGGCTGACCCGCCACGACGGCCCGGCTCTGATCGCCGGAGGCGCCGAACGAGTTGCTGAAGCTGACGCCCTTGCCCTGCGAGGTCTTCTCGAAGGCGGGCTCGAGGGTTTCGGCGTAGACCGATTCCGGGGTGGAGTAGCCGACCACGTCGAGCTTGGCCCCTCCTGAGGAGTCGGAGCCGGTGGCGCTGCTGTCGCTGCCACCGCAGCCGGCGACGACGATTGCGACTAGCAAGGTGAGGGCGGCGAGGAGGCCGACCGTCACGCTGCGCCGCCGGGTAGTGCGAGCGTTCCGCATCAAGTTAATTCCTTCCTTTTTCGACTTACTTACTTTCTTGAGCGTCTTAATGCTCAATCAGTGGCGGGCACCCTAGCACAAAGTCGATCAGGAAAGTAGGGAATCCTGATCTGGATTCCGGGATTCCAGGTCAACAATCCCTTTTCGGCATAGACTGGCGCGATGAGCGTCGAGGCGCTGCGCACGCCGGAGGAGAAACTGGAGGGGCTGCCGGACTACCCGTTCGAGTCCCATTACCGCGAGGTCGACGGGCTGCGGCTGGCCCATCTCGACGAGGGGGAGGGCAAGCCGGTCGTCTTCTTCCACGGCGAGCCGACCTGGTCGTACCTCTGGCGCAAGGTGATCCCGCCGGTCCGCGACGCCGGCTATCGCTGCATCGCCCCCGACTACGCCGGCTTCGGCCGCTCCGACAAGCCCACCGACCTCGGCTGGTACACCTACGACCGCCACGTCGAGCTGATGGCGACGCTGCTGGAGGAACTCGACCTGCGCGACGCGACCGCGGTCGTCCACGACTGGGGCGGTCCGATCGGCCTGCGGCTGGCGGTCGAGCACCCCGACCGCTTCGCCCGCATCGTGATCATGGAGACCGGGCCGTTCACCGGCCACCAGAGGATGAGCGACGCCTGGTTTGCCTTCCGCGACTTCGTCCGCGAGAACGAGGACGTGCCGGTCGGCTTCCTGGTCAAAGGAGGCTGCAAGAACGACCCGGGCGACGAGGTGATCGCCGCCTACGACGCGCCCTACCACGAGACCGCGGCAAAGGCCGGGGCGCGCGCCTTCCCCCTGATCCTGCCGACGACGCCCGATGCGGTCGGCGCGGCTGAGGGCAAACGAGTGGCTGACGCTTTGCGAGAGGACGACCGGCCCGCGCTCGTGCTTTGGGCCGACTCGGACCCCGTACTGCCGTTCTCAGTTGGCGAGCGAGTCTCGAGCGAGCTGAACTTTCCCGCCCCGCGTCCTATCGAGAACGCCAGTCATTTTCTGCAAGAGGACGCCGGTCCCGAGATCGGATCGATCATCGCGGACTGGCTTCAGGCGTAGGAGAGAGCCGGGGTAGGGCTCGGCGGACAACAGCGGGGAGCGTCCGGCGAGCCCTACCCCGGCTCTCCGACGCCTCGCCGTTGCTCGACTAGTTCCAGCAGTTGGGCGTGGGAGCGGTCTTGGAGTAGTTGGACGCGGCGTGGTGGGGCGTCGTCTTCCAGCCAGGTGACCGTTCCAGGCCAGTAGGAGTTGGGCGGGTGGCCGGGGTTGTGGAAGGCGGTGGCGAAGACCCAGCTGCCGGTGTTGTGGAGCTGTCCGCCGCGAGGGAGGGGCCAGTTGGGTTCGTCGGGGAGAGGGCCGCCGCGGTGGGTGTGGCCGGTGATCACGTGGACGTCGTCGATGCCCAGATGGATCGCCATCTCGACGCCGGCGTCGAGGCCGCTGCGGAAGATCGCCGGCGGGGTGACGTCGGGGTCGAAGTCGGCGCGCAGGAGTTTGTTGAGGCTGCGGATCGCGGTCGGGAAGCTGGCGGCGGCGGCGCGGCCGCGCAGGGTGCGCGCCTTTCTCTCGCCGGCGAGGATTCCCCAGACTCTCTCGCCCGGGCCGTTGCGCCGCCGCTTCACAGGCAGCACCTGGGCGAGGCCGTAGGCGAACCCGTAGAGGGGGCGGAGCACCCGCTCGTAGTCGTTCGG
>Ga0105245_10006747_pt1 | contig 10067 bp, 15 predicted proteins | sample KBSM54metaG_FD_81523 | JGI IMG/M metagenome (GOLD analysis project Ga0105245, IMG submission 81523) | Miscanthus rhizosphere microbial communities from Kellogg Biological Station, Michigan, USA - KBS M5-4 metaG | ecosystem: Host-associated > Plants > Roots > Rhizosphere > Soil | place... | reverse complement strand
GCTGGCGTTGCGGCTCCGGACGGCGGCACGCGCGCCGCGGGGCCATTCTCAAGTTGGCGCACCGCGCGTGCCGCTCGTCCCGTCGCTGTGCGGAGCCGTTTTGCAATCTATGCGACAGTCGTTAGCCGGACTCGGATGCCTCTGCTTGGAGGCGGACCCGTTAGATCACCATTCCCATTGCCAAGAATGTGCGTTTAGTATTCCTTATGTGGTACGTGGCGCTCGATGTTCACGCTGAAACGACTGTCTTCTCCATTCGAAGTGCTCGCGGAATAGTTGTGAGGCGCGACATCGTGCCGACCACTGCGAAAGCTCTTCGTCGTGCGCTCGCAAGCATCCGCGGCAAGGCTCGCATTGCTTGCGAGGTGGGGCAGATGGCGGGTTGGGTTAAGAAAACACTACAAACCGATCTGCGTGAGGTGGTTATCTGCGATCGCCGCCGGACGCGACTGGTATTGTCCGGCGCATCGAAGACTGATCGCATCGATGCAGATAGGCTCTCGGAGTGCCTCCGCCTTGGCTCCGTTCACCCAGTGCACTTGCCTGAGGGACGGCAGCTTGAGCTCCGCCGTCTCGGCTGGCATCACCTGCGGATGCTGAACGAGCGTCGCCGAGCAGTGCAACGGCTACGCGCACTGTTTTTGGAATCGGGAGTGCGGTTCCCTCGCCACGTCGCGACCCACGGCGTGTTCCCATGAGGAAGCTATCAGGCACTGCATCCAAGGTGGTTGCACGAGCATACATTCGGCAAATCGAGCTGGCTACCACGCTTGTCGCGGAGGCGAAGGCCGAGTTTCTCGGCTTCGCCAGGCAATTCGAGTCACATAAGCTTCTTCAGACCATTCCGCATGTCGGTGAGATCCGTGCCGCTATGCTCATCGCCATCATTGGCGACCCGGAAAGATTTCATTCCAGAAGAGCGGTCTGGGCATATGCGGGCTTGGCTGTCGTTCAGAGATCCTCTGCCGAGCACCGTGTCGAAGATGGCCGCGTTATCAGAGACACGCGGAAAACTGGTGTCCATCTGTCGAAGATAGCCCAACCCGTATTCAAGAAACTCTTGCGAGACGTCGCTCTTCACGCATCAATTCGCGGCGGTACATTTCGCAAAATCTATGATGGATACTTGAAGAGTGGCAAGCGTCCGTCAATCGCACGGTTATCGTTGGCACGAAGAATAGCTGGCATCATCTTCGCTGTTTGGCGCACCGGCGTGCCATTCAACGAACGAATGGTCATGAGAGGCAAACGCAAACAAGCTTCGGGGCGAGCATCAGCGCAGAAGTTGAGCCATCGGCGTACACTCGTTGATAAGGCTACAGCCCTAACCATATGCCGCCCCGAAATTCATACTCGAACGCGTCGCGCACGCGGCGCCGGCTAACCGCTGCAAGAGATTGACAACGCGGCGTGTGTTTGCCCGCGGCGCTGTCGCGCCGCTAGCGTTGCGGCTCCGGACGGCGGCACGCGCGCTGCGAGGCCATTCTCTACTCGGCGCACCGCGCGTGCCGCTCGTCCCGTCGCCGTGCGGAGCCGCGTTGCAATCTATGCGACAGTCGTTAGCCGGGCTCCGAAGGCGTAGTTTGTCGCGGGTGTGCATAGTCGTGAGGCCATCTGTGTGGGAAGGATCCGTCGGGCAAAATTCCCCGACCACCGCCGTTCGACAGCACCTCCCCGGAACACGAGCCGACCTCTTCGCCGGAGTGGCACTTCTCCATTGCCGCTACCCCGCTGGACGGATAGAATCTGTCGGCCAGCACTGCTATGCCCGAAGTCTCGATGATTCTCCTCTTTCTCCTCGCCGCGTTGCCGCTTTGCGCCGCACCCGGTCCTGGAATGCTTTACGTCGTCAGTCGTGGTGCAGCGCTCGGTCGGCGCGCCGCGGTGGCGTCGTCTCTCGGCCTTTCAATAGGAACGCTCTTACACACGTCGCTCATCGCGGTAGGGCTGCCGCGGCTTCTCACCCGAGTTCCGCTCGCCTACGATGCTCTACGGTTAGGCGGCGCTGCATATCTCCTGTGGCTCGGTGTTAAGCTGCTGGTAGCGCGAGCATCCGAGGAACCTCATCTCAACGCGCCGCCAACGGCGAAGCACCGCCTGTTCCTACAAGGTGCGATCGTCGGCACCCTCAATCCAAAGGTAGCGTTGTTTCTGCTGGCTTTCTTGCCGCAGTTCATCGTGCCCGAGCGTGGTCGCGTTTGGCTGCAGATCTTGATCTTGGGACTTTTGTACGAGTTACTCGCCTCCGTGTTCAACGTTACAGCAGGTGTGCTCGCTGGAACGGCCGGAACATTGTTCAACCGGCCGACCGTAAAGAAGAGGCTAAACCAGGTATCTGGTCTGGTCTGCGTTGGCCTCGGTGTTCGTCTCGCCATCGCGAGAGCACGTTAAGGTACAAACCGGCCGGCTAACACCTGCAAGAGATTGACAAAACGGCGTTTGTTTGCCGCGCGCCTGTCGGCGCGCTGGCACCGCGGTTCCGGACGGCGGCACGCGCGCTGCGAGGCCATCTCTACTCGGCGCACCGCGCGTGCCGCTCGTCCCGTCGCCGTGCGGAGCCGTTTTGCAATCTATGCGACAGTCGTTAGGCCGTCGCAATGGAGTGTCTTTAAGGAGTGGCATTGATGACGGTGATACGTGTATTCTCCAGATGACATATCATTCGAGCGCAACTATCTCAAATCCTCGGCTTGCTCAATCTTTATTCTGTTTCGAACCGGTAAGCGTTCTTTGAAGAGACCTGCATGCCGCTCGCAGTCCGTGGGCGCGGTGCGTTATGTCCATTGCCAAATGATCAACCAATATAACAATCCTAGTCGCGCCCTCCAGGAGGGCGCTTCCGAACACGTATGCCGTGACGGCGATCGCAACCGTTACGACTAAGAGCGACTCGGCCGCGAACAGCACTTGTAAGAATAAGTGAAGGATCTTCATCCAGTATCCCTTCCTGCGCGGCTGATCTTAGGTAAGAGGGTCTGGTAGCATCATCGTTGAAGAACTTAAGTTATTGAATAATCACATACATGTTGTCGCCGAACGCCGTATGGCAGTAGGATGGTATGACTAAATGTCCAAATTAAAGGTCACCATCACGATTGACCCGGCATTAGATTCATTTCTCGCGGAGGTGTGTGATCGAGCGTTGACCTCTCAGATCCGTTCAGAGACGAGAGGTTGGCGACGGATGGATCGTTCCAAGGTGATATCTGCGCTGCTGGATGCAATTAGAGAGTCAGGAATTGACTTTTACCAAGCGAGAACGCCCGAGGAGCTTAAGGCAGCCGTCAAACGGCGCTTAAGAGGAGCGTGACGAGACAACTCTCTGAATCATAACGGCACGGTCGAGTTGCCTGCTGGTTATAGTCAACGAGCGAGGATAGAATTTTAAGAGTTTTCGCCAACGTGGCCGATCACTTAAGCGCCATGAGTGTTCGTTAATTGTTATCGTCTAGCCACCTAAGACAATAGCGTCGCGGCCTAACCGCTGCAAGAAATTGTCAACGCGGCGTATGTTTGCCCGCCGGCCTAGCGGCCGGCTAGCGCTGCGACTCCGGACGGCGGCCCGCCGCCTGCTTGGCCATTCTCAAGTCGGCGCACGCGGCGTGCCGCGCGTCTTCGTCGCCGTGCGGAGCCGCGTTGCAATTTATGCGACAGTCGTTAGGCGGATTCAGAGCGCGAATGCCACCATCTCACAAAGCTCTCGCTGAAGCTTTCTGGGCGGCCGTTTAGCCCCCAAGCCGGCAGACGTGCCTCATCAATGTGCCAATCGCCCTTCTGGACAATCTCAAGCCATGCGTCTTGATCGTGACCAACCTTTGTCGGCGTTCGATCCTCGCCCCGCTGAATCAAACGCCTGCTTATCAAGTATCGTTTTTCTGGTTCCGCCGCTTTCCATGCTTCGCGCACGACATCCTTAAGCGCTCGCTCAATATTCGTCTTCTCCAACCATAGCAAGTCAATCGTCTTTCTTGTCTTGCGTCCTGTTCGCGACCAGACGGTGGCGTGAATCACGCAAGCGCCGAGACAGCCTGGCACGGCCGCAGCATGCTCGTAAAGCAATTCATGATTGGCTGTTTCCAGCGCCTCCTTCCACTTGTCATGCGTAGTGAATGACGCGACAAAGAGCCATTCACTAATCACGAGCACCTCACCGGGGCGCAGAACGCTAATATCGTAGGTGACCTGCGTCATGCCACCGGCGGATGTTGCGCGCGCGCGGAACCGCTCGTCATCGGTCCTAGGCTTAGGATCTATGACTATTGCTTGCTGGTTCTCGTCATCAAACAGGATGCCGGGATAGCTCGAACACGCCTTAGGCAGCACAAATGTAGGGTGATATCCTCTGATGGCTTGCGTGATCTATTCTCAAGCACGAAACAGCAGAGAGAGGGGCGGGCCCGCATCGCCGCCTTCGAGGTCTCATATACTATGATTGGTTCGCGCTCACGGAGCGTTTCGTCCGGGAGGTTCGCTGCGACCGCCACAGAGAGTTGAACGCGAGCTCCAGCGAATTGTGCGTACGCAGCAATTGCTGCTATTGCTGTGCCGCCGACCGTCGCCACAAGCATGCCGAGATTCAGCCAATCCATGAGGCGATACTAGGCGAACCGCCTAACAGCTGCAAGAGATTGACAAAACGGCGTTTGTTTGCCCGCCGGCCTTGCGGCCGGCTGGCGTCGCGGCTCCGGACGGCGGCACGCCGGTTGCCAGTGCCATGCTACATCTCGGCGCAACCGGCGCGCCGCTCGTCCCGTCGCTGTGCGGAGCCGTTTTGCAATCTATGCGACAGTCGTTAGGCGGATCACCGAAGCACACCTCACCAACGCAGTTCACTCCGGAAGTCTCTGGGCGTTACCCACTTATACTTGGCTATGCCGGCTCCTCCCTTTGTCTCAGACGGAGGACGAGGTACACTATTAGCTATGATGGACGCTAAACAAATTGTCCACTCCGATCCGGAAGTCCTCGGTGGAATGCCCGTGTTTGTCGGTACCCGAGTGCCTGTCCAAGCACTTCTGGACTACTTGGAGGGTGGTGACACGATCGAAGAGTTCCTCGACAACTTTCCCGGCGTGAGTCGCGAGCAAGCGATTGCCTTTCTGGAGGAAGCAAGTCGAGCGCTGCTCGCTAGGATCGCTTGAGACGCGTACTCTTCGACGAGAACTTGCCTCGTCAACTCCGACGTGACCTCCGCGAATTCGCAATTCGAACGGTTCAAGAGCAAGGCTGGGGAAGCTTCAAGAACGGGCAGCTGCTGCGCCTAACCGAAACGACGTTCGACGTACTGCTTACTGCCGATCGCCGCATGGAGTATCAGCAGAATCTAGCCACCTTCTCTGTCGGCGTAGTCGTAATCGTTACACCTAGCCTTCGTCTAGAGGTTCTCCTGACCGTGCTTCCAGAATTGCGAGCCGCTTTGAGCAATGTAAAGCCCGGTGAGCTTATTCGGATAAAGATCGAACCCTAGAGAACTTCACGGCACAATTGGCCCGGTTATTCGTGACATAGAGCCAGTTCATGAGATGTATGTTTCTTGGCCAGGTTGCCTCGGCGATGGCAGTAGACAAGGACCGCCTAACAGCTGCAAGAGATTGACAAAACGGCGTTTGTTGGCCCGCCGGCCTATCGGCCGGCTAGCGCTGCGACTCCGGACGGCGGCACGCCGCCTGCCGGTCCATTCTCTAGTCGGAGCACGCGGCGTGCCGCACGTCCCGTCGCCGTGCGGCGCCGTTTTGCAATCTATGCGACAGTCGTTAGGCCGACTCAGAAGGAGCCGTGTTCAGGGCGCGGCAGGGCTTTGGACCGGGAACATTGCGGATCGTTTTAGGTCCCAGCACGGCGAGAGCTCCGTGTGTCGCCACGCTGCTTCCCGCTTGCCCTACAGTCCTATCCCGTAAGACCCTCCTTTGCTTTCTTCGCTCTCCGCCACACTCTGCCACCACTCTCCGGCACTGCCCGCGCCGGAGGTCCTGGTTCCATATCCACCTTTTCTGGTTCTGGCGATTCGACTACTGATCGAATGACCTTTTAGGTTCTGGCTTTGGTGGTAGGGAAATGCTCCTAAAACGACACTCCTACACTGCATGCGCATAGTTGTTAGGTGCGAGAACTGCGGGGTACTCTTCAGTCCACCGCCCGTCTCTGCAGAGGCGTCCCACACCGTCTGCGGCCAGTGCGACGGTAAACAGAATCTGCCGAGTACCCAAGCGAGTGCGGTCGAAACGACCCCTAAAGTCGAACGGCAGCCACGGTCACCTAATGAATTGGTGGGCGCTGCGTTCCGAGCCTGGAGTTCTGAGTCAGGCGGTTGCTTCTTTGCGCCTCTTTACTTGCTTCTTGGCGCTCTGTCCATGTGGCTCGGAGCAAGACTTACGTCGTTCATAATACCCGATGATGTGCCGTTCACCATCTTTTGGACGGTCGCATGGATTCTTAGCTTCGGAGCGTGCTTTCTTTGTAGTTTCTTGACTCTGTACGCGCCCGTCCGCTTGATACAGCGACTCGTCTTCAAGGTCAAAGGGTGGTAAACACATCGATAGGTAATTCATAGGAGCTTCATTATGTGAGACGATTAATCATGATTTCGGCTACAATGCGGCCTAACAGCTGCAAGAGATTGACAAAACGGCGTCTGTTTGCCCGCGGCGCTATCGCGCCGCTAGCGTGGCGGCTCCGGACGGCGGCACGGGCGCTGCGTGGCCATTCTCAAGTCGGCGCAACGCCCGTGCCGCGCGTCCCTTCGCTGTGGGGAGCCGTTTTGCAATCTATGCGACAGTCGTTAGCCGGACGGCGCGCAGCGGTAAAACATGGGAGAGTCGCAACATGAGTCGCGTTGAGCGCTGATCTGTCGCCTATTGGCCTAACGTTCGCGAAAACCCGATGGTCGATCGGCCACGAAGAGGGGAGCGCTATGCGTCGTCTCCGTGTCGAAGCGCTAACACTCGTGCGTGAGAACCGTCGTTCGATCCGTCTGAAGTGTGCTTAGCCGGCGGTTCTGCTTCACCTCTTTCAGTCCAAGGTCATGAATCGAGCGAATCGTGCGTATCTGCTGAGAACGCATAGGTTCCAGTTGAACGACTCGAATCCAAAGGGAGGTAGGATCAGGTAGAATCACATGATGAAGATCGCAACAGGAACGGTCGTTCACGGCAAGATTGTTGTTGAGGGGCAGCCTTTCGTGGAGGGGGAGCAGGTCACCATCCTAGGTCAAGATCATGGTGAAACGTTTCAGGTGTCACCAGAGGAGAAGCGCCTGCTTCTTCAATCCATCGCCCAGGCAGACCGTGGCGAGTTTGTTGACGCGGATGAACTCCTCGCGGAGCTGGATGAGTCGAATTGATCTGTGGCATTTCGCATACTTCCCACGCCTCTTGCTGCTCAGCAAATCCGCGATGAAGCTCACTGGTGGCGGCGCAACCGTCCGAAAGCACCGAAGCTCTTTCGCCAAGAACTTCGACGCGCATTCAAATTGATCGTAGAGTATCCCGAGATTGGCGCGCTCGCAGACGACATTGAACTTCCTGATGTCCGCCGCATTCTTCTCGTGGGCACACACCATTACTTGTATTACCGGCCGAATAAAAGTTTCCAGCGAATCGAGGTTCTCGCGATCTGGAGCACGAGTCGGGGAGACCCACCGCCAATAAATGCCGGCTAACAGCTGCAAGAGATTGACAAAACGGCGTTTGTTTGCCGCGCGCCTATCGGCGCGCTGGCACCGCGGTTCCGGACGGCGGCACGCGCGCCGCGAGGCCATTCTCAAGTCGGCGCACCGCGCGTGCCGCTCGTCCCGTCGCTGTGCCGAGCCGTTTTGCAATCTATGCGACAGTCGTTAGCCGGTTCGCTGTTTTGTATTCGTAAGTTCCTTATCGGTCTATTCGCGTAGCCAAGTCTTCATCTCGGGGAACATTCCTTGTGTACGCGGCTGCCGGGGATGAGGCGAAGTAGTCATACCGGCCCAATCGAGCATTGACACGCCTACGAATCGGCCAGCCTGGAAGTTTGAAATTAGTGCCGCCGACTCACCACGATACCCGCCCTCGTGAAACACAACCGTCGGTGAAAGCCCGATATGAACCGCCGCGGCGTACGACCACGCTATCGCTGCCATCTCGTCGCCGGGAGTAGTCGCGAGGTGGTCGCATAGTGCCGACCTCTCAGAAACCGGCGTGAATGCCACGTGTCCCGCTTCATGTAGCAGGTCGCCGGGATACTGCAACTTTTGCGGATCGTACAGAATCGCGCCCTGCTCAAGTCGTACGCCTGGTACGAACGTCGGCCCCTCGAGCGATGTCTCGCGTGCTTCGAGCCCGATCTGCTCGAGAAACTCGGCAATCAGCGGTCCCGGATCGCGCATCAGCCCGATTCTATCTGAGCTTCGGAGGTCAACGAAACGATCAGGGGCGTACGTTCGTCGGACACCATGTGAGAGAGATACGAGATCCGAGCGTCATGTGCTTAAAGGCGGCGCTCCTAATCGTTGTCGGCCTTACATCAGCATTCATATTGCTTCTACAATCGCCCAATCTCTTGACCGCCGCGTTACTTGCGACATGCATCTGGGCCTTTGCGCGTACGCACTACTTCGCGTTTTACGTTGTTGAGCGATACATTACTACTTCGTATCGGTTCTCCGGTCTGCTTTCAGCGGTGTTGTTCGTCTACCGCAGGGTGCACGCGCGCGGTGCGCGGCCACATCAATAGTCGCAACCGGCTAACACCTGCAAGAGATTGACAAAACGGCGTTTGTTTGCCCGCGGCGCTATCGCGCCGCTAGGGCAGCGGTTCCGGACGGCGTCACGCCGGTTGCCACTGCCATGCCACACCTCGGCGCAACCGGCGTGCCGCTCGTCCTGTCGCCGTGCGGAGCCGTTTTGCAATCTATGCGACAGTCGTTGGGCAGACCAACGTGAATGATTACCACTTCCACTTCGCGGTGAAGTACCACTCACCGCCAGCCGTAGCTCCCGTCCAGTAGTACGTTTGATTTCCGGGTGACGGCCAAGTAGTGCCAATCGTTACCGCTCGCTCGCTTGACGCACCGGGCGGCTGTTCCAACATTTGCGCCATCGTAAAGTGACGTTCGTCTGGGAAGATGATGGCGAGTGAAATCGTCTCTGGCGTATCTGCTTGGTTATGTGTATAGGTAGTAAAGTCGTCGCCAGTCGTCCCGCGAAAGGCGTTCCAATACGTTACTTCGGTTGTGATCGTAAATACGTCACCGATCTTCACCGATCGCACATCGGCAATTACCTGTGCATTGTCGCCACTGGGAGTGATCTGAACGGTGTAGGGGTGAGTGAGGCAGCGTGCCGCCAGCGTGCCGCTCGTGCTGTACTTGATGTATATCAAATCCGCCTTAGCCACCTTCTTGACGCGCATCGTGTTCATGAGCGTAGCGGGTCGAATCTTTACGTGCGTGCCATGCAGCCGTTTCCAGCCCGGGAGCCGTGTATACCATGGCTGGTCGAACGAATCTCGTAGATCAAGCATAGATTGGTCGTCGAGGAACTCAAAACTTGTGTACGTTGGATCCGGGATTTGTTGAAGCACCGTGGCGGGGGTCGGTGTCTCAAACGGTGTTTCAGCAGAGTGTTGCGCCGCCGCGGCAATTACTGGTGCTGCGGTCATTAAAGACCCGAGTAGTAACATCACTAGCCAAGCCGGTCCCTTAACTTTGACCTGCGAACCTAGCAGTGTCAGTTCAGACTCGCCGCCTTTCGGAGGTTTGCTGATTACTTTGACCACGACGTAGATGCCAAGCATCATTAGTACAAACAAGCAAACGTCGAGGAGCACTGTTGGCACCGACACTCCGGCCAGTAGTAGGATGATCACGCTGTCACCTCCGTAAGTAGAGTGACGCGTGGCGAGGTTTTCCCTCCTGGGCTGCCCAACCACTGCAAGAAATTGTCAACGCGGCGCATGTTTGCCCGCCGGCCTATCGGCCGGCTAGCGCTGCGACTCCGGACGGCGGCACGCGCGCTGCGAGGCCATCTCTATTCGGCGCAACGCGCGTGCCGCTCGTCACGTCGCCGTGCGGAGCCGCGTTGCAATTTATGCGACAG
>Ga0105245_10006746_pt1 | contig 10067 bp, 6 predicted proteins | sample KBSM54metaG_FD_81523 | JGI IMG/M metagenome (GOLD analysis project Ga0105245, IMG submission 81523) | Miscanthus rhizosphere microbial communities from Kellogg Biological Station, Michigan, USA - KBS M5-4 metaG | ecosystem: Host-associated > Plants > Roots > Rhizosphere > Soil | place: Michigan... | reverse complement strand
GCGACCGCATCGAGCTCGAGCTTCCGATGAAAGTCCAGCGCGTGCGCGCCATCGAGAAGGTCGAAGCGGACCGCGGCAAAGTCGCGCTGCGTTACGGGCCGATCGTGTACAACATCGAGAAGGCGGATGTGCAGGACGTGGCCAAAGTGCTGCCGCCCGACGCGCCGCTCTCGACCGAGTGGCGCGGCGATCTGCTCGGTGGCGTGGTGGCCATCAAGAGCACGTTCGCCGACGGCAGTCCGATGGTGGCGATCCCGAACTATGCGCGAATGAATCGCGAGCCAGCTCCACCGCCCGCGCCGGCGCCGGTTCCGAGTGGCGCACCGGCCGGCACCCGGCCGCCACCGCCGCCGGTGGTTTCCGTCGTCTGGATCAACGAACGGTCATCGTAATCAGGCGGTTCCGAGCGGCCGAGCGGCCGAGCTGCCTCAGCGTGATGGATTCGTGATCAAGTACGTCGTCGCCCAGCTGGCGTAGTAGTGTGAGCCGTCGTAACCGACTGCACCCATGAGCGGGAAACCTGTCGCCGCCTGGATCGCGGCCAAACGACGCAGGACCGGCACCCGCGGATCACTCGTCGGAAGCGCGTTTGCCAACTCGCCCATCGACGTCGCGCGAACGAAAGCGAGTCCAACGATGTGCGACTTCGACGCGACCGCCGCGGGGTTCTTCACGAATTCGGGACCGAGCCCTTTGGTGAGCGGCCGAAACTCTGGCGAATAGAGCTGCGGCAGGAACGCATCCAACCACGGAAGAAACAACTCGCGATCCATCAGCTGTCCCATGATCGCCGCTTCCATGAGGCAGGGCGACGCGAAGTCACTCGGGCCAGGCTCTGCTGCCGTGTTACATCGGACGTCGCGCTTGAACAACCGGTCGGCGGACGCGCGGATCTCCGCTTCGAGGGCCGGATCGAACGAGCGAGCGTAGCCGAGCGCATTGTCCATCGCCATCGCGGTGTTCGGATGGACGCCGGTTCGCACCGGCTGCTGCAGCTCCTTGAGATAGGTGATCATTCGCGCCGACATGTAGGTCGCCATCGGCTGAACGTTGGCGGCCCACCGCACGGCGTCGGAGTCGCTCCACGACCGCAGCTCGTACTGGAGACGGAGCAGCCAGGCGTATCCGTACGGCAGCTCGAAAGTGCCCGCGCCCTTGAAGAATTGCAGATCCCCGGCGATGTTGCTCGCGCCGAAATGATCGTTGAGCTTCTGCCTGATCGCCGGTGCAGTCGGGAGGTCGGGGAATGTTTTGAGAATTCTCACGAGCGTCCACGCCGAATTGACCGCCGAGTGCCAGTCGTAGCACCCGTAAAACGCGCGAGTGGTTTCGTAGTCGGCGACGGGCGTGTACGTCGCTTCCCAGATGTACGGGACGGCGTTCGGTCGCGGCTGCGGGTGGTCCATGCACGACAGCGGCATCGTCGACATCTGTAACGCAGTCGTCCGGTCCAACGGATTCGGTGCCACGGCCGGCAGCGATGCATAGAACGACGCGAGATCGTTGAAGACCGGGTCGCTCGGCGGGCGATGGGTGCCCGCTTGAATCGTTGTCTGTGCCAGGGCCGCGCTCGTGGCGAGCGACAGCAGTCCGATCGTCGCGGCTACTCTCGGCAGTCGGGTCATTTCCGCACCGTCATATATAGAAGGGCCTGCGCGGGGAGCCACGACAGACCGGCCTGATCGTCCCGCATGAGCTCGAAGCCCCGGTCGGCTTGAATCGCCGAGAGCCGGCGCCACGCCGCGACGCGTGGATCGGTCGTGGGCAGTGCGCGAGCGATACGTTCCATCGACTGCGCGCGAGAGAACGACAAGCCCGCGAGTCGAGCGCGCTCGGTCGACAGTGCAGTGGCTGCGGCAGTCGCCGCGGCGGCTCGCCCGGTCGGGGTAGTGTCGGCGGCGGCAGCAACACCGTTCGGAGGCGCTTGCGGAACGGGAGCGCTCGTCGGAATGGCAATCGCTTCGGTCAGTGGCGAGAAGCGGCCGGATTGGAGCGGCGGAAGTACACGGTCGAGCCAGGCGCGATACGCGCGCGGGTCGAGCACACGAGTCATGAGCGCCGCCTCACTCAAACACGGCGAAGCGATCACCGCGCCGCCGCCGCCAAACGGCGTCGGTGGCGGAGCTCCGCGAGACGCCGCGGTCAGATCGTTTGGCGCCGTTGTCTGCCGTCGCGAGGTATCCGTATTCGCACTGCGACCTCCCCCTCCCCCTCCCCCTCCGCCGCGTCCGCCTCGACCGGCGGCGGCGGGAACGACGCGCTCCGTTTGCGTCGAACAGGTTGAATCCGACAGATAGAACTTCTTCGCCGCCGACACGACCGCCGCGCGCAGCTTCGCATCATGCGCGACATCAGCGTAGTCGAGGGCGAGGGTCATGTTGAGCGCGGTGTTGCCCTGGGCGCCTGTCCGAATCGGCTCGACGAGTTTCGTGAAATAGGCGCCAAGGCTGTCGGCCATCCACGTCGCGAGCGGCGTGATGTTTGTCGACCAGCGCTTGGCCTGGCTGTCGGGCCACGTACGCACCGTGGACGCGAGCTCGAGCAGCCAGGCAAAGCCGTATGGGCGCTCGAACAGCCCGGTCTGACTCGCCGAGGGAATGGGATTGATCGCCTCGGCCGTCGCCCGGAAGAACGCGAGCTCGCCGTCCAGGTTCGCTCGGCCGAGGTGCGCGTTGAGCTTCTCGCGCGTGAGGTCTCTCAGCGTACTGTTCGGATAACTTTGCAGGACTCTAATCGCCGCCCAGGTCGACGAAACCGCCGAGTGCCAGTCGTTGCAGCCCCAGAACGCACGAAGTCGATCGTGGTCGTTCATCAGCGTGTAGTTCGCGACCCAGAAGTAGCCGGCGCCCGTGTTGTTGCCGGCGGGCCCGGGCGCTCCACTCGCGCCGCGTGCCGGGGCGGCGTTGGTCGTCGAATCGGGGGCATTGGCGCCCCGACCACGCCCGCTGTCCGTCGGCGCGGCGACATTTGCGCGTCCACCTCCACGACCGCCCGGCCGCGGCTGGAGTCGATCGAGGCAAGAAAGTGGGAGAGCGCCCAACCAGAGGGCGACCGATTCATCGAACGGTCGCGGCGAGACGACCGGGAGATTCCGTAAGAGCTCGGCGAGATCCCGATAATCGGCGCGCAACGGAACCGTGTCGCGGCGAGCTGTCGGCTGCTGGGCGATCGCGGGCCGCGCAAGCCATCCTGTAAGGAGGCAGATAGCCGCGAGAGCTCGACGGGTCTTCACTACGGCACCTCCTTCTTCGTCCAGACTGGCTTCTCGGGAAGCCGCTTCGGGTCGATGATCCGCCCCTCTTTCATCACGAAGCCCAGCTTTCGAATATTGTGAATATCGGCCAACGGGTCCGCGTCGAGCAGTAGAATGTCCGCGTACTTCCCCGCCTCGATCGTCCCGAAGTCCTCGAGCCCTTGGGATGCGATTGCGCCATTCTTCGTCGCCGAGACCAACGCCTGCGCCGGCGTCATTCCCAGCTCGACCAACCCTTCAATGGCAGCCAGAGTCGCCGTGCCCGGCATCAGATGCGCGTCGCTCCGCGGCGTTCGGCTGAACTCCGGCGCACCGCTCAAGTAGGTATCGGTCGACGGCGTCGTGATGCAGCCGCCGTTGATCAGCGCTTGGGCGTTCGCGCGTCGAACCGCAGGCCGCTTCGCGTCCCGCTCGCGCTTCAGCTCCCAGCCTGTTTTGGGACGTCCCATGGACTTCAATGAATCGTTCTTCAGCGAATCGGCGCGCGCCGAGTCGGTGCGCTGCTGGGCTTTGAGGTAATCCTTCCACGGCTTGCCGGTGATGCTGTTCGAGAGGATCGAGCAGATCACCTTCCGATCGACGATCAACTTCACGAGATCGGCCGGAATCGGGACGTCGTGAATCTCCGGGTGCTGGATCAGATCGATGCCGGCGAGGACGGAGATGCGGAGCGGCTCCGGGTTCGTGGAGTGCGTCTCGGCGAAGAGACCCCGCTTGTGCACTTCCTCGACGAGCGCCTCCTGTTGCCGCGGCGAGAACGTGATGAGGTTGTTCGTGTGCGCCGTGCCGCCGTATTTGACGAAGTTCGGTCCCTTGTCGAGGTATTTGTCGATGGCGACGCGCAGCGAGTCGGGCGCCATCTCGAGCAATTCCTCGCCCGCCCCCTGCGCGATGAAGTCCATCATTCGCTCGTCGAAGAACGTCGTGGGCGTGGTATTCGAGAAGAGCGGCGATTTCGGTCCGCCCCATCCGACGATGTTGCCGGCGACGAGCATGCGCGGCCCGAGCAGCTTGCCCTTGGCGATCGAGTCGCGAATGGCGACGAGCGGAAGGAGTGCGCCGTAGCTGTCGCGGACGGTCGTGATGCCGTGCTTGAGCTCCGTCTGCGCCGCCTCGACGACGATGTCGAGAAACCGATCCTCGTACCGCACCATCGACTCGCCGTTGTTGTAGAGCGAGAGGTGGACGTTTGTGTCGATGAAGCCCGGCGTCGCGAACTTGCCCCTGCCGTCGACAATGCGCGCCCCCGCGGGCACGCGAACCGATGCGCGCGGACCGACGGCCGCGATGCGTTTGCCACGGACGACGATCGTGGCGTCGCTGACCACGGCGCCGCCGGCTCCATCAATGAGCGTTGCACCAACGATGGCGATCAGCGTATCCGGTGCGGCGCTCGCACGCCCAGTGCGCTGCGTTTGCGCCCCGATCGAAGCGCTCGAGATCAGCATCACAACGAAGCCGGACGTCAGAGTGCGCATTGCTTCCCTTGGCTTGGGCGTTACCGTCAGAACTAACACAACGACGAGAGAACGCCAGGGGAACGGTCGGCGCGCGTCCCCCGCTGATCGGTACCGGATCTATCTCGAGGCGGGAGATCGGATCGATATCCAGGTACTCGACTACAGCTATTCCGGTCCGAGCATCCGGATGATCATGCCCGACGGCCGTCGTCTCGAGGCGGCCGCCGGCAACAACTACCTGACGACGATGGTCATCAGCGTTCCGGTAAGCGGGTACTACTTGGTAATGGTCGGTCTCGTTTACGAGACCGGACTCCAGTACGAGTTGCGGATTCGCTGAATGGACTGTTACGGCGCCGACGCAGGCGCGCCGCTCAACATGGATTGCAAGAAGAGCCGCGACCAAAACGCGCAAGCGTCCTGACGCTGGTCCACGCCGGGGGAAAGCTGCACGTCGAAGGTCAGGTAATTGTTGTGATTCTTTCGGTAGTCGGGCCACGGCGTCAGGGCCGGATGATTCGGATCGCCGGCCGCCGCGAACAGCGTCCAGTAGCTTTCCATGGCCGCGTGCAGCTGCAGGTCGTCCGCGGTGAGCGCGTGGTTCGCCGCGAACTGTGGCGTCGAGTACGCATTCCCGAAGATGATGTTCGTCTCGACGCCGTGGATCACGTGACCCGGGCTGAGGTCATTTAACACGTACTCATATGAGTACATGAACACCGGCATCTTTTCCCGCTTACCCGTGTCATGCTCCGGATGCGGTCCGAGGCCTCTGAGCCCGCCGTCGGCGATGAGATCCGCCAATCGCCGCGCCTCACACACGAATTGGCCGTCGCCGACGACGCGCGCCATCGCCTCCTGCGGCGATGGGAATGCCGATAGCGGATACATCGCCAGCACGTTCGGCGCTTCGTCGCCGAATTCGGTCGCGAGCCATGCCAGATATTGCGCCTCCGTCACCGGCGATGAAAAGCTGCGCGTAATGAACGAGCCCCAGCCTTCGTCTCGATTCGTGCCCACGATCGCCGGTACGTGAGCGAACTCTCCGAGCTGGAACAGCCGGCGTGGCTGGTCGGGGATTTCGACACCATCGACCACGGGCTCCCAGAAGATCGCGTTGGCTTGCTCGAGCACCTGCGCGTTGCCCTGGGGCACGGCGAGCAGCACTTGGTTTTGCGTCTTTCCTCGCAGGCAGGCAGCCGCTTGCGACGGGACCGTGCACCCGAGCGCCGTGGCGAATTGGTCACCCTGACCCAGCGCCGTCTGACGCGACTTCCAGCGCGAAGTTGGATAGGCGCTTTCGATGATGGCGTGGTGGAACAGACCGGCGCTTCCCGGCGATACCATGTGAAGCCCGACACTCTGGCCGCCGGCTGATGTGCCCCCGAGCGTGACGTTATTTGGATCACCGCCGAAGAACTGGATGTTGTCGCGCACCCACTGCATAGCGGCCCGCTGGTCGAGCAGGCCATAGTTTCCGGTCGACTGTCTCGCGCCATCCTCACCCTCGAGCGCGCGATGGGCGAGGAAACCGAATGCTCCCAACCGGTAGTTGGCCTCGACGACGATGACGCCCATCTCCTCGGCAAGCTTCCGCCCGTTCGTCCCGGCGAAGTTCGCCGATGCGCCGGTGAACGATCCCGTGTGAATCCAGACAATCACGGGCGCGCCGCCGGCAGGCAGCGGGTTCCTGACCCAAACGTTCAGCTTCAGGCAGTCCTCTGAACCCTGGGGGGTCGTGCCGTTCAGGGATGCGCAGTTGCCGGTTCCGGCCGTCACGGGGAGTGTGGTCGTCCACGGCGTGACGGGCTGCGGGGGCTTCCAGCGATTCTGGCCGCCGGTGGTCGCGGCGAAGGGGATTCCCAAGAACCCGCACGTCGTCCCTTGATCCAGCCCTTGAACCGGACCGCTCACGGTCGTGGTGAGGCAGGCAACGCGCCGAGCGGAATTTGATCGCGGGGCTGGGCTGGCAACGATCAAAGCGGCAAACCCCATCATCGTCGTGGCTTTCAACATTTGAAACATGAGCTTCCCCTCTCAAAACGTTTACATAGAGCATTTGCCGGCTGTCGTCGGCGCCAATACCTTCGAGTCTCTGGCCGTGCTCTCCCCTGTGGCTCCCCTGAGCGCGCAGGGGAGTCGGAACGGCAGATCGGCGGCGTATGATCCGCTCCGCGAGGTCGCATGTACCGGCTTCGAACCTTGGGCAGTCTCGAGCTGCGCGATGTAGGTGGGGTGGAGGTTCGGCCGGTCATCGCCCAACCCCGCCGCGCGGCGCTGCTCGCATATCTCGCGATCGCATCGTCGGGCAGCTTTCATCGCCGCGACCGGCTGTTGCCGCTCTTCTGGCCCGAGCAAGACGCGGAGCGCGCACGCGCGGCGCTCAATCGAGCCATCTACTTTCTGCGGCGGGAGCTCGGTGCGGATGTCATCATCAGCCGGGGGGACGAGGTGGCAGTGGATGCCACGCGGCTCTGGTGTGATGCTCGCGCATTCGAGACGGCGATCCAGAACGCAGAACTGCCCGAGGCGTTCGCCCTGTACCGGGGTGATCTCCTCCTCGGCTTTTTTCCATCCGGCGCCCCCGGTTTCGAGCAGTGGCTCGAGGTCGAGCGTAGCCGCTTGCGTCAACGTGCCTCGCAGGCGGCCCGGGTGTTCGCCGACCAGCACGCGCGTAACGACGATTTCTCGTCGGCCGCGTTGTGGGCGCGGCGAAGCGTCGAGCTTTCGCCGTTCGATGAGGTGGGTGTTCGGCGTCTGTTAACGCTGCTCGACCGGGCCGGCGATCGCGCGGGCGCCGCGCAAGCATACAGGCACTTTGCCGATGCCATCGCCGCGGAGCTCGAGCTGGCTCCGTCGCCAGAAACCCAGGCGCTGTTCGAGAAGATTCGGTCACGAGACCACGCTCGTGACGCGCCGTCTGCGTTAAGCGAGCACCCGCCGATCGACGCGGAGAGTGTGACACCACCCGACGCAGTCGCTGATCGGACCGACGACACGCGGACGGATCGCCGGCCACGCCGGCGTTCGCCGAAGCGCGCGTTGATGCCGGGATTGGCGGCAGTCTTGATAATCGGAGCGGTTGCCGCAACTCGCCTTCGCGGCGTCGACCCGACGCTCGTTCGCGTCGCCTCGTTTGAGAACGTCACGGATGACACCGCGTTGAGCGACCTCGCCCGGCTCGCGTCGGCGCGCGTCGCGACCGACCTCCAAAATGCCGCGTTGTTCAAGCACGTCGAATCCCCCAACGAGCGATCTCACCGGTGGAGGCGGCCCGCGCTACTCGTATCGGGAACGATCAGGTCGCACCAGGGAAAGACCGTGCTCGATGCCGCGATCAAGGACGTGCGTACCGGAGGCACCGTCTGGGCTCTGCCGACCATTGCCGTCTCAGATGCGCCGGCTGATAGCATCGTTGCCCGCTTGCAGTCTCGAGTGCTCGGCGGCGTGGCAGCGATTCGCGATGTCGCGTCGGCGCGGTTCTTCCCCATCGCGGCGTCGACTCCACCGACGCTCGAAGCGTTCGTGGAATACGGCGAGGGGCGAGAGTTGGCCGAGCAGCACAAATTCGCCGAAGCTATCAAGCGCTTTCGCTGGGCAGCCGTGCTGGACACGATGTTCACCTGGCCACTCGTGGAGGCGGCGGTCACGGCGCTGCAATTCGGCGAACGCGCGCCGGCGGACTCCACGCTCGTCGCGCTGACGCGTGTCCGCGACCGTCTCACGCCATTGCAGCAGGATGTGATCGCATTCGTCGAAGCGAGTCGCGCCGAGAATTGGCCCGAAGCGCGGCGTGCGCTGCGCCTCGCGGCCCAACTGGCGCCCGAGCGCTACGCGTACCGCTACGCGATCAGCGCAACCCACGTGAATCGTCCGGGTGAGGTCGTCACGGCGCTTTCATATCCCGGGTTGGACACACTCTCTCGCAACCCGGCGTTGTCGTATTGGAATGTCCTCACCTTGGCGTACCATCAGCTCGGCGATCATGAGATCGAGCTGGCGATGGCGCGTCGAGCGCGGTCGCACCGCAGGGGAAGCTTGGTCGCGCTCACGCAGGAGATCCGGTCACTCGCTGCGCTTGGCAGGCCCGCAAAGGTACTGTCACTCCTCGACTCGGCAGCCTCGCTGCCACGCGAGGGCTGGTTCACACCGGCTTGGTCGATGGAGACGGCCGCGCGCGAGCTGCGCGCGCACGGTCACACCGACGCGGCGCGCACCGCGCTGGAGCGTGCCGTCGCCTGGCATCGACATCGGCCCAGCGAGGAAGAGTCGACAGAAGCGCGGCGCGCACAGCTCGCCGATGTCTTCTACCTGCTCGGAGATCTCGACAACGCCGAGCGTGAATACGCCGCGCTCTCCGCGATGGATACCACGAACGCGTACTATCTCGCCGCGCTCGGTGCGATCGCCGGCCGCCGCGGCCGGCGAACGGCGGCCGAGTCAATCTCGGTGAGACTGCAGATGATGGAGCGCGCGGTGCCGGTGCCGGGGAACGACGCCGTCGTGGGTCGTGCGAGAATCGCGGCGCTCCTCGGAGATCACCGGCAGGCGCTGGGGCTTCTGGTTCAAGCCTTCGGTCCAGCGGGAACAAACATGCTGCACGACGATGTCGACTTCGAGGGACTCCGGAACGATCCACGGTTCCGTGAATTCATCCGACCGAAGGGATGAATTCACGGAACCACGAAGCTGAAACTTCGTTCAAGGAACCACGCGTTGGCCGCCCAGCGTGTACTTCGTGATCCAATCGCGCTCGCGCTGCATCTTGTCGAGCTGATGATAGTACTCGCCGAGTCCGTGCCCTTCGCGCGGATAGAACACCAGCTCGACGATCTTTCCGCGATCCTTGAGCGCGCGGAAGTATTCCATCGATTGGCCGATCGGCACGCGCTGATCGCTCCCGCCGTGCTGAATGAGAAGCGGCGTCGTCACGTTGTCGACGAAGGTGATCGCCGAGCGCGCGCGATAGAAGTCGAGCGTCTTCTGCGTCGGAACGCCGCTGAAGAAGGTGCCGATGTAGCCCGGGATGTCCGTCGTCCCGTACATGCTCTGCAAATCCGACAGTCCCGCGCCCATCCGCGCCGCCTTGAAGCGACTCGTCTGGCTGACGACCCACGCCGTCATGTAGCCGCCGTAGCTCCATCCCTCGAACGCCATCTTCGATGAATCGGCGATGCCGCGTTTGATCACGTCGTCGACACCGGTCATGATGTCGCGGTAGTCGCCGCCGCCCCAATCCATGATGTTCGCGCGGGTGAACTTCTCACCGTAATTCGTTGAGCCGCGCGGATTCGGATACAACACGGCCCACCCTTGGCCGGCCCACACCTGGCCCGGCGATCCCCAGCTCGCCT
>Ga0105245_10006745_pt1 | contig 10067 bp, 8 predicted proteins | sample KBSM54metaG_FD_81523 | JGI IMG/M metagenome (GOLD analysis project Ga0105245, IMG submission 81523) | Miscanthus rhizosphere microbial communities from Kellogg Biological Station, Michigan, USA - KBS M5-4 metaG | ecosystem: Host-associated > Plants > Roots > Rhizosphere > Soil | place: Michigan... | reverse complement strand
CTCTCCGCCTGCCTCGTCTCCGAGCGCGTGTGGAGCGTCGTCGCGGACGCGTCGAAAGGCGTCTTCGGACACGGCTACACGTACACGGCCCACCCCGTTGCGGCGGCCGCCGCAATGGAGAACCTCGACATCATCGAACGCGACGGGCTCGTCGCCCAGGCCGCCGCCCGCGGCGCACGGCTGAACGAGCGGCTCCACGATGCGTTCGACGACCATCCGCTCGTCGGCGAGGTCCGCGGGATCGGGCTCATCGGCGCGGTCGAGTTCGTCGCCTCCCGCTCCCCCACTCGCCCGTTCGACCGCTCGCTCCGCGTCGGGCCCCGCATCGCGCGACGGTGCCTGGAACGGGGCGTGATCACCCGCGCGCTACCCGACGCAGACACGATCGCGTTCTCCCCGCCGTTCGTCGTCACGGAGGACGAGCTCGACGAGATGGTCTCGACGGCGCGCGCGGCGACCGACGACGTGGCGGCAGAGCTGCGTGCCGGGTGAGAACATCGTGTCGTGCCGGCGCTCGGGCTGATCGTGAATCCGATCGCGGGCATCGGCGGCCCTCTCGCCCTCAAGGGGAGCGACGACCGGGCCGCGATCGATCGGGCCGTGCGGGACGGGGCGCAACCCGTCGCGTCCGCGCGGGCAGGGAGGGCCCTCGACGTGATCCGGACACAGGGCCAGGGGGTCACGGTCCTCGCCGCACGCGGGGAGATGGGCGCCGAGCTCGCGCGGGAGACGGGGCTCGCCGTCACCGTGCTCGACCACGTCCCCGGAGCGCCGACGACGGCCGACGACACGCGGGCCGCCGCGCGGGAGCTGGTGGAGCGGGAGGTCGACCTGCTCGTCTTCGCCGGCGGCGACGGCACCGCGCGGGACGTCGTCTCGGTCGTGGGCACGACGCTGCCGGTGCTCGGCGTCCCCTCCGGCGTGAAGATGCGCTCGGCCGTCTTCGGCACGACGCCCGAGGCGGCAGGCGAGGCGGCGGCCCGGTACCTCGCGAACCCCGCCGGGTTCGAGCTGGTCGAGCGTGAGGTGCTCGATGCGGCCGATGGGCTCGAGAGCGAGCTCTTCGCGCTCGCACGGACGCCACACGTCGGGGGGAGGCTTCAGCGCGGGAAGGCGAGCCCGCCGGCCGCCGACGAGACCGCGCTCACGGCCCTCTGCGAGAGCATCGCGCGGGAGATGGCGACCGGCCGGCTGTACCTCGTCGGGCCGGGCACGACGACCGCACGGATCCTCACCGCGCTCGGGCTCGCCGGCACCCCGCTCGGAGTCGACGCGGTGCTCGACAGCCGGCTCCTCGCGGCCGACGTCGACGAGGGAGAGATGCTCCGCCTGCTCGACGCGCACCCCGAGGCGACGCTCGTCCTCGGCGTGATCGGCGGCCAGGGCTTCCTGCTCGGGCGCGGCAACCAGCAGATCTCGGCGCGCGTGCTCGAGCGCGTCGGCGTCGACAACCTGGTGATCGTGGCCGGCGCGGACAAGGTCGCAGCACTCGATCCGCCCGTCCTCCACGTCGACCTGGGCGACCGGGCGAGCGACAATCTCCTCGAGGGCTACCGGCAGGTCCGGGTCGGGCCCGGCAGGACGATTGTGCTGCGGGTCTCGGGCGGATGACGAACCGCGAACGAAGGGAGGAACCGCGTTGGCGACACGGATGATCCCGGGTGAGGCCCACCCGTACATGGCGATCTCGCCCCCCGGGGTCGTCGACGAGATGCTCGACGCGATCGGCGTCGACGAGATCGAGGAGCTCTTCGAGCAGATCCCCGAGAGCCATCGGCTCTCCCGGCCGATCGAGCTGCCGCCCGCGATCCGGGCGGAGGCGCAGCTGCGACGGCATCTGAGCGAGATCCTCTCGCGGAACGCCACCTGCGCCGAGAACCTCAGCTTCCTCGGCGCCGGCTGCTGGCAGCACTACGTGCCCGCGGTCTGCGACGAGATCATCTCGCGCAGCGAGTTCCTCACGCCCGTGTGGGGCACGCCCGCCTCCGACTTCGGCCGCAACCAGGCGTGGTTCGAGTACGCGAGCCAGCTAGGCGAGCTCGTCGACATGGACTTCGTCGGTTTGCCCGTCTACACCTGGGGCTGCGCGGCGGGGAACGCCGCGCGGATGGCCGCGCGGCTGACCGGCCGCGACCAGCTGCTCGTCCCCGCGTCGATCGACCCGGAGCGGCTCGCGGTGATCCGCAACTACTGCGCGCCGCCCGAGGTGCGCGACCACGTCGAGGTCGCCACGGTCGGGTACGACCCGGAGACGGGGCGGCTCGACCTCGACGAGCTCCGTGACAAGCTTTCCGACCGCACCGCAGCGGTCTACCTCGAGAGCCCGTCGTTCCTCGGGATCGTCGAGTCCGACGCGGCGGAGATCGCCGCGCTCGCACGGGCGGCGGGGGCCGAGACCATCGCGGGTGTCGACCCGATCAGCCTCGGCGTGCTCGCGCCGCCGGGCGCCTGGGGCGCGGACATCGTCGTCGGCACGACCCAGCCTCTCGGCGTTCACATGCACTGTGGCGGCGGCGCCGGCGGGTTCATCGCGACGCGTGACGAGGAGCGCTACGCGCGGGAGTACCCGACGCTGCAGGTCTCGCTCTGCGACACGATCGAGCCGGGCGAGCGCACCTTCGGCGTGATCCTCTTCGAGCAGACGTCGTACGGCTCGCGGGAGGATGGCAAGGACTGGACCGGGAACTCCGTGTACCTCTGGGCGATCGCGAACGCCGTCTACATGGCGTTGATGGGCCCGCAGGGCTTTCGTGACATCGGCCGCGCGATCCTCCAGCGCAGCCACTACGCGGCGCGACGGATCGGCGAGGTCGCCGGGGTCCGCGTGCGCTTCGACGGCGGGTTCTTCAAGGAGCTCGTCGTCGACTTCGGCGAGACCGGCCGCAGCGTGGCAGAGATCGACGCCGCACTCCGCGAGCGCGGCATCTTCGGGGGCAAGGACCTCTCGAGGAGCCATCCGGAGCTCGGGCAGAGCGCGCTCTACTGCGTGACGGAGGTGCACAGCCAGGCCGACGTCGACCGGCTCGCCACGGCGCTCGAGGAGGTCACCCGGTGACCGCCCTCCGCCGCTACCACGCGGCCGTCTGGGACGAGCCACTCGTGATGGAGCTCGGCCGGCCCGGCTCGCGGGGCGTCGAGGTGCCGCCGGTCGAGCCCGAGCTCGAGGCGGAGATCGGGGAGGCAGACGCGCTCGTCGCGCCGGCGATGCGCCGTGAGGAGCCGCCCGAGCTCCCCGAGCTCTCCGAGCCGGAGGTGCTTCGGCACTACCTGCACCTCTCCCAGGAGACCCTCGGGATGATGGGGGTCAGCCTCTTCGGGACCTGCACGATGAAGTACAACCCGCGCGTCAGCGAGGCGGTCACGAAGCAGTTCGTCTCGGAGCTCCACCCGCACCAGAGCGAGGAGACGCTCCAGGGGATCCTCGAGATCGCCTCCAGGCTGGAGCAGGCGCTCTGCGAGCTCTCCGGGATGGACCGCTTCGTCTTCCAGCCCGGCGGCGGAGCGGACGCCGCCTACCTCCACGCCTGCATCACCCGCGCCTACCACGGCGCACGGGGCGAGCTCGCGCAGCGCACGGAGGTGATCACCTCGATCCAGGCGCACCCGTGCAACGCCGCGACGGCCGCGGCGGCGGGCTTCGACGTCGTCACGCTGCCGCTCGAGGAGAACGGCTACCCGTCGCTCGCAGCACTCGAGGCGGCCGTCTCGGAGCGGACCGCGTCGCTCGTGATCAACAACCCCGACGACATGGGGATCTACAACCCCGACATCGCCCGCTGGGTCGCCCTCGTCCATGAGGCGGGCGGCCTCTGCTTCTACGACCACGCGAACTTCAACGGCGTGATGGGGAAGATCCGCGCCGCCGAGCTCGGGTTCGACGCGTGCATGTTCATGCTCCACAAGACGTTCGGCGCGCCGAAGGCCGGCGGCGGCCCCGCCGTCGGGGCGTACGGCTGCAACGAGCTCCTCGCGCCCTACCTCCCCGGGCCGATCGTCTCGTTCGACGGCGACCGCTACCGTCTGACGGAGGCCGAGCCGCCCAGCGTCGGCCGCGTGCGGGAGTTCCTCGGCAACGTGCCCGAGCTCGTCAAGGCATACGCCTGGGTGCGGGCGATGGGCGGCGAGGGCATCGATCGCGCCTCGGATCTATCGGTGCTCGCGAACAACTACATGGAGAAGAAGCTCCTCGAGCTCCGCGGGGTCTCGAAGTCACATCCCCACCTCCCGCAGCGCCGGCTCGAGATGACGCGGTACAGCCTCGAGCAGCTCACCCAGGACACGGGCGTCACCGCCGTCGACGTCCAGAACCGGATGATCGACTTCGGCGTCGACGCGTTCTGGCTGAGCCACGAGCCGTGGCTCGTCCCGGAGCCGTTCACGCCCGAGGCCGGCGAGATGTGGTCGAAGGACGACATCGACTACTGGATCGCCGTCCTCGCGCAGGTCGTCGAGGAGGCGTACACCGAGCCGGAGACGGTCAAGCGCGCGCCGCACCGCCAGGTCGTGCACCAGCTCGATCCGACAGGGCTCGACGACCCGGACCGATGGGCGACCACCTGGCGCGCCTACCGGCGCAAGAAAGCGGCCGCTGAGTCAGAGCCCCGGACGCCGGCGTAAGCCGGCAGTCCGCTTCAGGGATGTGCCCGCGCCCGGCGAAGCCGGGCCCGGGAGTTTGCGGCGTCCGTTCCGCGTGAGCGGAACGGACGCTCGCAGGCGAAGGGCGAGCGCTCATGCGCTCGCCTTCACGTCCCGCTCGACCGCGGCGGCGAGCTCGAGCAGGCGCGGCAGGAGCTCGCGCCGGATGCGGTCGATCGACCACCGGCTCGTGTGGACGGCCACGTTGACGGAGGCGATCACGCGGTCCTGGTCGTCGCGGATCGGAACCGCGAGCGCCCGCAGGCCGTCCTCGAGCTCCTGGTCGACGAGCGCGTATCCCTGCTCGCCGACCCGGGCGAGCTCGGCCCGGAACGCCGTGCGCTTCGTGATCGTCCGCTCCGTGTAGCGGCGCAGCTCGAACGACCGCGCGTGGCCGGTGAGCCACTCCTCGCCCTGTCCCGCGAGCAGCACGCGGCCGAGCGCCGTTGCAAAGGCCGGGTCGCGTGCGCCGAGCTCGACCGAGACCGACAGGATCCTCCTCGCCGACACGTGCGCGACGTAGACGATCTCGAATCCGTCGAGGACGGCGACCGTCGACGACTCGCCGACGTCCTTCACGAACTCGCGCATGTGCGGGAGCGCGAGGTCGGGCAGCGTCAGCCGCGAGAGGTAAGGCCGGCCGAGGTCGAGCACCCTCGGGCGCAGGCGGAACCGGCGCCCGTCGACGGCCATGTAGCCCAGCTCCACGAGCGTGAGGAGGAAGCGACGTGCGGCCGCGCGTGGGACCCCCGCCGTCCTCGCCACCTCGCTCAGGGTCATCGAGGTCGCGGCGCCGTCGAAGGCGCGGATCACGGACAGCCCCCGCTCGAGCGACTGCACGAAGTCCGCGTCGCGTTGCGCTCTCCCGTTCGGCACGCCGCGCCGCGGCTCCGGCTCGGGCCGGACGGGATCGGCTGCCGCGAGCGCGGCCTCGATCGCGGTCCCGGTCCCCCGGAGGCGGGGGACGAGCTCGGTCCGGATCGCGTCGATCGTCCAGCGCCCGGCGTGGACCGCCAGGTTGAGCGCGGCCACCACCGTTCCCTCGGCGTCGTGGATCGGCACGGCGACGGCCCGCAGGCCGTCCTCGAGCTCCTGGTCGACGAGCGCGTACCCGCGTCGGCGCACCTTGGCGAGCTCCGAGCGGAGGGACGCCGCGCCCGACACCGTGCGGTCGGTGATCGGGGCCAACCGCGCAGAGCCCAGATAGCCCTCGAGCCACGCGTCGGCCTGCGCCGCGAGCAGGACCCGCCCGAGCGAGGTGGCGAACGCCGGGTCCCGCGTGCCCACGGTGATCGTGATCGCCATGATCCTGCGCGCCGGGACGTGCCCGACGTAGACGATGTCCGCGTCGTCGAGCACCGCGATCGTCGCGGACTCGCCGACGTCGTCGACGAGGGCCTCGAGATGCGGCTGCGCGATCGTGGGCAGGCGCAGGCTCGAGAGGTACGCGCGCCCGAGCTCCAGGACACGCGGGCTCAGCTCGAAGAGCCGCGCGTCGACGCGGACGTACCCGAGGTCGACGAGCGTCAGGAGGAAGCGGCGCGCCACGGCACGGGCGAGCCCCGTGGCGGTGGCCACCTCGCCGAGCGTGAGCATCGTGCTCTCCCCGTCGAAGGCGCGGATCACAGCCAGCCCACGCTGGAGCGACTGGACGAAGTCCGCCTCTCGATCGGGCGGGGCGACCGAGGTCGTGGCGCGCTCGGTCACTGCGCCGCCGGCCTCGTGCGCTCGACCTCGCGTACGGTCGCCAGCTCCTCGGCCGTCGGCGCCGGCGTCGTCTCGAGCGTGTCGGAGACGCGCAGCTGCCAACCCGTCGCCGCGCGCGCCTGCTCGACGGTGACACCCGGATGGACGTGAGTGAGCACGAGCTCGCAGGTCTCCGGATCGGGTGCGAGCAGGCCGAGATCGGTGATCACGCGGGTCGGCCCGCCGCCGCGGAGACCGAGTTTTTCCCGATCTCCCGGGCCGGCGCCGAAGCCGACCGAGGTGACGAAGTCCACCCTCTCGACGAGCTTGTCCGGGGCGTGACGGAGCACGACGATCACCTCGCCGCAGGAGGAGGCGATCTCGGGGGCGCCGCCCGCGCCCGGGAGGCGGACCGTCGGCTGCTCGTAGTCGCCGACGACCGTCGTGTTGATGTTCGCGTACCGGTCGAGCTGCGCGGCGCCGAGGAAGCCGATCTCGATGCGCCCCGGCTGGAGCCAGACGTTGAACATCTCCACCACCCCGACGACGGTGTCGGCGGTCTCCGCGAGGATCCCGTCGCCGATCGAGAGGGGCAGCGAGCCCGGCTTCGAGCCGATCGCGCCCGACTCGTAGACGAGCACGAGCCGCGGGGCGTGCAGCCGGCGCGCCACGTTCGCGGCCGTGCCGGGCAGCCCGATTCCGACGAGGCAGGTCGCGCCGTCGGGCAGGGCGCGCGCGGCGGCGATCGTCATCATCTCCGCCGGAGTCCATCGGCGCGCGTCGCGGCGGCGTGCCTCAAGCTGCGAGGACATGCTCCTCCATCCACCGGCGGAACGCCTTCCGGTCGCGGCTGATCGCCGCCCACGAGACGTAGAAGTCGTTGTCGCGCTCCGTGTAGCCGTGCGCGTAGGACGGGTGCGCGCCGCCCGGCGCGAGCGCGACGACGTCGATCGCCCAGGACGGCAGGATCACGCCTCCCGGCCTCGGCTCGAGGACGTCGACGATCTCCTCCACCGTGACCACGGCGGTGCGCGCTGCGAGCGCCGCCTCCTTCTGGATCCCGGTGATCCCCCACAGCTGGACGTTCCCCTCCCGGTCGGCCTGCTGCGCGTGGATCACCGTCACGTCGGGCCGCAGCGCGGCGACCGCCGTCAGCGTCTCCCCGGTGAACGGGCACGTCACCTGCCGAATCGTCTCCGTGTGCGGGACGAGGTCGCTGCCCGCGTAGCCGCGCATGACCGCGAACGGCAGCCCCGACGCCCCCGCCGCATAGCGGTTGGCCATGCCCGCGTGGCTGTGCTCCTCGAGCTCGAGCGGCCGCGGCCAACCGTGCTCGACAGCGTCGCGGAAGCGGTAGAGACTGCCGACCCCCGGGTTCCCGCCCCAGGAGAAGACGAGCCGGCGGGCGGAGCCCATGCCGATCAGCTGGTCGTAGAGGATGTCCGGCGTCATGCGGACGAGCGTGAGATCGGTCCTCCCCTGCCGGAGGATCTCGTGACCGGCGGCGAACGGGATCAGATGCGTGAAGCCCTCGAGGGCGACCGTGGAGCCGTCGCCGACGGTGCGCGAGATCGCCTCCGGGAGAGGCAGGATCTCCGCTCTCCGCGGCTGCTCGACGAGGGTTTCCGACGCGAGCCCCACGGCCTCCGAACCATAGGTGCGCCGACTGGACCGGTCAACCGAAATGTGCAGAATACGCACCGATGAACGGTTTCCGCACACCACGCCGTGACGATCGGCCCGAGCGGCCGGAGCGGTCGCTCCGGTGAGCGTCCGGGTCGGCGCCAAGGTGCCGAACAGCGGCCCGCTCGTCGCGAGGCTCGGCATCGCCGGGATGGCGCGCACCCTCGAGGAGGCCGGCTTCGAGTCGCTCTGGGTGAGCGACCACGTCGTGCTGCCCGCGGAGATCCGGTCGCGCTACCCGTTTGCCGCAGACGGGCGGGCGACGTGGTCGACCTCCGTGCCGTACATCGACGCCGTCGTGGCGCTCGCGCTCATCGCCGGCGCAACGGAGCGTGCGACGATCGGCACCGCCGTGCTGGTGCTGCCGCTCCGGAATCCCGTAGTCCTGGCGAAGCAGGCAGCGTCGCTCGACGCCGTCAGCGGCGGCCGGATGCGGCTCGGCCTCGGCGCCGGCTGGCTGCGCGAGGAGTTCGAGGCGCTCGGCGTGCCGTTCGCGACGCGTGGGACGCGCCTCGTGGAGGGGATCCGGATCCTCCGGGAGTGCTGGACGGGCACGTACGACGGGGACATGGTGTTCGAGCCGAGGCCCGTCGGTCCGCTGCCTGTCTATCTCGGGGGCCACTCCGAGCGGGCGCTCCAGCGGGCGGGCGCGCTCGGCGACGGCTGGCTCGGCCAGCAGTCGCTCGACGCGATCGACACCCACGAGCTCGAGGCGGCCCACGCGGCGATCACGGTCGCCGCCGCCGACGCAGGCCGCGACCCCGCTACGCTTCGGATCGTCCTGCGCCTGGTCGATTCCGCGGGGCGGAGCGACGAGGTCGCGCGGACCCTCCCGGCGCTCGAGGCGGCCGGCGTGAGCGAGGTGATCGTCGACCTCGACTGGGATGCCGGCGACCCGGCGGCCGACTACGCCGAGCTGTCGGCGTGACCACGGCGCTCGTCACCGGGGCCTCCCGCGGGATCGGCGCGGAGGCCGCCCGGGCGCTCGCCGCGGACGGCGCGAACGTGATCGCCCACTACGGCTCCCACCAGGAAGGCGCGGCGGAGTCCGTCGCGACGCTCCCGGACGAGCGCAAGCTCCTGCTCCGGGCCGACCTGGCTGAGCCGGGCGCCGCCCGTGCGCTCTGGCGCGACTCCGTCGCCTGGCGCGGCCGGGTCGACGTGGTGGTCGTCAACGCCGCGATCGCTCCCGAGACGGCGTTCGAGGGCACGGACGAGGACTGGGACGCCGGCTGGGACGCGACGCTCCGCGTCAACGTGCTGGAGCCGGTGAGCCTGATCCGCGAGGCGGTCAACCACTTCCGCGAGCACGGCGGCGGCATCGTGATCACGCTCTCCAGCTGGTCGGCGCAGCAGGGCTCGGCGATCTCTTCCCTCCCCGCCTACGCGGCATCGAAGGCGGCCGTGAAGGCCGTCACGCAGACGGTCGCGCGCGCGTATGCCGCGGACGGCGTCCTGGCGTACGTCGTGGCGCCAGGGATCGTGCGCACCCGGATGTCGGAGATCTCGGCGACGGCGCGCGGGGGGATCGAGGCCGTGAACGCGTTCCTCGCGATGGGCGAGATGGTGCCGCCCGAGGAGCTCGGCACGCTGATCGCGTTCCTCGCCGGCGGACGCTGCCGGCACCTGAGCGGCGCGACGATCGACGTGAACGGCGCGACCTACGTCCGCTGAGGAGGCGGCATGGAGATCAGGCGGATCGATGTCTATGCAATGCGCTACACCCATTCGACGGGCCCGTTCGTGCTGTCCGGGGGGCGCGTCTCGACGGGGCAGGAGGGGACGGTCGTCCGACTCGAGACCGATGACGGGCTCGTCGGGTGGGGCGAGCAGTGCCTGATCACCCCCACCTACTCGGAGGGGTACGCGCCTACGACGCAGGCGATGCTCGGTCTTCTCGCCCCCGCCCTGCTCGGCGCGGACCCGCGTCGGGTCGACGTCGCATACGCCCGGATGGACGCCGCGACGAAGGGCTACCGCTATGCGAAGGCGGCGCTCGACATGGCCTGCTGGGACCTGCTCGGCCGTGCGACGGGGCTGCCGCTGGCCGACCTCCTCGGGGG
>Ga0105245_10006743_pt1 | contig 10071 bp, 9 predicted proteins | sample KBSM54metaG_FD_81523 | JGI IMG/M metagenome (GOLD analysis project Ga0105245, IMG submission 81523) | Miscanthus rhizosphere microbial communities from Kellogg Biological Station, Michigan, USA - KBS M5-4 metaG | ecosystem: Host-associated > Plants > Roots > Rhizosphere > Soil | place: Michigan... | reverse complement strand
CTCGAAGTTCTCGATGACCGTGCCGCCGTAACTGAGCGGCTTGGTTGAGCGCACGACGCCATCCACTTTGTCGGCGCGGGGCATGGTGAATACCTCTTCGGTCGGCAGGTTCGGCGCGAACGCGATACCCGATCGGCTCTCGGATCGGCCGCTGACCCAGAGATGGCCATCAGGCAGTCCGATGGTCAGGTCCGTGCCGGGACCCGCGTACTTGAGCGCCGAGTAGCGCTTGTTGTTCAGGTAGTCGCGCCGGAGCGCGAGCGCCTTCAGGTGCGCCTCCCAGGCGGCTACGGGATCCGGACGATCCAGCCGGCAGAGCGCGCCGATGGCATCCCACAGGCGCGGCACCTGCTGCTCCTTCGGCAGGTGCGGGAACACGCGCGCCGCCCACCCCGAACCCGCGGCCGCGACGACGGTCCAGTTGGTCTGGTTGCGGGAGATGAGATCCCTGAACGGGCGCACGCCGCGCGATACGGCCTGCTGCACGGCGCCGACAAGCTCGATCGGCTGGTCTTTCAGCTGATCGGGGTCGTTCGCATACACGGACAAGATCGCGTGCCCGGCCTCGGCGTGTTCGAAGAGCGCCTTGGGCAGCCAGGTCGAAAACTGGTCGAACGAGTCCCGGGGGGCGTGCTGAAAACGCACGAGCTGGAGCGGCTCGTCGCCCCAGATGACCTCGACCAGGGAAGCGCCCGCCTTGTACGCGCTGGTCACGATCTGCCGGACCAGGGGCGCCGCTTCGAGCGAGGCGCCCCCGCTGGCGAGGGGTCCGATGACCAGCAGGCGCTGGCCCGCCCTGAGATTGAGGCCCACCCTGACGGCGAGCTCGCCGTAGGACTGAAGGCGGGATTCCGGATCTGCAGACATTGGCACAGTGTGGCACAGCCCCGCGGGCCTCGTCAGCCGCGGCGGCATGCCGGGCTCGGGCCTCACGACTGCGTGCATGCGTAGTATCGAGACGAGCGGCACAAACCGATAACACACGAGGCCATGCCTATCACTACAGCTCCGTCCGAATACCGTGTCGAAAAACGCCGCGCCAGCGCGACCGTGACGCTCTCGAGCGGTACGGCCGAGCGCGGGTGCTTCTTCCTCGCGAGCAGCAGCACGCGCCACGACGGCCCTGAGCGCGTCGCCGATCTGCTCAACTCGGAGCAGGGCTTCTTTCCATTCGAAATTCACGGCGAAGACGGCGTCCGCACCGTCCTCTACCATCGGTCGCACGTGGTGTTCGTCACCGTCGCCGAGGAAGAGGCGGCGCGCGATCCCGGATACGGCGTCGCGATACGGCGGGTCGTCTCCGTCCTGCTCACGAACGGCGAGCGCATCACCGGCGCCGTACGGGTGTATCGTCCAGAAGGACACGACCGGATGAGCGACTGGGCACGCCAGCCCGAGACGTTCCGTTACATCGAGACGGGCGACGCGACCGTCGTCGTCAACTTCGCCCATATCGTCGAGGTCAGCGAGATCGCGGAATCATGAACGCACTCCCCAACCCCATCGACTCGCTCTTTCACGCGATGGTCAAGGCCGGAGCGTCCGACCTTCACCTGACGGTCGGCTCCGCGCCGATCGTGCGAAAAGACGGGCACATGGTGAAGCTCGAAGAAGAAGCGGCGCCGCTGACGCCGCAGGATCTGGTCGCGCTGCTCGGGCCGATCATGCCCGAGAAGAACCGCAAGGAGTTCACCGAGCGGCACGACACGGACTTCGCGTATGAAATCGAAGGCCTCGCCCGCTTCCGATCGAACGTGTTCGCCGATCGCAAGGGCCCAGGCGCGGTGTTCCGCGTCATCCCGTCGAAGATCCTGACCGCCGAGCAGCTGAACCTGTCGCCGGCGATCCTGCAGTTGTGCATGCTGAACAAGGGGTTGGTGCTCGTGACCGGCCCGACCGGGTCGGGCAAGTCCACGACGCTCTGCGCGATGATCGATCACATCAACCGCAACCGCCAGGACCACATCATCACGATCGAGGACCCGATCGAGTTCGTGCACCCGAACCAGAAGTGCCTGATCAACCAGCGCGAGGTGCACACGCACACCGACTCGTTCAAGGCGGCGCTGCGCGCGGCCCTGAGAGAAGACCCGGACATCGTGCTGGTCGGCGAGCTGCGCGACCTCGAAACGGTCGCCATCGCCATCGAGACCGCCGAAACGGGGCACCTCGTGTTCGGGACGCTGCACACGACGACCGCGGCGTCCACCGTGGACCGCATCGTCGATCAGTTTCCGGCGGACCGGCAGGAGCAGATCCGCATCATGCTGTCGGAATCGCTGCGCGGGGTCATCGCCCAGAACCTGTGCCGGAAGATCGGCGGCGGCCGCATCGCCGCGCTCGAGGTGCTGATTGCGACATCGGCGGTCAGCAACCTGATCCGCGAAGGCAAGACGTTCCAGATTCCGTCGATGATGCAGGTCGGCAAGGCCGTCGGGATGGTGAGCCTGAACGACGCGCTGATGGAGCTCGTCACCAAGAAGCTCGTCGCCCCTGACGAGGCGTACTCGAAGGCCGTGGACAAGCCCGGCTTCGAGGCGCTGCTCAAGCGCGGCGGCTTCGCGCTGACGGTCCCGACGAAGACGCCGCAGGGAACGCCCGCTCCCGCGTAGCGTAGCGTCCGGCTTCAGCCGGACGCCGGTCCGCCGTGGCGGGCAGGCCTGAAGGCCTGCACTCCTAATGCTGCGGCACGTTCACCGCCGCCGCCGCGACAACCGGCGCCGGCCTGAACGTCGACACGAAGATCACCCACGCCACGAACATCGTCAACGCCGCGGCCAGCACGGGCGCCTCCGGCGCGACCGATGCCGCGACGAACCCGCCGAGCAGGGGCGGCAGCGCGTTCGCGAGCGCCTGGATGCTCGATCCGATTCCGAGGATCTCGCCCTGGACCTGGGGAGGCACCGACCGGCTGAGGAGGCCGCCCATGTTCGCCAGCGACAGGCCGTTGAACGTCGAGCTCAAGGGCACGACCGCCATCAGCCAGAGCGGCGAGGGCGAGAGCAGATACGCCAGCATTACGACCGACACACCGAGCAGCGTCACCTTCAGCACCTGCGGCTCTGAAAACCGGGCCGCCACCCGACGTGTCGTCACCAGCTGCGTGAAGATGGCGCAGAGGCCGACCCACGCGAAGAAATTGCCGATGCGCGCTTCGTTGAACCCGAACCTGTGGATGAGGAAGACCCCGAAGAACGAGATGAAGAACCCGAAGCCGGCATTGAAGAAGAACGACGTCAGGAAAATAGGCCGCAGCTGGGGCATCGCGTAGGCGCGCGCGATGTTTCCGACGCCCCGCAGGAAATCGACGTCGAACGTCCGCATGTGCTGGTTCGTCTCGTCGAACTGAAACAGCACCTGCGCGGTGTTGGCGGACGCCAGGATGGCCGCGAACCAGAAGGGCGTGGCCGCGTTGAACCACGACGCGACGGACGGATCGGCGAGCACGCCGCCCAGGAACGGCCCGATGATGAAGCCGACGCCGAAGGCCGCGCCGATCATGCCGAAGTTCTTCGTGCGGTCCTGCGGCGACGTGACGTCGGCGATGGCCGCCTGCGCCACCGACAGGTTGCCGCCGGTGATGCCGTCGAGCGCGCGCGCGACGAACAGCAGCGGGATGTTCCGGAGGATGATGCCCACCGCGAAGAGCGCATAGCCGAGCGCCGTGCCCGCCAGCGACAACGCCAGCACGGGCTTGCGGCCGTAGCGGTCCGAGAGCTGGCCGAGGATCGGCGTCGCGAAGAACTGCATGACCGGGAACACCGCGACGAGGAACCCGAACATGATGTAGCCGGATCCGACGGCGGCGTCCTTCCCGAGCAGGTAGTGCGGCGACGCGGGGTTGCCGAGGAGCTGCGGGAGAATCGGCCCGAGAATTCCGATGCCCAGCGTGTCGATGAGAATAGTGAAGATGATGATCCAGATCGGATGACGTTTCATGGTCGGCGGGTCATGTTATCTCACACGTTCCGACAATGAAATCTCTGAGGGGTACAGCCGGAATGAGTACTATCCGATAGCACACAGCATGCGACAGGCCCTCCGACTCGTCGTGTTGATACACATCGTCCTTTTATTCGCGTCCGCCGTGCGGGCTCAGGTCGAACCTCTCGCGCTGTTCGCACCTCGCGAGCTGTTCGTGCCACCTCCGACTGGTCCGGCCTACCCGAATGCCTTGATCCAGGGCAAAGACGGCGTCTTCTACGGAACGAGCCGGCGGGGCGGTATCCCCGACAAGGGGACAGTGTTCGCGTTCACGCCGCCATCAGCGCTGGCTATCCTGTATGAGTTCACCGGCGCCACCGATGGGTCTAACCCTGGTTCTGCACTGATCGAAGCGCGCGACGGCAACTTGTACGGGACCACATCCGGTGAGGAGCCATCGGCGCACGGAACGGTTTACCGGGTCACGAAGGACAGCGTCTTCACGACGATACATACCTTCACCGGGACCGACGGGCAACAGCCGGCGGCGCTCGTGGAGGCCACGGACGGCTTTCTCTACGGCGTCACACTGCTCGGCGGCGCTCACGCCGCCGGCGTGCTTTTCAAAATCTCGACGTCCGGGGCGTTCACGGTCCTCCATGCCTTCACGGGCCTGCCTGGCGATGGGGGCTACCCGCTGGCTGGTTTGATCCAGGCGAGCGACGGTAACTTTTACGGCACGACTGCGGGGGGTGGACGGAACAATACGGGCACCGTGTTCAAGCTGTCGCCCTCCGGAGAAGTCGGGATCCTGCACGACTTCGCGGACGCGGCCTCCGGCGTCCGCCCTATCGCGTCGGTCACACAAGCGAGTGACGGGAATCTCTACGGCTCGACTTTCAGTGGCGGCGCGTACAACCTGGGGACGCTTTTCAGACTGTCGGTCTCGGGCGCCTTCAGGCTGCTTCATTCGTTCACCGGAGGCGCCGATGGCGGAAATCCCATCGGGGCCCTCACGAAGGCCGACAACCAGAGCCTGTACGGCACTACGGCCATTGGACCAATGTCGTCAGGCTCAAGCGGCAACGGCACGCTCTTCTCGATAACATTTGACGGTACCGTCAGCGGCCTCATCACGTTCGAGCAGTCGCTCCTGCGATATCCCCTCGGACCGGTGATCCGGGCCGCGGACGGATATGTCTACGGGGCCGCCGCCGGTGGCTGGGCGTTCGCCAGTGCTGGCGGGATCTTCCGGCTGTTCAAACCTCCGGCCTGCACGAGCAAGGTCGACATATCGCAGTCGGGCACCACGTTAACCATGACGTTCACCCTGTCCAGCCAGTCACCCGGCCTGTGGTTTGCCGGCGCACTCGACTGGTCAGGCGACGATCTGCCGACGTGGTGGGTTCAGATTCCCGCGGTGTCGCCGCCGGCGACCGTCACCGTGCCGATCGAGAATGTGCCGGCGGATCACAGCATCGTTGTTTTCTCGACGGTTTCACCGTACGACGCGGCCTCGTGCGGGGATTCCAAATTCATCAACTGGCCGCCGTGGGGTCTGCCTGTGGCAAGCGCGGACCGTACCGAATGATGATCCGTGCCCGGGCCGAACAGGTCGGCAGCCTCCTGCGCCCACCTGAACTGCTGGCAGCGCGCTCCGCACACGCCGGCGGCCGGATCGATGCGGCTGAACTGCGCGCGCGCGAGGACGCGGCGATCCGCGACGCCGTGGCGCGGCAACGCCAGATCGGCATGGACGTCTTCGCCGACGGCGAGATGCGCCGCGCCTCGTGGCTCACGGGGATGGCCGAGGCCGTTGACGGGTTCGAGGCCGACAGCGTGCTGCTCGAATGGCACGGCCCCGGCGGCGGCGTCGAGAAGACGACGGCGAAGATCGTCGGCAGCCTGCTGAGGAAACGCCGGAAGCTGACGGAGCACGAGGTGCCGCTGCTGAAGGCGCTGGGCGCCGCGCCGTTCAAGATCACGCTGCCGGCGCCGTCGAACTTCGTGCCGACCGGGTTCAAGCCCGGCGTGACCGATCGGCACTACAAGAACCGCGAGGCCCTGCTCGCGGATCTGGTGGCGATCATCAAGGACGAAATCCAGTGGCTGGTGTCCCAGGGAGTCAGCTACATCCAGCTCGACGCGCCGTTCTACTCGCACTACCTCGATCCCCAGCACCGCGAGGCGATGCGGCAATCGGGCGGCGATCCCGACGCGGACTTCGAGGCGGCGGCCGCCGGCGACAACGCGGCCATGGCGGGGGTGCCGCGCGAGAATGTCACGCTCGCCGTGCACATCTGCCGCGGGAACAGCCGCAGCCGGTGGTACACGGAAGGCGGCTACGACGCGATCGCCGAGAAACTGTTCGCGCGGCTCGACGTCGATCGGTTCCTGCTCGAGTACGACACGGAGCGGTCGGGCACGTTCGAGCCGCTGCGCCTGGTGCCGCACGGCAAGGACGTCGTGCTGGGCCTGGTCACCACAAAGGAACCGCGCCTCGAGAGCGGCGACGACCTCAGACGCCGCATCGACGAAGCCGCGCGCTACGTTCCGCTCGAGCACCTCGCGCTCAGCCCGCAGTGCGGCTTCGCGTCGGTCGCGTCAGGCAACCTGCTGTCGATGGACGACCAGTGGCGCAAGCTCGAACTGGTCGCCGGGACGGCGCGCGCTGTGTGGGGGTAGCGCACATCGGTCAATTCGGCCGCACGCCGGCGGTCCTTCGCATCCCCTCGGTGATAATTCCGAACCGCTGAACGCCCGCGCCTTTCGCCGCGTCCATGACGTCGATCACCGCGCCGTATGGCAGCGAGCCGGCACCCGCGACGTAGAGGGTCTTGTCGCCACGCTGCTCGTAGATGCCGCGCAGGAACGTTTCGAGTTCCGGCCGCGTGACGGCCTGCGAATTCACGGACAATCGCCGGTCGGCGGCGACTTCGATCATGATCTGGCCGGGCGGCGGTTCAGCCGCAGGCAGGGGCGGCGGCGGCAAGTGCGACTCGATGGCCTGCTGCTTCAGCGTGACGGTGGCGATGAAGATCACCAGCATCACGAGCAGGATGTCGATGAGCGGCGTGACGTTGATTTCTACCCTTGTCATGTCCGGTTAGACACCGGAATCTGGAAAGCGGGCAGCGGTTACTCTGGGTGCCGGAGCTCATAGTCCGCCAGCAACTGCGCGGCCGCGTCACGTTCCGGTCCCTTGAATCCGTGGGGCCCCGCGTCGTTCAACCGCACCCAGAAGATGGTGTGCTCGCGAGAATCGCGGATGTAACCGCGCGTGAAGATGGCGGGAGACGCCTGCCAGGGCGGCAGCGGACCCGACCACAGATATCGCTGGTACACCCGATCGTCCTGGACGAGCGGATCGTAACTGGACTCGTCGCTTCGTTCCCGCCATGCTGGATTCCGTCCGTCTACTGATCGCCAGCAGAGAAGGCGGTCCGCGAAGAGCGCCTCGAGAAACCGGACAACGTACTCGACGACACGATTCGTCGCCGCCGGGAGGTCCGACTCGGATGGGCAGAGGAAGAAACTCTCCTCCACGATATTGCCCACCGCGACGCGTGCACCCGCGTCGTTGGCCGAGACCCTGGCGTCACCGACCTCAGGATGCCTTGCCGGGAACGAAGCAATCAGATCGGCTGATGTCCCAAGCGTTAGCCCCCGGTTCTCGAACCGGTCGATCAAGGCGGCGACAAGCCGATCGCGAAGTCGCACGGATCAGACGAGCTACTGCGGACGCTTGAACAGCCCCCCGTATACCGCCTTGCCGAGAATGTGTCCCTGCATCGCCTTGAAGACGTTCGCGCGCGTCTCGAACGCGTCCGCGGCCGGCACCACGTCGAGTTTCGTGTCGAGCGCGTAGACCTCGAACATGTAGTGGTGCATCGGGCCGTTCGCCGGCGCGCCGGGACCGCGGTAGACCGGGCCGGTCGCGCTGATCTGATAGCTGCCGTCCGGCCGCTGCGAGCCTTTGGCCACGCCTTCGGGCAGGCCGGTGGCGGTGGCCGGGATGTTCCACAGCACCCAGTGCGCCTGGTCGTCCGACGTCTTGTTCCGTGCGACGTCCATGTCGTGCATGTTCAGGAAGAACGACTGCGTGCCGGCCGGCACGTTGGTCCAGGTGATCGCGGGCGATGTGCCCTCGCCCGGCGCCGCGCCTTCGGCCGCCTGGCTGAACCTCACGGGAATCTGGCCGCCATCGGGAAACCCGGCGACGGTCATCGTCATCGGCGGGGCCGCGGGGGCGGGCGCCGCGCCGCGCTGTTGCGCCACGAGAGGCGAGATGGCCGACAACGCGACGATCAACCCGGCGAATCCTGCACGCATGCTGCATCCTCCTGCCATGATGGCGACACTACGTTACACGAAGTCGCCGGGCTTTCTCGGAGCCACGTAGAGGGTCTGCAGTGCGCGGCCGAGCGGGCCCTCCGCGTCGAACAGCACCGTCTCGGTCGCCCCGATGCCGTCCGCGGCGATCGTGGAGCGGCTGGACATCCCCACCCATTCCCCTTCCGGCAGGCGGAGCAACGTCACCATCAGGTCGATCGGCACGAACATCCACGCGCTGATCGGCAGTTCCGCGCTGATGCCGTTGGCGGCATCCACCACCGCCAGGACGCGCTCGAGCCCCGTGAGTGCGCTGTCGCGGACGATTGGCATGCGGCATCTGGCCCAGACGGTCGCCGGGCCCGGTTGCCCGAGGTCGCCCTCCGCCACGCGCCACTCGATCGCGTCCGCGTACTCGAAGCGCTGGATGCCGGGAAACGACAGGCGCGTCTCGGCAGCCGGCAGGGGCGGGACCTCGAAGGGCTGGTCCACCGCCGGACTGCGACCGGTTTCGGCCAGCACGTGTGCCGCCGTCGCCCGAAGAACGACCCGGCCTGCGGCCCTCAGGGTCGCGTCGCTGATTTGCAGTTTCCGGCCGGGGCGCACGACCGCCGTCTCGACGGACACGAGGCTCACCGGGACCGGGCTGTAGAAATCGAACGCGATCCGCGCGATACGCGAGCCGGCCGGCCCGCCAAGCCGCTCCAGCGCGCGGCCGAGCAACGCGATCGGCGGACCTCCGTGCTGCTGCGTGCGATCCCACGGTCCGGTCGTCGCGGGCAGCGCACGGAAGAGACTGGAGGTGACTGGAGCGTAGAAGGCCGCCTCCTGCACTTCGGTGCCGGCCGCGGGCTGTGGCTTTGGTCCTCGAGCCGGGCTCGACTCTCGGGTGCCGCGTCGAGGCAGCTCCGGCGGCGGGACGGGAGCCGTCTTCGATTTCCGGGGCGCGACGGACGCGACGGGCTCGGTGACACGGGTCGCCGGAACGGGCGTGCGGGCGGCCAGATGCGCGCGCACGCGCATCATTTCGTTCCCACCGCGCTGAAACTCGTAGGGAACCCGTTCGATGACGACGTCGTGGCCGGCGGCACGCGCCTGATCGGCCACGAGGTTGACGTACGGAGATGGTTTCCCGCCGAGGGCTAGGAGCGGAAAGATGCGCACTTCGCGGGCGACGCGGCACAACTCGGTGATGGCGGAACGGTGGAAGTCCTCGCCAAGCTGTTCCGAGTACAGAAAGAGGAAATGCGAGCACAACGCGAGCTCGAAGGCCGCATCGGTGAACGGGAGCGACGGCAGCCCCGCGTCGACGTACCGGCCTTCCGCCTTGCCGGCGTCGAAATCGTCGAGAAACGTCCGCATCGCCTCCATCCGGACGCGGCCGAGCTCCTCCACCGATGTGATGGTCGTCCAGACGAAGTCGTCCGGGTTCTCGCGCGTCTGGGCGAGGATCTGGTCGTAGGTCGCCGCGATGCGCCCGCGAAGCTCCACGGTCGTGAACTGGTAGATCGGATCGCAGGAGATGACGTTGTCGCCGCGGCGCGTGGCTTCGGCATTGAAGCCCGCCGGTCCGTCGCCGCACCCGAGGATGTTCAGCTGAAGGTCGGTGTCGGACAGCGAGAACATCCGCCGGTACTCGTCGAACGATCGCCCCCACGGCACGATCTGATCGAGGGTAAACATGACGACTCACCTTACAACTTTTGCGTTCCGTCCGCGGCAGGATCTTGCAAGACGAGTTCCGGGTGATTGCGCAGTATTTCCACGGCTGGAACGCGTTCCCGGGAGTGCGCAGAATGCCACTCGTCGTGGTAG
>Ga0105245_10006742_pt1 | contig 10073 bp, 13 predicted proteins | sample KBSM54metaG_FD_81523 | JGI IMG/M metagenome (GOLD analysis project Ga0105245, IMG submission 81523) | Miscanthus rhizosphere microbial communities from Kellogg Biological Station, Michigan, USA - KBS M5-4 metaG | ecosystem: Host-associated > Plants > Roots > Rhizosphere > Soil | place... | reverse complement strand
GCCGCCGCGAGGGCGAGGTCTCCATTCGGGCCACCGACGCTGTCGGGATCATCGTCGCCGTCGTCCTCCCAGAAACAGACCGGGCAGACGTAGTACGCACCGCACTCGGCAAGGGTGCGGTGACGACAACATGGACACAAGAACCGCCGTTTCCTCGCTCTGCTTGCTCCACCCACCCAGTGATGATCGCAGCAATGAACGGATCAGCTCCAAGGTCACGTGAGCGCTTGTGCCGCTGGTTCGTCGCTACCTAACGTCACGGAGGCTCGCGAGGACCATCCCGGTGGTCTTGACCACGGGGTAGGCGGCTGGGCCGATGCGGTGGCCGTCAGCCGCCTGCGTTTGCCGTCTGACGGGCAGATTCCAGCCTGGTCGGACCGAGCCGGGTGCGGGTATCGACCCGCCGGCGGTGTTGGTGCACGGCACCTTGTCCTGGGGCTCGTTGGCATTCGATCGGCAGCGGCCGCTGGCCGCATACCGGCGCCGCTGGGATGATCTTCGAGCGGCTCGGTCAGCATCGCTCAGGAGATTCGACTGTTGGAGGCACCTGACGCCGACGCCGACGAACCGCGGCCCGCCACGATCGGCGACTACGACGTCCAGGTCCTTACCGACGTCGGGTCGGACGGGCAGCCGCGGCCCGTGGCGGTCCTGGCGACACCGTCGATCGAACAGCATCTGCTGCTCTTCGCCCGCACCCTGTGGCGCCGACGGTAGCGCTATCAGCGATGAATTCGGACCCGCCGAGTTTGCGGTGCCGCGTGGAGGAAACCACGTGAGCCCGAAAGCGGCTTAGCCCAGGCGCGCCGACACGGGTCACAGGTGGTGCCGGATGACATCGCTGGAGTGCCTCGACCGACGCGGACGTCGCATCCCCCAGCCGGTCTGGGGCCAGTTACACCGCAACCCCGTGTACGCGCACCTGTGCTGTGACGTGGTGCGGGTTGAGAGCAAGGTCGCTGACGTCCACACCTTCTGGGTCGGCGTCGCCGGTCGATGTACGACGGTGCCCTTGTTGTTCCGGACCGTGCTGGTCCGCCGGTTCGTGGTTGGCTTGCCGCAGTAGGGCCGGCAGCGCGTGGTTCGGCATGCCCGCGTGGCTGTTGCGCTACGCGGGAGCGACTGTCCATCATGGATGGTGCAGTGCCCTTGTCTATCAGAAGGCGGCGCAGATCGGCCACGTCGCACGATGTCCGATAACCGACCCCCGGGGCCGCGTGCGCATCCGCCCCCATCCATCGTAGAGAGATCACGAACGGACCTACCGCACCGCATTCGTGCTGGTCGCTGACGCTTTCCCGGCGCGCCGCCATACCCCACCGCCGCCGTTGCCCACGCCTCATCGTCGATGTCTGCGATGGACCGCTCCCTCTACCGTCTCGGGACAGACCGCAGGCGAGGAGGACGGATGCAGGCGTGTCAGATGTGCGAGACCGCCGACGTCGATGCCGGCGGCTACTGTGCCGGGTGCGGGCGTCATCTCGGGCCGTGGTCGTACGCGACCTATCCGCCGGCTGCCGACGTGCCGCGGTACGACCCGGCACCGGCGCCGCGGTCCGACGGCGGCTCCGTCTATTTCGCCGCGTCGGCGTCCGTGCATCAGCCGGCCGTCGATTCGTATCCGGTAAGCCCGAGCGCTCCGCCGTACCCGCAGGACGCCCACGTGGTCGACGAGACACCGCCGGACCCGCGGGCCCGCGGACCGCTCACGACGATGTTGTTCTTGCTGACCGTGACGGTGGTGGTTCTGGTCGCGGGCGCCATCACCGTCGCCCTTTTCCGGTACAAGGACCGCAACGCCCGGCCGGACGGCGGCACCGCGCAACGCTCGCCCACGGCCGTGAACCCGCCATCCGCCGGTCCGTCGTCGGCCGCCGCCTCCGCCGCCTCCGCCGCTTTCGCCGTCGACCGGTGCGTGGTCGGCGAGTGGACCGTCACGAAGTGGAGCGTCCGGTACCCGAAGGTCGACCTCACGACCGATGCCGGAGGCACACTGCGACTGGCGGCCGGCGCGACGGGCACGTGGGACTTCGGCGGTGGGTCCACGCTCACCGGCACGATCAGCGGCACCAGAAGCGAGGTCCTGATCGCTGGCCGGGTCGACTTCGGGTTCCAGACCGCCGGCCAGGCACTCAGTTTCCAGAACGTCGGCAGCGACGTCCGGCAGGTGATCAACCAGGAGGACGAAAAGGCGACGAACGGGCTGATTTCCTTCCAGCTCGAGGTCGCCGAGTACATCTGCGTCGGCGACACGCTCCGGCTGAAGACCGACCAATTCGACGTCCAGGCAGGGCGAAAATGACAACGTGGCCATCTTTCCCCGCCGATGACGAGGCGGCCGGCGAGACCATGCGGGTCCTCCCGCGCGACGCGGGCGACGAGTTCAGCACACCGGCATCGCCGGGATACGCGCACCCGCCGAGCGGGCCGCCGTACCCCACCGGATCCAGCGGTGCGCCGTACGGGGCATCCGCGCCGTACGGCCCGCCCCGGCCGCCGGTCATCTCGGCGCCCCTACGGGCCCGCAACCCCTCGATCGCGCCGATATTCATGGTGACCGTGATGGTGGTGGTCCTCGTCCTCGGCGCGGTCAGCGTCGTCTACCTTCTCACCGCCGGACCCGGCGGCGCATCGGAACCCGGTCCCGCGGCGGCGTCGGCACCCGCGTCGACCTCGCCCAGCGCCGCCAGCCGCATCGACGCCTGCCTCGTCGGCGAGTGGAAGGGGACCAAGTTCCGGATCACGGACAACGAGACCGGCCTGGCGCTGTCCACCGACAACGGCGACATCTACCGGATTCGCGACGACGGCAGTGGCGAGGAGGATTTCGGGAGCGGTGTCACCCTGAAGGACGAAAACGACACGACGGTCGAGGCGATGATTCTCGGCAAGATCGGCGTCACGATCGAAACCGCCAACCAGACGTTCACCTACCGCGAGGTCAATGCCGACGCCCGCATGGTGATCTTCAAGTCGGGTCGGACTGTATCCAACGAGCGCTACGGCGCCGACGGGACTACGACCTCGCTGAAGTACGTGTGCAGTGGCGACGTCCTGCGGTTCACAGCCGACGACTTCGAGGCCGAATACCGGCGCAGGTAACCGCGACCGGAATGACCGCGCCATCCGCGGGCGGAGCCCGCGCGGCGTCGCTGCTCAGCCGATGTTTCGTCAGATCGGCGGCGGGTCGCCCGGCCTCGGTGTGGTTCTCAGCGCCCGGATCCTCGGCGAGTTCGGCGATGACCCGAAGCGCCCAGCAGCGGGCAGCACGGTCACACCACCCCGCCAGGCGCCGATCCGGATATCCGACGATCCTACGAGCACAGCCGCCGGCCACGATATTCGTTGGCCCGTCGCGCCTTCCCCGATGCACGCTGTCGAGCGTGGGTGTGCTGGACATGATCGCAAGCCGGGTGCCGGGTGGTGAGACGGTCGAGTTCCACCCGACAGGGGCGTCGATGGTGCCGCTGACCCGCAGCCGTCAACGGGTCGCGGTGGCCCGACGATTCCGTCGACGGTCGAGGTCGGTGACATTGTTCTCGCCCGGCTTGCCGGAACGATGTACCTGCACCTCGTCTCCGCCGTCGACGCCGGCAGGCACCGCGTCCAGATCAGCAACAGTCGCGGCCGGGGTCAACGGCTGGACCAGCCAGGACAAGGTCTACGGCATCTGCACCGCCGTCGACGGCATCGGCGGCCCGCACCTGCCGGGCAAGATCCGACAACCCTGAAGCCGCCGAGAAATGTGCCGCGGGTCGCTCGCGACACCGGGTGTACCTCACGTACTGGCGCGTCGCGGGACCAAAGCCGCGCCGGGCGGCTCTCGCCCGCGACACGGTCGGCGGGCACCGGTAGGCCGGGGTCCCACGCAGCCGGCCAACCAGCGAAGCGGCGCACCTCGACAAGGCGGTGCGCCGCCATCGCGGCGAGTACGGGTGCGAGGAGATCGGCGATGTGCTCGGTGGTCGGCGGATCGCCGACGACGCCGGCAACGAAGTTCTCGGCAATCTCCCACAGCGGCGTAGGCGATTCGTCGTCCAGCGGCTCCAGGACCAGGTACTCCGTGTGCGTCAGTCCATCAAGGTCAGCCACACGCCAGATCCTCGCACCCACCGCGGTGGACGGCTCACGCCAATACAGGACAACGTCCCACGTCGGTCACCAGACGAGCGGCCGTGTCCTGCGGGTCAGGGCGGCGGTGTCGAACCACCACCCGAACTCGGCGAGATCGCGCCACATCTGCGCCTCCAGCAGTTCGTAGCCGGCGAACTCCCATCGCTCAGTGACCGGTTCGCCGGTGGCGCTGCGGTGCCGACACGTGTCGATGCCCGGAGCCAGGACGTCCAGCCGTACGGGACGAGGCGCCAGCAGGTCGAGTAGGCGGTCCAACTCCGCCCGGTCAGCGACCACCGCGTCCATGAACACGGTGAACCCGAAGTCGATGAAGTTGGTGGCCAGCGAGCACATGTTGCGGTTGCACGACTCGTCCTGCCGCGCCGCCTCGTCGGCGGGCTCACCGTTGAACGGCACCTCCCGGGCCGAGTCACCGGTCAGCGAATCGCCCCTGTCGGCAGGCCAGGCCCAGTGACCTCGGGCTGCCCGCGCTGCCCGGCGAAGCGCAGGTGGTAGACCGCCGGCATCGGCATGTCGCGTGAGAACGGCCAGTCCGCCGGCACGCCAAATCCGCAGAGCGCTCGGGAGACGAACGTGCCATGGCTGCCGACCAGGACCAGCCGGCCGGCATATTGGGCGGCCAGCGCTCGCACCGCGTCAACAGCACGCCGTGTGAGTTGGTTCAGGCTCTCGCCGCCGGGACGAGCGGATGCGGGATCCGCCCAGCTGTTCTCGTAGTTCGGTATCCACTCCGGCGTGAAGGCGAATCCGTGATCCCATTCACGGAGCTCCCAGCGCGTCTGCACCGCAAGATTGAGAGCCTGAGCGGTGGGCTCAACGGTCCGGACCGCACGCAGATACGGACTCGACCACACCGCCGCCGGCCGCAGCGCAGTGAGCGCTTCAACGAGCTCCAGCGCCTGAAGCCGACCGTGCGGAGCGAGGGGACGCTGGAACTCGTCCGGGCCGTCCGCCGTAGGCACCATCGACGTCGCATGGCGGACCAACACCACCTGAGTCTGCATACAGGTCCACGTTCCGTCATCGGACAAGAACACGACGATAGCGGACTGCTCGCCAACCCATGTCACCCGCTCCGAGAAGCGGGCCTCGTCGGCGACCAGCGCCGGAAGATCACCGCTCGGCCTGGCCACAACTCGAGCATGAACCGTGGTCTGCATCCATCACCGCAAGTCGGCCTAGCGAACCCAGCGTCCGTCGATGGTCCGGGCGTGCTCATTTGCCGCTGTCCGTGCGCGGCTGGATGCCCTGCGAGGCCGGGCACGGGTGCCGGCCTGTTCGCCGGCCTGCTTGTTTGAGAGTGTGCGCAGCGTGTCGGCCTGGGCTGTGTTGGTACCTCCGCTGGATCCTTCGTACGCGCACCGGTGTGCCGCGGTGGCCGAGGGTTCAGCTGAGCTGGCTGCGGCTGCGTTGGCCACGGTCGCCGCACGCCAGACGGCCGCGCAGCGCGCCCGGGCGGTCGCGGCGGTGAAGGGCTGGTCCGCTGAGCAGCGTCGGGCGGCGGCGCTGCGCCTGCACCAGGATGCGGTGACGAGTGAGTGTCCCCGCTACTTCGAACGGCATCCCATCACGGTGGTGGCCGACTGCGGGCTGCCACTGTCGCGCGGCGATCTGCTGTGGAGCCTGCACCTGCTGGTCGACGAGCGCGGTCTCGACGACGGCGACGCCTATCGGCTGCCCGCGACCGCGGCTGCGGCCATGGATCGTGACACGCTCGACGGGCTGGCCGCGGTGCTGGAGGCGCTGCTCGACGAGGTCGGCGACAGCCGCATCCCGTCGGCCATTCGGCGCGACCTGTGCCAGCTGTTCGGCACCGGCCTGGACCGCGCGACCGGCAACGAGTCCTGTCCCGCGCACCTGTTCCGCTCCGGTGACGAGTTTGTACTGCGGTTGCGCACCGAGCGGGCCGCGTTGCTCGCCGATCCGTACGCCCGCGACGTGCTGCTGCACGCCGCAGCGCTGCGCACACCCGCACCGTCAGCGACGTGGTCACGCACCGCCGGCACTCTCGCCGTGCCCGCGGTGCGGATCGCGCAGGCGGTCCTCGAGCACTTCACGACCGTCGGCGGCCACGTCCACAGCGACACCGACCACGTCCTGCGGGGCCTGACCTGGATCGCGGCCACCGACACCGCACCCGACGCCACCGCGATCATCTGCCGCGTCGCCGTGACCGCCGGATCGGCCGGAACCGCCCGCCACCGCGAGCCCTTCGCACCACTGACCGCCGCCGCTGCCGTCAGTGTCCTCGCCGAGCGTGGGAGCGACCTGGCCATACCCGCGCTGACCGATCTGAGCGATCTGACCCGAAGCAGAAGTCTCCGCGCGCGGGTCAACGCCGCCCTGAACAACCTCACCCAACCCGCACGAACGCCGCCCCGGACCGGATAGCCCTAACACCACGAACAGGCCGGGACACCAGCAATCGCGTGCGCACATCTGCCGCCGTTTGCACGTGGCGGTCGGCCGCATATTGTCGTGTTCCGTGGCGAGACCCGGGCTGTGGTCTTCGTGAGCGGGCGCGCTTAAAGCGAGCTGACCTGCGAACCTGCTCGGGCGGATCTCGATATGATCGATTCCTATGTCCGGCCTGCCGAAGCAGTCCCTGCCCAAGAGTGGGCCTCGCCGACTCAGATGGGTGCTGGCGGTGATGATCGGCTTGCTCGTCCTGTGTGGCTTACCGCTCGGGATCGCGCGATACTTCCACCGCGACGACGATGCCCGCGCGGCGGACTACGAGATCGACAGGTACCTCAGCCTGGTGCAACGCCGCGACAGTGCCGGTGCGGATGCGATGCTGTGCGGCTCGGACGACAAGGGCACCGCTGACCTGCCCGGCATGAACCAGCCGGACTGGCACCTGCCGCCCGTCGAGTCGTTCACCGTGGTGCGTGCCTGGGATTGGTCGTCCGTGATCGACGGCCACGGCCGGGGTTACCGCGTGCGGCTGCTGTTCGCCGACAGCTCGGCCGCGGAAGTGGACCTGGCCGTCGAGGTAATCGGTGACCGACCGTGCATCGCCACAGAGATTCCGATCTGACCCAGATCGCCGATCGTTCACCGAGCTGCTCCACCGACGACGTGCGGATCTGCCGCCGTCACTGCACGTCTGCCGCCCCGGCCCTCGTCACGGTCCGTGTCGGTGAGTTGAGGGCTGTACATTCTGAACTGCCGATGTCAGCACCTCCGATCATGGCGATAAGCGAATGCCTTGTGCCCGCGATCTTGTGACGACACCGCTTCGGACGATCGATGTTCGGGGGTGACGGGCAGACCTAGAGACTCCTCCCACGCGCGCGGCTGGGGGTCCCGCCCGACAGATCGACGAGCCATCAGGCGTCACCCGTCGAGGAGGGCGTTGTCAGGGCAGGTGTCCGACGGCGCTCAGCGGTATCCATGTGCCCCGCATGAACGCGATCATGACCGCTGGGGTGCGGACCTGCCGCCGCGAGTTGCTGGACCGCACGCTGATCTACAGCCAGCGGCATCTGCTACCTGCACTGCGGGAGTATGAGCGGTTCTACAATCTCCACCGACCGCATCCGGGGATCGCGAACATTCGGCCGCTCAAGGCGCTGCCCGAACCGATCACCGACCAACTCGCCCGTATGAACATCCACCGCCACGACCGCTTGGCTGGCGTCCTCCACGAATACGAGCACGCCGCCTGACTGCCCGGATGGAGTTCTCGGCAGGTACAGCGTCGACTGCCTGCCGGTCACTGGTGGGTAGTCGGCGCCGTGTCCGCTTGTTCGACTTGCTGGATAAGTTGCTTCAGGTGGGCGATCTCGTCGCGGAGGGCAGCCTGACCGGCGGCGGTGAGGGTGACCCAGGTGCGCGGGCGCTTGCCCTCGTAGCCCTTCTCGATGTGGATCAGCTCGGCCTTCTCCAGGACGGTCAGGTGCTGGCCGAGATTGCCGGCGGTCAGCTGGAGTTTGGTACGTAGGAAGCCGAACTCGACCTGGCGGGCCTGGTGCGCGATGGCCATGATGCCGAGGCGGACGCGTTGGTGGACGACGTCGTCGAGGCCGTTGGCGGGGTGATCGGTCATCAGTTCTGCGCCTCGGCGGTCGGCCGGAACAGGGCGAATACCGCAGCGCCCAGCAGCAGCACCGCCGCTGGGATGAGCAGGTCCGGCAGGAAGTACCACAGCGAGGGCGAGTTGATGAACCGGCTGCCGAGGATTGCCACGATCACCAGGTAGCCGAGGCTGTAAGCCAGCAGTGCCCAGTGGCGTTCGACCCACGCGAGCACCAGCAGCGCCAGCCCGATCACCGCCATGGGACTGGCCAGCCCGTAGATCAGTTGTGCGGCCAGCCCGGCCTTGATCTCGACCACGTCGGTTGCGAAGGGGTCGGCGGGGATGGGAAGGAGCGGGTGGAACGTCAGCCAGATCGACACGGCCGCCATCAGGACGGCCAACGCGATGCCGACGATGACGTAGGGCCGGATTGGGGTGCCCACGCCGCGTCGTCGGGACCGCTTGACGTAAAACGCTGCGATCGCCGCGTAGGCGAGCACCAGCGCGACCGTCCAGTATCCGAGCTCGGTCGGGTTTTCCCCCGAGCAGACCATTTGGTCGTCGCCGGATCTGCAGGTGTGGAACAGGTCAAGGTAGGGCCCGTACCGGTAGACAGGTATCGCGACTAAGGCGACCGTCGCGAAGACCAGCAGCGGGAACCAGGTGCCGCGCTGGGCGACGCGGACCTGGCGCGTCAGGTCACGCACGGTCGCTAGCAGTTCGTGCGGGGTGTCCGCCTGGGGGGCAGATCCGTGTGTCATGAATTCAGCTTTGCATCACAGACCTATCTGTTCAAGAGATTATCCAACGATATTTCGGTGGGCGTTCGGGTGCGACCTCAGGACGCTTGCGCTGAGCTGCGGCGATATCCGGCTGGCAGGATGGCGCAGGTGGTTGCGCGGGCCCCCTGGCGTTCCTTCTCCTCCGCCGAGTTCTCGGGATGGTCGGCTGCGGCGTGGCTCCCGATGCGGAGGATCTGGAGATCACCATGCTGCGGCACCAGCTCGCCGTGCTGCGCCGGCAGGTGGCCCGGCCCCGGTATGCACCGGGCGACCCGATGGTCCTGGCCACCTCGGCGAGCTCACCGTCGTCTGCGTCGGGTTCGGTTTCCTCGCCGTCGTCGGGCGGAGGCGTGCCGTCGTGGTCGTGGAGTTCGTCGGGTCGCGCGCAAATGATCACCCGGCAGCGTCCGGTCTCGGCGAGGGACCGTGCCGCCTCGGTGTACAGTTCCGCTGCTTCGGCGACGGCCGACGTGACGTCGGCTCTCGCGAGTCGCCGGAGCTGGCGTTCGGGGATCTCACGGACGAGCGCATCGTCAAAGACGAGCTCGGCACCGAAGTTCGTATCCGCGCTGAAGCCCGGAAAGGGCTGGTGCAGGTTCTCCTGGCCGGGCTTGGCCCGTATCGCGTCGATCGGGGACTGGCAGCGCTGCAGCCATTTTCGCAGGTCGTCCACAGCGCCGGGCGGGCCCAGCAGGCCGACCGCGATGGTGTGTGGGGCCGTGGGCGCGTCCGCGTCGGCCGGACCGTAGACGGCGATGCCGTAGCGCGGGTCGATGTGCCTGTTGCCCGCGCGGAACTCCAGTTCGGGCTCGTGCAGGATGTGAGCCTTCACGTGGTCACCTCCCAGAGGCCGGTGACGAGGGTGCCGGCGTGGGAATCGAGTGGCATCGGCTCGGGCGGTGGAATCCACGCTCGTTCGTCGATGGCCGCGTCGGCGTCGAGGGTCAGTAGGTCGCCGAAGATGATCCGTTCGTCGCGGTTCGCGAACAGCGTGTCCTCGCCCTGCAGGTAGTCGGCCCATGCCCGCACGAGTTGGTAGACCGCGCCGTTGCGCTCCATACCTTTGATCTTCTTGACGTACTCGGAGTCGTAGAGGGAGTCCCGCCGCCCGTCGATCGTGAAGTGATAGGTGGGAT
>Ga0105245_10006737_pt1 | contig 10076 bp, 5 predicted proteins | sample KBSM54metaG_FD_81523 | JGI IMG/M metagenome (GOLD analysis project Ga0105245, IMG submission 81523) | Miscanthus rhizosphere microbial communities from Kellogg Biological Station, Michigan, USA - KBS M5-4 metaG | ecosystem: Host-associated > Plants > Roots > Rhizosphere > Soil | place: Michigan... | reverse complement strand
TGCGTTTGACGCCGTTGTGGATTTTGACGCCGCGGTTCGCGATCCGGAACATCCGCTGCGGCTGCGAACGCCGTTCGACTCGGGCGATCATATTCACCTGAGCGATGCTGGTAATCAGGCCATGGCCGATGCCATAGATCTGGCGGTTTTCAGGAAGTGAGAAGTCAATGACGATCGGTCGAATTTTCGTGCTGGCGCTCGTGATTTTATTCTTTGGCGGAGCCGCCGGTGCTCAAACGCCCGCGCCAGGGGCAGCGCAGCCGGCGGGCCGTGGCGGAAGAGGGGGAAGAGGCGGAGGAGCATCGGCCACGCCCGTCACAGCGCTGGTATCGCCGGAAGTCCATCTCGACCGGACCGTAACGTTCCGTTTTCGCGCGCTGCAGGCCACTGAAGTGCAGCTCGTCGGCGAAATCCTGCAAGGCAAAGGCCCGCAGGCGATGACGAAAGATGAGGCCGGGCTGTGGACCATCACCATCGGACCCGTTCCTCCAGAGATTTGGATCTACAATTTCCGGGTGCATGGCGTGGATGTTACCGACCCTTCCAATCCGGCTGTAAAGCCCGTCCCGCCCGGTTTCGCCATGTCCAGCTTCGTGGAAGTGCCGGGTGATTCGCCGGCCTTCTACGATTCGCGCGCGGTCCCCCATGGGGAGGTTCGCATGACAGAGTACGAATCCAAGACATTTGGCGTAACGCGCACGCTCTGGACCTATACGCCGCCTAACTATGACCAGAGTACGGCGAAATATCCGGTCTTGTACCTGCTCCACGGCAATGGCGAGGCCTTTAACGGCTGGGTCATGAACGGCCGCGCGAACATCATCCTGGATAATCTGATCGCCGATCGAAAGGCTCTGCCCATGATCGTGGTTATGCCCCAAGGCCACGCCTTGCAGGCGCCCAACGTCGGCCCTGTGGTGAGAATCACGGGAGAGACCACGATGTTTTCGCCGCGCTTTCCTCAGGATCTTCTGGACGAGGTGGTCCCGCTGGTGGAGCGAACCTACCGGGTCATTGCCAATGCCGATAATCGGGCGATCGCGGGATTGTCCATGGGCGGTGGCCAAGCCCTGTCCATCGGACTGACGCACCCCGAGCTCTTCCACTATGTGCTGGGATTCAGCGCGGCCATTGGAGGGCAGTATATAAATATCGACCAAACCGTTCGGTCGGCTCTCGCAAATCCAACGGCGGCGAATGCGAAATTTCACCTGTTGTGGATTTCCGTGGGAAGGCAGGATTTCCTCTTCGGCCCGGATCAGCAGCTCGCCAAGACCCTGACGGACGGCGGCGTAAAGAATATGTACAGGGAAACCGAAGGGGCACACGTTTGGAGCGTTTGGCGCAACAACTTAAACGAAGCGGCGCCTTTACTCTTCCGCGCGGCCAAACACTAATCGGAAGGAAAGCAGCGATGAAGCAGATCATTCGAACAGTAGTCCTGGGCCTGATTTTCTCCGCACTAACGCCCGCGCAAACTCCCGCGCAACCCGGCGCGGGCAGGGGAAACGGACGCGGCCAGCAGGATTTTCCCAATCTGGCGCGTTATCGTGATGCCAACCGCAATTTGCCTGTTCCCTCTGCCAGCGAGGCACGGGTGGTATTTATAGGAGATTCCATCACCGAACTGTGGGATCAAGATTCGGGCAAGTTCTTTGCCAGCAAGGGTTATATCGGACGTGGCATCGGAGGCCAGACTACGCCGCAGATGCTGGTCCGTTTTCAGCAGGATGTTGTAGCGCTGAAGCCCAAAGTTGTGGTGATCAATGCCGGTACCAATGACATCGCCGGCAACACGGGTCCATCTACCCTAGAGATGATCGAGGACAATTTGGCGTCCATGGCGCAGATTGCGACTGTCAATGGCATCCGTGTCGTTCTGGCGTCGGTGACCCCTGCTTACGATTATCCTTGGAAGCCGGGTATCGAACCCGCGGAGAAAGTCGTGTCCCTTAATTCTTGGATGAAAGACTATTGCGCAAAGACCGGATGTGTCTACGCCGACTACTTCACCCCGATGTCGGATGAGAAGCATGGAATGAGGGAAGGTCTCAGCCGGGACGGCATCCATCCGACGCCCGCAGGTTACGCGATCATGGCGCCCATTGCCGAGAGGGCCATCGCCCAGGCGCTAGGCAAGTAAGACGGTAACGCCCGCGGAAGGGCCGGTTCGGATACCGGCATTACCACGGGCGTTGCCTAAGGTGCGGGCGAGAGTAAGCTAGAACGTTACCTTTAACCCAAGTTGCACCACCCGCGGGTCACCCGCCGAAGTGATCTTACCGAATGTGGCGGTGCCCAGGGTGGTGCCCAGCGATCCTGTACCACCGAAGAAGGGAGTATTGGTGAAGTTGAAGAATTCCGTGCGGAACTGAATCCTGATTCGTTCCCTCACCGAGAAGTTCTTCAGCACGGAAACGTCGAAATTCACCATCCCGGGCAGTGCGAGTATGCCGGCGCCGGCATTGCCGAAGTAATTGCCCGATAGCAGGTCAGCGTTGGTGGGCGAGGCAAAAGCCGCTGGGTTAAGCCAGGCATAGGGCTGGCGGGCGACGCCCTGGGTGGGATCGCCGACAATGTTTGGCCGGCTGTTGGTAGTGGTTCGACCCAAAGAGAAGCCCACCGCGGGCGTGGCTCGGGTTCCCCCTTGGAGCGTCGAAATCCCGTTGAGCTGCCATCCTCCCACGAACTGATTGACTACCCCGGAAACATTGGATAGGAAGGGCTTGCCCTTTCCGAGCGGCACGTCCCATACACCGGAGAAACTGAAATGATTCCGGACGTCGAAGCTCAAGGGGCCGTACGAGTCCTTAAGGTCATAGGGGCTCTTCGCGCCGGCATCGGTGTTGCCCAGGGCACGCGAGTACGTGTAATTGGTCAAAATACTAAACCCGCCGGAAAAGCGCTTCTCCACGTTGAAGGTCGCGGCCTGGTAGGTGCTGCTGCCCTGCGGCGCGTACAACGGCAAATTGCCCAAAGCCGGAGTGGCGATGCGGCGCGATGCGATCGAAGAGTTGTCACCCGGCAAGGCCGGAGTGGCGTCGTTGATCGACGTATTCACGTAAAGATGATAGGAACGGTTGCCGATGTAGCCAACCTCAAGCAGCCAACCGGACAGAAATTCGTGCTGGATGCTGAAATTCGTCATAAGGGTCGTCTCCGGCGGGGAGTACGGGTTGCGCACGGATAGAAAGTCACCGGGAGGGTTATTCAACGGACGATTAAAAGGAGTTGTTCCAAATGCAGCCTTGTCGATGAATATCGTCGGATTGATTTGGTCGGCGGTGCTATTAAGGACCAACCTGGAGGGTGGGTTGACGCCAAGAATGTTGCCGCCAACCTGCTCCGGGAAGCCGTAAAAGATACCAAAGCCGGTCCGCAGCACAGTTTTCTTCGAGAGCTGGTAGGCGATACCCAGGCGCGGGGCGAATGCGCCATGATCTGGGTTGGTCATCGATCTGCTCAGCTCGGTCGCGCGCCGCGTGGTCATGAATGGGAATAGGGTATTCGCTATAAAGTTGTAGCTCGCGTCATCGATTGAGTACGGCACGGTGATGACAGGGTTATGGTATCCGGGACCTGTTCCGACACTGGCGACCTGATCGCGCGCTTCCCAGCTAGGTGGATTGTAAAAATAGCGAACTCCCAGCGAAAGGGTAAGCTTGGGCGTCAACGCCCACTTATCTTGAGCGTAGGTCTCGAAGTCCTTCCAGATGTCCTTCTCGTGGACAATGTTGCCGAACTGCGCGACGTCCGAGACCCCGAGCAGATAGTCGGCGACCGCGTTTCCGGAAGTGCCGAAGCCAATCTGCCGGGTATAGGCACCCGAAAAATTCAATGACCCGTGGCCAAAGTTCGAACTCCACTGGTTGTGAAATAGCTTCAGGCGGCCGCTAACGCCGAACTTCATGCTGTGCTTACCGCGGATTACGGTCACGTTGTCGGCTAGTTCGAACTTGTTTACGAATTGGAAATACGGGCCACCCGCTGCGGCAGCCCCTATCGCGGTATAACCCGTAATCCCCAGGAAAGCCAAGCTCCCCATGTGCGGACCTTGGAACGGGAACGGGATCCCGTATTGGCCGTTATAGTCGGTGTCCGATCCCAACAAATCCCGGATGCTGGCGGTCCGCGTGAATCCAGCAGTGAGTTCGTTAATGGTTGTGGGGCCGAATACGTGAGTCCAACCCAGCCCAATTTGCCGGTTTTCGGTGGTAGCGTTCAGTCCGCCCCCGCCGCCGCCGCAGACGGGCAGGGCAAATATACAGGCCGCGGTATTCAGCCCGCTGGTCCACCCAACATGGCCATTGATGTTGTCCTTGGCGGAGCGAGTCCAGTCGATACGGCCCAGGTAACTAGTCGTATTCTGGGGACTGCTGGTGCTGACGATGTAGTTCGGCGTGCCGCTAAGGAAGGGCTTCGGCACCAAATCAATAAGCTTCTTAGACACCGGATTAATCAGATTCGTGGGGATGATGTTCCCCACGAAGGCATCGCGGACCAGAGTGCCATCCGGGGCCCCATGCAGCGCAAAGGGATTGAAGATCTGTCCGGCGAACACGGGATTGCCCGCTTTGTCGGTTCCCGCCTGACCGCCCAGTGTCGAGGAGAAATTTCCAGCCTTCTGCGCATCCGAGAATACAGTAGTGGACTGGGTAGTCGCCTGGCGCTGGCTGAGCGAGTCGACGTTGAGGAAGAAGAACAGTTTATTCTTCCAGATTGGACCGCCGATGCTGGCCCCGAAGTTGTTCCGGTTTAATTGAGGTTTTGGCGCCGTGGGAACCGCAAAAAAGTTGCGGGCGTTCAGCGAGCGGTTGCGCAGGAATTCGTAAGCATTTCCGTGGAACGCATTGGATCCGGACTTGACGGTCGCGTTGAGCACTGCCCCGGAAAAACCGGCTGTATCCGCGGTGAAGTTATTGGTCTGAACTTTGAATTCCTCTAACGCGTCGATGGGGGGGCTGAACGCCGCGCCGCCGGCGATGAGGTTGGTGTTGTCGGCGCCGTCCAGAATGTATTGGGCCTGATTGTTGCGCAGGCCTCCATAGTTGAGAGGGGCGTTCTGGCCTCCGTTGCTTACCGTCGCCGGTACCAGCGCCGCGAGCGAAAGCCAGTTCCTGCCGTTCAGCGGCAGTTCGACGATGGTCTTGTTGTCCACCACCTGCCCGAGGGCGGCATCTTCCACCTGCAGAAGTGGTGTGGACTCAGTGACCGTAACGGTTTCGGTCAATGCACCTACCTGGAGAGCTAGATCGACTTTAAGCCGGTCAGCCACGCGAACCTGGACGTCCTTTCGGACCAGCGTGCTGAAGCCTTTCGCGGCCACGGATATGTCGTACACGCCGGGATTGAGTTGCGGCGCTCTCCATAAACCACTCCCATCTGTCACCGCAGTGAATGTGGCCGCAGTAGCTTGATTCGTGACTGTCACTTGTGCCCCGGGAACGGAAGCTCCACTGGGATCGGAAACCGTACCGAGCATGCTGCCGGATTCCTGCTGCGCGACCAACAGCGACGCAAATACTAGGCCCAGGACTCCAAAGCTGAAAATTGTGCTTCTAACCCCCACCATAGTGTCTCCTTATTTTGGCCGATTTCAACGACTGTATAGACAACTTGCTGCAACCTGGCTGGAAACTAATCTGTACGATCCTATAGCAAATACAGGTGGCGGTCAAGAAAAAGGATTAAGAGTATCGCTAAAAGCCTGTAAAAACGTCCGCCAGATAAGCCTAAATCGCTCAGGTAGTCTATACATGTTTGTGCCGAGGCCGAATCCTACCTCGCGAAGTGTGATTTGCTCCAAGCCGAGGAAACCTTGATGGCGGGCTAATTGTGCTCAAACCTGCGGAGAACGTGCGGAACCCGGAGGGGTTGCGTGCTGGGGCGCCGGTTGATGTTACGGAGCTTCCGCCAACACCTGATTCCAATTCCAATCCGGAATCGCACCGGGAGAACTCGCAATTCCCGCGCCGATCCGATTCGCGAATTCAGCAATCTGATCCGCCGGCCAGCGCCGGGAGAGTCCGTGTAGAAACGCTGCGGCAAAACCGTCTCCTGCGCCCACAGTGTCCACTACCTCTACGCGGTAGCCTTCGGCCTCCGCGTAGGCTCCGTCGCTCCAAACGCCGCATCCTTGTGCGCCCAAAGTTACGCACGCCGCCCGCCATCCGAATCTTGCGCTGCCTGCCCGGCAGAATGCTTCGATGCTGGAATGCGGCAGATCTGCGAACTCAGCCGCGAGCGCCATCTCGGTTTCGTTGAGTTTGACGACGTTCGCTAAGCTCAAGAGCGCCCTCACCTGCTCTTCGCTGTAGGATTCCGGCCGCAGATTGATGTCGTAGAACCTTGTCGCGTCGGGAAGAAGACTGACCAGTTGGTGCAGTAACTTCCGTGAATAATCCGTCGAGGAAAACAGCGTTCCGTAATAGAGCCAGCCAGGTTTCCACGCGGCGAGCCATTGGAGATCGTCAGGGGAAAGGCGAACTGCGTCATACGCCGCCGGCCGTTGTATTCGAAATTCAGTTTGCCCAGCCGGTTGGGTCTGGACGAGCGCGCTTCCTGTGGGAAACTCCGGCGTCGTGGCAATGAACCGTGGGTCTAAGCCAAAGGCCTCGATCATCTCTTTCGCCGACCTGCCGGGCGAATCATCTCCCAGGGCACTGATCAGGATCGCCTCATGCCCCATCCGGCTCACATTTACGGTGAAATTTAGGGGTGCTCCTCCCAGTCGCGTTGAATCGTGGAACACATCCCAAAGTATTTCGCCCAGAGCCACAACACGTCCGGCTTGGCCCGTTCGTGCCCGCACCTGATTATACAGATTGTGCTGTTCCACTACTTCGAAATTGTACGTCAAACCTGGGTGGTTCTGTCAAACCGCACTTACTTCTTTGTCGTCCAATCAACTGGGCCCAGCTCCCGGCGCCGCTTCGCTGAAGGTCTGCGCGCAACGACTGTGGTCTAAACTTCGGTAATAGTGCCGGCTCCGGTGGTACGATCGCTCAAGAACAGCCCTGCCGTATATTTATCCTGAACCATGCCCCCCAAAGAGAAAACAACCTCCAAGCATCAAGAGATTTACCAGACACTTAAAGGATCTATCGCCTCGGGTCAATATAAATCGGGGCAGCGTCTTCCGAGCGAGGCGGAACTCGTCAAGACTTTCGGCGCCTCACGAATGACGGTGAACCGGGCGCTCCGCGAACTCCAGCTGGCTGGAATCATTGATCGCCGCGCGGGTTCAGGTAGCTATGTCCGGCCGGCGATCATCGGTAGCTATACCTTTGGCCTTCTCATACCAGAACTGGGACAAACCGAAATCTTCGAACCTATGTGCCGCGGGATGGCCAAGGCGCAAGAAACGGACGGACATCACGCGCTGCTTTGGGGCAGGTCGCTTCCAGACGCGGACCACAAAGCGTCGCAATCGGCTGAGCTGTGCCGGCAATTCGTCGCCCAGAAAGTATCCGGCGTATTCTTCGCGCCGTTGGAACTCACACCCGGGAAGGATGCCGTGAACCAGAAGATCGTGGAGACATTTCGCAACGCCGCGATTCCGGTGGTGCTCCTGGATCGCGATATTGTCGCCTATCCGGCTCGCAGCGGCTATGATCTCGTAGGCATCGACAACCGTCGAGCCGGCTATGCAATCACCTCACACCTGTTGGACGTGGGATGCAAGCGGATAGCCTTTGTAGCGCGCCCCGGATCCGCGCCCACGGTGGATGCCCGGATCGCGGGGTACCGGGAAGCCATGCTGAACAGCGACACGGATTGGACTCCCGACTTGGTTTGCCGCATCGATCCTCTGGGCAAGGAAGCAGTGCGCACGCTCATTGATCGTCTTAAGCCGGATGGAATCATTTGTGCGAACGATTTCACGGCTGCAAATTTGATGAAGACGCTGGGCGCGCTGAAAGTCGCGGTGCCACAGCAGATCCGTCTGTGCGGAATCGATGATGTGAAATATGCGAGCCTCCTGTCGGTACCGCTCACCACGGTTCACCAGCCGTGCGAAAAGATGGGGGCGGAGGCGGTCACCGCAATGATCCAGCGGATTCGAAACCCGGACATACCTGCCAGAGATATCCTTCTGGATTTTCATGTAGTTGTCCGCGAATCGTCTGGCGCGAAAAGTAAACGAATCGGATAGCCTCTCACCTGCCTCCGCTTGGGCCAAGCTGCTCCCTTCTGTCTATACAGACACGCATATTTACCTTCACAATCTTGACTCTGTGCTCAAGGGTGATGTAAAGTCGCTTAGTTAACAGTCTGCAATATGTATATACATATTGCAGATCTCTGTAGACTTCAAGGGAGGTGTCATGGGGCGCAAGAGTTCTTTGGTTAGTATAATTCGATCCCCGCGAGTGATTCGTCTTCGCGCGGTTCGCAGTGCGTTATTCCTGGTGATGGCAGCCTGTCAATTATTCGGGCAGATCGACCGCGGGACCATTCAGGGTGTGGTCAAGGACCAGTCGGGCGGCGTGGTACCCGACGCAAAGGTTCTGGTGATTCAGACCGAGACCAACAGCGCTATTGAACTGCGCACCAACAGCGAGGGAGCATATGTTGCGCCGAATCTTCCGGCGGCAATCTATCGCCTTGAATTTGAAAAGGCCGGCTTCGGAAAGGTTGTGCGCCAGCCCATAGACGTGCGTCCGCGCGCGGAGTCCAGAGTGGACGTCACCCTGAATACGGGGACCGTGAGCGAGTCGATCACGATCACAGCGGAAGCGCCGGTGCTCGACACGGCCGCCATAAATAATTCCGTGGGCTTCAAGGACACACTGATTGAGGAGCTCCCTCTGATCGTCGTCGGGACCAAGCGGGATATTACTAGCTTCCTCAACAACATGCCGGGTACAAATAACAGCAATACCTTTATACCCACGGTCAACGGATCGGTCCTTCAGGCGACGGAAGGGTTTATCGACGGAGTGCGCTCGGGCGAGCGGCTTCAGAGGGGCTCGATAGCCGAGAATGGTCCGTTCCTCGAGCAGGTAGGTGAGGTGAACGTCGTGACCAGTGCCTTCAATGCCGAATATGGCGGCTTTGGCAACTGGTTCACGAATGTGATCATCAAGTCGGGAACCAACAGGTACCATGGAGAGGTTTTCGACCATTTTGGAAATGACAAGCTGAACGCGCGAACGTTTACTGCGCAGAAGAGGCAGACTGTCCGTCAGAACGAAGGCGGGTTTACTTTCGGTGGGCCCGTGGTTATCCCGGGTGTCTATGACGGCCACGACAAGACCTTCTTCTTCGGCAGTCTGGGCCTGTATTTCGCGCGCTTAGGGAATGGTGGATTTCTTGCCACGGTTCCCACGCAGGCTGTCTTGGGCGGCGATTTCAGCAACTTCACGGCGGCCAATGGAAGCCAGATCCCTATCTACGACCCGGCGAGCAGTATCAACGGTTCGCCGCGAACGCAGTTCCCGGGGAACATCATTCCGTCAACCCGAATCACTAATTTTGCCCGCGTGGTCTCCTCCTACATACCCGCGCCGGATTTGCCGGGCCTGACCAATAACTTCTACGACCATAGGGCCCTTACCTGGCCTTACTACAACACCACGGTTCCCCTGATCAAGGTCGACCATAGTTTCTCCAGCAAACAGAAGGTGATGACGAGTTGGACCCGCCAGACCCGGCCTCGCATCCTGTGGGGCAATCCGGCTCCTGGTTTTGGACCTCAACCGAAATGGGGGGACACACAAACGAATCCGCTGGACCAAATCTACGATCAGCAGGATACATCCTGGAAAGTCCGGATCGCCCATGACGCCGTGATCACGCCGACGTTGCTGAATCACCTGGTTGTGGGCGGTGACTTTGAGTACAACGCCGCGCCCCTTGCTACCCGAGGCCAGGGATGGGATACCAAGCTGGGAATCACGGGAATTCCGCAAGACAATGGATCGTTCCCCGCATTGACCTTCACCGGTGGAGTCGCGGCGCCGGCGGCGATGAGCCGCGGCTACGACCCGGTGTTCAATGCCATGGACTACACGGTTGTGGAGAACCTGACCTGGATTCGTGGAAAGCACACGATGAAATTCGGTGGGGCGATC
>Ga0105245_10006736_pt1 | contig 10078 bp, 12 predicted proteins | sample KBSM54metaG_FD_81523 | JGI IMG/M metagenome (GOLD analysis project Ga0105245, IMG submission 81523) | Miscanthus rhizosphere microbial communities from Kellogg Biological Station, Michigan, USA - KBS M5-4 metaG | ecosystem: Host-associated > Plants > Roots > Rhizosphere > Soil | place... | reverse complement strand
TACTCATGTCCATCGAGGGCAACGGTGTCGCCGAGGAAGGCACGCCGAGGGGGCGCCGACCGAGAGGCGGCGGGCCAATGCTTGCTTAGATGTTGTGGAGATGTGCCGGATCGACGGCCTCGTACACGAAGCACCCGCCAAAGGCGGCGAGCCGCTCACGGCGATAGAGGTCGGCCAGATGCTGCCCGGCGTCACGAGGGTACGTGACCGGCTCAGCCGCCTCGTCCGGCACGGTGCGGTCAGGCGGGTTCGGCGCGGAACGTACTAGGCGCTATGACCCCCTGCACAACACCGCCGGAAACACGGGGAACGAAGGAAGAGCCCAACCCTCTTTCCCTCATATCCCTTGTTTCGTATCGGCCCAGGTTGCGGGGCCGCCCGGATGTCGCCCGACCGAGGCGCCGTGGACGCTATGAGCCGTCAGATTTGCCCCGGCCGCGCCTGCGCGAACGTCCAGCGGCGCCCTTCGACGTCCTCGGCGACGTACGCGCGGTATCCGGTCTTATGGATGCCGCTGACGATCTTCGCCCCGGCCGCCTCGGCGCGGGCGAGATGCGCGTCGAGGTCGTCGACGTACACCCACGTCTCGTGCGTGGGCGGCTGGGCGGGTGCCGGGCTGTCGAGCTTGAACACCATGAGCGAGCCGTTGCCCACCCGGAACTCGATCCACGGGGGGCCGTACTCGTTGTCGGGAAGCGCGTCCGGACCATCGGGCAGCGGGTCCGGCGACTCGAATCCGAACGCGGACGCGAGCCACCGGGCGGCCGTCGCCGGCTTTTCGTAGTAGACGCCGACCGCGAGCCGGGCCAGCTCGCGCTGCGGGCCCGGCGCGGAGTCCCGCCGCGCGATCCACGGCCCGAACCACTTCGGCACGACGCGGACCCAGGCCGTTCCGCCCCGGTCGGCCCCGTCATCGGGGATCGTCGCCTCGACGGTCACGTCCGTCCCGGACGCGGTCGCCTCGAACCGCACCTCGATCTCGACGTCGTCGACGGAGCTGGCCCAGGCCAGGCGCTTGCCCGGTTCCCAGACCGTGATGCGGCCGAGCTCGTAGCCCTCGCCGGTCGCGCCGTCGTACACCTCGACGAGCCGCCCGCCGACGCCCGGCTCGCACCGCATGCCGAGGGCGCGGGCGGAGTCGAAGTAGTTGATCGGCCCGCGCACCCACCACTGGTCGAGCTCCTCGGTGAAGGCGGTGAAGGCGGTTGCTGGATCGACGCCCACCGAGACCGACACAGTTGTGCTGGTCATCGCGGTCGCCTCCCTTCGACGTGTCGTTTGAACGACTGGAGCTGCTCGTTCCAGCGCGCCTGGATCTGGTCGAGCCAGGCCTGTATGCCGGCCATCGACTCGGGTCGGAGCCGGAACACGCGAACCCGCGCGTCGTCCGGCGATCGCTCGTCGGCGACGATCCCGGCCCGGAGCAGCACCCGCAGGTGGCGGCTCATGGCGGGTCCGGAGATCCGGGCCGAGCCCGCGATCTCGCCCGCCCGACGCGGTCCGGTGCTCAGCAGCTGGACGACATCACGCCGGGTCGGGTCCGAGAGCGCCTCGAACACTGGTCCCACATCAGTAGCCACAACGGCAATAGTTGGCCGTAGCGTTATCTATTGTCAAGGCCGACGAGCGGTTCCCTCGTACGCAGCTGGCCTCCGGTTCGCGGCCCGGTCGCCACCGCGGGAGAGCCGATACCGCTTGGTCTGCCCGACGATGCCGGGACACGGGCGGTCCCGCACAGAGCCGCGAAGGAAGCCTCACTGCCCAGCCGAAGCGGTGCGAAGCCGAGTTCATCGACGAGCACGAGGTCCTTGCGCAGTGGGTTCTCGATCACGCGCCCGACGGAGTTGTCGGCTAGCGCGCGGTAGAGGGTTTCGTTGAGCTCGGCCGCGGTGAAGTATCGGACCTTGTGTCCGGCATCGACCGCCGCGATCCCCAACGCCACTAGCAAGTGGGTTTTGCCGGTGCCGGAAGTGATGGCGAGAGACTGCAACATTTGCGTTCGGTGTTGCCGTGCAGGGTGCAGGTGACCGCGTCGATGCATCCGTTGTTCGGTGCGCTGCTTGCGGCGACGGGTTTCAAACGCTGGAACGGCGTACCGCTGCTCGTGGTCACGCGGCCGGACGGCAGTCGCGGAACCATACGCGCAGACGCGACGGACATCTTCGCGACCGATTCGGTGGAGCCCACGTGCCGGGTGCTCGCCGGCCCGGGTGCCGCGCCCGTCGTTGGTGGCGGCGCAGACAGAAAGTACGGCGTGCGACTGCAGGTCGGCCGGAAGCCGCGACGCGATGGGCGGCCCGAACAAACCAGCCGACGTACCCTAAGTCAACACTGCTGCCGCCGTGAGAGTTCGTCCGGCCACCGGCACCATATCTCGACATAGAGGCCTCCGTGGTCTTCACGAACCCTGCCGTGAACCGATAGCTGCTCAGACGCGCCGCGTCCGAGCCGGCCTCGACTTTCGATCGCCGCTTGGCCGGAGCGCGCAATTGCTGATCGCCCATTGACGCTGCTCAGCTGCTGCACGTCGATCGACGGCTTCAACAACAGCGCTGGATCTCGCGTAGCCGGGCGTCTCTGGAATTGGAGCGATCTTGCTCGACCACCGCACCGTCATGCTCCGGGGCTCGGTGGACCTGATCCAGGAGGACGCCGCCAACGAGATGTGTCCGCGATCCGCGGCCGGCACCGCTATCGGTCACATCGGGACGGGCAGCAACTCGTAGACGTCGACGCTGAAGTTGCCGGTCTTTTCGCTGAGGAACGGGTGCCCGACGACGAGCGCGAGGGCCGCATCGCGGTCGTCGGCCTCGACGATCGAGTAGCCGTTGAGCTCGCCGGCCTCGCGGGTCGATCCGTCGTCGACAACCGACACGCCGTTGTCCATCGGTGCGCCGACATCGGCCAGGGCTGGGCCGACGTTCTCCATCCACGTCTGCCACGCGCGCATCACCTCTTGGACCTTGTCAGGTTCCATCTCCGACGGGGGGGTGGCTGGGCCGTTGTAGAGGAGGATGAATTTCGGCATCTCGTTCGGCTCCCGGTTCTAGGTAACGACGGATCAGGTAGACCCTGCCGGGCAGCCTGATGCCCGGTCAAGAGCGTCGGCGAGTCATCTTTTGCGCCGCGGAGCTCGCGAGGTAGCTGACGCTCGCAACGAGGAATGGTATCGAGTACTTAACCGGTGTGAGGTGCCAATAGTCCGGCCCGCAGCGGTCGCGAGACGGTTGGCATGATCGGGTGCCGTGCTCTTGCATCTCGTGTGCCTGATCGTCGTCGGCCTGTCGGGTTGGTTGTCGTTGCTGGCTCGATCCTCGATGTCGAAGGACGCGGAACTCCTTGTGCTGCGCCACGAGGTCCCGGTGTCGGCGAACGAACCCGAGGCTCGCCTGGATGGGGCCGATCGAGCGCTGTTCGCCGCGTTGTGTCGGCTCCGTCTTCGGCCCGTGCAACGGCATCGGCTGTCACGCCCGGCACGATCCTGGTCTGGCATCGCCGTCTGATAGCGAGGAAGTGGACCTACCCACACCGGACCGGCCGTCCACCCACCGACGAGGCGACCGTCGCGCTGATCGCGCAGCTGGGTCGGCAGAACCCGAGCTGGGGACACCACGGATCCACAGAGACCGCTCAAGCTCGGCCACCGAGTCGGCGCCTCGACAATCCAGCGGGTGCTCACCTGGCTGCGGATACGAGCCGAGCCGACCCGGGACACGAGCCGCAGACCGTCAAGCCATTCGGCGAAATTGGTCACCGACGGTCACCTTGTTCGGCAGCACATGCGTGCCGGCCTTGATCTTGCCGCGCTGCTCGAGCAGGCGTCCGCTGCCGCCTTCCGCGACACGTGGCGCACCGCGACCTTGCTTACCAGCGCCAACGCGGCTGGATACGGGTATGGCGCCTCATGGATCAGTTCGTTTACGACGCCTAGGCCGTAGTACTGCGCGGTATCGATGTGATTGATCCCGCCATCGATTGCTGCCCGGAGCACGCGGAGCGCTTCGTCACGATCTCCCGGGGGCCGAATACTCCGTCGCCGGCTAGCTGCATTGCGCCATATCCGATCCGGTTCACCTGCCACGAACCGAGGGCAAAGGATCGGGCACCTTCCAGCACGGGTCGAGCGTCCGGTATGAATCCTCCTGCCTGAAGCTGCGCAGCGCTCAAAACGCATGTCTTTGCGTAAGCAAGCAAGATAGTGTTCGCCCCGGTACCAGACGCCAGACGGCGCCGAGGGTCTCGGCCGAGTTGGTTGATTCGAGACGCAGCCCGTAACTGGTGAGCGCCGAGACAACCTCGTTCGCTACCACCACGTCTGTGGCCGTTGGTGGCGGTGCGGTACAACGAGACAATCACGGCGAGAGGCTGAGATCATGCTGTATCGGCGGTTCGGCAGCACCGGGGAGCCGGTCTGTCTGTGATCGGGCTGGGCGCATGGCAGTTCGGCGGCGAGTGGGGCAAGGACTTCAACGCAGAACGAGGTCGACCGGCTGGTGGGCCGGGCGGGTGAGCTGGGCGTGAACCTGATCGATACCGCCGAGTGCTACGGCAATCATCTGTCCGAGACCCTCGTTGGCCACGCGATCGCCGGCGATCGGACCGGTGGCTCGTGGAGACCAAGTTCGGTCACCAGTTCCATGCCGACCGCGCCAGTCGTCCGGGAGCGGACCCGGGATCGGCGCGCACCGATCACTGGACGCCGACGGAGGTCGTCGCGCAGTTGGAGGCGTCGCTGCGCGCCCTGCGCACGGACTGCATCGACATCTATCAGTCCCACGGGGGCAGCGATGCCGAGTTCGCGACACCCGGGTTGTGGGAAGCGCTGAGCCGGCAGGTCCTGGCTGGCAAGATTCGCTTCCTGGGCGTTTCGCTCGACCCCGCCGACGCGGCCCGCGCCGCCCGCGTACCGACGGTCGGCGCGGACGTTGTTCAGGTGACCTACAACCGACTTAACCGTTCGGCCGAAGACAGCGTGTTTCCAGCCGCCGTTGATCAGCGTCTTGGTGTGCGGGCCCGCGAGCCGCTGGCCAATGGCCTTCTGAGCGGGAAATACCGCCCAGGCAGCTGGATCACCGCTGTGGGCGACTGGCGCTCGTCGCGATCCGCCGCCGACGTCGGCGCACGGCTCCCCGAGGTCGAGCAGATCGCGGCGACCGAAGTCCCGGCTGGCGTGCCGCTCGCACGATGGGCACTGGCCTGGTGCCTACAGCATCCGGTTGTCAGCGCGGTGATCCCGGGCAGCAAACCGTCGCGCAGCTCGAGGGCAACGTCGCAGCCGCCGCACTCGACGTCATGTCCCCCGCACATCCCCTCGCCGTTGCACCCTGACAGGAGCCCCTCGCGACAGGGAGGGGTTGCCGCGAAGGGCTGAGCCGACCGTAACCCTCGCCCGACGGCTCGCGTCAGGTCGCGACTGCAGGTGTTCAACTACAGCCTGTAGGCGTGGAGTCTCGGCACTGGCCCCGAATCCGGGGTGTCGGGGTGCTGGGCCGTGAGTCGCTGGCCAATGGCCTGCTCAGCGGGAAGTACCGGCCCGGCAGACTGGGTCACCACATCTGGTGATTGGCGCTCGTCGCAAGATGCCGCCGACGTCGAGGCGCGGCTCGCCGAGGTCGAACGGATCGCGTCGGCGACCGAAGTTCCCTCTGGCGTGCCGCTCGGGCGCTGGGCGCTGGCCTGGTGCCTACAGCACCCCGCCGTGAGCGCGGTGATTCCGGGCAGCAAGACCATCGAGCAGCTCGAGGGCAACGTCGCAGCAGCGACACTCGACCTCGTGTCCCCGGCACATCCGCTCACCGTTACACACTGAGCTGCGGGGCCTGCGCGACAGGGAAGGACGGCCGCCAGTGGTCATGCCGAACGTAGCTCGCGCCGGACTGCCCGAGCACTGGCGCACCATGCGCTGCGAACCGAAGGGTATTACCGGTTTCGCCGGAGATGGGGTGAACCGCTTCGGGGTCATGCCCGTGTTTAGTGTGTCGGTCGCTGGTAGCGGCGGGAAGTGTTCGCTGATGGTGGGCTGGATACGAGGGGATCGCCTGCCCGGTATGGGCGACTGGGCACTCGTGCTTTACGGCATCAGATGGTGCGGAACCTCACAGGGCGGAGGAATGAGATGAGGCTGAGGTTGTCGGTGCCCCGCGTCTGGTCGCTGTCGGTGGTCGCGGTGTTGAGCCCGCTGCTGCTGGCGGCGCCGGCGCAGGCGCAGGGGGCACCGTGGACGGTGGTCGCGAGCCCTAATGCCACTCCGGGCAATAACGATCTCGCGGCGGTGGCCACCGTCTCGGCCAGCGATGCGTGGGCGGTGGGGTCCGCGGAGGACTCCCTGGGCAACGACCAGTTGCTGGCCGAGCATTGGGACGGCACCGCGTGGACCATCGTCCGCACCCCGACCGTCGTGACGGGCGACCTGTCCGCGTTGGCGGCCATCTCCAGCAATGACGTTTGGGCCGGAGGCTCCATGCTGTTGTCGGCCCGCGGCAATACGGCGCAGTTTGCGCACTGGAACGGCCGCAAGTGGACCATCGCGAAAAGCCCCGCCACCACGGCCGGGATCTCCGGGATGGCCGCCGTGTCCAGCACCGATGTCTGGGCCGTCGGATCGATCGTGTCCGGCTTCATCGCTCAGACGTTCATCGAGCACTGGAATGGCAAGAGCTGGGCCATAGTGCCCAGCCCCAACAACGGCACGGGCAGCAACCTGCTCAACGCGGTCACCGCCGTGTCCGCGAACGACGTGTGGGCCGTCGGCCAGTTCCAAGACGCCGCCAACACCCCCCAGACCCTCACCGAACACTGGAACGGCAGCAGCTGGAGCATCGTGACCAGCCCGAGCGCCGGGGCCGAGTTCCTCGGCGCCGCCGCGGTGACCTCAAGCGACGTATGGGCGGTCGGGCTCACCGGCGGCACCACGCTGGTCGAACACTGGAACGGCAGCAACTGGGCCGTCGTGCCGAGCCCCAACCCCGCCGGCGCGGTGGGCAACCTTCTGTTCGGGATCGCCGTCGTCTCCGCCAATGACATCTGGGCCGTTGGGGAGTCCCAGAATGCCAGCGGTATCCCGTCGACCCTCATCGAGCAATGGAACGGGACCAGCTGGAGCGTCGTCGCCAGCCCGAGCCCCGGCTCAGCCGCCAGCCTCCGCGGCGCCGCCGCAGACCCCACCTCCGGTCAGGCCTGGGCCGTGGGGAACTTCCGATCGCCCAGCGGCGCCGACCAGACGCTGATCGAGTTCAACCCCTAGCCCGAGATCAGTCCGGGTTCACCCCGCTCCGCTCGGGCCGCGCGTGTCTGCTCCCCGGGGGCAGCTGTCCCAGCTGCTTTTCGCGTCCGTCGATCACGAACGCGCTGTGTGATCCCTTATACGCATCGATCCCGATCATCACCCTTCCCACCGCCGTCACCTCCACACGATCAGGTCCGGCAGAACAGACCGCGGCGGGCACGTCTGACTTCAGGACGACGATCGGCGAGCGCGCCTCTAATGAGTCGGTAGCTGCCGCGTTGCTGCCCGGTCGTTGGCTCGCTCCGACGGACGATCAGGCGGGCCGACTTCACCGACATGCCTTCATCGCCTCGGGCTTCGTAGTCCTGTCGTAGACCGGCAGCGGCGATGGACACCGAAGGACGTGAACGGCTGATGCGATGTCGGCCCATCGAGGCCTCGCCATTAGGGCGCTGCACGACTTCATCCCGCTCGTAGTGGCTGATCGGACAACGCTCAAGGAGGCGACACCCGTGCAGCTGTGGTGCGGGATCGACTGGGTCGAGAACCATGTGCGCCACGAGGCGTCTGTGCGCCGTGAGGCGCTGTCGCGCAGACCGGGGCGAGCGGGCCAAGCGCGGCGTGCACCTGCGGTCACGTGAACTTCTACGGCCACGCTGAGCACGCGCAGGCCTACCTGGACGAGCACCCGGAGTTGACCGGGCGGGTGCTCGACCAGAGCGCGGCGGTCGAGTTGGCCGGTGGGGTGTTCGGGGGACTGCTCCGCAACCCGGTCTGACCGACACGGCACTGACCGCCTGCGTGCGCACGCCCACACCCGCGGCCGCCGACCTGGTGCCGTCGTGAGCGAGCCGCGCCCGAGGTCAGGGCAGGTGCCGGCCGAGCCAACGCAGCGGCCCGGCGATAACCGGGTGTCGATGCCAGCCCCGGCTGATGACGACCCGCCGCGCTGCACGCAGGTGATCGCGCGCTCGAGCCGCCAGCGACCGGCGACGGGCGTCGTCGCGCCCGCGAGCTTGCAGGTGCAGGTAGTGCGCGCACGCCAGATAGACGCCGGCTTCGGGATGGCTGCCAAGCGGGACCAGATCCGGCTCGTGATACGCCCGCCGCAAGCACCAGCACTCCAGTGGCTCAGCGGCATCAGACTCGGTCGCGGCCGCAGCAGTAGCCGTCACCGATCCGTCATTCTCCGTGCATGTACCCGTAGGTGGCGCGGCCCGCGAGGACGTCTTCGCTCAGCCGGCGAGGCCGACTTACAAGTCAAAGATCGGGTCCGGCGGCGTTCGGCGAGGGCGACCTCATCGGCACCGTGCCTGCTAGCCGCAGGAGCGGTGGCTATTCGGTGAGTGTCGCCAGTGTGCGCTCGGGTGGGTCGAGGATCGAGAAGTGGCCGTGGCCGGGGTGGATGTGGAGTTGTGCGCCGGGGATCGCCGCGGCGAATCGGCGGGCGTGTTGGAGCGGGACGGTGGTGTCGGCGTCCCCGTGGTGGATCGACGTCGGTGCCGTGATGGACTCGATCTCGAAACCCCACGGCCGGGTCAGCACCCGCAGGTCCTGCCCGACTCCGCAGCTGCCGCGGTGCAGCGCTCGCAGGTAGTTGGTGCGGAACGCCTCGCGCGTGTCCGGCTGGGCGAGCGCACGCCGGTCGATGTCGGGCATCTCGCTGGTCGCCAGGCGAAGGAACAGCCCCGGTTCCCGGCGCGCCAGGGTGGCCAGGCGGCTCAGAAACCAGCCGCTGAAGGCCGGAGCGTGTCTGGCCACCTGCAAGGACATGCGCTGCCCGGCGGCCATGCCGCGGGTGGACCAGGTAGGCGGGCCGAGGGGCGAGATAAGCAGCAGGCTTCGGACGCGATGGGGCATCTCGGCCGCGCAGGCCGCCGCGAACGCTCCGCCTCCCGAAACGCCGAGCAGCGCCACCGAGCCGACACCCAACGCATCCAGGACCAGGGACGCTTCGGCAACCCAGTCCACGACCCGATTCAATCGGCGGGCGTTCGTGCCGCCGATGCCGGGGCGATCCGGGGCTATGAGACGCAGTCCGAACTCGTGGACTGCGCCCGCGAAGCTGTGCGCGGACAGCCGGGAATCGACCAACCCGTGGCAGAACAGAACCGGAGTCGCACCCGGCTCACCCACCACCTCGACCGCGATCACACCGCCGTCGGCCCGACGCAGCTCCACCCCCACATAGTCTCCCGTGACCTTGACCCCGAGCTGCCAAGCCTGGGTAAGACCGGCAGCGCGTCGACCCGAGGTCGTACACCGTTAGTGGACGTGAGGTCGTCCGCAGACCCGGGATGCCGGTGCTGTCGTGCCGCATCCGGCGCGGAACACTCGTTGACGACCTGCCCGCGTTCCCGCGACCCGGAAGGGGTCGAGTACGAGTGCCGCGCATGGTGCGTCGTCTGACATCTGGTCTTGGCAGGGGTGAGCGGAGTACGGGTGTACCGATGGATCGAGCGCCAACCCGGAAGGCTTGGCTGCGGCCGTGCCTCGTGCCAGACCGACGGTCCACCCAGCCGCTGGAGTTAGCCATCCGACATTCGGAACGTCAGCGACACACGGGTTCCGGTCGTCGGTCCGGCGACTGCGTGGAACGGGCGGTTGTCGGCGCCGTTGAGGCCCGTTCCGCGCATGAGGATGAGGCTGCCAGGCGCCGCGGTCCACTTGTCAATGATGTCCCCTTCGCGGTTGGCGCAGAAGGTGAAGGGGGCGGAGCCTTCGGTTGTGAAGATCGCGATTAGCCGCTTGTAGCGCTTGCTGTCGCGGTGTGGGGTGATGCCGAACGAGCCAGCGCGGTAGCGCATCGCCGCGATCTCGTTCGGCTCCCACTTGTCGAGGCCGGCCATCCCC
>Ga0105245_10006735_pt1 | contig 10078 bp, 8 predicted proteins | sample KBSM54metaG_FD_81523 | JGI IMG/M metagenome (GOLD analysis project Ga0105245, IMG submission 81523) | Miscanthus rhizosphere microbial communities from Kellogg Biological Station, Michigan, USA - KBS M5-4 metaG | ecosystem: Host-associated > Plants > Roots > Rhizosphere > Soil | place: Michigan... | reverse complement strand
TTTAAGCGCCCGCGATCGTGACGGGCGGGGAGAGGGATTTGTCTGGCGCACCGGATCCTGGCGAAGATGCGAACCCGCCACGCGAGGGCGGGGCGGCCCGCACGGTGTTGCTTGGCCTCGGCTCGGCGGGATTGCTGACGGCGATGGCCGCCGACGCCGTGGCTGTATTCGGCAGGCATGTCGGCTTTACGCTGCCGGGTTCGATCGAGGTCTTCCAGGTGTCGGCGGTTGTCGCTCTGTCGGTCGCGATCCTCCTTGCCAGCCTCAATGATCGTCACGCCGCGGTCGACCTGATGATCGGTCGTGCATCGCCCCGCACCCGGCGCGCCCTGTTTCTGACCGGGCGGCTGACGCTGGCGCTGACCTTCGCCTTGTTATGCGCAGGGTCGATCTGGGTGTCGGCCGATCTCTGGCCCACCCATGAAATGACGGAGGCGCTGGCGATTCCGCTCTATGACGCCCTGAACCGCGTGACAGCCAAGACCTTCGTCGGAGGCGGTGCGTGCGTTTCGGGCTATGCCTGCACCACGCCTCCCTCAGGCGCGGTGCGCAGCCTACAATAGCTATGACCTGCGCGGTTTGGGCTAGCGAAGGACCGCGAACCGTGACCGCCAATCCGTCACTGTCGTAGGTATCGACGTAGTGATCGCGGGGTCATTCCTCTCATTACTGTGTCGCAGGATCGCCCACCCGTTGAAGAAGCTTTCATCGTAGACGCTCCAGCAAGCTCCACCACATGACGCGTTAGATTCAACGACGAGCATGGCGCGCGACGAGTCCGCCGGACCCGCGTCGCGTTGGCCGACAAAGACTGCGATGTGATTGATGAACGGGTCTCCAGGATGCTCGGCGATATTGATGACGAATGCGTCGCCGGTATGGGTAGCGGCCATTTCCCGGACCCGGGCAATATCGTGCGAATGCTCGCTCGCATAGGTGATGAAGTTGCCGGTGTCCCACCGCCAGCCAACGTTCCACAGCACCGAGACCAGGGCGGAACAATCTATCCCGAACACGCTCGCCTTGCTCGGAAGCTTAATGTCTCCGGCATTGTAGATATCACCGAAGAATGCGGGGAGACCATCCGCCAGACCCGATGGATTGGCTTGGTTCGCTAAGGTCAGGCCCAGACCTGGGCTGACCGCGTCGGCGGCGATGGATGGGGGATCGCCTGAAACTTGGCCGTAGGGCATGCCCTTGTGAGTAACGAAATCGCCAGACGCGCCGCGAAGTTCTGGCAAGGGCACCCAGTCGAGCCCGCTCACACGACACGGCGAGACCAAACCGCGGCAATTCTCGGGCATGTTGCGCAGGTCGATCCGGAATTCGCGGTCCGTGTAAGCGAAAGCAGTCCGCCACATTTTCACCGGCGAATTGATTTCCCCGCCGTTGCCGGCTCGAGGCTCAGGTGGCTGCTCCTCACTCGCGCCAAGCGTGCTCTCCGCGATCTGGCACGGCATCACGAAATTGCATTGCTGCACCCTGAAGCCGTTCTTGTCCGGCGCGCCGAGGATCAGCACCTCGCCGCGCGACGAAACGGCGACGGGACGCTGACCGAGCTTCACTCGATTGAGCCCTAAATTGATCGTCATGTGACCCTCCAGGCTGGCGCTGGGGCTCTTGCGGATCAGGACGGTCTCGGTCGTGACGAACCCTGCCTGCAGCGTCCGCGTGGTGAGCAGGAAATGGCGAATCGGCACCTTGCCGACCAGCGACAGGCCCTGTTCGAGCTCCTGCAGCGAAGACAGCGAGCGACCCTGGTACGAGAATCTGAAGACCTCGGCATCAAATGCTGTCTGTCGCGCCGCAGGCACTCTGCTAATCCGGAACGGCTTATCTCCGCCGCCTTCGATGACGGCTGCGGCGTCGGCTTTTGTGAAGCGCGGCATGCTGTCGGGACTTGCTTTGGTGCCGCATTCCCTCGGAATATCGTGGATGTCGGTTGGTGTGCCGCTAGCGATGGTCGCCAGTGTAGCGGCATCGGCTGGCAGCTTCAGCTTTGCGAAGTCGAGATTGGCAGCCGTTTCCCCCGGATTCCAGATCAAGGCTTTTACCGGAACGTGCGGTTGCGACTGCAGGACAACTGCGTCCGGGAAGTTATGGATGCGCCAAATGCGAAAGCTGGGCGACAGCGCACACGATGCCCGCTCAACCCAGCGGTCGGAGAATGATGGCGCGCCTGCATCGAGACTCCAGTCATCGAGAGTGTAGTAGCGGATGCGCCATTCGATCGGATCGATAATCCCAAATACGTCGCGATGCTGGGCTTCGATCCGGCCGAGGCGGAAGATCGCGGCGGGACCTGAGCCATTTTCATAGGGGCGGACCGGCGCGCTCGAGCCGGTCTCCGTCGGCGCGGACGTCGTTGGCATCTGCGCGGTTGCAGGTGTTCCGCCTGTCGCTGACAGCAGCGCCGCACCAAGAAGCCAAGTCGTGGTCACGATTCCACGGGTTCTCATCTTCACGCCCCTCATGTGAATGATTCGATATTCAAGAACAGGTTTCAAATCAGGCCATGAATGACGCGGGTGGGCAAGGAAATTATGCTCTATTGCAATGCAAGATATTTGTCGCCGCCTATACCGGCTCTAGCTGCAAGGGGAATACGGCGGCCCGGCCAGTTTGGAGCCAGCCGTCATCAGGTGCAGCAAAGTAGGTGTGGTCAGGGCCTTTTGCCTCGCCGAGGGCCTTTGAGGATCTCAGAGTTCGACCATAACGTGCTACCACGATGACATAATAATATCACAACCATTCTGGCGTGAAATCTGCCATATTCGTCGAACTATCAAAAATTAATTTCATACAACGTTATGACTCGTAATCTAGGTATGCACTTGCAATTCCGCTGCCACTGCATAATGATATTGTTTTAGCGAAAGCAATGATTCGTCCTGGGACTGACAGGGGGTGAGGTCATGACGAGCTCTATCAGCTTCATAGGCGGCGCTGCACTTTTTCTCGCCATGCCGACTGAGTTAGCGGCGCAGGAAAACACTAAAGATGTAGGTCGTATCGAATATTCCGTTACACCCCTTGCGACAGGGCACACTCCTTCCCCGCACGAATATGTGCGTCTCAGAATAAAGATCCAGAAATTCGGCGCCGCCGGGGTACTGTCCACCAAAGACCCCAATTTTCTAGGGCAGATATTCAGTGGAATATTCAAGAAATCGCGTTATGTATTTGTAGGACTGCGTTTCCAAAATGGCCCATTTGAACTGCTTCACTCTGCGGATGCTACCAGCAAATCTGCCATTCCGTTCTTTACGGTCCTGTATGCTGAGCGTGGTACAACCACAGTCGGGCCGCCCCACACAGATGACAATGAGATTGTGCTCGGGCCGCGTGAAGTAGGGTCAGCGGACGTCCAACTTGTACTCTCAACAGCTTGGGGCAAAAAGGTCGAGGTAAAGATTCCTGGAGCGGCATGGGATATTGCGTCAGCCGCGGCAGCATCCTATGTCTCCTTACCGGCGGGCCTCGTAAATAGTGACAAGTCAAAGATACTTTCAGATAGCGACCGCAGTGCGGCAGAGAATTATTTTGACAGCGCACTTTCCTTCGACAGCAGGCAACGCGGCGCCACGGGGCCCGATGGTCTCAATATCATCGCGATCGCGAACGACCAGCTAACGAATGGAGTGACCGTCAATGTCTCCGTCTATGACCGGGACGCCACAGATATCGATAAACGTCAGCTTATCGTCCAGTTTGCCCTAACGACCGAATACGCCTCGTCGGTTCTGCCAGGCGCCCAGCGCACGCCACCGACAGATCTTACACAGATGTTCGCGACTTTCGATCCGAATGCGAACATCGTTGCCGGGGATCCGACGACCTCGGTTGCCGGCGTGCTCGCGCGCGTGCCGATAGATGATGCCTACGGGAGCCCGTCCGCAAATATGGGCGCCAATGGTGGAAATTTCGGCGTCGCCTGCACAAAGCTTAAGTCGTATTTCGGACAGCTCGGATTCAATCAATATGATCAATATGCCCTTTCTTGGGCCACGCTCCAGCAATCAGATTTTTTGAAAACATTTGCAAAATTGAGCCGCGAAAACCAGGTTTCCGCAGTACTTTCCCAAGGCGGGAGCAATTGCCCGGGCGCAGTGCTCAATCCCGATTTCAAGAAGGTTGGCTTGAGCGAAATCCCGCCCCTCCAGGCAGCTCCACCGCCAATCGTGCCCGAAACGGCACCACCGACGGCGGATATGCTTAAGACACTGTACAAATTTGCGCATGATTGGGCAAATCCAGCCGAAGGCAAGATCGCCACATATGTCGATCCCGACCAAGCCAATCAGTTTGATCTAGTTCGGGACTCTAATAACAGGTTGCAACTTAGCGGCGACGGACCCACCACGCCCGCGGAATTGGCGAACGCTTTGGGAATGGCGCCGTCGCGTATAGGTGCCTTTGCTCATTCGTCCTCCAAACCCAGGCGGTGGTGCATAACGTACACGGTTGGCGGCGCCGCGCTGCAAGGAAGTATCCGGTTCAGTGCGACGAATGCCCAGATCATAGACGAGATAGATATGGGGAACGCTGCGCCTGACTGCGCAAACTAGCGATAGGGTCTATGTAAGCCAGTCAGGCTATAGTGTCTGGCAAATGACCGTAACGGCTGCTTATGTCAGCGGAATACGTTCGGGCAGACGGTCTGTATCTTTGCAAGATCATCCTCTCCACCAATGGAGCAAATCCTCTCAACATCTCTCGGTTGACAATTGGCCATGAAGCGCCGCGCGTAAGCGGCTTCTCCATTTTTTGTCTGCACGTTGTTATAAGACCAGTAGGAAAATCCCATTAGGCTCGAAACATATCGTCCTTTTGCCTGCGAGCATACGCTGTGGGCTAGTGCGCGGATCATGTTCACATCGCCCGCGTATATGATCGCCTGATCATAAGCGGGAAGTCCAAGAATGACTTGTACTCCGGGTCGCAGTCCTATCTGGCGTAGGAGTGCGAGTGCCCGATCTTGCATCCTCCCCGGCGCGTAGTCACCAGAAAGTTTAGTCGCGACGCAGCGATCTCCTCCGTGATTACAGACATTTTGATAGGTTTGATAGGAAATGAAATCAGCCAATTTTACAAGTGCATCGTTACTAAACCGGCTTGGTAAGAAATTCCGCGGCGCCGTTGTAACACCGACCGCCACTCCTTTCGGGAGACTGGCACGTAATTTTGCGAACATATCTAGGGCAGCCTCATTGTTCGTCTTGTAACCGGAAATGTAATCAGTACCCCAATTCTCCTCGTCCTCGATCTCGACGCCATCGACTGGATGTTTCTGCACAAAGTCACTCAAGCGCTGGAGGCTCGTCACATACTGCTTTGAGGGTACCGGCCAAATCATGAGATAGACGCTCATTTTCTTGGCCTTAAGGGCGTCGATGAACTCCGGCAGCGTTGCGAGGCCGGTTCGGTCCAACCAATGATCAAATCCGAAGGCATACTGCTCAACGGCGCAACGACGAGCGTCGCTCAACGTCTTAGTCGAACTCTTGCAGCGCTCGAACAGGCCCATATCGGTAATAGCGGAGCTCACGACGATATGAACGGAATTTACGTGGAGTCTCTCAAGGTTATCGACCGTCCCTCTAACATTTTTCTTGAGGAGGCCAGCTTTTTCAAACCAAATTCCACGGGTGTAATCGGTAGCCCGCGCCTCGCCGAGTGTACCGACCAATAGACAAATGGAGAATAGCACCAAATTGGCTGCAATCTTCATCTTCGCCTCCTCAGCTCGTCGTCACGATTCTCGCTATACTGGGCCTTTGTTGTAATTATTCTGCCTACGTAGGCTGCGTCAACGCATATTTGAGAAGCACGTCGAACGTATGATGATTACCAGGGCCCGACAATAGCTGAGAATTGGAAACCTTCACTTGAGCACGAAAAGGAGGAAGTCGGAGAGGTGGTCGCGGCGGCCGGAGCTATAATTGGGGACCTACAGTATATGGACCTGTGCCGCAGCTGCTGTACGGCCGCAGAGCAGCGCGAAAAAAGGCCGATGGTTTCCCATCGGCCTCAAGTGACTCCGTTCAGGAGCGGGGTGTATCGCGTTCTGCAATGCGGGCTGCGAGCCAGCCCTCTACCTCCGTATCGACCCACCCAACCCTTCCAGGGCCGAGTTGCACCCGCTTAGGGAACTTCCCGGCCGCCTCCAGGCGGGCAATGTGCTGCGGGCTATACAAGACCATCTCGCGCACGTGCTTCTTCGATAGCAACCTCATGTCATGTCACTCCCGTTAGGGAGCGTCATGACGCCCAGGGTTACGCCTCGGCGAGCAGCCCTACCACGCCGGCTTCTGGCGCTGTTAACGGTGTTAGGTTCAAAATGGCGTTGTCGGCCATCAATATTGCGCAAGCCTCTCAGCTGATAAGGGGCCTCACCGCTTTCGATTCTTGGCAGGCCCCGGGGCAGGAAATGCGGTAGCCGGCGCGCGCGGGGAGAGGCTGAACCGCCCCCCTTTCGGGACTGTGGTCGAGGCGGGGCCATTCGCAGAAGTAGTCGAGCTGCAGCTCAGCGGCCCAATGCCAGTCATTCCGGACCCACGTAGTTGACCCCGAAAGCCGCCATTCGTCCGCTGACATCGAACGCCCTGGTTTGGGTACAAAGGCACAGGCGGACTTAGATTTTCGGGGGGGCGATAGCTGCCGCGCCCCGTGGCGCCGTCTTTCCCGAAAGGAAAGCGAATTGGGACTAACTAGACGTCTTGGGATCGTCGGAATTGGATATTCGCTCAGGTGGTCGGCCGCCGCGCCAATTCGGAGCTTTGGGACTCATCCAAATAGCTGGCCCTTGCGCGCATTGGACAATGCAATAGTCGGATGCATGATCGTCATGTTTTCCATGGCCATCGTCTTGAGTGCGAGCATAGCAAGCACGTCCGCATAGGTCTTGTAAGAGAGCCGCAGGCCCTCGGTCACGAGAGGAGATTTCTGAGCATCATCGATTTCGCGTAACGCCTCATGAGTTAGGTGAAGCTTGGACGTGACAAGCAGTCCACGCGGTACCCGGCGCGACACTAGCGTCCCTATAAGCTCCCGGACCACCTTCACACCCTCTCCCCCATGATTGTCCCGACGCCATTTGACTTGGACAATTGTATTCAGACCGTCCCCTGCGATCACATAGCCGTCGATGCCCCGATCCTTGCGGCCACCAACATGAAGCACCTCGCAGTTTAGATGATCGCGCAGCAAATCGCAGACTAGCTCTTCCGCCTTGAAGGGGTCGATCGACAGCAGCTTATCGGAATTCCGGGCGAGATAAGTCAGGAGTGCCGAGATGGGAACATCGCTGCTGTCGATGTTGTACCGAATGATGCGCGGCAGCGCATGCCGCGCCATGGTCGGCCCCTGGCCGAAGTCGCGTGTACCGCGGGCGACCCAATAACCGCAATTTGGGCATATCGCGATAAACTCTTCTGTCTGGTAGCCATGGCGACCCTGCGTCCGCCGAAGATCCGCTGCCAGCTCCTGCGTTACGCCTTCGAGGGTGTCGAGCTTAATTTGTTCATCCGAATACCGCTTCAATGGTCCGTTGCAGCAGCAGCATTGCAGCCGCCTCTCCATCAGCAGGGCTCGGCCAAGATCCGGATTATCCCGCACCCGCGTATTATCGCGCTTCGGCTTGAGAAAATCCCCCAGACCGTTGAGCATGAATTCATATTCGTTGAGCACCGCGATCATCGGCGCCTTTTTGCCAGTCTCCTTGCCCATAATTGAAAGTCCGAAAATTACATTTTCTAACCTCATCGCATTTAGTCTTGCGTCGGGCAACTCTAAGCTCGCTTGGTCGGCGCTTCATTCTGGAGGAAGGAAGGGATAAAGCTGTCAATCCTCGCGAAGCCCGCGAAAAGTGAGCTCCGGTCGCGACAGCGTCGCTGATGCGCCGCCGAACGTGCGGGAGATATCGAGCGGTCCGATTCGGATCACGAATGACCAAGGTTGGGTCGGAAGCCGAATGTCCTCTTCGCCGCCACTGCAGTCAGACCCGGACAGTTCCCTGTCGGCCAAAGCCGATGGATGCGGGAGCCCGCGCAGGTATCGGGAAATCACGTGCCGGGCGTGAGCTGCAAGTTTCTGTCACTCATTGCGCCACATACAGACTCAATCGTTCGCACTCTAAAAGGTGGGCCCAAGAGGGGTTCAAAAACACACTAAGAAAAATTCGTTTAAATTACATATACATAGTGATTGTTGTGGTGCCGGTTGCAGGAATCGAACCCGCGACATCCAGTTTACAAAACTGGCGCTCTACCAACTGAGCTAAACCGGCCCTGGGGCGTGCACCCCGAGTCATTTGATGGCGGCTAAATGCGTCAGACCACGCCGAAGGTCCAGCCCTCGCGTAGCCTAATCTCGCGCGTGAGGCCCGGCGGATGCCAAAGCTCGGGCCGGCGAGCATTCGCGCGGAGCCACGCGGCGGTGAGGATCGCGTCAGTCGCGTGGTCGGTATAGCGGGCGAGGGGGACGTGCGGCTTCGATCCGATCGCCGCCAGGGCAGCATCCAGCGCCGGACCATCGCGAAACTTGCTCAAGCCCTTGCGCAATCCGCCCGCACGCGCCGCGATCGCGGTATAGATCTCGACCACCACCGCGCCCTTTGTCGGGAGAGGATCGATCGGCCAGACCGGAATGGCGGGCCCGAGATGATGCAGCAGCCGCATGCCGGCAAAACTTGCCTTGGCGACCTGTGCCGCCCCGATCGCGTCATAGACCGTCGATGGCTTGTGCCCGCCGCTCGCTTTGTAATGCGCCTCGCAGCGGCGGAGATGCATGAAATCGGCCTTGGTGCCGTCCGCAGCGCCGAGATAGAAATGCCGGCCGCGCCGCGTCTCGAGAAAGGAAGCGGCGCCGAGATCGCTGTCCGGGCTTGCCGCATCGACATAGGCCCAGAAGGCGCGGGGCGTTGTGGGCGTTTCCTCGCCCGGAAGATAGGCGCCGCGCTCGATAAAGGGCGGCGAGAAGGTGAAGTCGAAACCGACCAGCAGCGGCTCGTCGGCATTGGCGCGGAGCCATTCGAGAATTTCGGTGCGAGACCACGCCTTGCGCGGCGGCTCCACCAGCACCGGCGCGGCGTCGCCCGCGTCGCAGACCGCGAGCGCTATGCCGGGGTGCCGAAAGCCCTTCGCGCCCGACCAGTCGATCGCGGCGAAACGGGTAAAATGCGGCGTCACGCTTTTTTGCGGGATTTCGGTCTCGGGCGGGCGGCGGTCCAGTCGCGCGAGCGCTCGATCATCGCCAGCACGCGCTCGGGATCGGCGCTGTCATAGCGGACCAGCAGCCCCGGCCAGCCATGATAATGCGGCGTCTGCCAGAAGGTTTCGGGGTCGGTCTCGATCAGCATTTCCTTAGTGTCCTGGTCGATCGCCAGCACGAACGATCCTTCCTCGCGGCTCGGATGGAGAAAGGCGCGGCCGTTCGAGACGATCTTGATCGCCGGCTTGCCATAGCTGGTCGACAGCTCGGTATCCGGCAGCCCGAGCGCGAAGTCGGTGACCTTGTGCCAGTCGAGCGTCATCCGCCCTGCTCCTTCAATTCACGCCAATACGCCATCCGCTCGGCGATGCGCTTCTCCAGGCCGCGATCCGTCGGAGTGTAGAAAGTCTGCGGGCTCATCTCGGCCGGCCAGTAATTCGATCCCGAAAAGCCTTCGTCGGTATCATGGTCATAGGCATAGCCCTTGCCATAGCCGATATCCTTCATCAGCTTGGTCGGCGCGTTGAGGATATTCTGGGGCGGCATCAGCGATCCGGTTTCCTTCGCGCTCCGCCACGCCGCTTTCTGCGCCATATAGGCCGCGTTCGATTTGGGCGCGACGGCGCAGTAGAGGCAGGCCTGCGCGATCGCGAGTTCTCCTTCGGGTGAGCCGAGAAACTCATAGGCATCCTTGGCGGCGAGGCACTGCACCAGCGCATTGGGGTCGGCGAGCCCGATATCCTCGCTCGCGAAACGCGTAATGCGGCGGAGCACGTAGAGCGGCTCCTCGCCCGCAGTCAGCATCCGCGCGAGATAATAAAGCGAGGCCTGCGGGTCCGAGCCGCGCATCGATTTGTGCAGCGCCGAG
>Ga0105245_10006734_pt1 | contig 10079 bp, 7 predicted proteins | sample KBSM54metaG_FD_81523 | JGI IMG/M metagenome (GOLD analysis project Ga0105245, IMG submission 81523) | Miscanthus rhizosphere microbial communities from Kellogg Biological Station, Michigan, USA - KBS M5-4 metaG | ecosystem: Host-associated > Plants > Roots > Rhizosphere > Soil | place: Michigan... | reverse complement strand
CCGTGGCAGATGTCGGGCAACATGGGCGACATGGCGAGTGACGACTTCGACGACATCCCGCTCGAGCCCGAGGAGGAACTCGACTCCGACGAGGTCCGCAATGACGACGGTGACGAAGTTGTCGACCCCCCTGAGGAATGGATCGAGGCAAAGGACAACGAAACGCTCGACGAGAGACTCGCCGAGGAAGTGCCGGACGATCTCGGAGATGACGAGGACGAGGCGCCCAGCGACGCCCACGACTCGGACGCCGGCGGTGGGCTCAGGTTGGTCAGCAACTACGACCTCGACCACATGGACGTGGAAAGGCACGGCCGCGAACGCGGACAGATCGATGGCACACCGGAGGACGGGGACTCGTTCTACGACGTGATCGAATGAGCTAGTCCGACACCGCCTGCAGCACCATCACCGCACGCGCGTCGACGGACACCTTGGTGCCTGCCGTCACCGGTTTGGCCTCCTCGACCGTGGTGGTATCCGCCGTGTAGATCACCGGCACCCAGGCAGGGCCGAAGTCTTTTGGCGGAAGCGTGAATTCGATGGACTCGTAGTGGGCGTTGAAGCACAGCACGAACGAGTCGTCGGTGACGCGCTGACCACGTACGTCGAGATCGGGAATGCCCTGGCCGTTGAGGTAGACGGCGATCGACTTTGCGAAGCCCGATTCCCAGTCCTCTCCGGTCATTTCCGAGCCGTCGGGAGCCAACCACGCAATGTCGGGCAGGCCTTCGCCGCCGCGACGGCCGACCGGTTTGCCGCTGAAGAACCGTCGCCTGCGGAACACCGGGTGCGCGGTGCGTAGCGCCGACACCGCACGGGTGAACTCCATCAGCTCCGTGTCGGCGTTCGCCCAGTCGATCCACGACAGCTCGTTGTCCTGGCAGTAAACGTTGTTGTTCCCCTGCTGGGTACGGCCGAGTTCGTCGCCGTGGGCGATCATCGGGACGCCTTGCGAAAGCAGAAGCGTGGTAAGGAAATTGCGTTGCTGACGGGCCCGCAGCGCATTGATCTCCGGATCCTTGGTCGGGCCTTCCGCGCCGCAGTTCCAGGATCGGTTGTGGCTCTCGCCGTCGCGGTTGTCTTCTTTGTTGGCCTCGTTGCGCTTGTCGTTGTAGGAGACCAGATCGCGCAGCGTGAATCCGTCGTGGGCGACGACGAAGTTGATCGAGGCGACAGGGCGGCGGGCGGTTCGCTCGTAGAGGTCGGCCGATCCGGTGAGTCGGTAGGCGAACTCGTCGAGGGTGGCAGGTTCACCGCGCCAGTAATCGCGGACGGTGTCGCGGTACTTGCCGTTCCACTCCGTCCACTGGGGTGGGAAGTTGCCAACCTGATAACCACCCGGTCCGACGTCCCACGGTTCGGCGATCAGCTTGACCTGGCTAACGGTCGGATCCTGTTGCACGAGTTCGAAAAACGTCGATAGCTTGTCGACGTCATAGAACTCGCGGGCGAGCGTGGACGCCAGATCGAACCGGAACCCGTCGACGTGCATCTCGGTGACCCAGTACCGCAACGAGTCCATGATCAGCTGCAGCGTGTGCGGGTGGCCGACGTTGAGGCTGTTGCCGGTGCCGGTGTAGTCCATGTAGTAGCGCTTGTCGTCGTCGACAAGCCGGTAGTACGCGGCGTTGTCGATGCCGCGCATGGACAGCGTCGGGCCCATGTGGTTGCCCTCGGCGGTGTGGTTGTAGACCACGTCGAGGATCACCTCGATGTCGGCCTCGTGCAGCGCACGGACCATGGCCTTGAATTCCTGCACCTGACCGCCCGGGGTGGAACTGCTGCTGTACTTGGCGTCGGGCGCCAGAAACGCGATGGTGTTGTAGCCCCAGTAGTTTGACAGCCCCTTCTCGATGAGTGTGGAGTCGTTGACGAAGTGGTGCACCGGCATCAGCTCGATCGCGTTGACGCCCAACGACTTCAGGTGCTCGATGATCACCGGGTGTGCCACGGCGGCGTACGTGCCGCGAACGTTCTCGGGGATGTCCGGGTGGGTCTGGGTAAGGCCCTTGACGTGCGCCTCATAGATCACCGTGTCCGCGTACGCGTGCTGCGGCGGGCGATCCACGCCCCAGTCGAAGTAGGGATTGATCACCACGGCCTTGGGCGTTCCAACCGCCGAGTCTTCGTCGTTGCGGCTGTCGGGATCGCTGAAGTTGTAGCCGAACAGTGACTGGTTCCACTCGAAGGTGCTGTCGATCGCCTTCGCGTACGGGTCGATCAGCAGCTTGTTCGGATTGCAGCGCTGTCCCGTGGCGAGGTCATAGGGGCCGTACACGCGATAGCCGTAGCGCTGGCCGGGCTCGATATTGGGGATGAAACCGTGCCAGACGAAGCCGTCGACCTCTGGCAGCGTCACCCTGGACTCGGCTCCGTCGGCGTCGAACAGGCAGAGCTCAACCTTCTCCGCGGCCTCGCTGAACACCCCGAAATTGGTACCCGAGCCGTCATAGGTGGCGCCCAGTGGATAAGCCTTGCCTGGCCACACCTCCAATTGGGTGGCCTGCGGGCTGGCAGCTTGGCTCAAAGTGGCACTCTCCAGTATTGACGTGGTCGACGTGGAATCACCGACCATGGCGACGATACGGGGGTGCCCAAACTGAGAGCATCACAACCGGACTGTCCCCAGCCCGATTACCGGACATTGCTGCTGGTAATCGACCGCGGTGTGGCCACCATCACGCTCAACCGGCCACAGCAACGCAACGCGATCGGCGACGGCATGCGCGAGGAACTCGCCGATGCCTACCGGGCCTGCGACCGCGACGACTCGGTGCGGGTGATCGTGCTGACCGGTACGCCCCCCGCGTTCTGCGCGGGTGCGGATCTGGCGGGCGGCGAGCAGACGTTCGCCGAACCGGGGCCGGGCTTCAGCGCCGCGGGCATCGACGTGCCCGCATGGTCACTCTCCAAGCCGGTGATCGCCGCGGTCAACGGCCACGCGATCGGCCTGGGCCTGACGCTCGCCCTGCAGTGCGACATCCGGTTGTTCGCCGCCGACGCGCGTTACGGCGTGGTGCAGGTCCGGCGGGGCATCGTCGGTGATGCCTACTCTCACTGGGCCCTGCCGCGCCTGGTGGGCATCGCTAAGGCGGCCGAAATCCTTTTGACCGGAGCGACTTTCGACGGGCATCGAGCGGTGCAGCTCGGGTTGGCGAGCAGGGTGCTCGACGCCGCCGACGTTCTGCCAGCCGCACTGGAACTGGCGCACGACATCGCGGAGAACACCGCTCCGATGTCGGTGGCGGCCAGCAAGCGGCTGCTGTGGGATTCGTTCGACCTTGACCGCGAGGCCGTCGGCGCCCGCGAGACAGAGATCCACTTGCGGGTCATGAGCCACGACGACGCAAAGGAAGGTGTGCGGGCATACATGGAACGCCGCCCGCCGCGGTGGACCGGCGCCCCGCGGGACCCGACGGCCTAGTCCGGCTAAGCGACCTCGACGCCAGCGGCGCGCATGTCTTCGACTGCCTTGTGGGTGGACTCCTGTGCCACGCCGGCAGTGAGGTCGAGAAGCACCCGTGTGGCGAAACCGGCTTTGACGGCGTCGGTGGCGGTCGCCAGCACGCAATAGTCAGTGGCTAATCCGGCGATGTCGATCTCATCCACGCCGCGCTGCCGCAACCAGTCGGGCAGCCGCGTGCCGGTGTCGTCGACGGCTTCGAACGCGCTGTAGGCGGCGGAGTAGTGGCCCTTCATGAACACCGCTTGGATGGCGCCGTCGTCGAACTCCGGGTGAAAGTCGACGCCTGGGGTGCCGACCTCGCAATGCCGTGGCCAGGACAGCCGGTAATCGGGGTGCTCGGAGAAATGTTCGCCCGGCTCGATGTGGTAGTCCTTGGTGGCGACCACGTGGGCGTAGTCGCGGTGGGCAGCTACGTAGTCGTTGATTTCGCGGACCACCGCGGTGCCACCGGCAATCCCTAGGGAACCGCCCTCGCAGAAATCGTTCTGGACGTCGACGATGATCAGTGCCCGCATGCGTCTACGTTAAGAGCCGCCTACCCGCCGAACAACAGATAAAGGCCGGTGAACGTGTAGCCGACCATCACCAGCATCGTCGCAAGCTGCCCGGTCAACTGATGGCCGGCGGGCAGCAACCGCAGTGCGCTGTCGTGTGCCGCGATCACCGCCGCAATGTGTCCGGCCACCACGCAACCGACCTTGATGCTGGCCAACACCTGCGGATGCATCGACAGCACGTAGTGCACCTGAGCATCACCGAGACCGAACAGCAGGATGAATGTCTGCTGGGCGCGCTCGACGAGATACGTCAGGTAGTGCGCGAACACGTAGCCGATGACGATCGGGATCAGCGAATGGGCCATCAGCCCGGGCAGTTCGCGGCGACGCTGTGCATCGACGCCGCCGGTGGCGCGCGCCGCGAGCCAGAACGTGCCCGCGACCACGGCGGCGAACACCAACAGCCCCGCGGTGCGGAGCAGCGTCGTCGTAGCGACCGAGTCCGTGTGGTCCGCCACGAAGCCGCGCCATTGCGGGGTCGCCGAGAAGCTGTCGAACACCGTCGATCCAAGCAGCACCGCGAGCACGGCGACGGTGCCCGCCCGGACCGGCAGTGACGGAAGGTGGTCGAAAGGGTTACCGATAGCGATGCGGCCGTCGCTGTTGCGGCGCAGCGCCGACAGCCGAGATGCCACCATGCTGTACACCTCGAACGGATCGGCGCGGGCACACCAGCGGTCCCCGCAGCACAGTGCTCCGGCCATCGTCACGGCGAGGTAGACGAGCAGCCAGGTCTTGATCGCGCCAAGGGATCCGGGGTCGGGGCTGGCGAGCTCGAGCCAGACGAAAGCGAACAGGCCGGCCGCGGCGGGCCAATAACCCGCCCGCTCCTGATAGCGCAGGCCGAGCGATCGGCCGCCAAGCAGTCGGTGCACCGTGCGCACGGGGGAGATCACGCGCCACACGGGCCCGACGACAAGTGACAGTGCTACCAACCCGACCCACAACAACACGTAGAACACGCCGGGCAGCGGGTTGTAGGCGTCCTGCGGGCCGAACACCGCAGTGATCGCCACCCAGACCGCGAACATCAGCGCCGCGATCGCGACGGCCCAACGCGTCGCCGGGGCGTCGACCAGTGTCGTCACCCGGCGCGGCAGCGGACGGCCCGGTTTGTCGGAATCGAACCGCGGCCGCCGCCAGGCGAGCGCCACGACAGCGAACGTGAACGTCAACGCCCCACGCCGCGCCGATGAGCGCATAGCTCAGCGGGATCGGCAGATCGGTCGAACCGCCAAGGCCGTGGGCCAGGACTGCGGTGGACCGATCCGCGATCACTGCACCTGAATGGTTGCGATGGTCTGGTTCAGCTTGTGCAGCTCCACATCGACCTTCCCGGGCACGTCGACGGTGAACTGGAAGGACTGCATCGGCTTGGCCTCGACGTTGAAGCTGTGTTCCGGCGTCGAGTGCACGTGTAGCTCGTCGGCGGCGTCGCTGTTGACCCGGATGACGATCTGCTGCTTGACGCCCGCCTTCAACTGTTCGTTGGTGGGGGTGACCTTGCCGTCCTTGATCGTGACGTCGACGAGCAGCCGCGTCGGTGGTGCCTGTTCGTTCGGCATGTCCGACGGGCCGACGCTCGACGGCTGACTGCTCGAGGTGTTCCCCGATGCGTTGTCGGAGCTGTTCGACCCGCCGCATCCAGCGGTGATAAGGGCGGCGGCCATCACAATCGCAAGAGTCCTGGAAGTTGTCACGGGGAACCATCTTGGCGAGGTGAATCCGAGTTTTCACCTTGGGGCGCCTCGCCCTCGCGACGACGGTCCCGCAGCGCGACGTAGATCACCACACCGGCGACGGCTATCGCAGGCGCGAATGCCGGTATCGCGAGAAGCAGGCCATGGTGGGCCAGTATCTCGATGTCGGGCTGACCGGTCACGCCTGCGCCGTGGGCTGAAGTTCGGCCTTGCCAGAGGCCTCGCTGCGGTTGATCCGGCCCGCGCCCCAACTGAGGCCACTGATGAGAACCAGCGTGCAAACCAGAACCACCAGGCAGCCGACCATCCACAGCAGCGCAGGCGTCTCGGGGTTGCGCTCCCGCTGCAGGATCGTGATCTCGGCAACGAACGGACGGGTGAACAAGGCCTCGGCCGGAACTTCCTTCGCGCCGATTCCGGGGTCGGCGGCGAGATAGATCGGCACCGCGGTCAACGTCTTTCCGTCGTGCACCCGCAACAGCGTTTTCCAGGTGCCCCACACCGGGACGGCTTCGGTGGTGCGGTAGTGCCCAGGTCCGACCTTGTCGAGATTGGTGACCACCTCCCCGCGCTGATTCTCCAGATGTCCCTGCCACGCGAGGATCGACACCCAGTTGGGGTTGTCGCTGACAAAGTCCGGCGGGTTGATCCGCACATCGGCATCCACCATCCGCTGACCCGGGCCCTCGGCGGGCACATCGGCGAGAGTGATTGTGGCCGTGACGTTCTGCGGCACGTGGTAGCGCAGTCCGTTGGCCGTCGCGCCACTGATGGCCAGCACCGTCAGCACCACAAGGCCGATGCTGATCGCACGGGACGGCAGCCACTGTGAGGTGAGGACCAGGCCGAACATCGCGCCGCAGGCACCGGTGAGGACGGCGACGGGAATGGCCATCGCGAGCGCTTCCGGCCACATGCTGGTCGGCCATGGATAGTGGTAGACCGCGGCGATCCACAACGACTCCAACCAGAGTCCGATCGTCGCCACCCCCAGGCCGCTGACGGCACCGAAGATGATGGGCCGTTTGAAAAGTGGCGTCAGGGCGACCAATTCGACGACGATCGCGGGCCCGAGATACAGCGCGAACCAGTTGATCGGTGCCCCGAGGATCGGGCCGACGATGAGCGCTACCAGGCCGCGCAGCACGATCGCCAACAACGCCGCGATAACGGCCGCGCCCCGGCCCAGCAAGATGCGGGCCGCGACGAGACCGAAAGCCGCCGCGGCGGCGATCAGCATGGGCTGGAACACCTGGCGGAATTGCGGTACGCCGAAGTCGAATTCGATCTGGAACACCGACAGGCCGATGAGGATGCCGCCGAAGCCGAGGTACTGAATGAACTTGATGCCGATGCCGTCGGTCGGAGCGTCATCGCCCATCGCCTTGAGGCCCTCGTGGTTGAGCATGATCGCTGACAGCGTGGAGAAGCCGGCGCCGCCGATCATCATCAGATGGGTCGGCCCCCACAGCGTGACGTCCTGGCCGAAGATGCGGTGCCAGATGTCGTCGAGTGGGAAGCCCGTGAGTGCGTAGAGGCCGCATCCGGCCATCAGGATGCCGCCGACGGGTGCGTACCAGGTGCGGGTGATCCGCACGGCCGACGGCCCCGGCTTGTCGTACGGCAGCACGCAGGCCAGGCAGCCGGCGATGAAGAGAAGGAACAGTCCGAACAGGATGAAGTAGTGCGCGGGGTTGGCCAGCGGTCCCGGGTCACGGCCCTTGCCGATGTGCAGGCTGACGTCCCAGATGAACCCGAACAGCGCGCAGATCAGGGTCGCGATGAACAATGCCAGCGGCAGCGCCACCCACGGTGGCCGCTTGAACTTGCGTCCGGCCACTCGGCGAGGTCGTTCAGCCAGGTGATGCGGCGCTGCCGATGCAGATAGCCGATCCACAGGAGCCCCACGGTGACGACGAAGGCCACCGCCGACATTCCGATTACCTGGTCGAGCGCGGCGCCACCGCCCTCGCTGCCCTGTGCGACCAACGAAACCGACTCTGACCTGTGTGAAAACCCCATTGTCATCCCACCCGCGGAGTGTCGTCGGAACCGAACTGACTCGTGAGTAATGTTGCCAGAATGCCCGCAGCTGAAACCAGGGGTATCGGATAGCGGCCGCTGGGAGCCACTCTGCTGGCGTGCCCACCCACCCGATCGCCAAACCTCGCGCCAGGATGGGTGCATGGCCGCCAGCGGAACGGTCGTGGAGCTGCGCGTGCACGGGGTGTCCGGCACGCCGCCCGAAGCGCTTCTCAGTTGCCCCACTGAATTCCTGGAGGAAGTCGCGGGTGACAAGTCCGCGGGCTTCTATCGACGACAACCTTGGCTCGACGACATCACGAACGGGTCGCCGGGTACGTGGCGCCGGATCGTCGAGGCCTACTCGTGGGGCGGGTTGACGTCCGGCCCGGCCAGCCGTGCGGTGTGGCTGCTGTTCTTGCCGTTCATCTTCATCAACCTCGCGCACTGGATGTTGCCGCCCGCCACCAAGCAGCGTTTCGCCGCGGCGGTCTCGGTGGGCCTGCTGCGGCTGTTGGCGCTCTCGCTCACGCTGACCTTGATGCTCGCCGCCGCGGTGGCGGTGATGGACGTAATGGTCTGGCAGTGCATGGGTTTGGACTACTGCGGGTCCGGGTTGGGTCCGCTGTCGGCGATGGCGTCGGCTCCGCGCGGCGTGCAAGTGGCGCTCAGCGCCGTTCCTCTGGTGGTCGTGATCGCGGTGTTGTGGCGGCTCGGGAAGGAGAGCACCCGCGTCGTCGGCAGGCCGCCCAACCCCGCCGTGATGGCGGACGAGGTTCCCCTGGAATCCGACACCTTCTGGTGCACCGATCCGTCGGTGCTGCGGTTGCGCGCCTGCCACGTGATGGCATGGACGGCAGGGCTCGGTGCGCTCGCCCTGGCCGTACCGGTGCGCTACGCCGCAACGCCCGCAGTACACACGGTCGGCACCGCGCTGCTGGCGGCCAACGGCGTCGTCCTCGGGATCGCGGTGCTGACAACCACGTGGAATCGGGCCACCGCGCGCGGCGGCGTCGGCGCCGACTGGCTGACGCGGCCCCTGCTTCTGCTGCGGTGGGTTTCGTTGGGCCTGCTGGTCGCCTCCTTGGTATGGGTCGCGACGGCGGACGTGGCGTATCCGGCTGCGCCGATGCACTTTCCAGGTCTGCGCGAAGCGATCTACGTTCTGCTCGTGATACAGGTCGTCCTGCTGGTCGGACTGTTCCTCTTCACCGCACTGTCGACGCGAGGTCGTGCCGGTGACCAGGGCGACGGCTACCCGCCCTCGCTTCGGGGATTCACCGCACCCGTCGTCGCGTTGCTCGCCTGGCTCATCGGTGGCGGGTTCAGCGTCGGGGTCGGCCTGTGGACCGCACAGGCTCTCGGCAAGGCGGTGCTGTCGACGGGGGCGGCCCATAGCGAAATCGCCCGCAGGACGGCGACACTCGCCAGTGATACGGCGTCGTTCTCCGACAAGGCCGCCGCGCTGAATGCCGATGCGCCCCTGATCGTGCCGCCGCCGTACTTCTGGGCGGCGGTGGCGGTTGTCGTGCTGATCATCGCCGCGATCATCACCGGACTATGCGTGTGGTGGGGGATCACCCGCAGGCGGGCCAAGGCCGAACTGCGGTCTGTGCTGGCCGACTACCCCGGCACGGCAGACACCAACGTCAGGGCGAAGCAGGTTGCGTCGTCGCGGGCCTGGGCGTCGCTGACCGATCTGGCCGCGCCGATCGTGGCGGGGCTCGCGCTGTTCACGGTGGCAGTGATGCTGGCGTTGGCGGCCTGGTACCTGTCGGGCAGCGGCGGCTTCGGCTCATTGCCCGCATACTCGCCCGCCCTCACCAACGCCAGCGTGTTCATCACGATCTCACTGGTGACGGGTCTGGTTCTGTTGGCCGTACAGGCTTTTCGGGATCGCCAACTGCGGCGGGTGGTTGCGGTGCTGTGGGATGTGATCACCTTCTGGCCGCGCGCGAACCACCCGCTGACCCCGCCGTGCTACGCGGAGCGCACGGTACCCGAACTACTCGACCGGCTGCGGGTGTTGACGGCCGCGGACGACACGCGGGTGGCGCTGGTGGCGCACAGTCAGGGCACGGTGATCGCCGCGGCGACGTTGTTGCAGGACGACGCGCGCACGGGGGATCGGGTTGCGCTGTTGACATTCGGATCACCCCTGCGCCGCCTGTATGCACGAAACTTCCCGGCCTACTTCGGGACTGGTGCGCTGCCCCGGTTGCGTCAACGGCAGCACCTACGGTGGATCAATCTCTGGGCTCGCACAGATCCGATCGGGTCGTGGATCAACGACGACCGTGACCGCAGCATGAAGGAAGCGCTGGAGGCGGT
>Ga0105245_10006733_pt1 | contig 10083 bp, 7 predicted proteins | sample KBSM54metaG_FD_81523 | JGI IMG/M metagenome (GOLD analysis project Ga0105245, IMG submission 81523) | Miscanthus rhizosphere microbial communities from Kellogg Biological Station, Michigan, USA - KBS M5-4 metaG | ecosystem: Host-associated > Plants > Roots > Rhizosphere > Soil | place: Michigan... | reverse complement strand
GCGCCGCCGTGGGCGCAGGATCCGCATCCGGCCGGCGACACCATTCCCGGCTTCGCCATCGAGGTGCAGGACCCCGACCTCTGCCCACGCTTCACCGCGCGCCTGTTCGAGGACGTCACCCTCGCGCCCTCGCCGCCGTGGCTGAAGGCGCGGCTGATGGCCGCCGGCCAGCGCCCGATCAACAACGTGGTCGACATCACGAACTTCGTGATGCTGCTGACCGGCCAGCCCATGCACGCGTTCGACGCGGACCTCGTGGCCGGCGGGCGGCTCGTCGTGCGCCGCGCCCGCGACGGCGAGCGCATGACCACGCTCGACGACGTGGAGCGGACGCTCGACGCGGACGTCTGCGTGATCGAGGACGCGGAGGGGCCGACCTCCATCGCCGGCGTGATGGGCGGCGCGCGCTCCGAGGTGCGCCAGACCACCACGCGCGTGCTGATGGAGGCGGCGACGTGGAACGGGCCCAACGTCCAGCGCACCTCCACGCGCCTCGGCCTGCGCACGGAGGCGTCCGGGCGGTTCGAGAAGCAGCTGCAGCCGGAGCAGGCGCTCGACGGCCAGGCCGTGGCGAGCGCGCTGATGCTGGAGCTGTGCGGCGCGCGGCCGGTGGGCGGGACCATCGACGTGGGCGGCGCGGGGCCGGAGCCCGCGGTGGTGGCCCTGCGCGGGTCGCGGCTGGCCGGGCTGCTCGGGGCGCCGGTGCCGCTGGAGGACGCGGAGGCGATCCTCACCCGGCTCGGCTTCGGGGTGGAGCGCGCCGGGAACGCGCTCGCCGTCCGCGTCCCGGTCTGGCGGCGCGCAGACGTCACGCGCGAGGCGGACCTGATCGAGGAGGTCGCCCGCCTGTGGGGGCTCGACCGCCTGCCCGCCACGCTGCCCTCGCGCCGCGGCGCGACGGGGCGGCTCGCGCCGCAGCAGCGGCTGCGCCGGCGCGCCGAGGATGCGCTCGTGGGCGCCGGGCTGCTCGAGGCGATCGGCTGGAGCTTCACGGCACGCGACGTGCCCGACCGCCTCGCGCTGCCCGCCGACGACCCGCGCCGCGCCGCCGTGGTACTCGAGAACCCGATGTCCGAGGACCACGCCGTGATGCGGACGACGCTCCTCGGCTCCCTCCTGGAGGCCGCGCAGCACAACCGCGCGCGCGGGATCGAGGACGTGCGCCTGTTCGAGTACGGCGCGGTGTTCCAGGACCGCGGCGCCGCGAGCGCGAACGGAGCCGGCGCGGAGCCGACCGGCAATCCGTGGTACCCGCGCCTCGACCCGGAGCTCCCGATCGAGCGCACCCACCTCGGCGCGCTCCTCACCGGCCGCGTGCGCCCGGCGACGTGGCGCGAGCCGGACTCCCCGCGGGCGGACTTCTTCGCCGCCAAGGCGATCCTCGGTGCGCTCGCCGCCGCGCTGCGGGTCGACTGGTCGGTGGAGGCCGCGCGCGAGCCGTTCCTCCATCCCGGCCGCTCCGCGCGGGTGCTGCTCGCCGGCCGCCCGGCGGGCTGGCTCGGGGAGCTGCATCCGCACGTCGCCGCCGGGTGGGACCTCGACGCGGCGGCCGGCTTCGAGCTCGATTGGGGGCTGCTCGTCGAGGCCGCGCCCGGCGTGCAGCGCTACGAGGACCTCACCTCGTTCCCCGCCGTGCGCCAGGACCTGGCCGTCAGCGTGCCCGACGACGTGCCCGCCGCGCGCGTGGTCGCGGTGGTGCGCGACGCGGGCGGCCCGCTGCTGCGCGCGGCCGAGGTGTTCGACGTCTACCGCGGGGCGCAGGTGGGGGAGGGGCGCTCGTCGCTCGCGCTGCGGCTCGAGTTCCGCGCGCCGGACCGCACGCTGACGGACGAGGACGTCGCCCAGCGGCGCGAGAAGATCGTCGCCGCGCTCGGCGAGCAGGTGGGAGGCGAGCTGCGTGCCTAGCGTCGCCGTGCTCGGCGCGAGCGGCTACGCGGGCGCCATCGCCGCCATGCTCGTGTACCGCCATCCGCACTTCGACCTGGCGCACGCGACGGCGCGCTCCGAGGCCGGCCAGCGCCTCGACGACATCCACCCCCGCACGCGCGTCCCGCTCGAGCTCGAGCCGTGGGACCCCGACGTGCAGGGCGACGTGGACGCGGCGCTCGTCTGCTGGCCGCACCGCGTCGCCGCCCCCGCCGTCGCCGACCTGCGCGAGCGCGGGGTCCGCGTCGTCGACCTGTCGGCCGACTTCCGCCTGCGCGACCGCGGCATCTACGAGGACTGGTACGGCCCGCACGGCGCGCCCGAGCTGTTCGGCCGGGCGGTCTACGGCCTGCCCGAGCTCCACCGCGCGGACATCCGCGGCGCCGACCTGGTCGCAAACCCCGGCTGCTACCCGACCGCCGCGCTGCTCGCGCTCGCGCCGCTGGCGCGCGCCGGCCTGCTCGGCGAGGTGATCATCGACGCGAAGTCGGGCGTGTCGGGCGCGGGCCGCGAGCCGACCGCCACCACGCACTACATCTCCGCGGACGAGAACGTCCTCCCGTACAAGGTCGACCGGCACCGCCACACGCCGGAGATCGAGCAGGAGCTGGCCGGCCAGGGGGCGCCGGTGACGGTCACCTTCACGCCGCACCTGCTGCCGCTGGCCCAGGGCGAGCTCGTCTCGTGTTACGTGATCCCCGCGCGCGAGCCGGGCGACGGCGAGGTGCTCGAGCTCTATGACGACGCCTACGCCGCCGAGCCCTGGGTGGAGCTCCGGCTCGGGCCGCCGGGCGTGCTCGACGTGCGCGACACCAACTACTGCCGCATCTCCGTGCACGAGGATCCGCGTACGGGCCGCGTGCTCGTCTTCGCCGCCATCGACAACCTCTGGAAGGGCGCCGCGTCGCAGGCGGTCCAGAACCTCAACCTGATGTTCGGGCTCGACGAGCGGGAGGGACTGCGGTGAGCTTCTCGTCGCGCTGGGTGGAGCCGCCGCCGCACGTCACCGAGGTGCCCGGAGGGCTCGCGCGGGGCTTCCGGGCCGGCGGCGCGGCGGCCGGCATCAAGCCCTCCGGCGGCCCCGACCTCGGCCTGCTCGTCTCCGACGAGCCCGACACGGTGAGCGCGGCGCGGTTCACGCGCTCCTCGACCCCGGCCCCGCCCGTGCAGCTGTGCCGCGAGCGCTGCCGGCTCGACGCGCTGCGCGCGGTGGTGGTCAACGCGGGCAACGCCAACGCGGCGACGGGCCGGCGCGGGTACGAGGACGCCGCGCGCATGCAGGGCGGCGGCGCCATGGCCGCGGGCGTGCGCGAGGACCGCGTCGCCATCTGCTCCACCGGTGTGATCGGCGTCCCGCTGCCCATGGACGAGGTGATCCGCGGCATCGTCCTCGCCCGCGACGAGCTCGCCCCGGACGGCGACGCCGGCTTCTGGGCGGCGATGGCGACGACGGACGCGTTCGAGAAGCGGGTCACGCTCGACGTCGCGCTGCCGTCCGGCTCCGTCCGCGTGTCCGCGCAGGCCAAGGGCGCCGGGATGCTGCAGCCCGACTTCGCGACCATGCTGTGCTTCGTGCAGACGGACGCCGTCCTGCAGGCGGAGACCGCCGACCTGCTGCTCGGCGTGTGCGTCAAGCGCTCGTTCGACCGCATCACGGTCGACGGCCAGCTCTCCACCAACGACACGGTGCTGCTCATGGCCTCGGGGGCGAGCGGGGTGGTCGTGGAGCCGGAGAGCGAGGACGAGCTGCGGCTCGGCGAGGCGCTGGACTACGTGCTGCGCCGGCTCGCGCTGCAGATGGTCCGCGACGGGGAGGGCGCGGAGCGGACCGGGCGCGTCCACGTGCACGGCGGCGACCTCGGCGCGGTCGAGCGCGCCGCCCGGGCGGTGGCCAACTCGCCACTCGTGAAGGCGGCGCTGCACGGCGGCGACCCGAACTGGGGCCGCATCGTCCAGGCCGTGGGCGGCGCCCTGCCGGACCTTGCGCCGCTGCCGCTCGACGTTTGGATCGAGGGCGTCCAGGTGTGCCGCGGCGGCGGCGCCGCCCGCTTCGACGCCGAGGCGCTGGCCGGCGCGGTGGCCGGCCACGAGGTCGAGTACCGGGTCGGGCTGCCGGGCGAGGGCGCCGAGACCGAGGTCTTCTTCTCCGACCTCTCCTACGACTACGTCCGCATCAACGCGGACTACACGACATGACCGCCGCGCCGCAGTGGCCGCCGGACGAGGGCGGGCTGGTGCGCGCCGGCGTCCTGCTCGAGGCGCTCCCCTACATCCGCGAGTTCCACGGCCGCACGGTGGTGATCAAGTACGGCGGCGCGGCGATGACCGATCCGGCGTTGCGGGAGGACTTCGCGCGCGACGTCGTGCTCCTCAAGTACGTCGGCATGAACCCGATCGTCGTCCACGGCGGCGGGCCGGAGATCACCCACTACATGAAGCGCCTCGACATGCCGGTGGAGTTCGTCGGCGGCCTGCGCGTGAGCAACGCGGACACCGTCGAGATCGCGAAGATGGTGCTCGTCGGCAAGGTGAACAAGGACATCGTCCTGCGCCTCGGGCGCCACGGCCAGCCGGCGGTGGGGCTGTGCGGCGACGACGGCCTGCTCTTCCGCGTCGCGACGATGGAGGGCCCCGGCGGCGAGGACATCGGCTACGTCGGCCGCATCGATCGCGTCGACGTGGACGTCGTGCGCCACGTCGCGGAGGACTACATCCCCGTGATCGCCTCGGTCGGCGCGGACCGCGACGGCCGCTCGCACAACGTCAACGCCGACGACGCGGCCGCCGCGGTGGCGCGTGCGCTCGGCGCCCACAAGGTGATCTTCCTCACCGACGTGCGCGGCTGGCTGCGCGACGCCTCCGACCCGGCCTCCGTGATCTCCGCCACCACGGCGGACGAGGTGCTCGCGGCGCTGCCGACCCTGTCCGGCGGCATGCGCCCGAAGCTCCAGGCCTGCGTGGACGCGATCCATGGCGGCGTCGGCGCGGCGCACATCATCGACGGCCGCGAGCCGCACTCCCTGCTGCTCGAGCTCTTCACGGACGCCGGCATCGGCACCAAGGTGCGCCCGGCGCGGTGACGAGCGCGCTCATCAACAACTACGCCCGCTACCCCGTCGAGTTCGTGCGCGGGGAGGGCGCCCGGCTGTGGGACGCCGACGGGGCGGAGTATCTCGACTTCCTCGCCGGCATCTCCGTCTGCAACGCGGGGCACTGCCATCCGCGCGTGGTCGCCGCCGTGCAGGAGCAGGCGGCGCGCCTCATGCACGTCTCCAACCTCTACTTCAACGCGCCGATGGTGGCGCTCGCCGAGCGGCTCGCGTCCCGCTCGCTGGGCGGCCGCGTGTACTTCGCCAACTCGGGCGCCGAGGCGAACGAGGCGGCGCTCAAGCTCGTCCGCAAGGCGCGTCGCGGCGGGGACATCGTGGTCCTGCACCACGGGTTCCACGGGCGCACCTACGGCGCGCTGTCGGCCACGCCGCAGGAGAGCAAGCAGGCGCCGTTCGCCCCGCTCGTGCCGGGGTTCCGGGCCGTCGACGCGGATCCCGAGGCGATCGCGGCGGCGGTCGACGAGGGCACGGCGGCCGTGCTGCTCGAGCCGATCCAGGGCGAGTCGGGCGTCCGCATCCTTCCCGACGAGGTGCTGCACGCGGCCCGGGCGGCGTGCGACCGCGTGGGCGCGGCGCTCGTCTTCGACGAGGTCCAGACCGGCATGGGCCGCACGGGCACCCTGTGGGCCTACGAACGCAGCGGCGTGGTGCCGGACGCGATGACCGTGGCCAAGGCGCTCGGCGGTGGGCTGCCGATCGGCGCGCTGATCACCGGGGAGCGGCTGGCCGAGGTCTTCGAGCCGGGCGACCACGGCTCCACCTTCGCCGGCGGGCCGGTCGTGTCGGCCGCCGCCCATGCGGCGCTCGACGTGATCGACGACCCGGCGCTGCTCGCGCGCGTGCGCGAGCTCGGCGAGCGCCTGGCGGAGGGTCTGCGCGAGCTGCCCGGCGTCGTGCGCGTGCGCGCGCGCGGGCTCATGGTGGCCGCCGACCTCGCCGTGCCCGCGCCCGAGGTGGCGCGCCGCGCCCTGCTGGAGCAGCGCCTCGTGGTCAACGCCACGGGCCCTGAGACGCTGCGCTGCCTGCCGCCCCTGATCATCGGCGAGGCCGACGTGGACGACGCCCTGACCCGCCTCGCGCCACTCCTCCTCTAGGCTCTTTCTACAGTCCGCGGCCACCGGATGGAGCCCGACAACCGCATCCGCCTCCCGGACACGCCGGACGAGACCGTGCTGGATCGCCCGATGCGCGTCCTCCTCGTCGAGGACGACGACGGCGACGCGATCATCGTCGAGGACGAGCTCGAGCTGTCCGGCGCGCCGGTCGCCGTGTGCCGGGTGCGCAGCCTCGCCGAGGCGCGCGGCACCGGCTTCGTCGGCTTCGACTGCGCGTTGCTCGACCTCAACCTGCCGGACACCAGAGGCCTCGACGGGCTCCGCGCGCTGCGCGAGGCAGCGCCCGACCTCGCCGTGCTCGTGCTCACCGGACTCGACGACGAGCGCCGCGGCGTGGAGGCCGTCGCCTCCGGGGCACAGGACTACCTCGTCAAGGGCGCCACGAGCGGCGCGGTCCTCCACCGCTCGATCCGCTACGCGGTGGAGCGCCGCCGTGCGGAGCTGGCGCATCAGCAGCTCTCCATCGCCCGGCTGGAGGCGCGCGAGAACGCCCGCCTGGAGCGCGGGCTGCTGCCCGCCCCGCTCGTGAGCGATCCGACGCTGGCGCTCGCCACCCACTACCGCCCCGGTCGCCGCCGGGCGCTGCTCGGCGGCGACTTCTACGACGCGGTGGAGGTGCCGGACGGGCGCGTGCACGCCGTGGTCGGCGACGTCTCGGGGCACGGTCCCGACGAGGCGGCGGTCGGCGTGGCGCTGCGCATCGCGTGGCGCGCGCTCGTGCTCGCCGGCGTGTCGCCGGACGAGATCCTCCCGCATCTGCAGGAGATGCTCGTCCACGAGCGCCACGCCGAGGGCGTCTTCACGACGCTGTGCATGGTGACGCTCGACCCGGGGCGGGAGGGCGCGATCGTGCGGCTCGCCGGCCATCCGCCGCCCCTGCTCTTCGACGGTGAGGAGCCGCGCACGCTCGACGCCGGCCCGCCCGGCCCGCCGCTCGCGGTGCTCCCTGCCCCCGCGTGGCCCGCGCGGCACGTGCCGCTGCCCGCCTCCTGGGCCATGCTGCTCTACACGGACGGTCTCATCGAGGGCCGCACGCCGGACGCCACGCGGCGGCTCGGCGACGACGGGCTCGCCGCGCTGATCCGGGCCGCGCTCGCGGCCGGCGCGCATGAGCCCGGCGAGCTCGTGCGGCACGTGGTGGAGCGCGCCGAGGAGCTCAACGGCGGGCCGCTCGTCGACGACGTCGCGCTCCTGCTCATCGCCCGCAGGGGAGCATGAGCGAGGCGCCGCGGCCGCCGCGCACCGGGCTCGAGCGGTTCACCGTCACGCGGTGGTTCGCGCTCGTCGTGGGCGGCCTCGTGCTCGTCGCCGCGGCCGGCCTGGTCGTCGGCGTGCTCGCGCTCGACCGCCTGACGAGCGCGCGCGTTCTGCTCGTCGACCGCCTGGATCCGGCGGTCGTCTCCGCCGAGCGGCTCGAGACCGCCGTCGTGGACGAGGAGACCGGCGTGCGCGGGTACGCCCTGTCGGGCAGCCGGGCCTTCCTCCGCCCCTACCGGCTCGGCCGCCAGGAGGAGGAGCGATCGTACGCGCGCCTCGCCGCGCTCGGCGCCGATCCCGACCTCGGATCGCTGCGGACCGACCTCGAACGCACCCGAGAGGCGGCGGTGACCTGGCGCGACCGCTACGGGGAGCCCACGGTCCGCGCACTCGAGGCGGCCGGCGCGGTGCCGAGCACGGCGGAGGGCAAGCGGCTGTTCGACGAGCTGCGCGTGGCCGTCGTCCGCCTCCAGCAGCACCTCGACGCGCGGCGCGAGGACGCACGCCGGGAGCTCGACCGGACCGCCGACCTCGTGCTCGGCCTCTTCCTGCTCGCCGGCGCGCTCCTCCTGCTCGCCGTCCTCGCCGCCGGAGCGGCGCTGCGCGCGACCATCCTCGCGCCGCTCGCCCGCCTGGCGACCCAGGCCCGGCGGGTCGCGGCGGGGGAGTTCGGGTACGTCCTGCGCCCGTCGGGCCCGCGCGAGATCGCCGACGTCGGGCGCGACGTGGACGCGATGCGCGCGCGCATCGTCGAGGAGGTCGCGGCGCTGCGGGACGCGGAGGCCGCCCTCACAGAGCAGGCGGAGGACCTCCGGCGCTCGAACGCCGAGCTGGAGCAGTTCGCCTACGTGGCCTCGCACGACCTGCAGGAGCCGCTGCGCAAGGTGGCGAGCTTCACGCAGATGCTGCAGCGCCGCTACGAGAACGAGCTCGACGAGCGCGCCCACCGCTACATCGAGTTCTCGGTCGACGGCGCCAAGCGCATGCAGGAGCTGATCAACGACCTGCTCGCCTTCTCCCGCGTGGGGCGGGCGACGGGTGCGCACGAGCGCGTCGAGCTCGACGAGATCGCGGCCCGCGCCGTCGCGAACGTGGAGTCCGCCTCGGAGGAGGCGAGCGCCTCCCTGGAGATCGGCGAGCTGCCCGCGGTGAACGGCGACGCGGTGCTGCTCACCGTCGTCTTCCAGAACCTGATCGCCAACGCGATCAAGTTCCGCCGCCCCGACCGCGCACCGCACGTCGCCGTGGACGCCGAGCGGACGAACGGCGAGTGGCGGTTCGAGGTGACGGACAACGGCATCGGCGTCGAACCGGAGTACGCCGAGCGGATCTTCGTCATCTTCCAGCGCCTGCACACACGGACGGCATACGAGGGGACCGGCATCGGGCTCGCCATGTGCCGCAAGATCATCGAGTATCACGGTGGCCGCATCTGGCTCGGCCCGCCGCCGGACGACGGCGGATCGAGGTTCTGCTTCACCCTGCCGGCGGCCGATCAGGAGGAGGATGCGCATGAGCGTGCCGGAGCACGTGGAGTCGATCGAGGTCCTGCTGGTGGAGGACGACCCCGGTGACGTCGTCCTCATCCAGGAGGCGTTCGAGGACAACAAGGTCCGCAACCGGCTGCACTGCGTGTCGGACGGCGTCGACGCGCTGCGCTTCCTGCGCCGCCAGGACGAGTTCGCCGACGCGCCGCGCCCCGACCTGATCCTGCTCGACCTCAACCTGCCGCGCAAGGACGGCCGCGAGGTGCTGGCGGAGGTCAAGACGGACGAGCGGCTCCAGCAGATCCCCGTGGTCGTCCTGACCACGTCCAAGCTCGAGGAGGACGTGCTGCGCTCCTACAAGCTGCACGCGAACGCGTACGTCACGAAACCCGTCGACTTCGACCGCTTCATCGAGGTGGTCCGCCAGATCGACGAGTTCTTCGTCACCGTGGTCAAGCTCCCGCGCGGCGGCTGAGGCGCGCGGGTACCCTGGCTTGCCGATGACCGACCAGCCTCGCGATCCAGCGACCGAAGTCCATCGCATCGCCGATCCGGAGGCCACGCGCGTGGCCTCGTATCTCGCCCTGCGCGACGAGGTCTCGCGGGTGCTGCTGCTGTATTCGGGCGGCCTCGACACGAGCGTGATGCTCAAGTGGATCCAGGACGAGTACGAGGCGGAGGTCGTCGCGCTCACGGTGAACCTCGGGCAGCCGGGCGAGGACTACGAGGTCGTGCGGGGCAAGGCGCTGCGGCTGGGCGCGCTCGACTGCCACGTGGTCGACGCGCGCGAGGAGTTCGCCCGCGAGTTCGTCCTCCCGGCCATCCGCGCCAACGCCGACTACGGGGACGGATACCCGCTGTTCACCGCGCTCGGGCGGCCGCTGATCGCGAAGCTGGCGGTGGAGTACGCGCGCCGCACGGGCTGCGACACGATCGCCCACGGGTGCACGGGCAAGGGCAACGACCAGGTGCGCATCGAGACCACGATCGCCACGCTTGCGCCGGAGCTCAAGGTGATCGCGCCGGTCCGCTCGTGGGCCATGGGCCGCGACGAGGAGATCGCCTACGCGCGCAAGCACGGGATTCCGGTCAAGGGCGGTACGGAGACCGCGCCCTACTCCATCGACGACAACCTGTGGGGCCGCTCCTCCGAGGGCAAGTGGATCGAGGACCTCTCCCACGCGCCCG
>Ga0105245_10006727_pt1 | contig 10087 bp, 13 predicted proteins | sample KBSM54metaG_FD_81523 | JGI IMG/M metagenome (GOLD analysis project Ga0105245, IMG submission 81523) | Miscanthus rhizosphere microbial communities from Kellogg Biological Station, Michigan, USA - KBS M5-4 metaG | ecosystem: Host-associated > Plants > Roots > Rhizosphere > Soil | place... | reverse complement strand
CGGGTTCATACGCACAAAGTTCATCCATCGCCGGGGATGCTGATTCTCATGTGCAGCGACGGTTTGCATGGCGTGGTGAGCGAAGAGGAGTTGCGCAAGGCGCTGGCTTCGCAAGGATCCCTCGAGTCCAAGAGCAAAGAGTTGATCGCCATCGCGCGCGCCCACGGCGGGCCGGACAATATCACCACGGTTCTGCTGCGCGCGGCCTAAGAAGAGACCGACCATACCCGGTCATGTGACCCGATATGGTCAGCCCTTCAGCCTTCGGACTCGTGATCTATCGCCGATTATCGTGATCGTGATCCCGGTCGTAATCCCGATTCCTTCTGTCCCGATCCCAGCGATGATCGTGCTGGACCTGGCGATCGTTGCCCGACCAGTACCCTGCGAAAAACTGGCTCCCTTCATAGCGCGGGCCTATCCATGCCGCGCCTTCAAAGGGAGGCCTCGTATAGTACCCGTCATGCCAGGCATATCGATTGTTTGAGGCGTACCAGTAGCCATCCACCCACACATATCCTGCACCAGGGTTGCGGGGCCGCGTCCGAATCACACGGGGAGCCGGGGGTGCGCCAATGCTGACCCCAAAGGATACCTGCCCGAACATGCAACTCCCCGCCAAGAACATCAATACCAATAGTTTCTTCATCTGAGTGAATCTCCTCCAATCACTCAAGGGCACGTCCACGGCCAAACCCGTTGCTCAGAATGACTAAGGCGACTGGGTTATATTGATCTGGGATGCTCACCAGAACCCTCGGAATAGCTTTCGGCGCGGTTCTGCATTGCGCCTTAGTTGCCCAGACCTCGCAGTCCGGCGCTCGAACGGGTCCTCAGAAGATCGCCAAGATGGCGGCGATATACGGTTCGAATCCTGCAGCCGGTAAGACCTTCACTCATGACGGCGTAAAACTCTATTACGAAGTCTATGGAACCGGCGAACCTCTTCTGCTCGTGCACGGCAACGGCAGTAGTATTGGCGAGCTTAAGGCCCAGATCGATTATTTTCGCAAGCGTTACAAAGTGATAGCCATGGATAGCCGGGACCATGGAAAATCCGCCGACAGCCCCGACAAAATCACCTACGAGAAGATGACCGACGACTTGGCGGCGCTGCTCGATCATCTTAAAACGGGGCCCGCATATGTGCTCGGCTGGAGCGATGGCGGCATCGAGGGGCTCCTGCTAGGTATCCGGCATCCTGCGAAGGTGAAGAAGATTGCAGCGATGGCCGCGAACCTGAACCCGGACGGGCTTCATCCGGAAACGATCGCTCTGATTAAGTCCATGCTGGACTCGACGCCGCCGAGCGCCGCGGAAACTCCCCAACACCGGCGAGAGCGGAAGGTGACACAAATGATGCTCGATGAGCCGCACATTCAACTCAAGGCGCTCGAGACGATCACTGCCCCCACACTCGTGCTCGCAAGCGATCACGATGCGATTAGCGACGAGCACACTCTTGAAATCTACCACCACCTACCCAACGGCCAGTTGGTCATATTTCCGAATGCGACGCACATGGTTCCTTACGACGATCCGGTACTCTTCAACACCACCGTCGAAAGGTTCTTCCGCGCTACCTTTGTGAAAAAGGATCGCATTAAGGACCTCCTCAAGTCGATGGAAGCGTTGAAAGTGTCCCACCAATAAGCCGCAGCCTGTTATTTCTCGGGGAACAGATACTTGTTGGGAACGTTCCGGATCTGGGGTTCGGTGCCGTATCGTTTCCGGTGCAGATAGGCAATGTTGCTATAGATGTCTGCCTCGTCGCGATGGAACTGGCGGTAGAGGCCACACTGCGCATACGAAATGGGCGTCACGTCGAACACGACGGTTTCCCACGGCATGGTGTCTCCCCAGACAAGTCCCTTGAGCCGGATGTCTAAATCAGCTCCCGCGTCGACCAGCAATTCCATCATGGGGCGGCAGTAGTTGTGGTTGCTGTTGACGGTGTGGAAGATCGGCGTCTGTCCGCCCATACCAGAGCCGTCGACATCGGCCCGGGCGTTAACGTCCGCGCCCTGCCCGATCAGGACGCGGGCGCAGCGCACGGAATTAAACTCGGCGCAGATATGCAGAGCCGATACGCCTCTGCACGATGTGTATGCACACAGCGGTGACAGTTTGTGATTCAGAGTCGCCTTCCGGAGGGCGGCGTCATCGTCGAGCAGGACCGCCTCAAGCAGCGGATCGCCTACCGTGGCTCCGGCGTCCAGCAACACGCGCAGGCACTCGGCGAATTTTGACGATCGCGTGTACATCTCGATCAGGACGTCGACAGGCCGTTTCCCCTCGATCGGGTCGACTGGGCTGGCACCGGCGGCAATCGCCTTGCGAATCTCGGGGGGCGAGTGCAGTTCGAAGGCTTCCAGGAAATCGGATTCGATAGACATTGTTTGGGTGGTTGTCCTTTACTTCCAATCAAGTATGCTACTCTCAGTTCTTATACATGCGAACTGTCGACCTCATTCACCAGAAGAGGGATGGCGAAGAACTGTCTCCGGAGGACATCGCTTCTCTCGTTGACGGTTATCTTAGCGGAGAGATTCCCGACTATCAGATGTCCGCCTTCCTCATGGCCACCTATTTTTCAGGCATGAGTGACCGCGAAGTCAGCGCCATGACCGAGCGGATGATCGCCTCGGGAGCGTCCCTGGACCTATCCGGAGTACCAGGCGTCAAAGTGGACAAGCATTCCACCGGCGGCGTGGGTGACAAAACCAGCCTGGTGGCCGCGCCACTGGCGGCAGCCGCAGGTGTCGTGGTCCCTATGACCGGAGGCCGCGCGCAGGGCTTTGCCGGGGGGACCCTCGACAAGTTGGAAGCGATTCCTGGGCTCCGGACTAACCTTACGCCAGACGAGTTTATCGCTCAGTTGAATGAGCACAAGCTGGCTTTCGCGGCCGTACCCGCCGACATCGCACCTGCCGATGCCCGTTTGCAAGCCCTGCGGGACGCTACAGCCAGCGTTGAGTCGATCGCACTGATGGCCACATCCATCATGGCGCGCAAGATGGCTGCTGGTATCGACGCTCTAGTGCTGGATGTAAAGGTCGGCGCGGGAGCCTTTATCAAGAAGCAAATTGATGCCCGGCGTCTGGCGCAATTGATGGTCGGCATCGGGCGGCGCATGGACAAGAAGGTCCAGGCTCTGATCACCGATATGAACCAGCCCCTGGGCTTCGCCATCGGCAATGCTCTCGAAGTGATGGAGGTCTCTCAGACGCTGCAAAACGTCGGGCCGACGGATCTCACGCGGCTATCGCTTGAACTGGCCGCGCGCATGATCTTCGTCGGCAAGATTACACCGACGCTCGAAGATGCACGCGAGCTGGCCCAATCGAAACTCCTGGATGGCTCGGGATACCGCAAGCTGAAAGAAGTGATTACGGCGCAGGGCGGCGACGCCCGGGTAATGGACCGCTTCGAGCTGCTGCCCAACGCTACCGGTGCGCGCGAAATCAACTCGCCGCGGGCGGGCTTCGTCAGCGCCATCGATGCCGAAGGAATCGGCCAGGCATCCGCCATGATCGGCGCGGGCCGCGAAAATAGGGAAGACGTCATCGATCCCGCCGTGGGCGTGATTCTGGAGGTCAAAGTCGGCCAGAAGGTGGATGCGGGCGGCGTGCTCTGCCGCTTGTACTACACACGCGAGGATCTGGTGGAAGATGCCGCACAACTGGTGGAAGGCGCCTTCCGTATCTCCTCTAGCGCTCCTGAAGAACGTGCGCTGATTCTCGAAGTCGTCGGCTGACGTAAGCGGTTCAGAAATGCAGCGTTTCACTGGGCTGCTGGGACTCGTCGTCATTGTCGCTGCCGCGTTCTTGTTTTCGAACAACCGCAAGGCGATCAAGCCGCGCGTCATCTATTGGGGCTTGGGACTCCAGTTCGGTTTCGCCTTCCTGGTATTGAAGACCCCGGTGGCCGAGTGGTTCAAGAAGCTGAGCAGTGGCGTGAACAGCATGCTTGGCTACGCCATTGAGGGCAGCAAATTCGTCTTCGGCGACAAGCTGGGCGCGCCTAACGATCAGTTCGGCACGGTGTTCGCATTCCAGGTTCTGCCGATCGTTATCTTCATTGCATCTTTGTTTGCAATTCTCTATTACCTGGGCATCATGCAGGTGTTCGTGCGCGCCATGGCCAGCGTGATGCAGCGCGTGATGGGCACCAGCGGCGCCGAATCCACCAGCGTCGCCGCCAGCATTTTCATGGGACAGACTGAGGCTCCTCTGACCATCCGCCCGTTCCTCGCGGGGCTGACGCAGAGCGAGCTGTTCACCATCATGACCAGCGGCATGGCGCATGTATCCGGCGCGGTGATGGCGGCTTATGTCCTAATTGCGCATGTGGAGATACGACATTTGCTGACAGCGGTGATCATGACGTCTCCAGCCACGCTGATGCTGGCCAAAATCCTGATTCCGGAAACCGGAAAGCCCGAGACCATGGGTGGGGTCAAAATTGAAGTGGAGAAGCCCGGAGTCAATGTGATCGATGCGGCCGCGCGTGGCGCCGCCGACGGACTCCATCTGGCGCTGAACATCGGCGCGATGCTGATCGCTTTCATTGGGCTGATCGCTATGGTAAACGGAGGGATTCACGCGCTTCACGATACGCATTACTTTGGATGGCTTCCGGATACCATGCAGGGAATCCTGGGCCGGATTTTCGCTCCGATCGCTTGGTTGCTAGGAGTGAAATGGAACGATTGCGCCACGGTAGGCAACTTGTTGGGAACGCGGCTAATCTTGAATGAATTCGTGGCGTTTGTGGATTTGGGGAAGATCGGCGGCGCGCTCGATCCCAAGTCCTTCGTGATCGCGACGTATGCGTTGTGCGGTTTCGCCAACCTGAGCTCGGTCGCGATCCAAGTGGGAGGCATCGGCGCACTGGCCCCGTCGCGAAAGTCGGATCTCGCGCGACTGGGGATGAAGGCGGTCGCTGCCGGTACGATGGCTAACTTCATGTCAGCCTGTATCGCGGGGATGTTGATGTGAGGGACCCGTCCAAGATTGGCGTGATTCTCGGGAGCGGCCTCGGATGGTTTGCCGATACGCTCGAGCATCGAACAGAAAAGCCGTACTCGGATATACCCGGATGGCCCGTATCGACAGCCCTCGGTCACGCGGGCAAGCTGGTAACCGGCAGGCTCGGCGATACCGAGTTGATCGTCGCCGCAGGCCGGGCGCACCTGTACGAGGGCTATACCGCACAGCAGGTCGCTTACCCAATTCGCGAGATGATGTACCGCGGGATGCGCGCGTTGGTCGTGACCAACGCAGCGGGCGGCATTAACCTGGCCTACAAACCAGGAGACCTCGTGGTGATATCCGATCACATCAATCTCACGGGTACGAACCCATTGATCGGACCTAACGATGATTCTTTTGGTCCGCGCTTTCCCGACATGAGCGAGGCCTACTCGCGAGAGTACCGTGAGATCGCCAAGAAGGCCGGCGTGTTGAAGGAGGGTGTTTACGCGGCCCTTCCCGGACCAAGCTATGAGACACCCGCGGAGATCCGCTACCTGCGAACCATCGGCGCAGACTTGGTCGGCATGTCGACGGTTCCGGAAGTGATCGCGGCCAATCACATGGGGATTAAGGTGCTCGGGATCTCCTGCGTGACCAATATGGCGGCTGGCATTTTGCCGCAGAAGTTGAGTCATGCGGAAGTGATGGAAACTGGTGATCGGGTAAAAGATACGCTGGCGACGCTTCTGCGCGCGGTGATACCCCGCCTATAGCTTATAGATGGTGACACCACTTAGCAGCTTCGGATAAAAATCTGTCGACTTTTGCGGCATCACGCCGCCCGCGAAGGCGATCCGTGCCATGTCCTCAATCGGCGTCGGCTCCAGCAGAAACGCCGCCTGTGCGCCCTTCTCCCGGACTTCCGCCACGGCTGCATCGATCCCACGCACGTAGGTGATATATCTCTCGTCGCGCACGGATTCTTCGCTGATCCCCAGAAGACCGGCGAGAATTTCGGTGTGCAGCACGGGAACATCCAGCTCACCGTCGCGACGTTGTCGCTCTAAGCCATAAGCCCGGGTTGCGGCGACCAGCCCGATCCGAACGGAATTCTGCGCGCCCCGCTCAGGCATGCCTTCGCGCACCGACCAGCCGGCTGCGCGGGCTTTGGTGAGCAACGCGGCCGCCTGAAACCCTTCAAGATTTCGCAGCACGCGATGCGTCGCCAGAATCTTCAGTCCCGGCGAATACATATTGACAAAGGTCATCATCACGTATTCCGCCGCGGGCACGCCCGGATTCTCGTTGCGATACGCCAAGGCCGTTTCGTAGCGATGATGCCCGTCGGCAATCAGCAGCTTCTTGTCACTCATGAGCGACTGCATAAGCTGAGTGGTTGCCGGATCCGTGATGGGCCACAACCGATGGCGGGCCCCGTATTCATCCAAGACATCGAGTTCGGGCACGCTCTCGGCAGCTCTGGCTAGTAGCGCGTCGACCGAACCCTCGCGATCCGGATACAGCATGAAAATCTGTCCGAAGTGCGCGCGCGTGTGACGCAGTAGCTCCAGGCGGTCTTTCTTCGGGCCCGAAAGCGTCTGCTCGTGGCGATACACCACGCCCGCCGAGTAGTCCTCCACCTTGCCGGTGCCGATGAACCCCATCCGTGTGGCTCGCTGCTGTGTATCGGGCACGGCAAAATCCTGAAAGTAGGCGTAGAATCCGGCCTTAGGATCTTGCGCCAGGATGCCGCCGCGCGTCCAGTCGTGCAGATATTGCGCAGCGCGCGTGTAGACATTTTCGGACGGAGTGTCCTCGCTGTGGCGTTGGCCGAGAATCACCCGCACCAGATTGTAGGGGCTCGCGGCCAGATACTTCGCCTGCATGGCTGGGCTGATCTTGTCATACGGCTGCGTGAGCAGGTTCGTCGGATCCCCGGCTTTAGCGGTGTAACGATAGGGTTGAAAAGGTTTGAGGGTAGCCAACCTCTAGGATAACGATTGCCTCGCGAGCGATGGTACTGCCTAGCGTCCCTTTCCTGAAACAGAGAAACGAGCAGAACGATCTACTGATTCCATGCAAGCTGCGGAAGCTCTAGCCTGCAAATCTCGCGAAATTCTAAAGGCGCGGCTCCGAGCTGATCTGAAGGTCTACGCGGATGCAATCGCCGGTTTACAGCAGAGCACTGGAAACAACTTCGAAAAGGCCCATAAGCGGGCGGATAGTGCCCGGCGCATTTATGAAGTTGCCCGCAAAAAGCTCAACGACCACGTAGCCTCTCATGGCTGCGCATAGTTAGTCTGAACTGAGCTAAGGGCCTGCCTCGATGCCATCGGCGCGGTGATCGAGACCGCCCGCGGGCTTACAACCGCGCTGCCAATCCACGGAGAAAAGAACTGCGACCGGAAATTTACAATGGTCACGGCGAGGGTCTCGTCGTCCGGCCGATCGGCAGAGGGAGCCTGGTGGCGCACCACAACATTTTCCCGCTGCAATCCCAAAAACGTGGGCGGATTTCCGCGCGGAGCTTCTGGTTGGTTATAGAGGACCAGATTGACGATGGAGTCTCCGGCAGTGTTCTGATTCCATGGATGCACCACGCCCCAGCGGACGGCTGAGCGTACTCGCTCGACCAGGGATTCATGAGCAAACAGAACCTGGCCGCAGTCGATGACACCAAGTAACAGCGTGAAGAACACGAGCAGAACAAGAGTCGCTTCGACCATACTCTGGCCGCGTTGTGATTGCCGCCTCATGGTTCGGACTCCGCTGGCGCGAATCGGCCGACAAAGGGATATTCGACCGCTGGCTTGCCGGTGAAGCGAAACATTCCAAAGGCCGCGTCCACAGTGTAATCGACAATTGAGACATTCACGGCCGAGGGTTTGCCGGATTCATCCATGATCCAGTCCACCCGCACTTGCTCCCTCTTGAGATTCGCAACCTGTGGTACCGCATCGGGCGCGGGCCGGCTATCGCCGAACGCGACGATATTCCGGATCGCGACCTTACCCTTCTCGATGTCAGACTGGCCCGCGGCCCGATACGTCCGCATGGCCGCGTAACGCCCGCCATTGCCCACGGCGGTCACCAATTCGTTGTAGATGTAAAACGTGTAGCCGAACTGAACAGTGCCCGCCAGACAGGCCACCATCACGCCGGCTGACACGGCTAGCTCGATCATTGCGTGCCCGCGCTGGTTCTTCTTTCTCATTCCACCAGCCTCACCGGTCTAGCCGCGGCCACGCTATGCGCAGGAACCGTGAATACGGCTGGTCCGCCGACCGCACGTAGGAAAGTAATCTCGACTTGATTGTCTGGAGCGGTGACGCGGGCCCAACTCTGTTTATCCGGGCTGAACTCGACCATTACGCCAGTGAAGGCTTTGGTCCCGAGGTTCCAACGCATAGGGAGTTTGGCCACGGCTTGACGCGCGCGATTCAACCCTTCATCGGTTCCGTCCATTTTCGACGCTGCGGCCATAGCGGCAGCATCCGTGAAGACTTGGGCTTCGTTGCGCGCGATGTAGATGCGGCCGAAATCGAAGGCCAGGCCCATCACGGCCAGCATTAGCGTCATCGCAACGGACATCGCGATTAAGACAAATCCCTTTTGGCGCACACGCATCCCTGCGGCAGGGATCGGCAGAACGCTCAGGTTTATTTAGGCGTGGACGGGCTGCTTGGTATTGTGAACGATCCCCGCAGGACGGCGTGCCCTGACCAGTAAAACCACGCCGGCGGCGGCCAGACCGATCGCGATCCACTGCGTAATCGAAAGGGGCAAGCCGAACGGCAGCGCCTGCTCATGATTGCGCGTGAACTCGATCAGGAACCGCAGGACCGAGCTGATCACCAAGTACAATCCGATGATCTGGCCGGGTGCGTGGGGCTTTCCGAATCGCCAATAGAGAAATCCGAACACCAGAGCTTCCGCCCCGGATTCGTAGAGCTGCGCGGGATGCAGAGCGATCTCGAGCGGCACCCCGGTGAGCGCATAGGCTGCGGGATCGTGGAACGTCACGGCCCAGGGGACCTTGCTTTCAATTCCCCAGCAGCACCCGGCGGCGAAACATCCGACTTTGCCGATGGCATGACCGAGCGCGAGTCCGGGAGCGAAGGCATCCGAAGTTCCCAGCAACGGCATTTTCTGCTGGCGCATGTAGAGGACGGCGGTTACAAGCGCGAGAATCAATCCACCCTGAAAAACACCTGCAGCCTGGAGAGTAGCCAACGAGAAGATATCGCTGGGATTGGCCATGTAGCGGTGCCAATCGAACAGGATCATCAGAATCTTGGCGCCCAGCATGCCGGCCAGCGCTACATACACCGCCAGGTTCGTCACCAGCTCGGGATTCAGCCCTTTGCGGCGAGCCAGCTTCACGGTGATCGCGAGCCCGGCAAGAAACGCCAGCGCGACCATCACACCGTAGGTCGGAAGGTAAAAGCTTCCGATGGAAATAAGCTTCGGGAGCATTCTGCTTCTAGGTTATCACCGCCGCGCATAGCCCAGGTGTTTTCTGGTAGCCACAAAGTGCTAAAATCACAAATAGAAGGACTTCCGTGCGATTCGGGCGTATCATCCTAGTCACTTTGGCTCCGCTGCTTGGCCTCTCGGCCTTGTCGGCGATCATGGCCCAGGCACCCGCCGTTTCGAACGAACACAAGTCGAATTCGCTGACTCTTTTTCTCCTCTCGGTGGTGACGCCGATGGACGAATCGTCGGCGTTAAACGTTCGCGCGGAGCGATCTTCGCCGCAAGCTGTCTTGCCGATCGCTGCTCTGGCCGAGACCCCTCTGAGGCACTCGCTGTGGATGGTCGCAAGCCGTACGGTTCCTGCCTTCTCCCTTCACGCCCAACATCTCTCCCAACTTCGCTGCTGAAGACCTCATTCACCCGCAACCCGCACGTTCTTCAACTGCCACTGTAAGCACTAGACCCGGGAGGATTCATTATGGCCATTGACCAAATGATGGCGAAGGTTTTCGGTACCAAGCACGAGCGCGACATCAAGGCGATGCGTCCGCTGATCGCGGCCATCAACGATATGGAGGGCCGCATCCAGGAGCTGTCGGATCAGGAGCTCGCGGCGCAGACCATAACTTTCAAGG
>Ga0105245_10006726_pt1 | contig 10087 bp, 10 predicted proteins | sample KBSM54metaG_FD_81523 | JGI IMG/M metagenome (GOLD analysis project Ga0105245, IMG submission 81523) | Miscanthus rhizosphere microbial communities from Kellogg Biological Station, Michigan, USA - KBS M5-4 metaG | ecosystem: Host-associated > Plants > Roots > Rhizosphere > Soil | place... | reverse complement strand
CTCACACCTGCCAGAGCCGCGTACAGCGATTTTCTTTTAAACGTGTTCATGGTTTGTGCTGACTCCTCTGTTTCAGATTTAAAGTGATCACTTTAACCGACAGCAACGCGATGTTATTACAGCTTACTTCCTTTTACAAACAGATTTGCCCACACCTACTGCTCTCCTGTGTGATATTTGCAACGATTTCCGTGGTTCCGGAGGCATTCCCTAGCGATAAACGTACCAGGCCGTCCCTTTCTCGATTATCCAGTTTTCGTTCAGCGGCGTCTGGATACCTTTCATCAGCTTGTGATCCAACGTGATCTGCATTTCCACCTTGCAGACCTCCGCCTCGCATTCCACCTTTTCGACCCTGGCCTGGCGCCACCGCCCGGGCCTGATCTTCGATTTGTACACCTCCAGCGGCGTCGTCGCCTTCGAGCCTTCGCTCAGGTAGGCATACGCGGCGTCGAGATCACCCTTGATCAGCGACTGCCAGCGCGCCTCGGCCCGTTGCGCCACCACCTTTTGCTTCGCCGCCGGATCCGAATCCTTGCTGATCCCGAGGCCTGCGCATCCGCCCAGCGCCAGCGTTGCCACCGCACCTGCCGCAAAGAGCGCCGCCAGCCGCTTCCAGCCTTCGCGCCATCCCTTTGTTGCCGGCCGTGCTTCCGTACGCTTCCGAATCGTTGATCGCATCTGCTGCCGATTTCCCGCCGTCGGGACCTCAATTATGCCGGGATCAAGCCGGCCATCCCGGCGCTGCAGCACCGTAATCGTCGAGCCAAGACTAAATAAATCACCCTGTATCGTCAATTGCTTTACTCCCTATTTATCAAGAGGTCCCCCGCTGTTGCACGCGTGCAACATGAGGTCCGTCGTCATTTGGAGACGTTTTCGGGCGCTACCGGCGCTTCCGGGGCAATTTTAGGCCGCGGGAAGATGTCCTCGATCTGCTCCATCTTGCGCCTCAAATCCTCGATCACACGCTGGTAATCGTTCTCCGATTCGAGCACTTGCGGCGTGATGAAAAGGACCAGTTCGGTCCGGTTGTTCTTAAGGTCCTGGTTGCCGAACAAGCCCCCCAGGACCGGCACCCGCGAGATCAGCGGCAGGCCATTCGAGGTGTTTTGCTTGTTTTCAGTGATCAGGCCGCCCATGACCATCGTCTGTCCCGAGGGGACAGCCAGGAGCGTCTGGACCGAGCGGGTGCTGATCGGAGGCGCGTCGCCGGCGACTGCCGCATTGCCCGGGTTGCTCACTTCGGCATTGACCTCCAGCGTGACCAGGCCGCCGGCGTTGATGTGCGGCGTGACCTGGACCAGCACACCAGTGTCGATGTACTGCGAGGTTGTGGTCACCGCGTTGGTCGTCGCCCCGACCGAGCCCCCGACGAAAGTCTGCTGGTTGATCGGGATCCGGTCGCCGACCTTGATCGTCGCCTTCTGGTTGTCCAGCGCCGAAAGGTGCGGGTTGGAGATGACGCGGGTACTGCCGTAACTGTCCAGCAGGTGCAATGCGGCCTGCACCCCGCCGGGGAACATGGCGTTGTTGAGCAGGTAGTTGAACCCCGATTGCAATACCAGGGCGGCTGCAGTCGCCGTCGTCGTTGTGCCGGCGGTCGGCGTCGTCGGTTGCGGATTGAACGGCTTGCTGGAATTGAAGTTGCCGCCGCTGCCGCGCCCCGAGGGCGCGCCGCCGCGAAACAGCCAATCGATGCCGAACGTCAGGTCGTCGGTCAGCGTCACCTCGGCGATCGTCAGCTGGATCAGAACCTGGCGTTGCGGTATGTCGAGCTTTTTCAGCGCCGCCTCGATCACCGAGTACTCGGCCGGCGTGGCGACAATCAGGACGGTGTTGTTGTCCTTGTCGGCGACGACCTGGACGTTGCGCACGACGCCGATGCTGCCGTCGGGCCCCACCGGAGTATTGCCCAGGGCCCGGGCGACCGCCTGAGCAACCGGTCCGCCTGTCGGCTGCGCCCCCTGCTGCTGGACGATCGTCGTCTGCGGCTGCGCCGGAACCGGTACGGACGACGAAGGCTGGGCCTGAAAGCTCGGCGGGGAGACGATGGTCCCGGCAGGCGTGCCCGGCGCCAAGGTCGGCGGGCCGGCCGTCGTCTGCTGGGTCGTGCGGCCGGTGAACGCCTGCTGCAGCAGCGGGCCGATGCGCTCGGCGCGGCTGTTCTGCACCTGATAGACGTAGAAGCGGACGCCGCCACCGGTCTCGCCCTTGTCCAGCCGGTCGATCCACTTCTTCGCTTCCTCGAGGTACGCCGGCTGCGGCGTGACGACGAGCAGCGCGTTCATCCGCTCGATCGGGATAATCCGCAGGATGCCTGCCAACGGGCTTTTGTCCGGCGGTCCCATCGCCTTGTCCAACTCGGCGACGACGGTCTTGACGTCGGCGCTCTGCAGCGTGAACAGGCCCACCGACATGCCGGCCAGCCAGTTGACGTCGAACATGTCGATGGTTTCGAGCATGTGGCGGAGCTCGAGCTCCGTGCCGGAAACGATCAGCAGGTTGCGCAGGTCGTCGGCGCGTATGGTCGTCGCATCCTTCTGGAAAGGCTCGAGGATGGCCATCATCTGCCGCACGCCGACGTACTTGAGCGGCACGATCTGGACGCCGTAGCCCGGCGTCAGGGCTCGCGAGCTATTGCCCAGCTGAGGCGTGATGTTGCCCCGAACGGCAGTCGCGGCTGGCACGACCTTCCAGATGGTGCCTTCCTTGACCATGGTCGCGCCGTTGGAGCGAAGAATCATTTCCAGCGTCGCCGGCAACGCCTCGCGCGAAATGCCCGAGGTCGTCCGGATCGTCACCGTCCCGCCGACCGCGGGATCGATCGTGTACGACTCACCGAGGATATCCGTCAGGATGTTGCGGATGACCTCGCGCAGCTCGGCGCCTTCGAAATTGAGCGTAACCGACGGTCCGGTCGCGACCGCACCCGGCGATGCCGCGGGAGGCGCGCCGCCCGGCTGCTGGCCTTTGACCAATATGCCGGTACCCTTGTACACCTTGGTGGTTTCGGTGCCTTCGGGCAACGTTGCGCGGGGACCCGTCGTCGCGTCGCTGGCAGTCATAGTGCTTTTCAACGGCCCCGAAGGCAGGGTGCTCGCTTCCGTCCCCCGGTCCGGACGGTAAGTCGCCGCGCAGCCCGCGAGGAGGACGACGGCTGCCAGGATCGTGCCCGGCGCTGATAGGCGATTGATCATTGTTGTTGTCCCAGGCACCCTGTCGAGCGCTGTCCGGTTTGCGTTGCCGATGAATGAGCCGCGCCGCGGTCGGCGGCCGGCCTTCTGCGTCGCTCAAGGCGCAGTCGAGACGTCATTTGTTCCGCGCGTTTCCGCGCTGCATGCGCTGATAAACCTGGCCCCAGGCATCGGTCGGCGTGTTCCCGGCCGGCGGCGGCGCATTGGTCGCGCCTGGCGCGGCTCCCCCTGTCGCAGCTGTTTCTGCGGCCGCCCTGGCGGCGGCGCGCGTGCCCCGGCCGGTCTGGGGCACGGCGGCCGGTTGCTGGCCTTCGCCGACGGCGGCGCCGCGGGCGGCGGCCGCTGCAGCCGAACGCCGGGCTGCGGCACCCGAGCGTCCCGGCGGCGCGGCCGGCGCGGCGGCCGGCGCGGCCGCGACCGTAGTCTTCGGACCCGGCGAGACTTTGAGCATCAACTCCTCGGATTCGTCGCCACGGCTGAATCGCACCCGGTCCGGCAGCACGTCGGCCACCAGCATCCCGTTGATCTTGTCTCCCTTGCGCACCGTGCGCGCCTTGCCCCCGGCGACTTCCTTCAAAAACGCGATACTGCGGTCCCCCGCCAGCGTCGTGCCCGTCAGGACGAATTGGCCACTTTGGACTTTCTTCTCGCCTTCGGCGCTTGCCGTGGCCGGCGGCGCCGGGCGGCGGGTCGGGTTGAACAGCGTGCGGTCGACCGTCTCGTTCAGGCTGGCGACGCCGCCTTCGATCTGGTATTCGGGCAACAGCGCCGGCACGACCGGCTTGGGCTCGATCGCCTGGGGCGCCGCCGGCAGCCTGCGCAGCTGGACGCCCCAGTCGGTCTCGATGCCCACCAGCGCAACCAACACCAGCGCAGGCGCGACCCACCATAGCAACGCGCGAAGATTTCCGTTCATGGCTTCTCTGCCCCGGTGTTCGAGAATGCGACGATGTCCAGCAGCACGCTGACCTCGGGCTCGGCGCCAGGCGCCGGCTTGAACCCCCGAAACGCGTTCAGCGGCCGTATCGTCAGGCCATCGACGATCAGGTAGGGCTGCTGCGTCTCGATCGCATAAAGGATCTTCTGCAGGTTGGGTGTCGATGCGAACAGCTGGACGTTGACGCCGATCTGGCGGAAACGCCCGTCTTCCTTGGGCGCAACGATCTGCACGGTCGTGATGCGGCCGCCGTTGTTTTCGATCGCCGCCCGCACCAGGTCCTGCAGTTCGGCGCCGGCGAGATTCGGCGCAGTATTCTTCAGGAAGAAGCGGCGGCCGTTCTTCGCGCGCAGCGTCTCGAGCGCCTTCTTGGTCTCCGGTGCCTGTGCGGCGACACGGCGATAGCGTTCCAGGTGATCGCGCGTGCCATCGATCGCGACGTCGTAGTGACGGTGCAGCAGCAGGACCGGCGCGACCAGCAGCGCCAGCACCAGCACCACGGCGAGGACCAGCAGCAACACGGCCAGTGCGCGGCTCGAGCGGGGCGAAGTGGGCAGCGCGAGCGTTGCCATCAGTCGGTTTCCTCGTCGTCGCTGGCCGGCGCCGCCGGCGGCGCGCCGGGGGTTGCCGCGGGTGTCGCGCCGGGCGCCATGCCCGGCGGCGTTGCGGCGGGTTGGACGATGGCCGGCGCTGCTGGCGTCGCGCGCACGGGGCCCGGGTTCGGCGCCTGTACACCCGGCGCCGCAGGACGCCCGCCGGCAGGAGCCGGCGGGTTCGGCGCCGCCGCGCCCGACGGGGCGGCAGGCGCGGCAGGGGGCGGGGGCGCAGGAGGTGCGGGCGCCGCTGCGGCATCGGGTATGGCCGACAGCGGCACTGGCGCGGGCAGAGCGAGCTTCTTGACCTGTGCGCCGAGATCGAAAATCTCTCCGGGCCCCGGCTGAATCTTGGTGGTCGACGAGCGCAGCGCCGCCTGCTCGACGAGCTTGGAATCCTCGAGCAGGCCAATCAGCTTGCCGGCGTTCGCCGATTCGCCGCGAAGCACCAGATCGCGCTGGGTCTCTTTGCCGCGCAGGCTCGTTCGCATCTCGAGCTGCGTTATCCAGGTGTCGTCGGGCAGCACGCGCGTGACCCCGTCGAGAAGCTGAACGGTGCCCGGATAGGCGTATTTTTTGGCCAGGACGAAGTTGTACTCCCCCTGCGCCCGCTCGAGTTGCGTGCGCACGGCGTCGGCCGCGAGCGCCTGCACGCGCGCTTCTTCGGCCTGCTTGTTCAGAGCGATGGCGTATTCGCGCTTTTGGATCAGCGGGACGAGCAGTGCCGCAAGTGCGACAGCGGCGAGGAGCGCCAGCGGTACCAAGACCTGCCAGCGCCGCCAGCTGCCGGCGCGCGACCGCTCGTCGGACGGAATCAGGTTCAGTTGCGACGGCACCGTCGACGCCGGCCCCGGGATGACAGCCTGCACCGACGCACCCCAGGCTTCGGCCTGCCGCCTTGCGCCGTCGACGACCGTTTTCAACGCGGCGACCCAGTCGACGGTGATCGTCTTCCGCGCGGGATCGCGATCGACGACGACCGCATCGAAATAGAGCTGCTCGGGTCGAAACGGCGTGTGGCGGTCAAGATCGTACGCCAGCGCCTGCTCGAGATTCTCCTCGACGGCCGCGGGCAGCGCCATGCGCTTGCGCATTACCTGCCGCGGCGGCAAGGCAACGACGACCCGCGGCGGCCGCACGGCCACGTTGCCCTGCGCATCCGCACCGATCGAGGCCATCGCCGCGCGTCCGACGGCCGCGACGTCCGCCGGATCGCCGTGCAGCGGCGCCTTGGCCATCGCCGCGAGCTCGATTTCGCCGTTGACTATTTCCGGGCGCCAGAACACCGCTTCGCGTTCGCCGAATTCGATGACCGGACGCATGCGCCAGCGCCGCACCGCGCTGCGCGACGAGGCGGGCACTACGGGCTCGAGTTCGACCATCCACCAGCGCCAGAAACGCGGCAAGCCGATCCCGCTGGCGGCATCGCGCGCGTAACGGCTCAGGTTGCTTGATCGATTTCCCATGCTCAGCGCAGCTTCATCATCTCGTTGCGTTCGGCGCGTTGGCCGCGTCCGCAGCCACCGCTTGTGTACGCTCGCCTTCCTGCCAGGCCAGCACTGTCAGCGGCCGCCGCGGGTCCGGACCTTGCCGCATGACCGCCTCGCGCACGAAGACGACGCCGTCGGCCGCGGTTACTTCGGCGCGTATCCTCCAGACATTAACCGGCGCGCCGGCACCGGCGAGCGGCAGCACCGGCAACGGCTGACCGGCGGCAAGCGCCGCAGCCCTCTGTGCAAGATAGGTGTCGACGATGGCGTCGGTCGCTCCCGGCAGCGCCATCAGCACGGTGCGTGACGCGAACTGCGGACTGATCCCCGGCGCCCCGCTGTAGACGGTCAGGCTGCCCGCAAGTCGCGCGAACAGCGCCGGCGTCATGCCCAGAACGCGCTGTACATCGGCAACCGTCTCGAAGGCGGCGTTCGCTGGCTTGTACGGCAGGCCGGCGGCCTGATACTCGGCCGCTTCGGCTCCGTTCGGCCGACGGAAATCGTCGGCGTCCTTCCAATCTTCGATCACGTCGACCAGGCGCGCCGCGGTATCGGCGTCGACTTGCCCGGCTGTCTGCAGCAAACTGTTGAGCAATGCGTCCGGTGCAGCGTTGAGGTCGATTTTACCAGACTCGTCGACCGCACTGGCCGTGACCCGCATGCCATCCTCGTCCCAGGCGTGCACCAGCCCATCCGCGGCCCAGACGCCGGGTATCGTCCGAGGCCGCATCAATTCAAAGGCTGTGCGCGCGATCGCACCATCGGCGAGGGCACGCGCCTGCGCCTGCGACATCGTGTTGCGGGCGGCTTGCGCTTCGTTGCGCATCGCATAGGCGAAGCCGCCGGCAATTACGGTCAGCAGCGCTGTCAGCCACAGGACCAGCACCAGCGCGATACCGCGCTGCGCCAGCGGCGCGGCCGATTCCGAAATGACGATGGGGGCGGTCATCGGCTCACGGCCCCGTGCATCGTCTGCGATTGACATCCCAGCCGCGGCAGCCCGCGTCCGGGGCGATCCTCGGCTCGACCACCAGTGTCGGCCAGCTCGCGCCTTGCGCTGTCTTGACGTCCATACGAATCAGCAGCGGCAGGATCTGCGGATCGTCCCAACGATCGCGCCAGGTCGGCTCTACTGCATCGTTCGCATCGGCATCGCGGCCGAAATACGAAAATTTGAGCTGCGCGATGCCGTCGGCGAGCACCGAGGCGTCGGTGCCATCGAACGACGGCGCCTTGAGCGCGCTGTAATCGGGAATCGTACGCGACAAAAGCAGCTTCGAGGATTCGCCGCTCCCTGCAAGCGCGATACGGAAGTAGTAGATTCCGCCGCCGACCCTTCCCGGTGTCGCCCCGGCGAACGCCAGCGAGTCGCTGGCGCCGGCGAAAACCAGCGGCTGATCGACCGCCTTGTGCAGGCGCAGCGGATGCTCGGCGGTGAGCGCCTGGCGAAGGAACTCGGCGGTCTGCCGCATATCGCCCGCCTGCTCGGCTTTCGCCTCGCCGCGGTCCCAGCTGGTTGCCGAGAGCGAAAGCGAGCCGTAAAGGATGCTCGACATCAGCGCGAGCAGCAGCAGCGCGACCATCAGCTCGATCAGCGTGAATCCGGTAATGCGGCGACTCGGTTCAACGGTCGTCCTCCGCAGCGCGGTCATGGCGTAAGTTCCTTGGCCGCGAGACGAACGGTGGCAAGCGCGATCGAGCGATCGCTGCCGGCGACGCCAGGCCAGCTGACGGTAACTGCGACACGCCACAGGCGCATCGGCATCAGATCTGTCGCCGCGTCGAGTTCGGGCGTGCTGCCCGGCGGCCGGTAAGGTTCGATGCGCGAGGTCCACGCATACTTGCCGTCGTCGGACGTGCCCTGCTGCGCGCCTTCGCGCAACGGCGTCTCGACGCCGGGCGACGCGAGCCGGCTTTCGGCGAAGAGCGTGGCGCGGCTGTATTCGTCCGACAGCGACGCATTGCCGAGCGCACCGGCAAAGATGCGGAACAGAGCGGTTCCAACCAGCGCCAGAATGACGAATGCCGCCAGGACCTCGATCAGCGAAAAGCCTCGCGGCGCCGACAAAACGACCCGTCGCTTCATTCGAGTATCGCGACGCGGCCGGTCAGCCAGTCGACGTCGACGTTGAACTTGCGCTCCCCCGAGGCGAGCGTGATGCGGCCGCCGTTCGAGCCGCCATCGGAGAAAAAGCGGATCGCGCCGACATTGTCGCTGATAAGGTCGCTCTGAGCGGTAAAGAGCTTGAGCTCGACCTCCTGGGCGAGCTTGTGTACACGCGGGTCGGGCGGAACGCTGAAGCTGTGCGCGCCGAGATCGAGCATCAGCACCGCCTCGCCGCGTTGCGCGATCGCCTGGCCGCGCGCCTGGCGCAGGCCTGCGGCGACGGCGCGAGCATCGCTCTTGAGCTCGGTAGTCGATACACCCGGGCCGAACATCGGGATCACGACCACGACCAGGAGGCCGATCAGCGTCAGCACGACCAGCATCTCGATCAGCGAGAAGCCAGATGCTTTGTGCGTCGCATCGACGCGCGCCGATGGCGCGTCCGCAAGGCGATAAGCGGAGCCTTGCACGGCGGTCACTGCTCCCAGCTGGTGACGTCCTTGTTGCCACCATCGCCGCCTTCCTTGCCGTCGGCGCCGTACGAGATGATGTCGTACGCCCCGTGCGAGCCCGGAGACGCGTACTGGTATTCGTTCCCCCAGGGATCCTTGGGCACCGATGATTTCTTCCAGTACGGCCCGTTCCAGTTCGTCATCCCGGCGGGCGCGGTGACCAATGCCTGCAAGCCTTCCTGCGATGTCGGATAACGCCCGACTTCCAGCTTGAACAGGTCCAGCGTCTGGCCGATTTGCTCGATTTCGATCTTCGCCGCCCGCGCCTTCGCCTTCTCGCCCTGGCCGATGTAATTGCCGCCGACGATACCCATCACGATGCCGATCAGGACCAGCACGACGAGGATTTCGATCAAGGTCATACCGCGCGGCGATCGCGCTGCGAGCACGCGAGTTTGGGATCGATGATGATGATTCAACTGCATGGTCGCTTCTCCTCCGCCCGCAGGCGGCCGGTTCGATTAGAGGCAGGTCTAGCTGACAAGTTCGCTCATCCCCATGACGCCGAGCAGGATCGAGAACACAATGCCGCCGATCAGCACGGCAAGACCCAGTATCATCGCCGGCTCGAGTATCGCGAGAAACCGCTTGATCGAAATCTGCACTTCACGGTCGTACACGTCGGCCACGCGGTTGAGCATTTCCTCCAGCCGTCCCGATTCCTCGCCAACGAGAATCATCTGCGTCGCGAGTTTCGGATAGAGACCGGTCTCGACCAGCGGCCGTCCGAAGCCCTTGCCTTCGCGCAGTCGCGTAATGACGCCATCGAGCGCACGCGCGAGCACGGTGTTGGTCATCGTTTCGCGCACGATCGCGAGTCCTGACAGCAGCGTCACGCCGTTGGCAAGCAGCGTCGCCAGCGTGCGCGAGAATCGCGCGACCTCCACCTTGCCGAGCAAATCGCCAAGCAGCGGCAGTCGCAGCAGGCGCGCGTCCCAGCGGAAGCGCACTTCGGGCTTCTGCAGCCGGCGACGGATCAGCCAGGACAGGCCGACGACGATCAGGATCGCGAGCCACCAGTACTTGCGCAGCGCCGTCCCGAACAGGATGACGATCTGCGTCGGCAAAGGCAGCGCCTTGCCGGCTTGCGAGAACGTCTGCTGGAACTGCGGCACGACGAACACCAGAAGCACCATCACCGAAGTGACCGCGACTCCGATCAGTATCGTCGGGTAGATCAGCGCCGACTGCACGCTGTCGCGCAGATCCTTGGTCCGCTCCATCGTGTCGGCCAGCCGCGTCAGCACCGTG
>Ga0105245_10006724_pt1 | contig 10088 bp, 10 predicted proteins | sample KBSM54metaG_FD_81523 | JGI IMG/M metagenome (GOLD analysis project Ga0105245, IMG submission 81523) | Miscanthus rhizosphere microbial communities from Kellogg Biological Station, Michigan, USA - KBS M5-4 metaG | ecosystem: Host-associated > Plants > Roots > Rhizosphere > Soil | place... | reverse complement strand
GTTCGTCGTCGAGCACGGCCATGTGCAGGTGACCGAGCTGGAGATCCATGCGCTTGACCAGCCGCTGCGGCTCGCGCGCGAGGTCGTAGCCTGCGGCGGCCAGGTCCTCGCGAACCATCGCGAGGTTGCCGAACATGATGAGCTCGTTGCCCTCGCGCAGTTCGCGCGAGGCGAGCCGGTTGATCAGCAGACCGCTGCCCGCAACCAGCAGAATCGAGCACAGCGCGATCGACAGGCTGATCTGCGCGGTCAACGAGCGCTTCAGCGCCCGCATGAACGGCAGCGGCGTCACACCTCTCGGCGGCGCGGCACGCGATGGCGCAGCCTCAATCCGCGCGTACGTCGAAGACATAGCCCACGCCGCGTATGGTGTGTATCAGTTTGGTCGGAAACGGGTCGTCCAGTTTCGCGCGCAATCGCCGCACGGCGACGTCCACGACGTTGGTGTCGCTGTCGAAGTTCATGTCCCAGACGTGCTCGGCGATCAGCGTGCGGGACGCCACTTCCCCGACGTGACGAGCGAAGTAGTCGAGCAGCGCGTACTCCTTGCCCGTCAGTTCGATCCTGGTTCCGCCGCGGATGACTCGCCGCCGCAGGAAATCGATCTCGAGATCGGCGATCTGCATGCGCTGCTCGACCTGTGACGGGCCGCGGCGCAGCAAGGTGCGGATTCGGGCCAGCAGCTCGGAAAATGCGAACGGCTTCACCAGATAGTCGTCGGCGCCCAGCTCCAGGCCCTTCACCCTGTCGGCCACTTCGTCCCGTGCACTCAGGAACAGCACCGGCGTTTCGCTGCGGCGGCGGATTCCTTCCAGCACCGTCCACCCATCGGCGCCCGGCAGCATCACGTCGAGCAGGATGAGGTCGTAGCCGCCCGATGTGGCCAGGTGCAATCCCTCGACACCATCGTTGGCGATGTCGGTCACGAACGCGTGTTCGTTCAAGCCCTTGGAGACGTAAGCGGCAGTCTTCGGCTCGTCTTCGACGATCAGGATGCGCATACAAAGCGACGCCCCGCCAGGGCGGGGCGCACGAGCCAATCGGTCTCAGTAGTATCCCTGATATCACGATGCCCCCATGGGCGGCGGGGTCGGTGCCGAAGGTCAGGCGGCCAGTGCCAACTGCAACGGCTCCTTGGCTCGAAAAGCCCATTTCGGACCCAGGCGCAGCGCCTCCAGCGTCATCGACGTGGCATGGGCGAAGAACATACCTTCGTCCAGCCCGTGGCGCTCGAACGCGCGGCGTTGCCGCAGCGAGCGGCGCCTCAGATCGCCCTCGAAGGCCATCGCATCGCGGCTGCTTTGACCGAAGAAGGCCGCGGCGCGTTGCGCCGTCTGCAGGGCGGCATCCGACAAGGACGGAATGGCGCGCGCCGCCGACAGGCGGATCTGCGATATGAACGGGTTCTTGCCCACCACGATGCCCCAGGAGCGAAGGCCGTCTGCGGGATCGACGCACAGCGCCTCGAGCTTGGTCAGCCCGAAGTGGCGAGAGAGCTCCATGCGGATCGCGAGCCACGGATCGTCTTGTCGCACGAGTTCGATCGCCGATCGCGCATTCGCGTCGTTGCCTGCCAGCGGCAACACCAGCGACTTGAGCAGGCGACGCGCGTGCCCATCGTCCGCGGCAGCGGCCTGGTAGAGCCACTGGATGGCCTGCTCCGATTCGACGAGCGAATCTGCGCCCCGCAGGATCAGCGCTCCGAGCTTGCGCTGCGCCTCGACCTGCCCGGCCAGCGCGGCCTTCTCGAGGCAGAAGCGTGCCATCTGCGGATTCGCGACCGACAGGTTGTGATCGCCGTGCATGCGGTACAGGTGCAGCCACGCTTCGTCGCAGCCGGCATCCGCAGCGCGCAGGAGCAGCGCAACGCCCTTGCGCATGTTGGGGCCGCTCGCGAGGCTGGCAGGCTCGATCGCACCGCAAGGGATGCCGCAGAGCGCTCGCCCCAGCGCGAAGGCGGCGCGGGCATCGCCGCGGCTGGTTCGCAGATCCAGACACGCGTCGATCGCTTGGGGATCCAGCCCGGGGAACGGTCGACCCGCCTGTTCCGCCACCTGCACAGCGTCGGTGACGAGCTCCGCGATTTCTGCAGTCGGCGTGGGCATCAATGCCAACGCCGTGCGCAAGCCCAGCGCGAGGCGGTCCAGGTCGCGTTCGGACAATGCCTGCCGCGCGGCGGCGATGGCCACGATCGCGCCGCTCGCGCCATCGCCATCCCCGAGCGCGCGCAGCAGCGCGGGCAGCCGCTCGGCCTCGTTCACGCGTCGAGATGCGGCCAATGCGCGCTGCGCCGTGGCATCGCCAGTGGCCGCGGCGGCTTCGAACCAGCGCGCGGCGTCGCTCTCGCGCCCGTGCCGCAAGCACAGCCAGACACCCAGCTTGACCTGTGCGGGCGCGCTGCCGGCCGCGGCAGCGCGGGACAGCACGCCTTCCTGCTGCGCCCGCAGAATGTCCTCGAGCGCAAGACTCTCAGCGATGATGCGCGCAGCCTCGGGCGAGTCTTTGAGATTCGCATGCGTCAGGTAGTCGATGCCGGTACCGATGTGCCGGGGAAACCCGTCGGTGCCCGCCAGGTAGCGGCGGCCCGCTTCGCATCGGGCGGCGAGGTCGCCTTGTCGGGCGAGGGCGAGCAATTGGATGTCTTGTCGGCGCATGTCGGTATACCAGGTTGTCGTGCGCGCGCCGCAGTTGGCGGACTGTTGGTCCTTTGGCATCGCGCGGGGTCACGGGTTTGGACAGCGCCACGATAGAAAGGCCCGGGTGACTCGAAGATTGCCGTGCGATTACTTTCCTGTAATGCCTCCACCGGATGTGCCCGGCGCATGAAAAAGGGGCCGCATCCCGAGGGAATGCGACCCCATTCGAAGCGCGCCACCGAGTCGATGACCCGACGACGCATCGAGCGACGATCGATCAGAACGAGTGGCGCAGGCCGAGCTCCACACCGGTCGACTTGGCGCCGGCCACGATCGTCGGCGACGATGCGACCGCGAAGGTCGCATTGCCCTTGTTCTTCACGTAGGCGGCGGTACCGTAGATGGCGGTTCGCTTGGACAGGTTGTAGACGTAGCCCACTGCAGCTTGATCGGCATCGTTCGCATCGACGTTGACGCCTGCGGCGTTCGTGCCCGACGCATTGGCATGCGTGTACGACGCCTTGATCAGGCCGACGCCGATCGGCACGATCGCGCCGATGCTGTAGGTCGCGATCTTCTGGTCCACGAACTTCGACTGCGTGTAGTAGGCCATGGCCTTGACGACGCCGAAGTCATAGGAGGTGCCGACGTCGAAGGTCTTGAACTTGTCCTCGCCGAGCAGCGGCGCGACGGTCGTCTGGCCATACGATGCGGACACATCGGCCGGGCCGGCGGCCCAACCCGCGCGCGCGCCGTAGTACTTCTTGCCTGCCGTGCCTTCGCCGGCGGCGACAGCGGCGCGGCCGTAGAAGCCTCCCAGATTTCCAGGGGTCAGGTACATGATCTGGTTGTCTGCGCGCGTGCCGGTGTCGCGTGCAGTGCCGAGCGATGAATCGAACTTGCCCGATGCCGCCACGCCGTTGTCGCCGAACGGATCGTAGTCCGAGTAGCCGAGGTAGGTCGGCGTGTAGTCGCGGCCGAGACGCAGTTCGCCGAAGTTGCCGATCAGGCTCACGGTCGTGCGGCGATTCCAGAAGCGTGTCGCGTCGGACTGAGTCCCGCTGTCGACATTGATGCCGGACTCGAGCCAGAAGCCTGCCTTCAAGCCGTCGCCCAGATCTTCGGTGCCGCGTACGCCCAGGCGACTGGTGTTCAGGCCATTGCCGGCCAGCGACTTGATCTTCTCGTCGCCGTTCTTGACGTAGCGTGCGTTCACGTCCAGGACGCCGAACAACGTGACGTTCGACTGGGCCGCCGCGCCGGCGGAGATCGCGGCCAGCGCGCTCAGGATTGCTAGTTTCTTCATGCTCTTCCTTTGATTGGTGATGTCGGACATGTCCATGTCCTACTCGACGAGAGCGAGGACATGGCAAAGCTTAGGTAGCGCTCCGCCGCGCGAACACGTGCGATGCGAGAAGGCGGGGGTGGTGCTCCCGCGCACCCCTCGAAGTTGGATCGCGCCGTTTCGCCATTGCGACATGGCGCGGTACCGACGTACCGCCTCAGCGTTGATCAAATGCGACGAGGGCGGTGTTCACCGAATCGTCGTTGCCCGCCACGCTGCGCGCTGATAGCGATCCTCCGGGGGAGCGGACCTCGTGGGCAATGACAGTTGCCTGACATGGAGGCGATCGTCCGTCCTACGGTACGCCGAGGCTGGCGCGCGTACTGTAATTCTGCAGCCCGCGTCGAGACCCTCTTCAAACATCATTCGGAGGCACGAACATGAATCTGACCGACATTCTCGAGCGTTACGCCGATCCGGCCGCTGCCCCGCACGCCGATGTGGAACAGCACTTCGACGAGGCGGCGCAGCAGGCCGATCCGAACGATCTCGGGCAAGGCATTGCAGCTGCTCTTCGCTCGGATGCGACGCCACCCTTCGGACAAGCCGTCGGCACGCTGTTTGGCCAATCGAATCCGCCGCAGCAGGCCGGCATGTTGAATCAGATCGTGCAGTCTCTTGGATCCGGCGCGCTCTCCGGGGTGGCAGGCAGCATCCTGGGACGCATCCTTGGTCAGCGCGATGCGGGCATGCCTGCGCCTACCATCACGCCTGCACAAGCCTCGCAACTATCGCCTGACGAGGTCACGGCATTGGCGACGCAGGCGCACAGCGGGGACGAGTCGATCGTCGACAAGATGAGCGCCTTCTACGCGGAGCATCCGACGCTGGTGAAATCGCTTGGCGCCGCGGCCTTGGCGATTGCGTTGGGTCGCATGCGCCGGCCTTGAACTCGCGTTGCGTCAGCTCGGCGCGGCCTCCTACTCGTGGACGGGTCGATATCCGTGGTGAGAGAGCCTCCCTCTCGATACGATCTGCTGGCGCGAATCAATCATGGGCAACTATTTCTTGGCTTGGCTTCTCGGCATTCCCGTAGTTGTCTTGGTGATCGACTATTTCTTCTTGCACTAGGAACCGTCATGGAAACAGATACCACGTCAGACACAGCAGGACTGAACGCACCCAATTTGGTCGACAAGGCCGCAGACGCCGCTTCCAGCGCCATACGGTCAACACAGGGTGTCGCCAACGAAAACCTCGATCGGCTGGCCGACAACGTCGAAGGCGCCCGCGACCAGCTCAAAGCGGCAGTGGACCGCTTGTCCAAACAGGTCGAAGCTCTGACCCGCCTCGGCATCGATACGGTGCGCGACAGTTCCGCACAGCTGCGCGAGAAGGCGGGAGTCCTGTCGGACGCGACGGCCGGTCATATCAGAGACGAGCCACTCAAGGCTGTGCTCATCGCCGCGGCGACCGGCGCAGCACTGATGGCGTTGGCGGTGCTCCTCAGCCGCTCGAGCGGGCGTGTCTAGGCGGAGCCCTTCAGAAGGAGTCGCCTTCCCGCGCGGCAATCGGCCATGTCCATACATCCCATTCTGCGTCTCGTTGCGACTCACCCGCACTTGCTGGCTGACCACGTCGAGGCCTACGCAGCGCTGGTGGACGAAGAGGTAGCCGCGGCGTTGTCCTTCTGGAGGGGCCGTGCGTTGATGAACGGGATCGCCCTCCTGCTCCTGCTGGTGGCCGCGATACTTGGCGGGGTAGCAGTCATGCTGTGGATGGTCGTCCCGCCGTCGAGCATCAGCCCCTCTTGGGGGCTCATTGCCGTCCCGCTGGCGCCCCTGCTCCTCGCGCTGGTGTGCTTGCTGCTTCGCCAACGCGCACCGTCATCGATGTTCGCGGATGTGAAACAGCAACTGGCCACCGATTTCAGAATGCTGCGCGGCGCCAGTTTGCCGGCGAGGACAACGCCACCATGACAGCGAAGGAACGCGTCGAGCTTTCGCGGGCCCGGTTGCGACTAGCGCTCGCGCCGTCCCGATCGGAGCAACAGGCAAGCGCGCGCCGACATCGCCCGAGTGCAGGCACGGAGCTGCCGCTCTTTGGCGCTCTCAAGGCAGCGCTCGATGAATGGTGGGCGCAAAGCATGTTGCGCCCAGTGGGTCAAATCGCCCATGGCGCGGCCAGCGCAGTCGTGCAGCCACTCGCGCAACGTCATCCATTCGCGGTCGTGCTTTGCGCTGCCGCCGCGGGCGCCACATTGGTCTGGAGTCGACCGTGGCGCTGGGTCTTCAGTTCGGCGGTGTTGGCCGGCTTCATACCTCAACTAGCCTGGCGTGTCCTGTCGAAAGTGCCCGTCGCGTCGTGGACGACCAAACTCGCCGCGACCCTGACTCGGCCGCCCTTGGATCGGTCGGCGGCGTAGCGGCCCTGCCGCTACGCTCGAGGCTCGAACGTCAGCCCGCCGCCGTATATGCCGTCTTCACAGTCGTGTAGAACTCGCGCGCATAGCTGCCCTGCTCGCGCGGACCGTAGCTCGATCCCTTGCGGCCGCCGAACGGCACGTGATAGTCCACCCCCGCGGTCGGCAGGTTGACCATCACCATGCCGGCCTGCGCGTGCTGCTTGAAGTGCGTCGCGTACTTGAGCGACGTCGTGCAGATGCCCGACGAGAGTCCGAACTCGGTGTCGTTGGCAAGCAGCAGCGCGTGGTCGTAGTCCTTCGCGCGGATCACGCTCGCCACCGGACCGAACACCTCTTCCCGATTGATGCGCATCGCCGGCAGGGTCTCGGTGAGCAATGCCGGTCGCTGGTAGAAGCCCTGCGTCTCGCGCTCCAGCGGCTCGCCGCCGAACGCGAGCGTGCCGCCTTCGGCGCGGGCGATGTCGATGTACTTCAGGTTGCCGGCGAGCTGGCGCTGATCGACGACCGGGCCGATGTCGGTGCCGGGCTTCAAGGCGTGGTCCACCTTCAGCGTCGCGAGCTTGCCGATCACGGCCTCGATGAAGCGGTCATGGATGCCCGCGGTCGCGATGATGCGGCTGGAGGCCGTGCAGCGCTGGCCGGTCGAAAAATAGGCGCTCTGCACGGCGGCATTGACCGCGACACCGAGCTCGGCATCGTCGAGCACGACCAGCGGGTTCTTGCCGCCCATCTCGGCCTGCACCTTGGCGCCGCGCGCAGCACAGGCGTTGACGATGCGCCGCCCCGTCGCGACCGAGCCGGTGAAGCTGATCGCATCGACCTGCGGCGAACGCGTCATCGCGTCACCGACCACCGCGCCCGGCCCCATCACCAGGTTGAACACGCCCTTGGGCACACCGGCGCGCAGCAGGATGTCGGCCAGCGTCCAACCGCAGCCCGGCACCAGTTCAGCGGGCTTGAAGACCACGCAGTTGCCGTAGGCCAGTGCGGGCGCGATCTTCCATGCAGGGATCGCGATCGGAAAATTCCACGGCGCGATCAGGCCGACGACACCGAGCGGCTGACGAAAGACCTCGACGCCGACACCGGCCCGTACCGACGGCACGATCTCGCCGCCACAGCGCAAGGCCTCGCCGGCGAAGAACTTGAAGATCATCGCGGCGCGCACCGTTTCGCCGATGCCCTCGGGCAGGGTCTTGCCTTCCTCGCGCGACAACAGGCGGCCGATGTCCTCCTTGCGTGCGAGGATCTCGTTGCCGACCGCGTCGAGCAGATCGAAACGCTGCTGCGGCGTGCTCTGGCTCCACGAAGGGAACGCGGCGCGTGCGGCGGCGATCGCCGCCTCGGCCTGCGCTGCATCGGCCTGGGCATACAGGCCGATCACGTCCGCGGTGTCGGACGGGTTGACGTTGGGCTGTTCGCTCGCGCCGGCGACCCACTCGCCGTCAATCAGGTTGTGAAAACGGTTCATCGCGGTTCCCTTCAACGACCCCAGCGCAGGACCATCGGGTCCAGGCGCCGGGCGGTTTCGATCAGGCCGGCGCGGGTGTCCGGGTGCATGGTCGCATACGGATGCCGCGGTGCCTCGCAGGCGATCACGCCGCCTTCCTTCATCAGGCCTTGGCAGCGAGCAGATCGCTTGCGATTCTCGCAGTTGATCGGCGGAAGCCAGCGCTGGTAGTGCGGGTAGCCTTCACCTGTCCCATGGCGGCGCGTCGCCGCCGAAACGCTCGACAAGGAAGTCCACCAGCAGCCGAAGCGCGAGCGGCTGGTGCTGGCGCGACAGGAAGATCGCGTGGATGCCCAGCGTCTCGGGCTCGAGTTCGGGGAGCACACGCACCAGTCGACCCTGTCGAAGGTACTGACCGACGAAATACGTCGGCAGAATGCCGATGCCGGTGCCCGCAAGCACCGCGCTGCGCAGCACCGCGGTGTCGTTGGTCGAAAGCTGCGCGGTGACCGGCAACTCGATGAGCTGGCGCTTGCGCCGAAAGCGGAACTGCGCGGCGCCGACGATCGCGTGCGTCAGGCAGCGATGCCCTTGCAACTCCTCGAGCGTCCGCGGCGCGCCGTGTGCGCGCAGATACGCCGGCGCCGCGCACAGCACCGATCGGCACAGCCCCAGCGGCCGCACGATCATCGTCGGCTCGAGCGAGTTGGTGATGCGCACCGCCAGGTCGATGCGCTCGGCCGCCAGATCGACACTGCGATCGATCGCCAGCAGCCCGAATTGCACCTGCGGATATCGGCGTTGAAACTCCGCCAGCGCCGGCGCGAGCTGGGCCTCGGCGAACGAGGCCGAGCACGTGATGCGCAGCCGACCTGCGGGCACGCGCCGGACCTCTCCCGCCTGATGCTCCACATCTTCGGCCAGGTCGAGCAACTGGCGGCACGACGTCAGCGTGGCCTGTCCGGCCTCGGTCAAGCTGATGCGCCGCGTCGTTCGATGCAGCAGTCGCGTGCCGAGCCATGTCTCCATCGACGCGAGGTATCGGCTGACCATCGCCGTCGACATGTCCAGCCGCTCGGCGGCCTGCGTCATGCTGCCGTGCTCGACGACGGCGACGAAGACACGAGTGGCAGTCAATCGATCCATGCGAGGGGCGGGCGAGGTCTCGTGGGCAACTTTGATTACGTCGATCCATGCAACGATGATTCTATCGGAGCACTGTTTATCAATCGAAGCAACGCAAATACAGTCTCCCCGTCCAACCACCCTTTTCAAGAGACCCCGATGCTGACCTTCGCTTTCGCCCGCAAGTTGCTTCCCCTCCTCGCGCTCGGCGTCGTCGCTGCCGATGGCGCCGGTGCCCAGACGCCCACTGCGCCGCTGAGCGTCAAGGTGTACAACGCCGAGGCCGGCAGCTTCCACGTCAACGCCATCGTCGTCAGCGGCAGCAGCGAAGCGATGGTCATCGACACCGGATTCACGCGCGCCGACGCGCTGCGCGTCGCGGCCAACGTCCTCGACAGCGGCAAGATGCTGAAGACCATCTTCATCAGCAATGCCGACCCCGACTTCTACTTCGGTGCCGAGACGCTCAAGACGGTATTCCCGCAGGCCCAGGTGCTGACGACGCCGGCCGTGCGCGAAAAGATCCAGGCCAAAGCGGCCGGCAAGCTCGCCTTCTGGGGGCCGAAGATGGGCGCAAATGCGCCCAGGCAGCCCATCGTTCCGGATGCGATCAGCGGCACGGCACTGACGGTCGACGGCCAGACGATCGAAGTGCGCGGCTCGACCGGTGAACTCGCTCACCGCCCTTACCTCTGGATCCCGTCGATCAAGGCGATCGTCGGCAACATCGCCGTCTTCGGCAACCTGCACGTGTGGACCGCCGACACGCAAAAGCCGAGCGAGCGCCAGGCCTGGCTCGCACAGCTCGACGAGATGCTGGCGCTGAAGCCGGCCCTGGTCGTGCCCGGCCACATGGCCGCCGGCACCGTGCTGGACGAGAGTGCGATCGTCTACACGCGCGACTACCTGAAGCGATTCGAGGCCGAGCTGGCGAACGCGCAGAACGGGAGCGAGCTGATTGCAGTCATGCAGAAGACGTATCCGAAGGCCGGGCTCGCCGTCGCGCTGGACATCGGCGCGAAGGTGAACAAGGGCGAGATGAAGTGGTGATCGTTCGCACAACAGACCGGCAAATCGATGCATTGAGATCGAGGACCCCATGAGCCACGCGACGTTGCACTACATCCACGACCCGCTTTGCGGCTGGTGCTACGGCGCCGCGCCGCT
>Ga0105245_10006722_pt1 | contig 10089 bp, 12 predicted proteins | sample KBSM54metaG_FD_81523 | JGI IMG/M metagenome (GOLD analysis project Ga0105245, IMG submission 81523) | Miscanthus rhizosphere microbial communities from Kellogg Biological Station, Michigan, USA - KBS M5-4 metaG | ecosystem: Host-associated > Plants > Roots > Rhizosphere > Soil | place... | reverse complement strand
TGGTGATCGTTATATTACCTGATCCCGTATAGACATTCCCCGGCGCGGCATAGGCGGTCACCGACGTGGAACCGGTTAACTGGGCTTGCCATCCCGAAACGGCACTGCTTAATTGCGTCCAGTTTGCCAGAACCGGGTCATCCGTGGGCTCTGGGGTTTCCTGCTGGGTCAATCGAAGCGACAACGGAGAGCCGCAGAATAAGCAGGTTGGAGTAGTGCCAGTCAGGTATTCCGTTATATTTCCGGTGGTGTTAACTGGCGACCCTGTCCCAGAATCTGCAATCGTCGGACTATACCCAACCGATGTCGTGTCGCGTACAAATATGGCGCTTCCAGACGCTCCCGTTATTCCCGCCACAGGGCCGCCGCTGAGAAGTTTTGAATCCAAAAGTGCTGCTATTCCGTTCTGCGCAACGGCGAGAAAAGTAGCCGTGTTGTCGCTCAGAACATGCTGGAATGAGAAGTGCATCGGCCCGCCATCAATAACCGGGCCTCCGACTTGTCCTTCCACCGTAAAGCGGTCGAACGTTTCTATGTACTCAGTGAAGTTGCTTGAAATGGCATTCGTGCAACCATAGATAGCCAGGTCACGGAAGTAAGCTGGTCCGGGAATGGCTCTCCGAAGATTGAACGCATAGGGACAGTTAGAGTCCTCGGACCAGATGATCGTATTCCTTACCGTGCCAATGTTGTTTTGGACCGTGGTAAACGGGATCGTGTTCGGATTGCCGTAGCCTATGTCAAAGCCAATGTTGTAGATGAACTCGCGAAAGTTGGCGTTAGAATTGACCGAGGTAGGATTGAAAAACTGGATAGCTGTTCCCGTGTTGAAAGCGGCGGAATTAGGAACAAGACGGATAATCGTCTGGTTCGGCCCTTGCCCCCACCATGACCAGCCATTTCCGCATGGGGATACCGGATTGCTGAAGGAATATATCCCAGCAGGCCAGTAAAGAAATGACACTGAACTTGGCTGCGAACCGCAGTTACCACTCATAAATCGGTTGAATAAGAGGGTTCCGCAAGCGTCGTTTGCCGCAGCGCTCGCGTCTGAATTTGGGACTAAGTTGCAGGTACTGTTGCTGGTTACATCAATCGCGCCATTAGTAGGCCCAGTTAGAAATCCCGGAGGGTAAGAAATATTATTGACGATCTGTGCTCCCATCCCGGTAGCAGTAATCACGTCAATGTTCCCGTTTACCAATGTGAAAGTGAATCCAGGGCAAGCGAACGTACCGGCACCCATCGTAATCGTGTAAGTACCGACTGATGAGCCTGAGGTCGCTGTCGTGGATAGCGCCGGAGCGCCCGTGCAGCCCGTGGTGTAAACATCCTGCGTCCAGGTAAGCGGCGGGACTGGTTGTCCTGCCTCCATTGTGCGGTGAGCAGCGGTCAACGTGATGTTTTGCCCGAAAGCTGATGCTGCGAACAAGATAAATGCCAATCTCCTTAGAAGCATTTCCACACAACCCCATTCGAGAATGCCAGGGCTGTATTGGTACTGCCTCCGACACACGTTTGCCCTTCTGCTGCTACTGTGGTTGAGTCCGAAACCGAGATTTGCTGGCCCTTGTTGCCTGCCGCCGCTGCTGGAAGTGCTGCTACAGTTGTCGTGCCATTCCCCAATGTTGCGACCGCCGTCCCGTCTCCCGCACAGACGGTTAACACAGTTCCGCTGACGCAAAGGGCAGGGCCGCTTGAACTTGTCAGGCCAAAGTTGAACCGCGTAAGCCCAGTCCCGCCAGCATTGGTTCCGGTAAGAATTCCATCTCCAGAACTGGTAAACCGCGATCTCCCGCTGAAGGAAAAGCTCTGGCCGCTGCCAATCGTTACGGTGCCGCCGCTATTGATCTGGAAGGCATGACTGGCGCTTCCGTTAGAGATGAAATCAACCCAATTTCCATTGAATCCGGTGCAGGTATTGGCTCCTAATACCGTGGTATTCGTGCTAAATGTGGTGGGTTGGGTAGAGCCATTGCAGTCGTAGTAAATGCCGGGAAATGCGGTCGTCGCGGTTCCCGTAGGCAACGCTCCTGTAACCATCATCATTGGAGTCGATGCCGCTCCCGCCCCTGTGGTCTTAAATACGTTGCTTGTAGAAAGCAGTCCTCCAGTGTCGGTCACACTGGAATCAATCATCGTCGTGGCTGATGAAGCTACCGGGATCTTGGTATTAGTCAGACCGGAAATAGCTCCCCCGCCAGCACCACATCCAGCAGTCGTAGCCGAGCCATTAGCATCCGTACAAAGCGTGGCAGCAGTACCACTTACAGTGCTGGATGACAGGATTGCACTGCCTGTGCCTTGCTGCGTCTTGATCGTGGTGGTGACAATGCCGGAAGAATTGGTCCCAAAATAAACTCCTGTCGCTGGTGCGGCAGGCAGGTTATATACGCCCGGAGTGGTAACTGTGTCAGGCACTCCAAGAATAGCTGCTCCGGCAACGGTCGCCTGAGAAGTTCCTGATGGGGTCAGAATTACCTGTGACGGAACTCCCACCCCTGTTACTGATAGCTGAGAATAAGAAGCTGAAGTACTTGGACAAATGGACGTTGAGAGGAATTTGCTGCTGTCCGCGCATATAGGGGCGAGGGCTGTCAGTGCGGAATTCGATAGCGAGGTAAATGCTCCACTGTTAGGCGTCACACTGCCAATCGGCCCAGGAGCCGTAAGGTCAATGCTTCCCCCAGACTGAATGTTCGTCCAGTTGCAGGTTGTGGCATGCGTAACGCTTGAATAGTTGGTCGAAGTGCAAACATAGAGTTGCGCGTTCTTGATGTCTACATACCGCGTTCCAATTTCCTGCGCCGTCCCTGGAGATGGTGGACCTTCGGCGTAATAGTCTTTGGCTGCAAAGGCAGCCGTGCTCAGTAGTAATACGCAAAGCCACTTCATGCCGCGCCTCTAATCTGGTTCTGTATGAAGTGCCGCAACTCCGCAATCATCGAGTCATGGACATCGGCGCGTATGGCGGCTTCGTAAGCCTTATCCAGTTGATGGTTTAGTACAAATGACGCACTACGTTCCCGGTGATACTCCGCCTGATTCGCGGTGAAGATGGTCAGAGCTAACTTGGCCGTGGGATCACTGAGCAACTGATTCAAAACCATTGCTTCAGTTTGGCTTAGGTTTTCCATTTGGCTTGGGCGCTACCTTGGCAGCATGCGTGGCTTGGTCTTTCGACAGTTCGTTCTGCTGCGCGTTCTGCTTCATCTGCAAGTCAGCCTCGTGCGCCTTCTGAATCATTGGCTGCTCATGATCGGGGGGAGACAGGATATTACTGGCCGCATCTGCCGACGCTGAAAGTCGCTGTACGTCGGTCAATGTGTGCTGTTCGCTAAGGTCGGACATGATGGTGTCGTCAATCTGTACGCCATTGCCTTGAAGGATTGCCGCCTGCACTTCTGCGGGCAACTCAGCCCACTTCACGGCAATAGCTACATTGACCTTGGGCGGCGGTGGCTGAGGAGGAGCGGGAGGATTCACAGCCTTTGACAGATCGACGCCGCGAATGGTCGAAGCGTAGTTCTGGGCCGCATAGTTCACATTGAAGTTGATAGGATCTTCATGCGCCATCATGTAAAACTCTTGCGCGGCTGAGCGTTTAATCTCATCATCCACAGCCAGCATTGATCCAGCCGCAGGCTCTACCTGTATGTCTCCCTGAATCTCTCGCCAGTCGAGCATTAGCCCGCCAGACTTGCCTAGACGTTCTGACAGGCCTTGTACCTTGTTGGTGTACTGCGCTCCCAGAGAGACCTGGTCCATCATCTGCTGGTTCATCCACAGCTTCTTTTCGCAGGAGTCTTTGAGATACAGGTTCAGGCCGTCTAATTCAAACTGGGTCAGGGCATCTGCGGCCTTGGCGTTTAAGATCGCGGTAGTGGCCAGCTTGCCTGCTTGAGGATTCGCGCTTGACCCAGTATCTGTGGTGTTCAAACTTGGCTCTGCTAAGGCCATCATGCGGAGAATTTGCCCTTCTTCCTCCATGCCCGCGCTGATAGCCTGACCGATGGCCGCGCCTTCCTGAATGGGCCACAAGTCTCCCGGCCCTTTCATCTGGATGATCCGCATTAGCTTTCGTTCAAGGGCTTCGTCGGGGACGTCCGCGCCGATTCGCATTCCCATGAGAGGCCGCAAAATCGCATTGACTAGGTCTTTGCGCTGGCCTACTGTGCTGTTATGAAGAAAATGAAGCCAACGGAAGAGGCGCGGGGTGCTGTCACCGATGTTATTGAGTATGTCCGGGAGGGGAACGAACTCGCTATAGACAGTCTGCCCATACAAGTCCCAGGGGTACGGCATCTTACCCAGCAAGACCTTCTCATTCCCAACCCAAGTGATCCACATTTGCCCATACTCGTCGCGCTGGTGACTTTCCAAGATGTCGAACCGCTTGCCTGGTATCAACCTACTGGGGTGCGTCGGGATCGTTTGATTGAGGCTGGCAGTCCTGAGCCGCGTTCGTAAATCAAACGGTTGCTGACTGGTATTCGCCACGTTCGGCGTCGGCATGTCAATCAGTTCATTAGCCTTTTCAATGTCAAATAGCTTCTGCTCTTCGCCCGTATCGGGGTCGATGTAAGTCTTGCGCACCATCTTTTGCAGCCATACATCCGTTTCCCAGTAAGACTCAACCACATAGCCAGATTCTGCAAGATTCTTGGCACCCGGCTCAAGGAACAAGTCTCCAACGAAGATATTCTTGGTGACTGGGCCTTCATAGCGGATGGTGCGCTGCCGGTCCTGCTGTTCGTCGGATGAGGCTGCAATCAACTGCTTGATGCGATCTTCGTCAATCTGCGTAGAATATCCAGGTTGCCGATTCCCTCCATCATCGTCGCCTTCGTTGTTACCGGGTAGCAACGGAGCTCGGACTCTTCGCATGATTTCAATGGTGTCCCAGAAAACCTTTCCGTAACCGACACCAAAGGTGATTCCTGAATCGACGATGCGCCTGTGCTCAAGCGTTTCTTTGCTTCTGTCCCACTGCTGATAGGCAAGGGCTGTGAGCTTCTGGGCAACTGGGTCATTGTCGCCACTCTCCGTCAGGTAGTTGATTTGGGGTGGGTTAGCCGTAAGCCTCGCCGTCTTTCTCCGCCGGATCAAGCTCAGTTCCGGCATGCAGACATTGGTCCGTGTCGTGTCCTCAGAGTCCTTGCCGAACTTGTCCGTCACCATGATTGGCTTAGTCTTGCATTTCACGGCCCGATAGGCATCTTCCCACTCGTCCCAGTAGTTAGATTGCATGTATCGTCGCGACTCGTTGCGGCGGTCAACGATGTCTGAGACTTCAGTCTTGGGAGCGGGCATTAGTAGGCAATACCTGGAATGATCGGCTTCCAGTTCGTGCTCTTGCGCTGCTGGGGAATGAAGTCCAGCCCAGCCATGCACAGATAGCGCAGAATGTCGGTCATGTGATTACGCTTCGCTACCGGCTTGCCTGTGGGATCTTGGCGCTCGGCCAAGAGCGGCGTCAGCGTCTGGTAGCGGTTGGACTTGAGCTGGAGGATTAGCTCAGGACATCGATCTTTGAAGATGTGTAGGCGGGACTTGGGTTTGAACGAGCCGTCAGGCTGCTCTACCTGACGCGGTTTAAGCCAGTAATTTACTGAGGCGATCCCTGTCTCGTGGTCTTTGATAGCGTCTTCAAAGGGGTAAAGGCCACACTCCTCGAATCGATCTTGAAAGTTGCGCTGAGGATCAGTCTGGTCCATTCCTTGACCAAATGCTCGCGCTGCGTAGTCAATAACTCGCTTAAAGATACGTTCCGGCTTGCCTTCGTTCTCTGGGTTCTCATCGCTCTCCAGGTACTTTACCGCGTTGACGTAATCTTCGATGGTGAACCGTTTGTCGTCCTCAGGAACGTTGCCGGCCTTCCCGTAAGCTCTTGAAGGCCAAAGCTCACGATAAACCCAACAATCGCCCCAAGGATCAATGGCAGCCCAAATACTAGCGTGAGGCACAACTGGATGAGGATCGAGACCGTAATAACGAGTCCAAGTCTCCGGTATGCTGAAGCTCGGCTCAAGCGTGGCCTCCTCTTCCAACTGATACAGCAATGTTCCCATCTTAGCAGCCCAGTCAATCTCATACTCCTGCTTGTAGGCTGCCGGGTCGGTCATTGTCCGCTCTTGCTGGTCGGCCCACGGACTCAGCCACTTGGACTGGCGTTCGTTCCATACTTTCTCTCCCGCGTTCTTCTCTTCGTCGGCGGAGTAGTGAAGCTCAAGAATGCGGATGCCGTGCTCGTTCGTCCAAGTCCTCATGCCTTGATGGGGAAACTCTACTTCAGTTGTGCTCATGGGGCAGAATGTGAATGTGACGTAATGCGTGCAGCCTTAGTTGCTCCCAGTCAGGCCTTATCCCTTCGCCGCACATATCGCATTTCCTCCAAGGCTGCATTCCACCCCTACCGTCGGTAGCTTCGGTAGGGGAGAAACTGAATAGAATGCGCCTCCCGGAAGCGTCCGGGACCGTCAATTCCCTTATAGCGGTCGAGTACTGTTCCGCGATTTCCTTAGCGAGAGCCATAGAAGCTTGGTTTACCTACTGGCCCATAGTTCTTCTTGGGCTTGTATCCACCTGTCGGGCCAGTCGGAGGATGCTTTGGCGGCTTGGACGTGGGATTTCCGCCAGCGTTCGGCGTCTTGCCATTGCCTGTCGCGTCTGTCGGCCCAGCCGGAGCACCCAGCTTGACCGATCCCTGCGGGTTCTGAAACGGCATCGGGCTCGCATTGATCTGGCTTCTAGCCTGTTGCAAGCTCCCTGCACGTCCCGTGATGGCGCTAGATCCCATTTCAGGCTTGGCCGCGGTCTTAGGGCTATTGCCCTTGGTTGAACTGTTCATGGAAAGCCCTTTCAGGTGTGGTCTGAGATGTTTAGGCGTCTTGCGTGACTTCGCCGCCGCCGCGTGTCCGGCTGTCATGTGCGCTGGGTTATGCCACATTAGGAACCCACCAGAATCTCAGCATTGCCGCTCATCTGCTGAACCGAGACTAGTCCTAAAGCGCTGTGGTGCGTCCCCGATGGATGTGCTGCCACAACCGCTGCGTAGGCATCACTCGGCAGCGTGGCGTAGACTCTCGCTGATTGGTCACCCATCTTGGTCGTATAGACAACTCGGTACATAGTCTGAGCCATATCAGGCCTCCTTCATCTGCTGGAATCTGCAATAGCCTGCAACCTTGCAAGCCCCAAACACGCCATTCTTCTTCATGAACAAGCTCAGTTTCTGCACTTCGGGTGGTCCGTAAGGTATGACGAGTCTTCCGCCGTCCGCGAGCTGTTCTTTCCACGCCTCCGGGATAATCTCCGTTCCACACGTGACGACAATGGCATTGAAAGGCGCTTCCTCAGGCAATCCACGAATACCATCCCCAGAATGAAAATAAGTAGCGTCACCAAGGTAATCAGCGCAAGGTACAGGATTAAGCTCAATGGTATGCACCTCCGCGCAGTGCTCTTGCCAGATAGCCGTCTGTGTGGCTGAGCCTGTGCCAATCTCGAGGAGTTTGTCTGTGGGTTTCAGAGCTAGAAGCTCGAGCATCTTCTCGGTAACGTGGCGGTCAGGAATGGCTCGGACGAGCCCGCCGTGCTCAAAGGTACGTAACTCATCAGTAACCAAAAGCCCTCAAAACTGCGGAAAGTACCAGCGCGGCATTTTGCGAGACATTGGTTGCAAGCAAAAGACTTAAAAGTTTACCATCTAGTACATTCATTCCCGAACCATCCAGGTCCCGCCGATGAGATTGCAATGATTTGCTGTGCCACAGGGTGAGCCGCGTTGTAGCACGCCTCTGCCTCCGGGAGAAATGCAGCCTCGTCCATCACATATATGGTTGGGTGAAAAAGCCTTATCTTGTTCTCTCCCTTTGGTATAGCCAATATCCTTCCGCCAGATGCCCACTCTACCTGAGTCTGGGAAGGATCGGACTTGAGCGCGTGCCGACTCTTCATCCATGACGGCTGATTCTCGTAAAGAATTCGGCAATAGCGGATTAAATCTTTGGCCTTCTCTTCGGAATCGGTCTGTACAACACAGAAACTCTTCGCCCACTGTGCCTTGTTGGTGCAAAAGACCATCACGCACCACGAAGTGAGCATTTCTCGTGTCTTTGGGACAAATAAGCGTGACGCTTCCTGGAAAGCAGCAAACAAAGGCCGGAAATAGCTCTTCCGGGGGAAATGTGCCTTGAATGGTAATCCTTGCTCCAGGTACTTCGGGTTCTCGGTCAGTGTGCATGTTTGCGCCCAGAACAGCGGATCTTGTTCACAGCGTTGGTCAAGCTGGTCGTAAGCTTCTGATTCGATGTCATCCAGGACATCTTCAGGAAGCGTCCCCAAGTAGGGCAAGAACTTCTGCAAGTCGAGTGCGTTTGGCGCTGACGTTGACATCTATGTCGCCTGTAAGTACTGAAGTCTTGGGCATTTCCCCATAAGCCCGATTAGCCAGAGCTGTGAATGCCTGGATATCGCCTTTGCGTAGTTTGGCTGCAAGTGCTTTGACAACTGCCACAGGATCAGCCTCAAACGCAGCTTGGGCGAGAATCGAGGCCTCGTCGCGCTTTGCTCGGCCTGATGGATGACCTGAGAAGCCCTTGCGAAAGCGTCCGAGTTCATCCCTGCTATTGTCCCTGCTGTGAGGATTTTCAACGAGTTCCATAGAATGATGATTTGTGCTTTGTTTCTGGATACTTACCGCCATTGGATTTCTCTTTGCGCTTCTCGCTGAGCATGATTGCTACAGCTTGCTTTTGATTGGTGACCTGTGGCCCTGATTTCGAGCCGGAATGCAGGTTGCCGGACTTCCATTTGCCCATTACTTCTGAGCTAGGCATTTTGGTTCAGTTGCCACACCAGCGGCCCAGTAGGTCCAGACTGCCTGATTGACCAGGCCGAATCGAATCTGCCGCCTGAAGCCATTGTGAGCGTCTCTAAGGGGTCTGTACGACGCATTCTCAACCAGCCTGTGAGCTGGGCGGCGTCCGGGCCAATCATAATAGCTTCGCCCGCTTGGATGAGAGATTCTACGTAGGAAGGTGATTTATGAAGCAGCGGGCGGTCTATGAGGGGATTAGCTATCTTGGAAAACAGCTTTATTTTCGCCAATGTAGTAACAAACTACTGCCCGCCGAGCTTTGGGGCGCTCTGGAGCCGTATTGCGTGTGGGGCGAAGCACGTAATTTAAGGGTCCGTGCTCAAGCCCCACAGTGTGCTGACGCTGTTACCTGTAGGGCGAAGTTAAAGCGTAGGCTTAGGGGCTGTCAAGGACGTTGTGGGCAGATTCTGATGATACATGCAATTGTGGGTGCAGTTTCGCTTGCAGCATTCACAGCATTTGTTCTTGGAGCACTTGTAGCTGATGCCTGGATTCTGACCGACGCCGCGCTTGTTCGGGTTGCGGCGATGCACGCGCTTGGCAGGTTCTGTCATTTAGATCCTCCGAAGTTGAGTCCTCAGCGCTCCTTGGACCCAACGGGCTGCACAGGAGCCAGTCCGCTGTGGCTGCATGGCATGAAGTGAATTGTCGTCGCGTCGGACGAACTCTCGGACAAAATATCTCCGCACACATCACATCTGTAATCCTGGGGCTGCGTAGGAGAGGAGAGAGACTGTGCCGCCGCGTAAGAAGCTAATAGGAAATCTAAGCCTTGCGTCCCAAGAGCTTCTAATGCCTTAAGCACCAAGATGTATGTTAGCGATTCCTTCTCGCGGCCTATTTCGATACTCTCTCGCCATGACCGTGCCTGTTTAATATGATCTGGCGTTACTTCCGGCTCAAGCGTGGCACCCACTGGCCCTGCGTCGCGGTTGCCAAACTTTAACTCGTTCAACTCCGCTCTGAATTTCTCCATAATTTCCTTTGTGGATTGGTGTCGCTTGGCCTCGTCTCGGACAAGCATTTCCCACATCTCAAGCGTCGGAGTGGGCAAGGCTCGCAAGAAGCTCTCATCAAATCCATAGATTCCGGCCAATTCAATCACAAATTCTTCATGCCTATGTCGTTTCATGTGTGTTTCATCCACAACTATTTCGCACTCAGGACATTGACCTTGTAGCGGCTCAGGAGACACGGGAGCTACCTCG
>Ga0105245_10006720_pt1 | contig 10090 bp, 8 predicted proteins | sample KBSM54metaG_FD_81523 | JGI IMG/M metagenome (GOLD analysis project Ga0105245, IMG submission 81523) | Miscanthus rhizosphere microbial communities from Kellogg Biological Station, Michigan, USA - KBS M5-4 metaG | ecosystem: Host-associated > Plants > Roots > Rhizosphere > Soil | place: Michigan... | reverse complement strand
CTTGCCGACGGCGCGCAGCGCCTTGAGCGGAGCGAGCGTCTTCACCAGATCATCGGCGGCTTTTACGCCAAAAAAGTGCACCGTTTCGCGCTTGGGCGGGTTCGGGGCGGCTCCGCCATCTGGACCGCCTCCGGGCGGATGGACGAACGCGGGCTCTTCCTTCTCGACACTCCCCACGAACCAATGATCCTTGCCCTCTTGGTGCGCTTCGAGGCGCACCTTGCGTGACGTGGATTCGAAGGTGACGAGCGTGATCGACTCCGGATTGCCGGACCAAATCTCGACTTCACTCGATTTTTGAGCGAGCTCCGCCTTTTCGTCGCGAGTCCATACCGTGAGCGCGACGATCGCCGAAACAGCGAGCAGGCCGACGTGCACCCATTGAGCTTTGGCCTTCATCGCCGGCCTCCCGTCGCGGCGCGTCGTGAGCGTCGGCTGATGAAGACCCCGGCTGCCAAGACCAAGCAAGGTGCGCCGAAGATGGTCGCGTAGAACCAGGACTGATCTTGCTGCTTCGTCTGTTCGATGTGCACGTCTTCTTCACTCGTTTCTGCGCCGGCGAAGCTCTCTTCGCCGACCAGCCAACGCACCGCATCCATCAAGAGGAACTGATTGCCGGGCACGTTGCTCAGCACCAAATCACTGAATGCGTCGGCATCCGCCGTGACGAACGCGCGCATTTCCTTGGTTTCTGGTTTCTTTTCGCCGGCCTTCTTGGGCGCGACTTCGGGCGTGACCGGCTTCGGATTCAGAATCGGCTTCGTGACGGCTGCGGCCAGGTTGAAGGCATTCGCCTTCTCCGTATCCTTGTCCTGCACGAAGTTTTTGTTCTTGTCGGCGAAGGTGCCCGGGCCCGCGCGAACGGCAAAGTCGATCTTCGCCGTCGAGTTTGCCATGCGATCCAAGCTGCCCGTGCCGAAGAACACGACCGCGGCTCGCGGCGCGTTGCGGCTCAGAGTGGAGACCGAGGCGTGCGACGAGAAGCTGTTGCTGATGAGCCGCACATGGTCGGAATTGTTGAACGAGAGGCGCACGTGCGCTTGCTCGTTGGCCAGCACGTCCGGCGAATACGTGAGCTGAGCCAGCCCGGCGAGCGCGGCCAGACTCGGAGGCACGGGCGTGGGCGCGCTGCTCACCGGCGCGGCGGGCTTGGCTTTGCTGTCCGGCGGCGGAGCTTTGCTTGCGGTCGCGGCACTTCCCACGGGGCGAGGCGCGTCTTTGGGCAACGCGGCGTCGCTCGCGGTGACGATATTTTGGCTGCTGTTGGCATCCGGATCGAGGGCGATCAAGAGGTGGCCGCCGCGATCGGCGTAACGCTGTAGCGCCGCGATTTCTTCGGGCGAAAACGGCTCGCTCGGGCCGAGGATCAAGACCACGTCCGCGTCGTCCGGCACTTCGTTGCCGAGGCCTTGCGCGAGGCCGAGATCCTTCAGGACGAAATTTTGCTTCTGCAGCAAAGTGTGCGCGATCTGAGTCGAGTGAGCAGCCTCATCACTGCCGCCGTGACTGGGCTCGCTCATCTCGCCGTGGCCCACGGTGAGGTAGGCGGTGAGCCGCGCTCGAGCGAGCTTCAAGAGTTGCTCCTTGAGGTCACGATCGAGGGTCTTGAGCTTCGGCCGGGCTTGCTCGATGTCCGTGCCCAGTGACAGCGTTTGGGTCACGGTGCCGCGCGCGAGGATCACCACGCCATCGGCGTTGGCTCGCAGTTCTTTAGCGAGCTTCGGGGCCAGCAGCCGATCGGTGATTTGCACCTGCAGATTCGGGATGCCCGCGGACAGCTCGCGCAAATAACTCGCGACCTCCGAGCGCACTTCGTTCACGTCCGGGAAGAACGCGACCACTTTGATCGGTTCGGCCAGGCTGGCCGCGATTTTGCGGGTGCTTTCGCTGGGCCGTGAGGTCTTGAAGTACGAGAAATCCGCCTTCCAGGGCAGCCCGCCCGCGGCGTAGATGAAGAGCGCGCCGTACGTGGCGGCGAGCACCAACGTGAGGCCGGCGTTTGCGGCCGCGCGCACGCGCCGACTCTCCGGGCGCTCCGCGCGGCGCATCGGCCAGAGTGCAGTTTCCGCGAATAGCATCGGCACCAGGCTGATGGCGACCAGCGCGACCCACAGCACGCGCAGTTCACCGAGTAGGTGCTCTTTCCGCGGCGAGGCCAATTGGCTGAGTCCGAGCTTCGTGGCGCCCGCGTCCGTGGTCGCGAAATAGATGGCGATGGCGATGAGCCCGCTCAGCGACAGCATCGCCAATAGCGACTCGATCGACTTCCGCTCACCGCCCGTTTTGAAGCGCGGTGAGAAGCGGAGCGCCGTCGCGGCGACGATGGCGACCAGGCCCAACGCCGTTGCCGCGCTGGCGCCCTTTTCCAAACCACTCAGCACCCGCTCGCCGATGAACACGAGCACCATGCCGCCGACGTACAGCGGGAACACCCAACCAGGAGCCGGCTGCCCCGTGACCGCGGCCGTTACGGGCGTGTTGCCTTTGGCTTCGTTCAGCGCCATCGCCGCGCCTCCAACACCTTGGTGGCCGAAAGCAGGAAGAAATACGTGAACATCAGGTAGTACGCGACGCGATCGAACTGGAGCGTGCCGTTCATGAAAGGACGATAATTTTCGTGGTGAATCGCCAGGCCCGAGAGGAACGTATTGAACGGCGGGTCCACCGCCCGAGCAACGGCCCAGAGCAACACGAGCGAGGCCAAGATCACCGCGCCGACGATGGCCGCGATCACCTGCGAGCGCACGAGCGAGGAGGCGAAGAGGCCGATCGAGACCACGGCCGCGCCGAGCAAGATCATGCCCAAATAACCGACCGCGACGTGACCGACGCTCACCTTGCCGCGCAAGTAGATCATGATCGGCATGTAGATGGTGAGCACGTTCATCAACGTGAGCATCCCGAACGCAGACAGAAACTTACCGACCACGATGTCTCGATCTTTGATCGGCGCGGTATTCAGCAGCGTGATGGTCCCGGTTTGACGCTCTTCGGCGAGCAGCCGCATCGAGAGGAGTAGTCCTGCGATCATCGTCGCGGCGGACGAATCGTAGAAAAACTGGGTCAAGAGCTGCGCAGAGAGCAACTTCTGATCGACGCTGAAGTGCTGATAGAAGAGCACCCCGTCGAGTAACAAGGCGCCCGCGATAATCCCCGCACCGAGCGGCGATCGCAGGTAGGCGTACAGCTCACGGCGAGCGATGGTCAGGGCGCGCATCACGAAGCTCCCTTTTCGTCCGCGGCGGCGGTGATTTCGGCGGATTTCTTCTTGCGACGCTGGCGACGCGGTTGATCCGTACCCTCGCCCAAGAGCTCCAAGAACATGCTCTCGAGTTCACGCTCGCGGCCGAGTTGCAGAACGCCGAGGCCCGCGCCTACCAGCGTTTGGCACACGAGATCTCGAACATCCGTGCTGATGGCGATACGTAGCGTGGCGATGCCCTCGCCAGGCTCCGCCGGTTCGAGGATCTCCACGTCCCGCACGCCGTCGAGCGGGCTCAAGACCGCGCGTGCCGCCTCTGCTGCCGCGGCCGAGGTCGCACCTGCCTGGCGGAGCGTGAGGCCGACCCGCATGCCCTCTTGTTTGAGATTCGAGCTGAGTTCGGCTTCCGTCCCGGACCAGGCGATTTTGCCTTCGTCGATGACCAGAATGCGGTCACAGGTCTCGCTGATCTCGGTCAAGATGTGGCTGGAGACGACGACCGTGTGCGTGCCACGTAGACCGCGAACGAGCTCGCGCATCTCCATGATCTGCACGGGATCGAGCCCGGAGATCGGCTCATCGAGCACCACCAATTCGGGGCGGTGCACGATCGACTGCGCGATACCGACGCGCTGCCGATAACCGTGAGACAAGGAGCCGATCAACTGGTTGCGAACCTCACCCAATTCGGTCAGCTCTTCGACGTCGGAGACGCGGCGCGACAGATCGGCCTTGGAGACGTTGCGCAGTTTGGCGGCGTACCCCAAGTACTCGCGGACGGTCATGTCGTCGTAGAGCGGCGGCCGGTCGGGCAGGTAGCCCACTTTGGCGCGCACCTCGTCCGGGCGCTCGACGACGTCGAAGCCGGCCACTCGCACGGTGCCGCTCGTTGGCAGCAAATCGCACGCGAGGACGCGCAGGGTGGTGGTTTTTCCGGCGCCATTTAGCCCCAAAAGGCCGACCACTTCCCCCTGCTCGATGCGGGTGGAAAGCGGGCCAATGGCGCGACGATCGCCGTAGTACTTGTAAAGTTCCTGGATCTCGATCACGGGTTTACCGAAGATGAGTGAGCCCGGCAGCGCCGGGAAAACGGATTCGGGCGTTACCACACTCCGTCGCCGCCGGGGACCCCGGAGCTCACCGTCTTATTCCCAAAAGCCGCACGTGCCCTCACAAAGCCCTCTCCAACCCCTCAGCGAACCCATCGGAGACGACGGCGCCCGCTTGCACCGACCGAAAATCGGCGCGGTGGCCGATCCGCATCCGGCCGGGGAGCTCGCCGAGCGGGTGCGCGAAGCGGGAGTCGAATTGGGCTTCGCGCGGGTCGGCTTTGCTTCCATCGATCCCCTGGAGCTCGGCGCCGAGCGGCTTTCAGCGTGGCTAAACGAGGGGCGTCACGCGGACATGACCTACCTCGAAGGGGTGCGACACGAACCCGCGCGGCTGCTCATGGAAGCCCGCACGCTGATCGCGGTCGCCCTGCCCTACCCGAGCAGCCGTGAGCTCGTTCCGCTTCGCAGCAGTGCGGAGGGTGCGCCACTCACGGGCGTGATCGCCCGCTATGCGCGCGGTGAGGATTACCACGACGTGATGCGCGGCAAGCTGCGCCGCTTGGCCGACGCCGTTGCCAATCTACTCGGTCGGCCCGTGTTGGCTCGGCATTGTGTGGATACGGCTCCGCTTTTGGAGCGAGCCGCGGCGGAACGCGCCGGCCTTGGCTTCGCGTCCAAATCGACGATGACCATCATCCCCGGCGTGGGCAGTTACGTGATGCTCGCCGAGCTCTTGATCGACGTAGAAATCGCCACCGATACCCCGATGGCCGCGCGCTGCGGCTCGTGCCGGTTGTGTCTCGATGCCTGCCCCACTGGCGCGTTCGTCGATGCCCACGTGCTCGATGCCCGGCGCTGCATTTCTTACCTGACCATCGAATCGAAAGCGGCGATCCCGCGGGATTTGCGACCCCTGATCGGCCTCAGGGTATTCGGCTGCGACGTCTGCCAAGACGTGTGTCCGTTCAACGCCTCGGCGCCGGGTCGCCCCGCGGCGCCGGAGCTCGCGCCGCGCCCCGAGCTCGAGGCGCCGGATTTGATCGCGCTCTTGGATCTCGGCTCGGCACGCTATCGGCAATTGGTGAAGGGCACCGCGCTGCGCCGCACGCACCGCGCGCAGCTAGCGCGCAACGCCGCTGTCGCGCTCGGCAACAGCAAGGACGCACGCGCCGTCGGGCCGCTCGTGCGTTCACTCGCCGGCCACACGAGCGGCCTCGTGCGTGGCCACGCGGCTTGGGCACTGGGTGAGATTGGCGAGGCAGCGCGCGCGCTCGGGGTCGACGCCCTCAGCTGCGCTCGCGATCACGACGCCGATCCCTTCGTGCGCGAAGAAGCGGCCGCGGCGCTCGCACGCTTCGACGATTGAGCTCGCTACTCCTCGCTGCGCGGCACGGCTGCCCACTGCGCCTTTTGTTCGCGCGTGTCGCGCACGTCGAAATCGTCGGCGGATTGCGGGAAAATTGGCGAATGCGCCAGGGTTCGAAGCAGCTCGAGCGTGATGCGGTCGTGACCGTCGGTCTGGTTTGCGCCGTCGGGATCGGGGGCTCGTAAATCGTACAGCTCGGGGAGCGCGGCCTCGAGCGAGAGAACTTCTTTCCAATCGCGCACCGGATCGACCACGCCGATGCGCACCAGCATGTCTTTCGAGGCGGCGGTCAGCAGCAGCGGCAAGCGGCGCGGCGGGCGATTGGGCACCAGATAGCCGAGCAGATCCTCGCCGTGGTAGCCGTTCATCGACGGCTCGGGCTGCATGTAGCGGGCGAGCGTGGGCGCAACGTCGATGAGCGAGACGCGGTCGTTGACCGTCCGTGAACCGAGGCCCGGAACGTGCAGCACGAGCGGCACGCGCACGAGCTGTTCCCACAAGAACACCGAATGCACCCAGAAGCCGTCACGCCCGAGCGCCTCGCCGTGATCGGAGACGAACAACACCACCGTGTTATCCATCATTTTTCGAGCTTCGAGCTCTTGCACGAGCCGCCCAAATTCCGCGTCGATGGCCGAGGCCACGACGCGATAGCGCCAGGCCAGCGTGTCGGGGCCTGGCTCGATGTGGTGCGCGGCCGCAGCGCGCTCGACATGTGCCGCATCGAGCTCACGCCAGTTGTGTTGGTCGAAGTTGAACAACCAAAGCAGAAATGGGCTCGACCCCTTGCGCCGCTCGCGCAAGAATTGCAGCGCGTGATCGACGATGGGTCCGGCGGTGGTCTGCTGCGCGCCGTAGCCCCAGACCTGTTGCTGCGCCGGGTAATCCTCGATGTCTACCGCGCGATCGAAACGGAATTCGGGGCGCAGCTTACCGAGGAACTCGCGCGCTGATTTGGCGATGATCAACACCCGCTCGTACTTGGCGCGCTGGGCCACGCGCACCAAGTCATTTTCCGGCGTGGAGGACACGTCGTAGTTGCCGCCGGTCAACGCGGGCAGCGAGCGCAGGGTGTCCGAGCCCGCCGAATACGCCCGCGGAAAGTCCAGCGATCGCTCGGCAAAACGCGCCAAGTTTGGCATGATCAACGGGTCGCGCGCGACATCGTTACGCAGCGTGTCCACGTAGTAGACGATCACGTTGTAGCCGCTGTTCGGCCCGCGCAGCGCCGCGATCTGTTCGTGAAATTCCGGCGTTTCGTGTAACGGCGCCGACCACTCGGGTGCGGGCTTCAAGTTGCCGAGCGGATAGCGATCGCGCAAACGATCGACGCGCGACATGTACAGACCACGCCAATGCAGCGGCGCCTTGAAGAAGGCCTCTGCGATCTGCTCGCGGCGAAGGACGCGGCCGACGTACACCTCCTCCAGCCAGACGTGCCGGAGCGACGCATCGATCCAAACTCGGAACGGCGGCACGAACGTCGCCAACGCGAGCCAGCCCATGCTGAGCACGCAGCCCGCGCGCAACACGAACACGGCACGCGCGAAACGTTGCGTCAGGACGTGCAGCACGAGGCCTAGCGTCGCTCCCAGCAGCAGGAACGCGCACACCTCCAAAATCGTGTGAATGCGCGCGTAGAGCGACACGTACTGCGTGAGATCTACCCAAACGTCGACCGCCGCGGCCAGCGCGAAGGCCGCAATTGTCAGCCAAAATCTCGGCCATGCGCCGCGCTGCCAGCAGCGCACCGCCCACATCGCAAGGAGCACCCCGAACGCCGTCGCCAGCGCCACCGCCGAGACGAACAAGAGCGGCCCCACGGTGGCGAGCTTCGTCCGCGCGACATGCTCCCCGCGGAAGGTAAAGAGCGCAGTGCTCAAGCTTGCAAGCCCGCCAAAAGCACCGTACGCGAGCGGCCGCAGCCACCAACGCTTGCCGCTGCCGCGCGCAGCCCAGGCACCAAGCGTGTAGCTCTCCAGGCTGATGATGCCCGTGAGCGCCATGCCGAGCAGCGCGCCCACCGCGGCGTACAACGCGAGCGATGCGCTCCAGTGACGCGAGGCCGAGAAGTAAGGCCAGCCCGTGCGCACCAAGGCATCTGCGCCAACCATGACCCAGGCAGCGAGCGTGCCGGCGCACACCAGCGTCGCTAGTAAGTCGAGGCGAGAGAACGAGCTCTGAGCGCGCTGGGACAAGGCTCACGGTGGCCCGACGAGCGCCCGGGGCCGAGAAATGCGTGCCGCCGGCGCCCCGTAGCTTCCGGCAGAGCATAAGCAGAGCGGCCTCCGTTGTCACGGCGCTGGAACCGTTTTAGGGCCATGCTCCCCCGCGTGCCCATGTCCGAACCGCAATCACCCTCGTCCCGCCTCTCGAGCAGCCCCGGCGCGGGAGGTATCTCGCCCAAACAACTGGCCATGTTGGTGCTGTTTGGCTCGCTCACGTTCCTGTTCGGCGCGAGCATCGTCGGCTACCTCATCACGCGGTCACAAAACGACATCTGGCGAACGGCTTCGATGCCGGGCCTCCCGGTCGGGCTCTTGGGCAGCACCGTGCTGATCGCCGCGCTCAGCGCCTCGCTTCACCATGCCCTGCGCGCGGTTCGCGCCAATCGCTTCGAGTCCTGTCAGCGCTCGCTCGGCCTGGGGTTCTTTTTCGGGATCAGTTTCGTGTTCGGCCAGGCGTTGAACTGGCGAGCCATGTACGGCGCGACGATCGCGACCGACGCACGCACGCTGTATGGCTTCACCTTCTACATGCTCACCGGCTTGCACGCGCTGCACGTGCTCGGCGGGTTCGTGCCGCTCGGCATCGTGCTCAACAAGGCCAAGCGGCGAGAATACTCGAGCTCGAACCACGAAGGCGTGAAGCTCTGCGCGCAGTACTGGGACTATCTCGGTGTGGTGTGGCTGGTTTTGTTGGGTGTGCTCTATTTCGCCACTTGAGTCGCGGTCACGATGCGTAGTTACTTTTGGGATTTTTTCGGCCCACGTGCAGACGGCACCGCGCAGCATTTCTTGGTGCATTTGCGAGAATTTTTGAAAAAGCACGACTGCCCGGACATGCCCACGGGGTTGCGTTCCGAAGGGCCCGGGCATCAAGGCGTGTTTTGCACCCCGCCCGAAGCATTCCGAGAAGCCATCGAGCGTAGCCTGCGCCCGAAGCGCGTCGTCGAAGACGACGGCGCGGCCGGCTGAGCTCACGCGCTCAGGGAGACAAGCGCTGCACGGCCCAACCGTCGTGCCCAGCCTGATACGAGAAGCGATCGTGAAGCCGCGCGTCCTGGCCGAGCCAGAACTCGATGCGCTCGGGCACTAGCCGATAGCCGCCCCAAAACGGCGGGCGCTCCACGGCGCGACCCGCGAAACGCGCTTCGGCGTCGGCAAGGCGCGCCTCGAGCACTTCACGAGACGCGATGACATGGCTCTGCGCCGAAGCCCAAGCTCCGATCTGGCTCTCGCGGGCGCGGCCCGCGAAATACGCATCCGACCACTCGGCAGGCACGCGCTCGACGCTGCCCTCGAAACGAAGTTGCCGATTGAGCGACGCCCAGAAGAAGGTCAGCGCGGCTTGCGGATTGGCCCGCAGCTCTTCACCCTTACGGCTTTCGTAATTGCTCACGAAGCACACGCCGCCTTTGAGCAAGCCCTTGTATAGGACCGTCCGCGCCGACGGCTTCCCCGCCAACGTGGCAGTGGCCAGGCTCATCGCGTCCGGAGCGGGCACGGCGGCTGCCACCGCATCGGCGAACCAGGTTTCGAAAATGGCTAACGGGTCGGGACCCAAGGTTTCGGCGCTCACGCCGTTACCATTTACCACCAAGCCCTACGGCGTAGGCGGCCGATTGCGCGTGCTCCGCCGAAGTCGGTGCGGTCAGAAATAGGAATGTGGCACCACCGAGCCCGAGGCCCGCGACCACGAAGCCGACGGTGCTGACCACTCCCAGCGTTTTCCCGCTGTGCGCGGCATCGAGACCCTTTTGCGTGCACTCTTTGCCCACGCATTGCGAATCCACCGTGCTCTTGTGGCTGAGCACCAATGCGCCCGCAATGCCGCCTGTGATCAAACCGGCGAGCCCGATCCCACCGACCACGTAGGCCGCGGTGTGATTCTTGGCGGAAGGCGCGCCCGATTGAGGCGCCCCCGTTTGCGGCTCGGCGCCGGCAGGCAACGCGGCGCCCACCGCGACATCGAGCGTGAGGCTTTGCCCTTCGGCGAGCTGCGCGTGAAACTCTGCAGGCTTGGTTCCGGGCGCTTCGACGATGACGACGTGCTCGCCCGGATCGAGCGGTAACGCCGTATCCAAACTGGCGGCACCCAGGGTCACGCCATCACGCCGCACGATGACGCCCTCGCGATCGCTGTGGGCCAAGCGAATGGAGAGCTTGGGCACGCGTGGCTCCAAGGCGTGAACGCGCTGCTCGGCGATGGCACGACGATTGTCGTCCGCCGCCAGCCGCTGCACGACCT
>Ga0105245_10006719_pt1 | contig 10090 bp, 9 predicted proteins | sample KBSM54metaG_FD_81523 | JGI IMG/M metagenome (GOLD analysis project Ga0105245, IMG submission 81523) | Miscanthus rhizosphere microbial communities from Kellogg Biological Station, Michigan, USA - KBS M5-4 metaG | ecosystem: Host-associated > Plants > Roots > Rhizosphere > Soil | place: Michigan... | reverse complement strand
GAGCGGGTCGAGGCGCTGCTGCCCAAGTCCGAGCAGGTCGACGGCGAGCGCTACGACCACTCGCAGCGGGTCAAGGCCGTGATCAAGGAGGTCTCCGCCTCGACCAAGGGCCCGTCGATCATCGTGTCGCGGCGTGACCCCGAGCTGATCAAGAAGCTGTTCGAGCTCGAGGTCCCCGAGGTCGCGGACGGCCTGGTCGAGATCACCAACGTCGCCCGCGAGCCCGGCTATCGCTCGAAGATCGCCGTCGTCTCCCATGCCAGCGGCGTCGACCCGGTCGGCGCGTGCGTCGGCCCGCGCGGGTCGCGCGTGCGCATGGTCGTGTCCGAGCTGCGCGGCGAGAAGATCGACATCATCCCCTACAACGACGAGCCCGCTCGCTTTGTCGCCAAGGCGCTGTCACCGGCGCGGGTCAGGGAAGTCCTGGTGGACGACGACAACCGCCAGGCCACCGTCGTCGTGCCCGACGACCAGCTCTCGCTGGCCATCGGCCGCGAGGGGCAGAACGCCCGCCTGGCCGCGCGCCTGACCGGCTGGCGCATCGACATCCGCTCCGAGACCGAGTTCTCCGAGGAGGAGGCCCGGCAGGGCTACGAGGAGGAGGAGTCCTCGGGCCGCTGTGCCGCGATGCTCGCCAACGGGCGTCGCTGCCCGAACGCGGCCCTCCCCGGCTCGCGCTACTGCGGCCTGGACTCGCACCAGGCACTGGCCAACATCGACTCCGATCGGGTCGAGGATCTCGCGCGTATCGGCGAGCAGCCGCCGCCCGATGAGGAGGCCGAGCTGGAGGTCGAGGCGATCGCCGAGGACGAGGGCGACGCCCCGGGTGAGCAGGAGGCCGAGCTCGACGACGAGGCGGTCGGCGTGCAGGAAGAGTCCGTGCAGCAGCCGGCCGAGGCTGCACCGGGCGAGGCCGCGGAGGAACCGCGGTCCTAGTCACAAGCCCGAATCCGGGTCCCTCCGAGCTCCTAGAATGGACCGGCTGATGCCGAAGAAGCGCGTGCACGAAATCGCAAAGGAGCAGGGGATGTCGTCCAAGACCCTGCTCGCCAAGCTCCAGGACGCGGGCCTGAACGTCAAGGCGGCGGCTTCCGCCGTCGACGAGCAGGCCGTCCTGCGCGTGCTCAACGGCGGCGGCAACGGCGCCCAGGAGCCGCAGGCTTCGGCGCCCACGCAGGCCGCGTCCCGGCCCACGGCCGAGCCCGACAGCGAGAGCGCGCCGCCCCAGCAGCAGCAGCAGCAGCAGCCGCAACAGCAGCCGGGCGGCGGCGAGGGCCAGGGCGGCGAGCAGCCCCCGCAGCAGGGGCGCCCCCAGCGCCCGACCCGCTCGGGCCTGCAGGGCGAGCGCGCCCCCGCCTCCAGCGGCGGGCGGCGCCGCGTGATCATCGACTCCCAGGCCTCGCGTCGCCAGCAGGGCGGCCCGGCACCCGCGCCCAGCCGCCCGCCCCGGCGCCGCGGCGGCCGCCGGCGCCGCGGTACCTACCAGGAGCCCGCCCCCCGCGTCGCGCCGACCGATCCTTCCAAGGTCCTGGTGGAGATCCCGTCGGGGTCGACGGTCAAGGACGTGGCCGAGTACCTCGGCGTGCCGGTCCCCGAGGTGATCAAGAAGCTCATGACCCTGGGCGAGATGGCCACGCTGACCAAGACGCTCACCGACGACGCCATCACCGTCCTCGCCGAGGAGTTCAACAAGACCGTCGAGATCACGCACGCCGCCGACGAGGTGGTGGAAGAGGACACGTTCGAGGACGCCGATGAGGACCTCGCCGACCGCCCGCCCGTGGTCACGATCATGGGCCACGTCGACCACGGCAAGACCTCGCTCCTGGACGCCGTGCGCTCCACCGAGGTGGCGGCGGGCGAGGCCGGCGGCATCACCCAGCACATCGGCGCCTACCAGGTCCACCACAACGACAAGGTCGTGACGTTCCTCGACACCCCGGGCCACGAGGCGTTCACCGCCATGCGCGCCCGCGGAGCCGACGTGACCGACCTGGCCGTGATCGTGGTTGCCGCCGACGACGGCGTCAAGCCGCAGACCCAGGAGGCGATCGACCACGCGCGCGCCGCCGACGTGCCCATGGTCGTCGCGGTCAACAAGATCGACAAGGAGGGCGCGCAGCCCGACCGCGTGCGCGGGGAGATGGCCCAACTCGGCCTCAACCCGGCCGAATGGGGCGGCGACACCGAGTTCGTCGACGTGTCGGCCAAGACCAAGGTCGGCCTCGAGGACCTGCTCGACACCATCCAGGTCGTCGCCGAGCTCGAGGAGCTGCGGGCCAACCCCGACGCCGAGGCCTCGGGCGCGGTCATCGAGTCCAAGCTCGACCCCGGCCGCGGCCCCGTCGTCACCATCTTGATCGGCCGCGGGACCCTGCACGTGGGCGACTCCGTCGTCGCCGGCGCGCACTGGGGCCGCGTGCGCGCGATGTCCGACTTCATCGGCGAGCGCATCAAGGCCGCCAGCCCGGGCCAGCCGGTCGAGGTGCTCGGCTTCGACGGCGTCCCCGAGGCGGGCGAGCACGTGCGCGTGGTCGAGAACGAGCGCCGCGCCCGCCAGCTCGCCACCGAGCGCGCCCAGCGGCTGAAGACCGAGGCGCTGGCCCGCCGCTCGGGCACCAAGGTCTCGCTGGAGGACGTGCTCGCGCTGTCGCGCGAGGGCCGGGTCAAGGAGCTCAACCTCGTCGTCAAGGCCGACGTGTCCGGCTCGCTGGAGGCGGTCGAGGACGAGATCGCGCGCCTGCCGCAGTCCGAGGTGACGGTCAACGTCATCCACCGCGGCGTCGGCGGCATCAACGAGTCCGACGTCATGCTGGCGTCGGCGTCCGACGGCATCATCCTCGGCTTCAACGTGCGGCCGAGCGCGGACGCCCGCTCCGCGGCCGAGCACGAGGGCGTGGAGATCCGCACCTACGCGGTCATCTACCGCGCCATCGAGGACCTCAAGGCGGCCATGGAGGGCATGCTCGAGCCCGAGGAGGTGGAGACCACCCTGGGCGAGGCGCAGGTGCTCCAGGTCTTCAAGGCCTCGCGCGTGGGCGCGATCGCCGGCTGCCAGATCAGCGAGGGCCGCGTCACCCGCGGCGCCCGCGTCCGCGTCGTGCGTGACGGCACCGTGGCCTACACCGGCGAGGTTGCCTCGCTGCGCCGGTTCAAGGACGACGTGCGCGAGGTGCTGGAGGGCCAGGAGTGCGGCATCGTGCTCAAGGACTTCCAGGACGTGAAGGAAGGCGACGTGCTCGAGTTCTTCGAGACGCGCAAGGTCGAGCGCGCCTTGTCGTGACCGCCGGCTTCGTCGGCGTCCTCATCATCCACTTGCACTTCCCGGAGTCGTCCAGCTTGAAGGGGAAGCGAAGCGAGCTGCAGTCGGTCAAGGCGCACCTGCGCACGCGCATGGGCGTGTCCGTGGCCGAGGTCGACCACCAGGACACGTGGCAGCGCGCAACGCTGGCCGCAGCCCTGGTCAGCGGGTCGTCCCGGAGGCTCCAGGAGGAGGCCGATCGCGTCTGCCGTTGGCTCGACGCACGATTTCCTTACGGAGTCCGGGTAGAACGACTCCTGACGTCAGTCTCCGACCTGGAAGGCTAGGATGGCCGGAGGGCGCATGCGTCGCGTCGACGAGGCCGTACGCGCGGTTCTGAGCGATGCCATCACAACGGATTTAAAGGACCCACGCATCGGTTTCGTCACCGTCACCGCCGTCGATACGACGCCTGATCTCCGCCAGGCGAAGGTGTTCGTCAGCGTCCTTGGGTCCGAGGACGACGTCGCGGCCTCGCTCGCAGGCCTGCAGTCCTCCCACGGGTTCCTGCAGCGCCGCGTCGCGGAGGAGCTGCGCCTCAAGCACACGCCCACGCTCGAGTTCGTGTTCGACGACACGGTGCGGCGGGCCGACCGGATCAACCGCCTGACATGAGCGAGAACGGGTCGAAGGCCAGCCGCGACCAGGTCCTGCAGGAGATCGCCAACTCCGAGCGGTTCATCCTCGTCACGCACGAGAACCCCGACGGCGACGCGCTCGGGTCGCTTCTGGCCGTGCAGGAGGTCCTGAGCTCGCTGGGCAAGGACTCGGTCATGTTCATGGCCGCGGACGAGTTCCCGCTGGCCTACGAGTACCGCTTCTTCGTGCTCGACGGGCTCGCCTCGGTCGTGCCCGACGACTACGAGAGCCGCACGATCGTGTTCCTGGACTGCGGCAACATCGATCGCAACCCGGCGCACGAGCTCAAGCGCGACGGCGCGCACATCCTCAACCTCGACCACCACCACGACAACACGCGCTTCGGCACCGTCAACCACGTGGTGCCGGAGGCCTCGTGCACGGCCGAGATCGTCTGGGACCTGATGAAGGCGCTCGGCGTCGCACCGACGCTGCCGGTGGCCGAGGCGCTCTACGTCGGCCTGGTCACCGACACCGGGAAGTTCATGTACGAGAACACCGGCACGCGCGCGCACCAGATGGCGGCCGAGCTCATCGACGCCGGCGTCGACGTGCACGAGATCTACAAGCGCCTGTACGAGGGCATCCCTTACGGCAAGCTCGAGCTGCTGGCTCGCGGCCTCGCCAACATCGAGCGCTACGACGACGGGCGGCTGACGCTCTCGCACCTCTCGGCCGAGGACTTCCACCAGACCGGCGCCGAGGAGAACTACTCCGAGGGCGTCATCGACCACCTGCGCTCGGTGGACGGCACCGCGGTGGCCGCGCTCGTCCGCGACCGCCTCGGGTCCACGAACCAGGGCATGCGCAAGGTGTCGCTGCGCGCCTCCGACGACCGCGTCGACGTGTCGCGCATCGCGCGCGCCCAGGGCGGCGGCGGCCACCGTCAGGCCGCAGGCTTCTCGACCGAGCTGGGCTGGCCCGAGCTGGTCGCGTTCCTCCGCACCCAGGTCGCGGAGCAGCTGCAAGACCGGCAACCGACCTAGCCATCAGGGGTCAAGTCTTTCCTTGCCACACCGGAAAAAGATGTGGCACGGAAAGACTTGACCCCTGGTTTGGACGGCGTGATCCTCGTTGACAAGCCGGCGGGGAAGACGTCTCACGACGTCGTCGCGGCGGTGCGTCGCAGCCTCGGCGTGCGCCGGGTGGGCCACGCCGGGACGCTCGACCCGTTCGCCACCGGCCTGCTGCTGGTGCTGGTCGGGCGGGCCACGCGCGCGCAGCGCTTCCTCATGGACCTGCCCAAGACCTACGTCGCACGGGCGCGCCTGGGCGCGGTTTCGACCACCGGCGATCCCGAGGGCGAGATCACCGAGACCGGCCGGGTCCCCGACCCCGACGCGCCGCTGCCCACCGGCCCTATCCGCCAGCGCCCGCCGGCCTACAGCGCGGTCAAGGTCGGCGGCGAGCGGGCCTACCGCCGGGCGCGCCGCGGCGAGGCGGTGGAGGTGCCCGAGCGCGAGGTCGTCGTGCACCGCTTCGAGCGCCTGGCCCCCGACCGTTTCGAGATCGCGTGCTCGAGCGGCACCTACGTGCGCTCGCTCATCGCCGACCTCGGCGACGCCTACTGCCTGGAGCTGCGACGCACGCGCATCGGGCCGTTCCGGGTGCAGGACGCCGACCCCGACCACGTCGTGCCGCTGGACGAGGCGCTGACGTTCCTGCCCGAGGTGCGGCTGGACGCCGACGCGGGGCGGCGGGCCGGGCACGGGCAAACCCTCAACCACCCTCAAGGGGGTCGGGCCCCCAACGTGGTCCGCCTCGTCGACCCCGACGGCCTCGTTGCCCTTGCCGAGCCCCGTGAGGGCGGCGTCCTCAAGCCGATCGTAGGCTTCCGCGGGTGAAGGTCACCCGGCTCGACGACGTGGAGGCGCGGCCCCGGCGCGTCGCCGTGGGCGAGTTCGACGGCGTCCACCTCGGGCACCGCGAGGTCATCCGCGACGCGGACACCGTGCTCACCTTCGAGCCGCACCCGCTCGCGGTCATCCGGCCCGAGGCCGCGCCCAAGCTGCTCACGACGCTTCACCGCAAGGCCGAGCTGCTCGACGGCCTCGGGGTCGGCGAGCTCGTGGTCATCGAGTTCGACCGCGCCTTCGCCCAGCGCAGCGCGCAGGAGTTCATCGACCACGTGCTCGTCGGCGCGCTCGGGGCCACGCACGTCTCGGTGGGGGAGAACTTCCGCTTCGGCCACAAGGCCCAGGGCGACCCGGAGCTGCTCGCCCGCCAGCAGGCCTTCGACACCCGCGTGACGCCGCTGGTCGAGGTCGACCAGGAGATCGTCTCCTCGACGCTGATCCGCCACCTCATCCAGCTCGGCGACGTGGAGCGGGCCGGGCGCCTGCTCGGCGACCCGTTTCAGCTGCGCGGCACCGTCGTCAGCGGCGACCGGCGCGGGCGCACGCTGGGCTTCCCGACGGCCAACCTCGTGCCCGACGAGGCCCTCGTGTACCCGGGCCACGGCGTGTACGCCGCCTACGCCAACGACGTCGCCGCCGCGGTCAGCGTCGGCGTGCGGCCGACCTTCGGCACCGGGCGGGCCGTGCTCGTGGAGGCCTTCTTGATCGACTTCGACGGTGACCTGTACGGCACGGAGCTGCGGCTCGACTTCGTCGCCCGCCTGCGCGGCGAGCGCGCCTTCGCGACCGTCGAGGCGCTCGTCGAGCAGATGAACGAGGACGTGGCCGCGGCTGCTACCGTGACGCGCCGTTCATGACCGTCACCGCTGAGCGCAAGCAGGAGCTCGTCTCCAAGTTCGGAAAAGCCCCCGGCGACACCGGCTCGGCCGAGGTCCAGATCGCGCTGCTCACGGAGCGCATCAACGAGCTCACGCAGCACCTGCGCACCCACAGCAAGGACCACCACTCGCGCCGCGGCCTGCTGATGATGGTCGGCCAGCGTCGGCGCCTTCTCAACTACCTCCAGCGCAAGGACCTCGAGGGGTACCGGGCGCTGATCCGCGAGCTCGGCCTGCGCCGGTGACGCCGGCGCCGGACTTCTCCCTCGCCACCGAGGAGGGAGGCCGGTTCGAGCGCGCGGACCTGCTGGGCCACACGACGGTGCTGGTCTTCTACCCGTTCGCGTTCTCGCCCGTGTGCACCGACCAGCTCAACCTCTACGAGGAGGTCCAGGACGAGTTCGCCCAGCGCGGCGCCCGGCTGTTCGGGGTCTCGTGCGACTCGACCTGGACCCAGAAGGCGTTCAAGAGCCAGCTCGGCATCACCATCCCGCAGCTCTCGGACTGGGAGCCCAAAGGCGAGGCGTGCCGAGCCTTCGACGTCTACCACGACGGCGGCTTCCCCCAGCGCGCGCTCGTGCTCACCGACCCCGACGCGAACATCGCCTGGCGCTTCGTGGCCCCGAGCCCCGGCGACCTCCCGGGGGCGAACCTGATCTTCGACGCCCTTGCGGGAGCTCGGTAGCGCCCCGCTCCCGCCGCTCCGCCCCGACGACCACGTGCGGGGCCCCGACGACGCCCCGCTGGTCGTCGTCTACGCCGACTTCGAGTGCCCGTACTGCGCTGTCGTGCACGAGCAGCTGCACGAACGGCCGCTGAGGGTCGTCTTCCGCCACTTCCCGGTCCGCTCCAAGCACCCGCGCGCGTGGCCCGCTTCGTGCGCGGCCGAGGCGGCCGGGCGCCAGGACGCGTTCTGGGCCATGCACGACGCCTTGTTCGCCGACCAGGGCCGGCTCGAGGACCCGCATCTGTGGGCCCACGCCGAGCGGCTCGGGCTCGACATCGACCGCTTCGAGGCCGACCGGCGCTCAGCCGTGGTGGCCGAGCGCATCCAGCGCGACTTCGACGAGGGCCTACGCGCCGGGGTGGCCACGACCCCGGCGGGCTTCGTGGACGGGCGCCCGGTGGACCTGCGGCAAGCCTCTACCATGCAGTCGATCTCATTCAGAGAGTGAAGAAGCAAAGGCCCGCTCATCCGGAGCGGGCAGGAAAGGAACACATGCCTGAAGTGACCCAGGTCTCGGTGGAGATCGCCGGAACGGAGATCTCGTTCGAGACCGGTCGACTGGCCAAGCAGGCCAGCGGCGCGGTCGTGGTCTCCGCAGGGGACACCGTGGTGCTCTGCACCGCCACCGCCGGAAACGTCCGCGACGTCGACTTCCTCCCCCTCACCGTCGACGTGGAGGAGCGGATGTACGCGGCCGGGAAGATCCCCGGCTCGTTCTTCAAGCGCGAAGGTCGCGCCGGCGAGAAGGCCACGCTGACCGCGCGGCTCATCGACCGCCCCATCCGCCCGCTCTTCCCCAAGGGCTGGAACCGCGAGACGCAGCTGGTCGCCATGCCGCTGTCCGTCGACCACATCACCCCGTACGACGTGCTCGCGATGAACGGCGCCTCCGCGGCGCTGATGATCTCCGACATCCCGGTCCCCACGCCCGTGGGCGCGGTGCGCATCGGCAAGATCGACGGCAACTTCGTCATCAACCCGTCCGAGGCCGACCTGGCTGAGGGGCTGTCCGACCTCGACCTGATCGTGGCCGGCACCGACGAGGCCATCCTCATGGTCGAGGCGGGCGCCAGCGAGATCCCCGAGGCCGAGATCCTCGACGCCCTCGACATCGCCCACGGCGAGATCAAGAAGCTCTGCGCGCTGCAGGCGCAGCTGCGCGAGACCGTCGGCAAGGAGAAGGCCTCCGTCGAGGCGCCCGAGGTCGACATCGAGCTCTACAACCAGATCAAGGCCGAGATGGGTGCCGACATCGACCGCGCCACCAGCGTGGAGGACAAGCTCGAGCGCCAGGACGCGACCAAGGCGGTCGAGGATCAGATCCTCGAGCGCTACGCCGCCGAGGACGAGCGGCTCGACGCGGCAGCCAACACCGAGCGCCGCGCCGCCGTCCAGCGCATCTTCGACAAGCTGGAGAAGGAGATCATCCGCGAGCGCATCGCGGTCCGGAAGGTCCGGCCCGACGGCCGCGCGGCGGGCGAGATCCGTCCCATCGACATCGAGGTCGGCCCGCTGCCGCGGGCGCACGGCTCGGCGCTGTTCACGCGCGGGCAGACGCAGGCCCTGAGCGTCGTGGCCCTCGGGACCACGCGTGAGGAGATGCGGCTCGACACCCTCGGGCTCGAGACCTCGAAGTACTACTTCCACCACTACAACTTCCCGCCCTTCTCGGTCGGGGAGGCCGGCTTCATGCGCGGGCCGAAGCGCCGCGACATCGGCCACGGCGCGCTCGCCGAGCGGGCGATCGTGCCGATGATCCCGTCGATCGAGGACTTCCCGTACACGATCCGCGTGGTGTCGGACATCCTCGAGTCCAACGGCTCGTCCTCGATGGCGAGCGTATGCGGATCGTCGCTGTCGCTGATGGACGCGGGCGTGCCGATCAAGGCGCCGGTGGCGGGTATCGCCATGGGCCTGATCAAGGAGGGCGACGACTACATCGTCCTCACCGACATCGCCGGCGTCGAGGACCACCTGGGCGACATGGACTTCAAGGTCGCCGGGACGTCCACCGGTATCACGGCGCTGCAGATGGACATCAAGATCGCCGGGGTCACGTTCGAGATCCTGCGCGACGCCCTGACGCAGGCCCACGAGGCCCGCACGTTCATCCTCGGCAAGATGCGGGACGCGATCGCGGGGCCGCGCGAGCAGATGTCCCCGTACGCGCCGCGCATCACCTCGGTCCAGATCGACCCGGAGAAGATCGGCCTGGTCATCGGCAAGGGCGGCGAGACCATTCGCGGCCTGCAGGACGAGTTCGAGGCGCAGATCGACGTCAACGACGAGGGCCAGGTGCTGGTCTACGCCGCCAGCGGCGAGCAGGCCGACGCCCTGGCGGACCGGATCCGGACGATGACCAAGGAGGTCGAGGTCGGCGACGCGTTCTCGGGCAAGGTGGTCAAGACCACCACGTTCGGCGCCTTCGTCGAGCTCGCCAAGGGCACCGACGGGCTCCTGCACATCTCGAACATCGCGCCGGGCAAGCGCATCGACACGGTCGAGGACGTCCTCAACAAGGGCGACGAGGTCGAGGTCAAGGTGGTCGAGGTCGACCGCGAGCGCGGCCGCATCGGCCTGCGCCTGGCCGACGATCCCGACGTGGTCGGGAAGTCGGTCGAGGAGCTGGCGACGGTCGGCAGCGGCGACCGCGGCCCGCGTGGCGGCGGCGGCCGGGACGGCCGCGGCG
>Ga0105245_10006718_pt1 | contig 10090 bp, 8 predicted proteins | sample KBSM54metaG_FD_81523 | JGI IMG/M metagenome (GOLD analysis project Ga0105245, IMG submission 81523) | Miscanthus rhizosphere microbial communities from Kellogg Biological Station, Michigan, USA - KBS M5-4 metaG | ecosystem: Host-associated > Plants > Roots > Rhizosphere > Soil | place: Michigan... | reverse complement strand
TCCCAGTAGAGGAGCCCGGCCTGCTGCGCGGCCTCGCTCGCCGCGATCGACAGGTCGGACGAGTAGGCGCCGATGACGAGACGCACACCGCTGTCGCGGAGCTCGCCCATGGCGCGGGCCGCCGCCTCGCGCGACTGCACGTCACGCACGACCAGCTCGATCTTCCGGCCGCCGACACCGCCATCGGCATTCATTTGGTCCGCGGCAATTCGGACGCCCGCGAGCTCCGGCCCGGCGAGCGACGCCGCGGCGCCCGTGATCGGGAAGACCGCGCCGATCCGGATCGGGCCGGGGTCCGTGCGCGCGGACCCACAACCGCACAGCGCGATCGCGAGCAGGCAGGCAAGCAGCGTCTTCATCAGTCGGACCTCCCGCCAGGCGGCCGGCGAGGCCCCTTGCGCTTCGATGGAATTCGGCCGCGGGTCGGGCCCAGCCGGGCCACCGGCACCGGGGCGGGGCGCCGCCGGTACCAGAACAGCCCGGCGACCACGGCGAAGAACAGCGCGAGCGCGACGCCGCCGAAGACCAGCGGGTCGAGGCCGCCCCCGCCGCCGGTGCCGTTGCCGGCGCTCCCGGTGAGGATCGCGTAGTCACCCAGTGCGTTGGCATTGGTCTGGAACATCGCCGCGATGCCGGCGTGCAGGGTCGCGACGTTGACCCAGGCGCCGTTGTCGAGATGCGCGATCGTGCCCTCGGTGACGTCGTCCGGACCCCGAATGACCATCGTCCGACACGAGTCGCAGGCCTTGGCCGTGACGGCCTGCCCATCCGGGGTGGTCACGGCGAAGCGATAGACGTTGCCGGCGATCGCGCCCTGGGTCGGCTGCACCGTGGGGTCGACCGGCGTGATGGTGACGTGCAGCGCCGTCGCACCGGCCGGAACCTGGAAGGCGTCTTCCTGGGCGACGATCTGGGCCTGCGGCGGCTGCTCGTCGGTGGCGACGGCGAAGACCGGCGTCTTGCCGCCCTGGACCTGCTTGGTCGCGTCGGCGGACGTCGGATCGCCCGGTTGCTCGCCGACCGGATGGAGGTAGCGGTACGGCTCGGGAACGATGACGCCGTCGTACAGCGGCACGCCCACCGGAGCGTGGACCTGGACGGCCAGCGCCAGCCCAAGGCCGGCCACCACAGCCAGCCAGCCGAGCGTCCGCTCGCGGCTCACAGGCACTCGGCCGCCCTCACGATTTCACGGTGAAGATCACGTCGGGTGCCCAGACCCGTGGGTTGAATGGCGCGTGGTCGGAGGCCACGAACTCCGCCTTGAGGTCGATCGTGCCGGGCTGGACCGGGATGTCCTGCTCGAGGCCGTAGTTCATCGAGACCAGCACGCCGTTGACGTACAGGTGGAGGTGCCCCTGGTCCGGCCGGATCTCTGTCGTGGTCTGGCTGACGATCGTCGCCCCGGTCAGCTTGAGCACGACGTGCACGCTCGTCCCGCTCACCGTCGAGCTGGCCGCGGGCTGGAGGATCTCCACCGTGGCGGGCGAGGCCGGGCGCGGCCCGAGGGTGGGCGACGGCGCCGCCAGGCTCGGCTGATTGCCGCCGCAGGCGGCAAGCACGAGCGCGATCGCGCACCCGGCGAGCAGGCGAGGCGGGGTGGACCGAAGTCGGCTGTGCGTCATGGTGAGACCTCGATGGTGACATGCAGGTGGATCTGGCCGTTCGCGGGCGCTGGCAGCGGGCTGAGCACGTCGACCGTGAGGTCGCCCGCGACCGCATCGATCGTCGCGACGAAGTGGCCCGGCTCGAGCATCCGTGGAGGCGGAAGGACTGCGTCGCCGGACGCCGGGAAGAGCGCGATCGTCGTGGTCTGGGTCTGCAGCTCCGCCCCGGCGGGGTCGAAGAAGGTCACGTGCAGCTCGTTCTGGCCGGGGCCGCCCGGGTCGAGGTAGACCTGCGCCTTGCCCACCGCGCCCAGCTGGACCTCGTGGATCGTCGGCAGGCCTGGCGTCACGAGCTCCTGGACGGGCTGCGCCGGGACCCTCGTCGCCACGAGGAGTGGCACGTCGACCGCCGCGGCGCCCGTCGCGATCGTCGCGGTGAGCTGCCAGATGCCGTCGATCGACAGGTTGGCGCCGCTCGCCGCGAACCGGCCCGCCCCGGCGGGCTGGAGATCGAGGCTCGATGGCGCCACGCCCGACTGCGACTTGAGCAGGAAGCGGAGGGTCACGGCGGATGCGTCGACAGGCTGGCCGGAGTCGTAGTCCGCGAGCGCGAGATCGAAGGTGTTCAGGCCCGCGGCCCCGGGCGTGCCCACGAGCCGGGCTCGGATGCTCGTCCCGAAGTCGTGGCCGGTGGCGACGATCGGTTGTGCGACCGGCGGTGGGTTCGTCCCGGCCGAGGTCGGCGGCGTCAGGTTCACCAGCCAGGCAGAGAACCCGAACACCGCGACCGCCAGGATGAGCTCGGCGCCGCCGACGCGCCGTACGCCGCCGAGCACGCGCGCCGCGCTCCGCAGGTTGATGAACCGGTTGAATGCCCCGAGGGACGCAAGGCCGAGCAGGATGACGCTCTTCCCCAGGACCACCCGGCCGAAGTCGGTCGAGAACAGCGCATCGAGCGTCCCGATCTCGTCGATCGCCCGGATCGTGCCGGTGACGATGACCACGGCCAGCGCGACGCCCGCCCAGAACGAGTACCGCCGCGCCGCTTCGAGCCGCCCGTCGGCGGGCGTCGAGCGGAGGAGCAGCACGAGCGCGGCGAGTCCGCCCATCCACCACGCGGCGGCGAGGCTGTGGGCCCACTGGGCTGCGACCTGCGCGACCGGGCGCGAGCCGGCCGCGGCATGGCCGGTCACGACGTCCACCGCGAGGCCGACGGCGGCAGCGAGGCCGACGAGCCACCAGCCGAGGCGACCACGGAGCCGGGCCACGGTTGCCAGGCCGGCGAGTGCCGCGCCGACCGCGGCGAGTGCCAGGATCCGGGCGAGGGCGCTGATGCCCAGCGAGGTACCCGGCAGCTGCTCGATCGGCGCGCCGGTCTCCAGCCACTGGATCGCGACGACGCCGATCGTCCCGGCAGCGGCGAGCACCCAGCCGATCGCGGCCATCACCAGGAGGTCCGGCGCGGGCCGGCGGGCGACCGCGACCGCGGCGAAGGCGGCGCCGATGAGCGCCGTCAACCCCAGGTACAGGACCCAGCGTGCCGCGATGTTGGGCGGCGAGCCGGAGGCGCTCGCCGCCGGGCCGCCCCCCTGGTCGGGCGGGCCGGTCGGGGGCGCGACGCCGACACCGAAGGCAAACGAGCCCGCGGCGATGTGTCCGTCGACGGCCGAGACGGTCCGCCAGGTCACCGTGTAGACGCCATCGCCCACTGGCCGGATCGGCGCGCCGATCGAATGGGGCGGATCCGCCAGGGCCTGGATCGGCCCGCTGACCTGATCCGTGCCCGACGAATCGAGGACCTTGATCGAGCTGAGGCGGACGTCGGGCGTCTCGCCGAAGGTCAGTCTCACCATCGACGGCGCGCTGCCCAATGTCGCCCCGGCCGCCGGGTCGGACGACTGGAGCAGCGCGTGACCGAGCGCCGCCGCGGGCAGGGCGGCGGCCAGCAGCATGGCGGCCAGGATCAGGATCGAGGTGGCGGACCGGCGCGGCCCGATCCCCCACCCGGCGATGGTCACCCCTTCGCGACGGGCCTGCCCGCCCGCAGGACGAGCCACAGCGCGATGGCCGCGATGACGATCCCCGCCCCACCGAGCAGCGCCCCGATGAGGAGCGCCTGGTTGGCCGCGCTCTGCGCAGCCGACGCGGCCGTCTGCGCGGCCGCGATGGCGCCGAGTGCCGGCGCCGCCGACTGAAGGGCGTCGAGTCGCCCATCGATGCGATCCAGCCGGGTCCCGACCTCGGTGAGCGTCGGCTGCTTGGCCGGGAACTCCAGGTCCCCGGCGGCAACGACGCCGTCGAAGGTCGTGTGACTCGACGTCATCGACAGGTCGATCGCCTTGCCGTGGATAGTGCCCGTGAAGTGGAAGGCGTACTCGCCCGGGGCCGTGGGGATGATGTCGGTCGAATACTCGCCCGCCGTCCCGAACCCCTCTTCCACGTCGAAGGCCGGCGACAGGCTCAGCTTCGAGCTGTCCTGCCCGCCCGTGGACACGACGACGCTGATCGCGTCCGCCGGGATATCGGTGATCGGCTTGTCGTCGGCGTCGTAGACGGACAGCTGGACGCCGTTTGGCTGCCCGACGAGCGCGGGCTCGCCGGACCAGCCGATGACGAAGTGGAAGCCCGCGGCATCCGCGTGGCCGTGCGCCGCGACGATCGGCGCGAGCGAGACGAGGAGGGCGCCGGCGGCCGCGCCGGCCATGAGCGTTCGTTGAATCCGAGTGCGCACCGAGGTTCTCCCTTCGAGTTGACGGCAGTCAGGCCCGACCGCCGTGCTCGAAGCGATCCGGGTCGGGCTAGGCGGAACCCGCGAGGGCAGGCGGGGCGCGCAGGGCGGACTGCCGCCCGAGGATCGACTCGATGGGATGCCTCGCCACCACCCCGGTCCGCCGGGGCGCAGACGCGGTGGTCCGAGGCAGGACGGCACGCGCCGCCCGGAGTCGTGCGAGCAGGAGGTCCCGGCGCCAGGTGAAGAGCGCCGCCACGAGGCTGGCGACGAGTGCCACCGCGATCGCGATCCAGGCGCCGCCGGCGTATTCCGGCGAGAGCAGGATCCCCGCGCCCGGGACGGGCAGGCCCATTGCGGCGTGCTCGATGTTCTCCTGGGTCGACAGCAGGACGAGCTGGAGGACGGCGACCCGAGGGGCAAGTCGCAGAAACGCCCCAAGCAGCGCCCGTCGCGGCAGGTCACCCCTGGGACTCTCGTTCGCCGCGCTCGCGTTGCGCGCGAGGACACCCAGGCGGTGGAGTCGCGCGAGCCCGAGCCCAGCGAGGCCCCCGGCGAGGAGGAGGCTGGTGAGCACGGTCGCGTTCCACGCGTCGCCGTGGCCGGCGTGGACGAGCGCTTCGCCGTACAGCGAGCCATAGCGCGCGAGGTAGACGAGCTGGTGCGCGAGCACGAGCGCGCCCAGCTGCAGCACGCCGGCGGTCGCGAGGCGGCGAATAGGTGGCGCCATCCGGATCACTCTACGCCCACGGGGGAATAGACCTCGACGGCAAACAGGTCATACCGGAGCGCGATGTCCGGCCAGAACGCCTCGTCGAGCGGTCGATCCTCAGGCAGTCGCCGCCAGGTGCTGACGAACGTGACCTCGACGGCTCGGCCGGTGAGCCGCCGTCCGACCCAGGCTTCGGCCATCTCGTCGCCGATCAGCGGCGCGCGCTGGCGGAGCAGGTTCTGCATCTCCGCGTCGGCGCCGGGCTTGGAAAACCGCCCGGTGGCGATACGGATCGCCATGGGCTCGTCGTCCGAGTGGCGCCGGATCGACTCGTCCACCTCGAAGTGCACGATCTCGATCTCGCCCAGGTACCGCATCGCGATCGCGTACGGGCTCGTTTGGGTCACGTCGGCCTGGGCCGCCGCCTCGGCCGACCCCCAATGAGAAATGACCACGACGTCGCGATCGGCTTCGGCATCATGCGATGCCGCCGCTGCCGCCGTCGCCGGCCGCCAACCCACGTGGAACCGCTCCGGCCCGCGGCGTTCAGCGCCGCTCGAGCGAAGCTCGGCGTGGAGCGCGTCCCGAAGCGAGACGACCCGATCCCGGCCCCCTCGCCCCCGCATCACGCGGAGGATCACGTGCCCTGCCCCTCCTCGTACCCCTGCCCTCGAGGTGCGACCACGCGGATCGTACGCACGCGGCGCGCGAGCGCCAAATTCGGGATTGGCGTCCCCGGCAGGATTTGAACCTGCGACCCGCTGCTTAGAAGGCAGCCGCTCTGTCCACTGAGCTACGGGGACTCGCGCGGGCGTCAGTCTACGCACCCCTCGCCGGACCTTCTGCCGATTGCCCGGCTCTCCGGGCGCGCCGTACGCTCCCGCGGATCGTGCGCCTGCTCAACGCGTTGACCGCGGTTGTCGTCGTGATCGTCCTCATCGCCGCCTCCTCGGTCGGCGTCGGCGTGCTGCGCGAGCACGCCGAGACCACCCGGACGACGCCGCGGTACGACCCGCCGGTCTGGGCCGGCCAGCTGGTCCCGGCGCCGTGTGCGAACGGTGGCTTCTACGCGCGCGATCGACACGCGATCGTCCTCACCATCGCCGCGCACTGCTACCTCGCGAAACCAGGCACGGTCTGGCGTGACTCCGACGGTCGTCTCATCGGGACGTGGGGCCGGCTCGCGGAGCTCGCCGATTGCCCCGCCGGGCGGTTCTGCGCTCCGTCGGACATCGTCCCGCTGGAGCTCGCGCCGGATCGGATCCCGTGGGGGCACCTGAACCTGGTCGACATGGGTGCCGGCGGCTACCGGACGCTCGCGCCGGGAACCCGCCCGCTGGCGTGTGGCGACATCCACGTGGGCGACCGCGCCGAGGTCGATGGCCGGGAGCACTACCGATCCGGGACCGTCATCGAGATCGCGCCCTACGAGTTCGCCACGGACACGATGTTTCCGTGCATGGTCGTCACCGACATCGTGGTCCAGTTCGGTGACTCAGGCAGCTCTGTTCTGGTGAACGGCCAGCCCGCGGGCAGCACGTCTCGCGACATCGGCGGGCGCCTCGCGTTCACCCCGCTCGCTGAAGGCCTCGACAATCTGGGGCTGGTGCTGTGCACCACGCCGGACTGCGACGTGTCACCGATCGCGACGCACTGACCCCCCAAAACGGGGAGAAATCCCTACTCGGAAGCGCGAATCGCAGGTGCTATGCTCCCCGGCCCAGTGGGCCCTCAGGCCCCGGTTCGGGAGTGCCCATCGCCGTATGACCGCCGGCCCAGGTGGTGCCCAACTTGGCCAGCTCGAGCTCGGTCTCGGCGTCCCGCGGTTGCCGATCGAGCCGGAGTGGAAGGCACAGCCACGCCTGTGGGGCCACTCGCTGCACCCGATGTGCTCCTACCTGGCGAGCTTCCCGGCCGCCCTCGCCCACGCGTTCATCGCCCGCTACAGCCGCCCCGGCGACGTAGTGTTCGACCCTTTTTCCGGCCGGGGCACGGCGCCCCTCCAGGCGACCGCCGAGGGCCGGATCGGCGTCGGCAATGACCTCAACCCGTTCGCCCACCTGCTGACCGCCGCCAAGCTCGACCCGCCCACCGCAGCGGATGCGCGCACGCGCGCGACCGCCCTCCGTCTCGCCTGGGCGAACGGTGCCGGGCGCTGGCTCGAGCTCGCCCGATCGATCCAGGCCTCCCCCGCCGACGGCGGCCCGGAGCCGGTGCCCGCCGAGGTCGCGATCGCGTTCCACGAGCGGACCTTCGCCCAGCTGCTGTTCCTGCGCGGCTCGCTGGACCTCGAGGCGCGCACCGATCGCTTCCTCGCCGCGGCGCTCGCGGGGGTGCTCCACGGCAAGACGCCGTCGTACCTGTCGACGCTCATGCCGAACACGTTCAGCATGGCGCCGCGCTACGTGCGCGAATTCGCCGCCCGGACCGATTTCCAGGCACCCGACCGCGACGCCTTCGATCGGCTGGACGCGAAGCTGACGCGCCTGTATCGCGACCCGCTCCCCCGCGCGTCGGGCGTGGCCCTCCTCGGTGACGCCCGTGACGCGGGTACGCGCGCCGGCAGCGCGCTTCGCGGCCGCGGCCTCCCGGATCGCGTCCGCCTGGTCGTCACTTCGCCGCCGTACCTGCGCGTGGTCAAGTACGGCTACTACAACTGGCTGCGAGCCTGGTTCCTGGGCTTCGACTCGAAGGCGATCGACGCCTCGCTTGACGACGCCCATCGACGGGCGCCATACCTCGAGTTCCTGCGGACGGTCCTGCACGACCTGCGCCCGTTGCTCAGCGATGACGGCATCGCGGTCCTGATCGTCGGCGACGTGGCGACGGACCGCGGTCGAGCCGTGACGGACGGGCACGACCTCGCGGAGCGAGTCTGGGAATCCGCGGCAGCGCCGGAGGGCTACCACCTCGCGGGCATCGCCGACGACGACATCCACGCCCACCGCAAGATGACCAGGCTGTGGGGTCGCGAGGCCGGCCGCGCGACCCAGGTCGATCGGTTCCTCCTGCTCGGCGCCACCGAGGCGGGGCGTCGCAGAGCCGTCGCCGGCGCCCGGCTCCCGGTCGACTGGCGGTGGCCTCCGGCGGGTCTCCGGGCGCTCTGAATCCCCGCGTCCGCGCGTCCCGAGGGCGGGCCGAACCGTCCTGAGCCCACAGGCTGACCGGCACCTGATCTTCTCGGCGACCGCGACTAGCATGGGTGGGTGGCCGGCCCCGCCCCCTCCTTCCCCATGCGCGTCCGCATGATCATCGCCGCCCTGCTGACCGCGCTGGCGCTCGTCGGCGCACGGCCCTTCGGTGGCGTCACCTTCGGGGCGGATATCCCACGCCTCGCGGGCGTCGTCACCGACCAGGCCGGCGTGATCGGCGACCAGAAGGCCGAGGTCGAACGCGCGCTCGACGATGTGCTCAAACGACAGGGCGTACAGGTCTTCGTGCTGTTCGTGCGCACGACCGGCGACCGGACCGTGACCGAGTTCGTGGACGAGACGGCCAAGGAGAACTCGCTCGGCGCGGACGACGCGCTCGTCCTCGTCGCCGTCGACGACCGCACCGACGCGATCTGGGTCTCGAACGCGCTCTCGATCACCGACAGCGAGATCAACGGGATCATCGCCGGCACCCTCGAGCCCGGCCTCCGGTCGGGCGACTTCGCCGGCGCGATGATCAACACGGCGAAGGAGCTCGGCGCAGCTGGCGCCATCGAGCCGCTGAAGACGGTTCCACCGGTCGAGACGCCCGGGACGAATCCGGGCGGCGACGGCGGAGCTGGCAGCCTGGACCTGGTCGGCCTGGTCGCCATCGTCCTGATCGGCGTCGGCATCGTCGCCGTCCTCGTGTGGCTCGTCTCGCGACTCTCGGCCTGGCGAGAGACCGGTGAGCGGGATCGACGACTGGCTCGCGTTGCCCGCGATGCCAACGCGCAGCTCATCACCGCGGACGACCGGGTCCGCACGGCCGACCAGGAGACCGGCTTCGTCGAGGCCGAGTTCGGCGAGGCCGAGGCTGCGCCGTTCCGGGCGGCGGTTGCCGAGGCGGGCACGGAGCTCCGCGCCGCGTTTGCCGTCCGCCAGAAGCTCGACGACAACGATCCGGAAGACCCGCCGACGCGGGAGTCCATGCTCAACGAGCTCGTCGCCGCGGTCGGGCGGGCGAATGCGGCGCTCGACAAGCAGGCTGCCCACGTCGAGCAGCTGCGCAGCCTGGAACGGGATGCGGAACGAATTCTGGCTGGTCTGCCCGCCCAGATCGAGCCCGTCGAGGGTCGTCTCGCCGGCGCCGAGACGACCGTCGAATCCTTTGCCGGCTATGCGCCGTCGGCCTGGCAGGCGGTCAAGGGCAACGTCGCGGAGGCGCGGAAGGGCCTCGAGGGTGCCCGCAGCGCCATCGCTCGCGCCAACGGCGTCATCGCCTCGGACCGGCCCAGGGCGGCCCGCGAAATCGCCACCGCGCAACGTGGCATCGCGGGTGCGAGCGCCCTCCTCGACGCGATCGACAAGCTCGCCGGCACGCTCAGGACGGCGTCGGACGGCCTCGCCGGCGATCTCGAGGCGGCCGCGCACGACCTCGCCGACGCGCGCGCCGCGGCAACAGGTGCCGACATCGATCGCGCCGATGATGTGGCCCGCGTTGAGGCAGCCGTGGCGGCCGCCCAGGAGTCGGCCAAAGCTCGCCCCCTCGATCCGATCGAGACAGCCCGTCGCGCGTCCGCGGCCCGCTCGCAGGCGGCCCAGCTGCTGACCGCGGTGCGTGCCGACGTCCAGCAGGCGGCACGGCTGGCGGCCGCGGTCGGGGCATCGATCAGCGCCGCCCAGACCCAGGTGGACCGAGCCGGAGACTTCATCGCGACTCGGCGCTCGGGTGTGCGGCGACGCGCGCGCACGCGCCTGGCCGAGGCCGAGCGATTGCTCGCCAGCGCGGTCGCCCAGCGAGAGAGCGACCCCCAGCAGGCGCTGGCCGAGGCCCAGCGAGCCGGCCAGATGGCGGGCGAGGCATACAACCTGGCCTCGGATGACTTCACGCGCTGGGACGGCGGCCAGCCGC
>Ga0105245_10006717_pt1 | contig 10091 bp, 8 predicted proteins | sample KBSM54metaG_FD_81523 | JGI IMG/M metagenome (GOLD analysis project Ga0105245, IMG submission 81523) | Miscanthus rhizosphere microbial communities from Kellogg Biological Station, Michigan, USA - KBS M5-4 metaG | ecosystem: Host-associated > Plants > Roots > Rhizosphere > Soil | place: Michigan... | reverse complement strand
TTCATCTACTTTATCTTCTAGAGCCCGCTTCCCGCCTCAGCTGTGGCCGGCGTAGACCTTGAAGCCTTCCTCGATATCCCCGAAGAAAATAGCCTCGCCCTTGCTGAGCACCAGCGCCTTGGTGCACATCGCGCGACACAATGCGATCGAGTGCGATGCCAACAGCATGATGCGCGCCCGGCTGACGAACTGTTGCACGCGTTGCTGGGCTTTCTCCTGGAAATGCGCGTCGCCCGCGCCGATGCCTTCATCAATCAGCAGGATGTCTGGCGCCTGCGCGGTGGCGAGCGCAAACGCCAGTCGCGCATGCATGCCGGCCGAATAGACCCGCACCGGCAGAGACAGGTACTCGCCGAGTTCGGTGAAGTCCTCGATGTCCTTGACGCTTTCGGCGTAGGCGTCCTGGGGCCAGTCGTAAAGCGTCGCCATCAGGCGGATGTTCTCGTAACCGGTGGCGTCGCTGTTGAGCGCCATGGTGCCGCCCAGCAATGCGAAGGCCTCGCCCTGCAAACTCACAGTGCCTGTATCGGGCGGATAGATGCCAGCGACCAGCCGCAGCAGTGTCGTCTTCCCGGCCCCGTTGTGACCGATCAGGCAGACCCGATCGCCTTCGGAAAGGTCGAGATCGATGTTCTTGAGCGCGTGCATCACGAGCACTCCGTGGTCGCGGCTCGCGGTGTTGGTTCCGACTTTGGCCTGGCCGAACGACGGCAGACGCAACAGGCGCAGTGCCTGCGCGTCGTAGACCGGAATGCGCACATTGACGTTTCGCAGGCGGACGTGGGTCATCGCGTCACCTACACGAAGAACGCAAGCCGCGGGCGCATGCGGCGATAGGTTTGCCAGGCGATCAGATAGCCGACGACTGTGACGCAGCCGATCACCAGATAGTGCGAGAGCGGCGGAATTTCGCCGAGCAGGGGACTGCGAACGATCTCGATGAAGTAGAAGATGATGTTGTAGTCGACGATGAACATGCGGTCGCTGGCGATCGCCTTGTAGTTCCAGAACACCGGCGTCACGAAAAAGGCGAGCTGCAGCAGATTGCGCACGATCGGATCGATGTCGCGAAAGCGCGCGCAGATGAACGCGAACGTCGTCACCACCCAGAAGCCGTTGATGAAGAGCAGCAGGATTCCGGGAATGGCGAGCAGGCTCGTCCACCCGATCGGAACGAAGCCGATGGCGACGCCGAGCACGTAGACCAGCACGTGATGCGCGAACGTGATGAAGACCTTGAACACGCTCCGCCCGACATAAAGGTCGACGTCGAGCGTGGAACTGGTCACATAGCCGGTGTTGCGCACGAACGACATGGTGCCTTCGCTGATCAGCGCGGCGATCGCCGACCACACGATGATTCCGATCGCGACGTAGCCAACAATATCGCGCAGGTTACTGCCGAAGATCGCCGATGACACCAGCGACAGGCCAAGCAGCATCACGATGACGTTGATGGTCTCCCACAAGGGGCCAATGCGCGAACGGCGATATTGGCAGACCGTGTCGAGCCACGCCCATTGCAGGCTCTTCCAGGAATTGTGCAGCCGGTCACGCACGAGCCGGGCGAGGTACGTCGGGAACGTTTGCGTCGCAGGCGACGACGTTGTCAGGGCCATCCGTTCCTCGTGCTTCGGTCCGAGCCAGATAGCCCAAAAGCGCGGCGAATTAAAGCACTTGGATAGGGAGTTTGGCCGGGGAAGCCTTACGACGCGATGGTCAGCGGGTGCTCTCGAGCGAGCGACGGGTGGCGCTGGGTTCGCCCGGGTGCGAGCGACTCGATGAAGCCCATGAGCTCGGCTACGCGATGGTCGCAAGTGTGACGCGCCAGAATCGAACACAGACCGATGCCGGCCATCCCTGCGGCGAGGTCGCGATCCTGCATCAACAGCATCAGTGCCACGGCGCACTCGTCGCTGTCGGCGACGGTGAGGTAGCTGCCGGCATGAAATAGACCTTCGGAATCGTCCCAGCCTGCGGAGAGCAGCGGAACGCCACAGGCGAGCGCTTCGAACATGCGGCTGGTCGGCGCGCCCGGGAGCGAAGGACGGAAAACCGGATGCGGGACATCGATGACGGCGCGTCCCCGGGCGAGCGCCAACGGAGCCTGCTCGTCGGGAATCCAGCCGTCGAACACGATGCCATGCCGGTGCAGGCGCGCATGCGAATTGCCCGGACACCGGACGCCATAGAGCCGCGCCCGTAGCCCGAGCGTCGCCACGGGCCCTATCACCAGGTTGTCGAAGTCGCGGTCGCAGCCGTGGTCGTCCCAATTGCCGATCCAGACGACGTCCGTGTCTGGCGTCGCCTGCGGCCGCGGCGTGAAGTGCCGCGCGTCAGCCGCCTCATGCCAGGTCACGACGCGGCGGCCCCAGCCGCGAGTCACGTAGGCCTCGCGCAGGATTTCGGCGCCCGCGAGGATCGCGTCGAACGCGTCGAGATCGAAGTGGTCGAACTCGTTCGGCATTGTGATGGCGCGATGGTGCGTGTCGTAGAAGATGAGTTGGAAATGCCCACCCATGCTGCGGCGTCGGCCGAGATACCGGATCAATTCGCGGCTGTTGCACTCGTGCACGATAACGGCATCGGCGCCGTCGAGTGCCTGGTCGAGATCCAGCAGGTGATGATCAAACGTGTCGATGCGCAGGCCATACGCGACGCTGCGATCGATCGGCCCATTCCCGGGCTGGTACATGGCAACATGATGCCCGCGGCGATCGAGTGTGCGCGCGATGCTGCGCAGAAAACGGATGTTGCCGTGGTCCCAGCGCGACGTGAATGATTGATGGAACAGCACGAATTTCATGGGAGTCGCCCCGAAAAATCGTCGACATTCTGAAATGAACGCATTCAGGGGCACTGCTGTTCGAGCGCCATTGCACGCGATGCGGATGATGATGGACCGTGCAGTGCTCGCCTTCGATGCGACCTAGGTCTCATGCGAGCCCTGCAGCATCGTACCGCGCGTTAACGCTGTCGGCTGTCTTCGCTGAACGCGCGTTCAGATCACTAAGGTGCGTCTAAAATTATTTCGTGTTGCTGGCACCATGCTACGGCGGCATGAGGAACCTTTCACATTGCCGCCCAAGTCGGCCTGCATCTCGCCGACCACACGAGGGGAATTTCATCCACTCAGAAAAGAATGCGCGGCGCGCGCGAGCGCGGCCGCGCCAGCGGAGGTGTTGCGGGATGCGCGCTCGTTGGGGTTTGCCAATTCTTCAAGTAGTGCTGGCGACGTCGATGGCTTCGATGGTGTCGGCCATGCCGTTGCCGGAAGGTGACACGACACAATCGGCGGGCGTTGAGTCGGCCGGCGATGCTGTCATTTCCGGTAAAAGCGCCGCGGACGATCTTGCGAACATCAAGGACGAAGCGCGCTTGCCGGTCGAAGCACCCGAAGGTCCGGCCTCGGCAAAGCCGCGCGGTCCCGTCGAGCCGAAGGCGGTGCCCGAGCTGTCACGCGCGGAATTCTGCAGCACGCTTGCGGCCTCGGCCGAGAAGCACAAAGTGCCGGTGCCGCTGTTCGCGAACTTGATCTGGCAGGAAAGCCGCTTTCAGCCGCGCGCAGTCAGCCGGGTCGGCGCCATGGGCGTGGCCCAGTTCATGCCGCAGGTGGCGCAGGAAGTCGGTCTGAAGAATCCTTTCAATCCACTCGAAGCGTTGCCGGCCGCCGCGCGTTTCTTCCGTGGACTGGTCGAGCGCTTCGGAAGTCTCGGGCTTGCCACCGCCGCCTACAACGCCGGGTCCGGACGGGTCGATAACTGGCTCGCCAAACGGACGAAGGTTCTGCCGAAGGAGACGCAGCACTACGTTCGCGTGATTACGGGCACCCCGGTGGATCATTGGCGCTCGCGGAACGGCAAGGGCCCCACCATCACCATGACTGCCGGGATTCCCTGCCGTGGCGAGGCCGTCTTCGCCAAGTTCGACCAGGCCGATCTGCCGGAGCAGGGCCAGCGCGTGGAGCAGCGCGTTCGGCTGGCGACGATGCACGTCGCCTTGCGCAATCCACGTCATCCGGTGTTCGCGCGCGCACACCGCATCGTGGTTGCGGCCAAGGCCGCGGTCGCGGCTCGCTCGAAGCAGATCGTGGGCGTGGCCAAGGTCGCCGCGAAGCCGCAGTTGATCGCACTGCGCGGCAGGAAAGCGGCGCCGGTCCGGGTGCACGGTCGCGGCGGACGCATCAAGCTGGCGGCGAGCCGCTAGCTCAGCCGAGATACGATCCGCCGTTGACGTGGATCGTCTGGCCGGTGATGTAGCGCGCTGCCGGTCCGCACAGATAGCGCACCATGGCGGCGACATCTTCCGGCTTGCCGCGCTCTCCGAATAGCGTCTGCACGCGCGTGTGGTGCTGCGGCTGACCTTTGCCCTCGTCAGGCCGCTGGATCAGGCCGGGCACCACCAGATTGACCGTCACCTTGTCGTCGGCGAGATCCTGCGCCAGTGCGCGCGTGAAGCCCACGAGTCCGGACTTGGCGGTGACGACATGGGCGCGGTGCTTGCCGCCGGTGTGGCCGCTCAAGCCCCCGATGTTGATCACCGTCCCGACGCCGCCCGCTTTCAGATGCGGCATGCAGGCTTTCACGCAGTGGAATGCGCCATCGAGTGACACGCCGAGCACGTGACGCCATTGCTCGAAGGTCATCTCCGCGAGCTTGATTTCGGCCCGTGCCGCCGCGTTGTTGACCAGGATGTCGATGCGCCCGAATGCCTTGATCGCGGCGGCCGCCATACCCTCCATGGCCTGCGCATCGATGACGTCGCCGATTGCGGCGATCGCGCGCCCGCTGCGCGCCTCGATCTCCTTCACGACCGCTTCGGCTTCGGTCTTGTTCGAGCGTGCGTTGACGACGACGGCGGCGCCGGCCTCGGCGAGATAGAGCGCGATCATGCGGCCGATGTTGCGGCCTGCGCCGGTTACGATCGCGACGCGGCCGGCAAGCTCCTGGGTCGGTGATGTCACGGCAGCCCCTTCGGTTCAGCCGCGCAGCGCGGCAAGATCGATGCGGCCGTCGAAGAGCTTGGCCGCCAGCCTGAGCGCCGCATGCGTTCGCGTCTCATCCCAGCCGCCGTGCCGCGCGCACAGCGCGAACTTAGCGGTGATGTCCGCCCGAGTCAGCGGCTCGTGCGCGCCGCCGCGCATGTGCGGCTGGCGTTCCTCGACGACACTGCCGTCGCGCCGCACGGCGCGGATATGCCCGGTGAAATTGTTGGGATAGGGATTGTTGGGGTCGATCACGTATTTGACACGGCCGGCGACCACCAGCACAGCCGGGTCGCGCACCGCCTCGTCGGTGAAGGAATCGAGGCCGACGTTGCCGCGCACGAAGCCGGCCGCGATGCAGTAGGGCGTCGAGAATTTGGCGGCGTAGCCGTTGGGCGGGCGCTGCTTGTCGGCAAGCGGCTCCCACAGCCGGTGCACGGTGCCTTCGCCGACCTCGCAGACGATTTCCCTGATGTCGTCGGCCTCGATGCGTCCCGCCAGCCGCCGCGCGCAGTCAATGTAGGGATGTGTCATGGTTCCGCACGGATAGAGCTTGAAGGCGAGCGTTTCGCCGAGCCAGCGCTTGCCGAAGTCGGCGGTGAGCGCGGCGTAATTGCCGTGCGTGGTGTTGGCGAAGCCGTGGAACAGGCCGTGGGTGCCTTCGAACACCGTGCGTGGTCCGGTGAAACCCTGGCGCGCGAGCAGTGCCGCGCGCAGCCCCGATTGGGCGGCCCAGCCGGCGTGCATGCGCTTGGTCCAGGCGCCCTCGGCCAGATACTCGATGATGCCCGAGGCCATGCTACCGGCAATGCCGAGCGCATCGACGATCTGCCGGGTGTTGAGCCCGAGCGCAGTCGCGACACCAGCCGCCGCCGCCATGGCGCCGAACACCGCGGTCGGATGAAACCCCGCCTTGTGCACGAGCTTGGGCGCGACCAGCCCGAGACGGCACATCACCTCGACGCCGACGGCGATGCCGAGCAGCGCTGCGCCGCCACTGTCCGGGCGATGCCGCTCGCACGCGGCCAGCACGGCCGGGACGATCACAGCGCCGGCGTGAACCGGGCCACCCTCGAAGGTGTCGTCGAAGTCCTCGCCGTGGATCGCCGTGCCATTGACCAGCGCGGCGCCGGCGGAACTAAGCGTGCGGGCGTGGCCAATGACCGTGCAGGGACCGTCGTCATCGCAGCCCGCGAGTGTCGCTCGAACATAGTCCTCGTTGCGGGCGGTGATGCACAGCCCGATGACGTCGACCAGCAGATCCTCGCACTTGGCGCGCAGTGCGGGCGGCAATGCTGCCGCATCGAGGGTGACGATCGATTGTGCGAGTTGTTCGGCGACGGATGGTTGTTGCGAAGCCATGGATCACGCGTTGCGCAGGCGGACACTGCCGAAGCCGGGAATGCGGTTGACCGCGATCACCACCGCGAAGGTGATGGTCAGCATCATGATGCCCAGCACGGAGATGGCGGCAAGGTCGCCGCTTTCATTGAGGTCGAAGATCAGCACGGAGACGACCTTGGTCTCCGAGGTGAACAACATCACTGCGGCGGAAAGCTCGCGGATGGTGCCGACGAAGATGAAGCACCAGGTGGCGATGACCGAGGTGCGCAGGAGCGGCGCGGTGATCTGGCGCAAGGCCTTGAGGCGCGTAGCGCCGAGGATGCGGCTCGCGTCCTCGAGCTCGGGGTGCACCGAGCGGAAGGCCGACTGCAGTTGCTGATAGGCCGCCGGCAAGCTGATGGTGATGAAGGCGATCAGCAGGATCCACAGCGTGCCATAGAGCACGAACGGCGGCTGCGTGTAGGTCAGGAACAGGCCGACGCCGAGCACAATGCCGGGGATCGCCACCGGCGCGGTGGCGAGGAAGTTGAGCACGCGGTGGCCGCGGACGGCCTCGCGCGTGGTGAGATAGGAGATCACCACCGCCAGCACGGTGCCGATGGTGGCGGTGAGCACGCCGAGGATGACGGTGTTCTGCACTGCGAGCTTGGTCGCGGAGAGCTCGTAGAACACGAAGTAGATGTTGTGCAGGGTCGCGGTCTTCAGCGTCACGAACTGGCTCGCGACCGGCGACAGCGCGGCGTTGAGCAGTGCGCCATAGGGCAGGATGATCGGGTTGAGCAGCACGAAGCAGCACAGCGCCAGCGCGGGCCACTTCAAATTACCTAGCCGGACCAGCCGCGGCTGTCCCGACTTGCCGCCGACCACCGAGTAACCGCGCCGGCCGAGAATCCTTCGCTCGGCGCGCAACAGCAGCACGGTGAGGATGAGCAGCGGCAGCGACGCTGCGGCCGCAAGCTCGGCCTTCGGCGGATACTGGAACAGGCTCCAGATCTTGGTGGTCATGGTGTGATAGCCGGCCGGGATCGCGAGGATTGCCGGGGATCCGAACAGCGTCATCGCCTGCAGGAAGGCGACCAGCGCGCCGGCGAGCAGGGCGGGCAGAGCGAGGGGCACGGTGATGCGGCGAGCGGTGTTCCACGTCCGGCTGCCGAGAATGGAGGAGGCGTCCTCGAGGTCGCCGGGGATGCGGTCGAGCGCGTTGGCAACCAGCACGAACACGTAGGGGAACGTGTAGCAGGCGATCACGAACACCAGCCCCGGGAACGTATAGATGTTCACGGCATGCGCGTCGGCCTCGGCGCCTGTGACGTAGCGATAGAACTGATTGAGCAGTCCGCTGTTAGGCGCAGCGAGGAGCTCCCAGGCGATCGCACCGAGGAACGGCGGCGTCACGAACGAGGCGGTGACGAGATAGCGCACCAGCATCGCGCCCGGCATATCGGTGCGCGCCACCAGCCAGCCCATCGGCGCCGCCACCGCGCAGCAGATCGCGCTCGTCGATACCGACAGGATGAGCGTCGTGATGAGCGGATCGCTGAAGCTTTGATCGGTGACGAGCGCAGCGAAATTGGAAAGCGTGAACGCCCCCGTGCGATCGACGAAGGCGTAGTAGATCAGCCACGACATCGGCGCCACGATCAGCGCACACAGCAGCAACGCGAACGCGTAGAAGATCAGCCGGGTCGCATCGAATCCGGCCGAGGGCGCGCGCTCTGGCAGCGGCAGCGCGGTTGCGGTCATCGGCGCCTTAAACCTTGAAGATCTTCGAGTAGCGCGCCTTGATCTCTTCGCCCATCTTCTCGACCGCGGCGGGGTCGTCCTTCATGGTCTTGACCTCCTTCCACGGCTTGCGTCCGGGCTTGTCCTTCACCTGTGGATGGATCGAGCGCAGCCCGCCGACGTCGACGATGAGCTGCTGACACTCCGGCGTGAAGCAGTAGTTCTGGAACAGCCGCGCGGCGTTCGGATTGGGCGCGTTCTTGAAGATGCCGTTTGGTCCGACGATCAGCGGCGAGCCCTCGGTGGCGTAGACCGGCTCGACCGGCTGGCCGGATTCCTTGAGCTGGAAGATATTGTACTCGTTGCCGTCGGCCATGACGGCACGTTCGCCGAGCGCGAGCTTCTTGGGCGGATCGGCCGACGACTGCACCTGCATGATGCGCTGCTTCGCGAGCTTCTCGAAATATTCCCAGCCGAGGTCGCGCGCCATCTGGTAGGTCGCGGTCATGATTGTCCCGCTGTAGCCCGGGTGCGCCTTGACGATCTTGCCCGCCCATTTCGGATCGAGCAGGTCGGCGAAGCTCTTGGGCGCGTCCTCGGCTTTCACGAGACTGCTGTTGTAGGCGATGATCGACACCCACGTGCGGAAGCTCGCGAACATCCCGTCCGGATCCTTGTGATCGGCGGGATAGAACTTGGCGACGTCTTCCGGCAGGTATGGCGCAAGGATGCCGTCGCGTTTCCATGCGACGAAATGCGCGGCGTCCGATGAATTGGCGCAGTCCACGGCGTAGATCTTGCTCGCGTATTCCTGGCCGATCCGCTGGAAGATGCGCTCGGCGCCCGAACGCTCGACACGCACGGCGATGCCGGGGAACTTTGCCTCGAACGACTTTGCGATCTTCTCGGCGAGCGGCAGGTCGATCGAGGTGTAGAAGACGACCTTGCCTTCCTTCTTCGCCGCCTCGATCAATGCCGGCGTGATCGTCGACGGCTCCGGCGCCGCCGCGCGGATCGGCGAGGCGTACGTGGTGAGCGCCAATGCGCCTGATCCGGCGAGCAGTTCACGTCGCGAAATCGTTGTTCGCATGTGTCATCCTCCCAGGAGATAACGCCACCTTACTTTATTCTATTCCACCAGCGCCCGGCACTTTTCCGCCAGAGCAGAAAGCCAGACGTCGGCGCCGGCCGGGATGTCCACCGCGGGCGGGCTGACCACGCGCAGCTGCGTGCCGTCCGCAAGCTCGACCATATAGTCGCGGGTGGCCCCGAGAAAGATCTGACGCACGACCTTGGCTGGCAGCGCGTTCCCGGTAGCAGCGGGTTTCGCAGCCGAGAGGCTGATGTCGTGCTGGCGGATCGACACCGGCGTGCTTTTCCCCGCCGTCGCCCGTTCGCCGACAACCTGGATTGGCTGGCCGGCCACCTCGACATGCGTGGCGTCGAGGCCGCGCCCGCGGATCACGTTGCTCATGCCGATGAAGCGCGCGACGAACTCCGAGCGCGGGCGGTCGTAGATTTCTTCGGGCGAGGCGGCCTGTTCGATGCGCCCGCCGTTCATCACCGCGATGACGTCCGCCGTGGTCATGGCCTCGGACTGGTCATGCGTGACATAGACGGTCGTGCACTGGAACACGTCGTGCAAGCGGCGCACCTCGTAGCGCATCTCCTCGCGCAGGTTGGCGTCGAGGTTCGAGAGCGGCTCATCGAGCAGCAGCGTCTCCGGCTCGACGATCAGCGCGCGCGCGAGCGCAACGCGCTGCTGCTGGCCGCCGGACAACTCGCCGGGATAGCGATCGGCGTATTGCCCGAGCTGGGTCGTCGCCAGAATGGCTTTGAGCTTCTGCTCGATCGTCGCGCGATCGATCTTTCGCAGCTTGAGGCCGTAGACGATGTTGTCGGCCACCGTCATGTGCGGCCACAGCGCGTAACTCTGGAAGATCATCGACATGCCGCGCTTTTCGGGCGGCACGGTATGGCGGGCCGACGACAGCATCTTGTCGCCGACCAGGATCTCGCCGTCGGAAGGTTCGACGAAACC
>Ga0105245_10006711_pt1 | contig 10095 bp, 12 predicted proteins | sample KBSM54metaG_FD_81523 | JGI IMG/M metagenome (GOLD analysis project Ga0105245, IMG submission 81523) | Miscanthus rhizosphere microbial communities from Kellogg Biological Station, Michigan, USA - KBS M5-4 metaG | ecosystem: Host-associated > Plants > Roots > Rhizosphere > Soil | place... | reverse complement strand
GAAATGCTGCCGTATCCTTCCGGCGCGTTGCATATGGGCCATGTGCGGAACTACGCAATTGGCGACGCTCTTGCCCGTTTTATGTGGATGAGCGGCTATAACGTTCTCCATCCCATGGGCTGGGACGCATTCGGACTTCCTGCGGAAAATGCCGCCATCAAGAACAACGTCCCGCCGCGTGAGTGGACGCTCCGCAACATCGCGCACATGAAGTCGCAGATGAAGCGGCTTGGCTTTGCCTATGACTGGTCGCGCGAAGTCGCCACCTGCCTCCCCGAATATTACAAGTGGAACCAGTGGTTTTTCTTAAAGCTTTATGAGAAGGGTTTGGCTTATCGCAAGAAGAGCCGGGTGAACTGGTGTCCTGAATGCGCCACCGTGCTTGCTAACGAGCAGGTGGTTGACGGCTGCTGCTGGCGGCATGAAGAAACGCAGGTTGAGACGCGCGACCTGGAGCAGTGGTTCGTCCGCACCACGAATTATTCTGACGAACTTCTTGCCGGGCTCGACAAGCTTGAGGGCTGGCCGGAAAAAGTGCGCACCATGCAGCGCAACTGGATCGGCCGCAGTGAAGGCGCATTGGTTGATTTCAAGATCGATCGCGCGGTCTCCTCCACGGACAAGGTCACGGTCTTCACCACCCGCATTGACACGATCTACGGCGCAACTTCCATCCAGCTTGCACCGGAGCATCCCCTCGTCGCCGAGTTGGTAGGCAACGATCCACATTTGCACTCCAAAGTGGAAGACCTTGTCCGCGATCAGGCGCGCGCCAGGGAAGCCGGCGATGTTGGCGGCATTGAAAAGCACGGAGTCTTTACCGGACGTTACGCCATCAACCCGTTCAACCAGGAAAAGGTGCCCATCTGGGTGGCCAACTACATCTTGATGGACTATGGTACGGGCGCGATCATGTCCGTTCCCGCGCATGATGAACGTGATTACGAATTTGCGGAGAAATACGGCTTGGAAGCTCGCATCGTAATTTTGCCGCGCAGGACCGGCCAGCCGCCTGCTCCCGGGAGGCCTGAACCGCCAGTGCTTCCTTATACGGAGAAGGACAGTTTGCTCATCAACTCAGGCCAGTTCAGCGAGCTTTCCAATCAGGAAGCCATCGAAAAGATGACGGCCTATGCGGAGAAGGGTGGCTTTGGCAAGCGTACCGTCACCTATCGCTTGAAGGATTGGGGCATCTCACGCCAGCGGTATTGGGGAACGCCGATCCCGATGCTTTACTGCGAGCAATGCGGCATATTGCCGGTGCCTGAGAAAGATCTTCCCGTCGTGTTGCCCGATAAGGTTGACATCACCTTGCAGGGTGGATCACCGCTTGGGCGTGTGCCGGAGTTTGTGAATGTGAAATGTCCTAAATGCGGCGGCGCGGCCCGCCGTGAGACGGACACCATGGACACGTTCGTCGATTCGTCATGGTACTTCTACCGCTATACCAACGCGCAGCTCGCGGACCGGCCGCTGGATACAGCTACTGTTGATTACTGGTTTCCCATCGATCAGTACATTGGCGGTGTTGAACACGCCATTTTGCACTTGATCTATTCGCGCTTTTGGACCAAGTTCATGCGCGATCTCGGTATGGTGCATCACGGCGAACCGGCAACGCGTCTTTTCACCCAGGGCATGGTGATCAAAGACGGCGCAAAGATGTCCAAGAGCAAAGGGAATGTGGTTTCGCCCGACGATATGGTGGCAAAGTTCGGCGCGGACTCCACGCGCATGTACGCGCTTTTTGCCACTTCGCCCGACCGCGAGCTCGATTGGCAGGAAACCGGCGTTGAGGGTGTGCATCGCTTCCTTGGACGCGCGTATCGCTTTGTGATGCGCAACGCCGGTGGAACTGGCAAGACTTCATCCGGCAATGGCGCCAGTGGAGCGTCACCTTCAGAGCTTTCACCCAAGGCGCGGCAGATTGAGCGCAAGCTTCACCAGACCATCAAGCGCATCTCTGAAGATTTTCAGGGACGCTGGCATTTCAACACGTCCGTTGCGGCGATCATGGAATTTGTGAACCAGCTTTATGCTGCGGACGATGAAATCAGTTCCGGGAAATTTCCCGCTGCATTGCTTGCCGACGTCCAGCGGAAGCTTGTGCTTTTGATGGCTCCGTTCGCGCCCTACCTTGCCGCCGAATTGTGGGAAGTCCTTGGAGAAAAGGAAAATCTTCTTCGCCATCCCTGGCCCGCTTACGATCCAGCTTTGGCCAAAGAAGACGAGATCACCTACGCCGTCCAGGTGAATGGCAAGCTTCGCAGCCACATCGTTTTTCCGGCGGACACTCCTGAAGACACCGTGCGTGAGCGCGTGCTTGCGGATGAAAAAGTGCGTGCCGCCACCGACGGCAAACAGGTCGCCAAGGTAATCGTTGTCGCAGGCAAGCTGGTCAACGTGGTGGTTCGATAATCGAAATGAACAGGCAAAATGTCTAAGCCGCCGAATCCCATCACGCAGGGCCTTCGCGCTGTCACTCGCGACCCGGCTATCTTTCTGGTCGAAATCCTCTGGCGCTGGTCATTTGCGATTCTGGCTTGCCTGCTGGTCGCGGGCGTTGGGGTAATGCTGCTTGGCCCACTGCACGTTGGTCACGCGTGGGACACTGCCTGGCGCAGCCGCGATCCCCAAAGAATGGGTCAGGTGATTGTGGCGGTCGTGTTGCTCTTGGGAGTCAAGGTCATCCTGTTTGCCGCAATCGGCGTACCATTGGCGATCGCTCTGATCTGGGGCATTCTCTCTGCGCTGGGACGTTTTGTTACCGTCAAGCGCCTTCGCGCTGGTCTTACCTCTTTGCGCTTCCGCACCATTCTCGCGCTACAGCTTTTGCGCGCCTTTATCGGATGGCTTTGTTTAGTGTTGTTGTTTGCGGCAATGTTTGGCGAGGCCCTCATCGCCACCCGTGGCCCCCAGCCGGACCTTCTTCTTTATTACCTGATGGTGTTGCCCTCGGTGGTTGTGATCAGCTCCTTCTGGCTCACGGTGAATTGGTATCTTTCGCTGGCGGCAATCTTTGGCCGTGAAGGACAAAGTTTTCGCGGCGCTCTGCGCCAGGCCCGCCAAACCGTACGCCAACAGCGCTCTGATTTCGCCGGAACTGGTTTTGTCTTTCTTCTTTTCCGCGTTGTCGTCCTGCTGATCGCGACGGCGATCTGTGGCCTCACATCAGGGATGGTTGGTTCTTCACCGCAGAGTTATTTCACGCTCCTGATAATCGTTTCATTGGCATACTTCGCCGTGGCAGATTTCCTCTATATGGCCAGAATGGCGGCATATCTCGCGCTGGCCGCCGCTCACGTCGGTCCGGCTGCTGGCCCCACGCTTGTCGCGACGTCTTCTGCATTGCCCGTTGAGAACACGCCGACTCTGTGACCTTTAACTCTTTTGACCTTTACACCACGGCGCGAATCAGAAATAATTGTTCGTGGAAGAACAATCCATCGTAATCCTCGACTTTGGCTCGCAGTACACGCAGCTTATTGCGCGCCGCATCCGCGAACTCAAAGTATTTTCCGTTGTCCTGCCTTGTACCGCGCCTCTGGATGAAATCCAGAGCTATCGGCCTGCCGGCATAATTCTGAGCGGAGGCCCGTCTTCCGTTTACGATCATGACGCTCCGCCCGCCGACGATCGCGTGCTTGCCCTGGGACTGCCTGTGCTCGGCATCTGCTACGGCTTGCATTTCATCACGCACAAACTAGGCGGCAAGGTTCGTCCCGGTCCCAAGCGTGAGTATGGCCACGCGGAAATCAATGTCAAAGGACAATCGCGTTTGTTTGCAGGTCTGCCGCCTTCGCTCAACGTATGGATGTCCCACGGCGACGAAGCGCTTGAACTTCCCGCCGGCTTCAGCGTAATGGCGCGCAGCAGCAATGCTTTGGCTGCCATGGAAAACGAGTCGCAGAAGATCTGGGCGGTGCAGTTCCATCCTGAAGTCCATCACACAAAACGCGGCGTCGATCTGTTGCGCAACTTTGTGATCAACATCTGTGGCGCGCGCGGTGACTGGACGCCACAGCACTTCATTGACGAAACAATTCGTCAGGTCCGCCAGACCGTGGGCGAGCAGGGAAGAGTGATCTGCGCGCTTTCAGGCGGCGTGGATTCCGCCGTGGCCGCAACGTTGGTTGATAAAGCCATTGGCCGCCGCCTGATCTCCGTCTTCGTCAACAATGGCGTGCTGCGCAAGAATGAGTTTCAAAAAGTGCAACAGAACTTGCGCGACCGCCTTGGCCTGAACGTGGTAGCCGTTGACGCCACGGATCGTTTCCTCAACAAACTTGCGGGCGTGATCGATCCGGAGAAGAAGCGCAAGATTATCGGCAATGAATTCATTGAGGTATTCGATCAGGAAGCGCACCGGCTGGAACAGCAGATCGGCAAAGTGGACTGGCTGGTGCAGGGAACGCTTTACCCTGACATTATCGAATCCCGCAGTGTGCGCGGCCCTTCGCAGACCATTAAGTCTCACCACAACGTCGGCGGCCTGCCGGACAAGATGAAGCTTAAGCTGATTGAGCCCTTAAAAGATTTGTTTAAGGATGAAGTCCGGCGCATCGGGCGAGAAATGGGAATGCCGGAAGAAATTTTGCAGCGGCAGCCTTTCCCCGGCCCCGGACTGGCGGTGCGCATTCTTGGTGAGGTCACACCAGCGCGCGTTGCTTTGCTTCAAGAAGCCGATGACATTGTAGTGAATGAAATCCGGCGCGCCGGCCTTTACACGCAAATCTGGCAGTCATTTGCCGTGCTGCTTCCTGTGATGTCGGTGGGAGTAATGGGCGACCAGCGCACTTATGCATACACCTGCGCCATTCGCGCTGTTCATTCTGAAGATGGTATGACCGCTGACTGGGTCCCGCTGCCGCATGAAGTTCTCAAGGCAATTTCTACGCGAATTGTGAATGAAGTTCGCGGCATCAACCGCGTGGTGTATGACATCACGTCCAAGCCCCCGGGAACAATTGAGTGGGAATAGCAACGCCCGTGCATCGGATAGCGCTCAAGTCTGATCGATCTGGTGGTACACTTCCGCGCAAGAATCCTGCTAATGATCTTTGACTCAAATCGCTGTGCTCAGGAAATCAACGAAGCGCGTCGACGCGCCGAAGCGCTGGTCGGCGGCCTTACGCCGGAACAGTTCACCACGCAGCCTGAAGCAGGCCAATGGTCAGTGGCTGAATGCATTCTTCATCTCAACGTAACCGCTCGCGTCATGAAGTCATTGATGGAAGATGCCATTGCACAAGCCAAGCGTGACAACCAAGTGGGAACCGCCCTTTCAGGGTTGGGACCAAAGGACGTCTTCTGGTCTGGATAGCCGAGCCGCCGCCCAAATTCAGAATTCCTGCTCCACCGCATCTTCGCCCTCCAGCGCAGATCGATAATCCAGTTAAACTTTTGCCGGATTTTCTGAAAGCGCAGGATGAATGGGAGCGATTGATTCGAGAGTCCGCGAGTCTTGACCTGAGCAAGATAAAGGTCGGAAAACTTTTTTCGCCTTTTCGCGCCCGATTTGCCGCCGCGTGCCCTGGATGATGGCGCACCAGCGGCGACACTTGTTACAAGCGGAAAACGTAAAGCGGCAGATTTTTTCTGCCGCTTCAATCGCCGCGATGTCAACGATATAGCAGCGAGGCCGACTTGCGCGGCGCGCTGCTTGCCTCAAGCGCAGAAGAGACCCTGTCGGGCAAAGAGCGCTGGCGGTGTGGAGCGAAGCGACAGAATTAAATGCTCTAAGCCGCACAGTGAATTGCTTTTTGCCCAAACGGGATATTTCTGTTGCGTTGCTTTTGGGTGCCTCGCCCTGGTGATTTGGTTATGGCGGATCGGAAACGCACGATCCAAGGCTTGCTCCATTGATATGCACGCAGGAGCAGGCACCGCTGCACGGCTGGGTGGCGCTGCAGCGTCCGCTGCAAACGCCAATCAGGCCCGCGCTCTTGTGCAGTTGCCGCGCTGAAACCGTCCCGGCGAAAAGAACCGCCGTGACGATCGCCGCCAGCAATGTGGGTTTGATCTTCTTGCTCACAGTCGCCCTCCTTTCTGTTATTGACCGGTTCCAGTAGGTATTCTCGGCCTGACCGGTCCCGGGTCTCTGACGCACGCTTTGGTGGTCCCCCCAAGTTCTGGCAGATACATCCGCCGAGGCAGGGCCTGGTAGCGCTGCAGGTGCCGGTGCAGGCGGGGAACAGTTTGGGTTTCGTTTGCAGTTGCCGGGCGGAACACTTCCCGCTCACAGAACGGCGGTAATAGAGATTGCCAGTGATGCTTTTCTTATGGCTTCTATGTTCATGATCATTTCCTTTCTGATTGGAAATCGAAGCCTCAGCCCTTACTTCAACACGGTTGCACCGGGAATGGGATGCGACGAACAAAACGTGTTGCCCGTCTCCATCAGAACGACGCAGATGCAGCCTGTTTTGCAAGGCTTCGTAGCGCTGCAGCCGCCGCCGCAACTGGCAAATCCTTTGGTATCCGTCCGCAGTTGCCGCGCAGAAACCGTCCCGGCGCACAGAACAGCCGTAACGATCACGGCCAGGAACGTATTTTTTATTGTTTTCTTGCCCATGATTCACCTTCCTTTCTTATGAAAGGCATAAAAATAGTTTTGTCAGCTAATGTCACCGCTTGGCTGCAATGAACCCGCATACGCCTGAGGTGGCAGTAGGGCTGTTGAAGACGCATCCGCAGCCCAGGACGTTGGGACAGGGTGTTGTCCTGGTACAGAAGTGGTGCTGGCAAGTTGTGTCCTGAACAGCCGCCGACAACTGGCGAGCGGAAAGCGTTCCCGCGCATAGAACAGTGGCGGCCAACGCTGTAAAAACGATGTTCTTGATTTTCTTACCCATGATTCATCCTCCTTGTTTCACAAACTTGCAACAGAAAAAGATGCACAGGCCACAGCTACTTGGCCGGTGGCTGAACTCCCGTGGGATGCGTGGAGCAGAAGCCGGTGGTTGATTCCAGCGGAAAAGCGCAGATGCAGCCGGTCTTGCACGGGTGACTTGCGTCGCAGCCCCCGCCGCACGCAAAGCTTTTAGCTTCGCTCCGCAACTGCCGCGCTGAAAGTGTTCCGGCGCTGAGAACGGCCATAACAAGGATTGAAAAAAGCATTGTTTTAACAGTCCTGTTCATGTTGCTCTCCTTTCTTACGACTTTGAATTATTGTCCTGGCGCCCGGGAGAGTTGGGGATTTCCCGAACAAAACCCGGTCCCGTTTGAAACCAAGTTGCAGAAGCAACGGTCGGAGCACCCATGAAAATGACCTGCACCGTCGACACTACAGGTGGTGCCGCACGCAAAGCCATTAGGCGCGCTCCGTAACTGCCGCGCGGAAAGCGTCCCCGCGCTGAGAGCCAGAGTGACCATGATCGCAAACAAAAGAGTCTGGACTTTCTTCATGATTGATTCTCCTTTTTCATGACAACTTTCATGCATCGCTGCGGAAGGCCTTAATGATTGCGCCACTGCATTGACTGGTGGGCCACTTGCACTTGCCCATGCACTGCTTAAGCTCCACAGGGCGGAGTTGAGCGGATATTAACAAGAATTGCAGTTCCAAAACCGGAAAGGAAATAAATTTCCAGAGTTCCAGTTCCACTTCGGGCCAGCGCTCACCAATCAGTATTTCTGCCGAGCTGCAGGCAAAAAATAAAGCGGCAGATCAACTCTGCCGCTTCATCTTCTTTTGCCGAGGCAACTACGCCGACCACGGAATTGCTTTTTTGGCCCAAACGCTGTTGGGATATTTTTGCTGAAGTGTTTTCGGCACTTCACCCAGCACCGTGTGATCATTGGTGCCTTTGTAATGGCTCACTGCCTTCCAGTAAACCGCTTCCGGCGCGGCCTCACTCTTGGGATATTTTGCAAGGATCTCGTCATAAAGCTTTTCCGCGTCCGCCCACTTCTTCTGCATAAAGGCTACACGAGCCAGTCCCAACGTTAGTTGTGCGGCGAATTCGTCTTTTGGCAGATAGCCTTCAATGCGGTGCCGCTCTTTGCCGTTCTCGTCCAGCACCAGGGCCGTTGGCGTCCAGACTGAATCAAAGCGGTGAAACCCGGCAGGATTTTCCTTGATGTGGACCGCAATGGGTACGAATTTCTGGTCGATGAAAGATGAGAGTTGCGGGTCAGCGTACGATTCGGCTTCCAGCCGAGCGCATGCCCCTCAAACCGGAGCGGCGCTAAAGTCCACAAGCACGGGCTTGTGCTGGGTCTTGGCCTGGTTGAGCGCAGTGTCTATGTCTTTGTTCCATGAAACTGCCATCTTGTATTCTCCTGAAGTTGGCTTACAGCAATAGAGGCATTGGATGCGCAGCAAGTCTTTCAGGCCGCTACTTTGCTTTCTCTTGCAGGCTCCTGGAAATTGCCGTGACCAGTTTGCGTGGACTCAAGCGAACCGACATGGCTAGCGCCTTGTTCAGGACTCCGGGAATCACCAGACCTTTTCCTGCCATCATGCCTTTATAGCCGGCCAGCGCCACATCTTTTGACTTCATCGCGCCCAGTTTGAACAGCCGCGACTCCTCCATGTTGGCCCGTTCGGCGAAGTTGGTTGCAGTTGCTCCGGGACAAAAACACGTCACGCTCACGCCGCTCCCCTTCAATTCATTGGCAATCGCCTCAGAAAACATAATCACGTAGGCCTTTGTGGCGTAATAGACGGCCATGAGCGGTCCCGGCTGAAAGCCTGCGGTAGAAGCCACATTCATAATCTTTCCGCGTTTTCTTTGGATCATCCCCGGCAGCGCCAGCCGGGTGAGGGCCGTAAGCGCGGAAATGTTTACTTGCACTATATTTAGCGAAGTCCTGGGATCGCTCTCCGCAAACGCTCCATAGGATCCAAAGCCGGCATTGTTAATCAAAATGTCCACCGGCAGCCCGCGCCGCTCGATTTCTGCGAACATCTGCTGCGGCGCGTCCGGCAGCGTAAGGTCGGCGGGGACCACGTGCACATGGTTTCCATGCACTGCTTGCAGCTCTTGAGCAATCTTTTCCAGTTGCGGCTGATTGCGGGCGGTGATGATCAAATCAAAGTTCGGCGCCATCAACTGTGCCAGGTCAAGTCCAATACCGCTTGATGCGCCGGTGATCAGCGCTGTTTCGCGTTGCCGCTTGCCGTCCAGCGCGCCTATGTATGCGGGAAGTACCATGTGTTTGCCTCGCGGCAATCATATTTGAGGCGCGATGAATTGCCAAAGACTTGCTTCGTCAAAATTCGCACAGGCGTTTCACGGCTGAGAGGTGCTGCCCGATCTCGGCGTTCTTCTGTGGTTCCCAATTTCGCGTTCCACCCTTTATACTGGAAGCATGTCGATCTTTCGTGTCTTTGGCGATCTGGCTGGCATCGCGAAAGGAATGTCCGTAACCCTGCGGGAGATGTTTGCTCCCACCGTTGTTGAGGATTATCCCAACAAGAAGCTGCCCAATGAGGGCGCGGTGTTTCAGGAGCGCTTCCGTGGACTGCATGAGTTGCAGCGCGACGAAAATGGCCTGGAAAAGTGCGTTGCCTGTTTCCTGTGCGCGGCGGCATGCCCTTCAAACTGTATTTACATTGAGGCCGCCGAGAACACTGAAGAACACCGCATCAGCGGCGCGGAGCGCTACGCCAAGATCTATAACATTGATTACAACCGCTGCATCTTCTGCGGATATTGCGTTGAAGCTTGCCCCACGGACGCCATTACCCACGGCCACGGATTCAAGCTGGCCACGTTTAACGCCAGCAACCTGGTCTATCGCAAAGAAGCTTTGCTGGTTCCCATGCCCGCAAACGCCGGGCAGCCCCTGGCGCCGCAAGAGCCGGTGATGGTGCCGGAAAAACATTGAGATCGCCGTAATCGCGCGACTACAGCGATCTCCTCACGGTTTCTGCGTCGGCCTCAAAAGCACCTCGCTGATGAAAGCCTGCGGTCTCAATGTGACCAGCGTCTCTACTGCGTGGGCCACATCTTCAGCAATCAGCATTTTCTCTGGGCTCTTGCCTTCATGCGCTCCGAATTCCGTCTGCGTTGATCCGGGGCAGACGATCGCCACCCTGATTTTGTGTCCGCGCAGCTCTTCAGCCACGGAATATGTCAGCCCGTTCAG
>Ga0105245_10006710_pt1 | contig 10096 bp, 6 predicted proteins | sample KBSM54metaG_FD_81523 | JGI IMG/M metagenome (GOLD analysis project Ga0105245, IMG submission 81523) | Miscanthus rhizosphere microbial communities from Kellogg Biological Station, Michigan, USA - KBS M5-4 metaG | ecosystem: Host-associated > Plants > Roots > Rhizosphere > Soil | place: Michigan... | reverse complement strand
TCACCCGCGGCGGCGACCGCGGCCGCGACGCTGGCGTCTGAGGTCACATCGAGCGCGAGCCGCGCGGTCACGTCGAGGTCTTCGAGCACCTCGGGCCGCCGCGCGGTCGCGACCACCTCGTGACCCCGCTTCATGAGCTCGACCGCGGTCGCGCGGCCGATACCTGTGGAGCATCCCGTGATCAGTGCCCGTGTCATCTGCGTCCCCTCGTCGATGTGAACGGGACGCTAGACGAGCGCTCCGGAATCAGCGAGTGGCGAGCGCTTCGTAGTCGTCGATGTGATGCCGGAGAACATCGAGACTGCGGCCCCAGAACTCGCCGTCTCGGACGTCGAAGCCGAATCGGCCCGCCAGCGCGGCCGCGTCGGACATACCGACCGCCGAGAGCAGATCGTCGTAGCCGGCACGGAAGGCCTCGGGATCTGCGACGTACCGCGCGTAGAGGCCGATACCGAACAGGAGCCCGAAGGTGTAGGGCCAGTTGTAGAACGGCGTGAAGTAGTGGCCCTTGACCGCCCACATGTATTCGTGGCGGTATTCGGGATGCAGACCGTCGCCGTAGGCGGCCTCCTGCGCGTCGAGCATGGCGGTCTTCATATCGGCGACCGACAACGAGGTGCGGCGCCGGCGCGAGCACAGCTCGGTCTCGAACAGGAATCGGCTGTGAATGTCGACGACCGTCTGCGTCGCGCCGACGAGGTGCACGTCGAGCAGCGCAAGCCGCTCGCCGTCGCCGGTCGTTCCGGCCGCGGCGTGCTCGAAGAGGAGGGTCTCGCAGAAGATCGACGCGGTTTCGGCGAGCGCCATCGGCAACCGCCGCTGCACCGGCGTGCGCGGAGCCAGTACCACGTTGTGGAACGCGTGACCGAGCTCGTGCGCGAGCGTCGACACGGAGTCCTGGCTCCCGTCGAAGTTCATCATCACGCGGCTGACGTCGTCGCTGACGCCCGCGCAGTACGCACCGCCCTGCTTGCCCTCGCGGGTCTCGGCGTCGACCCAGCTCTCTGCGAACGCCCGGTCGGCCAGCGCCGCGAGGTCGGGCGAGTACCCGGAGAACGCGTCGCGCACCCGGTCGGTCGCCCCCGTCCACGGCACCCGCTCCGCCCGGCCGACCGGGGCCATGAGGTCCCACCACGGTAGGCCGCCCGCGTGGCCGAGCAGCCGCGCCTTGGCGCGCAGGTAGCGGCGGAAGCTCGGCAGCGACGCGACGACCGCGTCGGTCATTGCGTCGACGGTCGCGCGATCGACGTTGTTGGTGCGCAGCGCGGGCTCGAGGTCGTCGGTGAAGCCGCGCCGCCGGTTGAGCACGCCCACCTCGCCCTTCGCGCCGTTGAGCGCGGCCGCGAGCGGCACCGCGACCGTCGCCCACGCCGCGAGCTCCCCGTGGTACGCGGCGCGGCGGCGCGCCGCATCGGGATGCGTGGCGAGCCCGCGGGCGAACGCCATCGGCACCCGTTCGTCGCCCACGTCGACCATCAGCTGCGACGACACGTCGCCGTGCAGGCGTTGCCACGCGAGCGAACCCGAGGGCGCGAGATCCCCGGCCAGCGACTCTTCCGCCTCGCTCATCTGGAGCTCGGCGTTCTGGGCCGCCTTGCGCAGCGCGAACGCGTGCTCGCCTGCGAGCGCGCTGCGCGCGATCAGCGCCTCGGCGTCGAGCGACGCGAGCCAGGCGCCGAGCCGTTTGCCGAGCGGCGCGAGCGGCGCGGCGCGGGTCTGCAGCTCCACGTAGCGCGCCATGGCCTGGTCGTTGCGGCTGTCGGTGGTGACGAGCGCGTAGAGATAGGTGGCGACTGGCCGCAGCTCCGCCTGGAGGTGGTTGGTGCTCGCGAGGACCGCGTTCACCGCGGCGACGTCGGCCTCCGTGACCGCGCGGGGTTCCGTGGCGCGGACGTCGAACTGGTCGTAGAGCGCGGTCAGCCGGTCGACCTGGGCGTAGACGCCCTCCAGCGCGCCGGTGAACGCCCGATCGTCGATCCCGGGGAAGATCGGCGTGAGGTCCCAGCGCGGCGGTGCATCCGTGAGCGTCATGACGCGACGGTAGCCACGCGCCTCGGACGCTGCGCCGGCGTCAGACGCGCGGCCGGTTCAGCACTGGAGATTCAGGAAGTTGAGCGCACGCTGGCGCTGCTGCAACCGCCACTGCCGGTCGGCTCGCCCCGCGCGTCCGCCGAAGCGCCGGCGGACCGGCGCGCAGACGTCGACGGTCGAGACGCGCGTGCCGCCGACGACGACCGTGCGGGCCGGCGCGGGGCGCGGCCGGTTTCGGCGGGCGGCCGCGGCCGCGGCTTGGCGCGCCCGCGCCCGCTTGAGCCAGGCGACGCGCAGTGCTTCCTTGAGCTTGGCCGCGTTGGCCTCGTCGACCTTGTTGCCCGCGACGACGTCGCGGTCCTGCGCGGCGACGTCGGCCTTCGACGGGCCGTCGCTGCCGCACGCCGCGAGCGCAGCACCGAACACGAAGACCGCGACTCCGGCCGCCAGGAGCCGCGTGACCCGCGGCCGGTTCATGATCGGTCCCGCCGGCGCGCCGCGGCGCGGCCGCGCGTGATCGCCCGGCGCAGGTCGAACGACGATGGGAGCACGTTGATCAATACCCCGAACAGCAGCACCAGCAACGGCACGACCATCCACCAGGTCGGCCACCACCAGGTGTTCTTGGCGGGCACGTGGGCGCTGGCGGCGCGGAGCCGGTAGATGATCGGCGTGCCGATGAGCGCCAGCGCGCCGCCGACGATGCAGGCCTCGCCGAGCTGGCGGCGCGACTCTTGGCGTTCCTGACGGTTCGCCACGCTCCGAGCGTAACCGGACGCCGACCGATTCGTGTGCGCAGCGCGGCGGACGCGACTCGGCCGACCGGTGTTACCCGGCCGGCCGAATCCCTGTCCGCAGATCTCTAGAGAGTTGTCGCTGCTCAGCGGTTCCAGGCGCTGCGCTTACGGAAGGCGAAGAACCCACCGAGCAACAGGCTGCCCAGCCCGAAGATCAAGGGGAACGTCATCCCGCTACCGGTGAACGGAAGCTCACCCTGCGGCGGAGCCTGCGTCGTCGTCGGCGCCTGCGTGGTCGGCGGCTGCGTGGTCGGAACCGTGCTGCCCTGGTGACCGAGAGTCGTCGTGGTGACGATCGTGGTCGTGCCCTCCGCCTGCGTGCTCGTGGTGGTGGGCATCGTCGTGGTCGTCGTCTCCTCCGGCTGAGTTGTCGTGGTGGTCGCCTCAGTCGTGGTGGTCGTCGCCTCAGTCGTCGTAGTCGTGGCCTCGGTGGTCGTCGTGCTGCAACCGCAGTGGTGCTCGGTGGTGGTCGTCACCGGCTCCGTGGTCGTAGTCGTCGGCTCCGTGGTCGTCGTAGTCGTGGCCTCAGTCGTGGTGGTGGTCGGCTCGGTGGTCGTCGACGTCGTCGTCGAAGTGCACCCGCAGCCGCACGTGCCGCCCGTGATCGGAATCTCGGTCGTGTTGGTGTTCTCGTAGGTCGGCCACGTCACGTGGACCGTCAGCGTGATGTCACCCTGCACCGGACCGGGCACCACGGTCGTCGCCGTGGTCGTGCCGAGGAAACCCACCGGGCTGCTGTAGCCGGTGACCGCGTACGTCTGACCGTTCACGGTCGCCTCTGCCCAGACGATGGTCATCGCCTCGTCGTCGCGGTTGTTGCCGATCGACCACGTGATCACGTGGTCGTTGTTGGCGCAGACCATCTCGCCCGACAAGATCGCGTGGTGCGCGAACGCCGGGGCCGACAGCCCCACGAGCGTCGCGACTATCAGTCCCGCAACAAGGCCTACGCGACCCGTCCGGCTCCGCCCGATGCCGATCAATCGCTTCACAGCTATCTCTCCCGCCCACTACGGCCGCCCCATACGACCGGTACGGGCAAGGTAACAGACTTTAGGCATATGTGGAGTGTTTGTGACGTATGTCACTGAAGGTCGATTCGTCCGACCTACCGCTGAGCGCGATATAACCCACGAACCGCGCGATCAGACCCCGGAACCCGCCCCCACCGCGGATCCCGGGGTCATAGATCGATGCGTCGGAGACCCACAATTCTTGTGGGTCTCCGACGCATCAGTTCATCGGGGCCGGCCGCAGGGGCCGGGAGCGGGGGTGCTCGGGGTTAGCGGGACCAGGCCTTGCGGCGGCGGAGCGCCAGCAGCCCGCCGGCCGCGAGGCAGCCGGCGCCCAGTGCGAGCGGGAGCCCGCTGTCGTTACCGGTCCGCGGCAGCTGGCCGGTGACCGCCCCCGGCGCGGAGGTCGGGGTGTCCTGCTGGACCAGCGTCGAGGTCGCCTCGCCCGGCGGGGCCGTCGTCGGCGGCGGGCCACTCGTCGGCGGCGGGGGCGGCGGGACCGTCACCGGCACCGACGTCGAGGCCTGCTCGCCGAGCGAGGTCGTCGTTTCCGGCGGCAGCGTGGTCGTGGTCGTCTCCATGCACGGCATCGTCGTCGTGGTCGACTCGGTGGTCTCGGGCACCGTCGACGGAACCGTCGTGCCCTCGCCGCCGAGCGTTGTGGTCGTCGACTCGACGCACGGCGCCGTCGTGGTGGTGGTCGGCGCCTCGGTCGTGGTCGTCGGGGCCTCGGTGGTCGTCGAGCCCTGCTCGCCGAGCGTCGTCGTGGTGGTCGGCGCCTCGGTGGTGGTCGTGGGCGCTTCGGTCGTGGTGGTCGGCGGCAGTGTTGTCGTCGTTGTCGTCGTCGTGGTGGTCGTGCTCGAGACCGTGGTCGTCGTGCAGTTCGAGATCAGGTCGACCGACGTGTGGTCCGTGTACGTCACACCGTCGGTCCACGACGAGTGCACGACCAACGTGATCGTGCCGGTGGTGCCGAAGGGCACCGTGGTGTTCGCGAACGTCGTGGCGCCGTCGTTGATCGGAGAGCTGTAACCCGTCACGGGATACGACACACCGTTGATCGTTGCGGTCGCGCTGTCGATGCTCATCGGCAGATGCACGACGCTGACGGCTTGAATCGACCACGTCACGACGTGATCGCCGTCGGAGCACACGGTGGATCCGTTCAACACGGAATGGTGCGCGTACGCAGGCGCAGCAAAGCCCAACAAACCGGCTGTTATCAAACCGGCCGCGATCGCGATGCGACCAACTCGGCTGCGAACAATTCCAAGAGCTCGATTCACGTCGTCTCCCACGCGCTGGGTTGCCCGACCCCTTCAGCGATCATATAGAAGGTCTTGTCGCGCGCTGGGTATGGGCTGATTGCCCCAGTGATGCGTGCAACGAATTGCGAATCGCTTTCCGACGACTTCGTCGCGTTCGCGCACGTGCGTTCACGCGCGCGCGCGATAACACTCATATGCAGGACTTCTCGACGCGCGACAACGAATGTGCGCGTTACCCGCGCGCGCGTCAACGCGCGCGTGGCCGCGCGCGTCACACCTCTTCACCTACGTGTCAGTCGCGCGCCGCTGACGATCGCAGCCGTCGGCCCCGGCGACCGCGGCAACGTACCGGCCCCCGCCGGCGCAAACGCGGACCCCGGGCGATGTTCCGAATGTCCGATTTGCGTCCATGGGAGGCGCCCCCCGAACCCCGGGCCACACAGGGCCGGCGACCCGCTCGTCCTGAACTTCTCCGTCCTCGGCGCCGTATGGATCCGCGCGTCGTGAACCGTCTCCGCGCGCGACCGGTGCGCATGATCCGTTCGCACCATGGCGCGACCGACACGCACGATGCAACGCTCGCGAACGCAAGAGAAACGTCGCGAGAATGCGTCGCGACCGGGCGAAGTAAGACAAATCTGTGCAATCATTCGTTGTTCGGGTCGGGGTGGCTCGATGAGGCGGAGCTGTGGGGGGAGCGAGTGACTATGCCGCGTTCGCGTCGAGTCTTTCGTCGTCTTTCGTCGGCAGTGCTGGCCGCGGTGGTCGCGGCGCCTGTCGTCGTCGCGGTCGGCATGGGCCAAACGGCCCAGGCGGCCGGAACGCCGTTGTACCCCGATCTCAAGACGCTGCCGCCCCGTGAGCTCCGCTTCGACCGCGCCGACGTCACCCCGGAGCTTTCCGGTGACTTTCACAACGTGCTGCGGTTCTCGAACACGACGTACAACGACGGCGACGGTCCGCTGATCCTGAACGCGACCATCAACCCGTCGACGCTGCGCGGCCCGTCGACGCAGCGGGTGATGAACAGCGACGGCTCGTTCACCGACATCCCGCTCAACAACGACATGTACTGGCACGCCGCGCACCACCACTACCACTTCGACCGGTGGGGCGATTACCAGCTCTGGACGAAGTCGGCTTACGACGCGTGGATCGCGAGCGGCCGCACGTCGGGTGCGCCGATCTATACGGGCGACAAGACGACGAGCTGCGTCACCGACGAGGAGTTCATCACCTCCGCCCCGGCCAACACCGTGTACCCGGGCCAGTACGGCGCGGGCGGCTGCAACACGAACTCGCAGAACCAGCTCCACATGGGTCTCGGCGTCGGCTGGGGCGACACCTACGACTGGTACCGCCAGCTGCAGTGGATCGACCTCGGCCAGAACAAGCTCTCCAACGGCACGTACGTGCTGCGCTCCGTCGCCGACCCGAACAACATCGTGTACGAGAGCGCGAACAAGGCCGACTCGGTGCGCGAGAGCGTCGTCGACAACGAGAACGAGACGACGTTCACCGTCACCGGCAGCTCGTCGAGCCCGTCGATCGTCGACAGCGATCCGCCCACCGGCACCGTCGCGATCAACCACATCGACAAGAACACGTCGAGTCCGAACGTCAGCGTCGACGTGGTCGCGCGCGACGACGTGAGCGAGCCCAACCAGTTCCGCCTGTCGAACGACGGCGTCACGTGGAAGACCTTCAACTACACGTCGAGTGGCTCGTTCCCGACGACCGTCAGCTGGAACCTCGCCGACGCGACCACCGGCGGCAACTCGACCCCGGGCCTCAAGACCGTCTACGCGCAGGCGCACGACAACAGCGGCAAGTGGGGCCCGACGTTCACCGACACGATCACGCTCGGGTCGGGAGGCGGTGGCCCACCGCCACCTCCACCGAGCGGTCCGTACGCGACCGCGGTCGTCGGCGACGCGCCGTCGGGCTACTGGCGCCTCGGCGAGACCTCGGGCACGACCGCGTTCGACGGCGTCGGCTCGAGCAGCGGCTCGTACCAGAACTCGCCGACGTTGGGGACCGCCGGCCTGCTCACCAACGACGCGAACACGGCCGTGACGTTCAACGGCTCGAACCAGAGCGTGAGCATCCCGTCGAACGGGGCGATCTCGCCTGCGAACACGATCTCGCTCGAGGCGTGGATCAAACCCACCTCGATCCCGGCGTCCGGATCGTTCCGTTCGATCCTCAGCAAGGCCGAGTCGTACTCACTGCAATTCAACGGGCCGTTGCTGGAGTTCACGATCATCCAGGGCAGTACCCGGAGGAGACTCCAGGCACCGAGTGGTGCCGTCGCCGCCGGAGGGAAATACCACGTCGTAGGCACCTACGACGGGTCGGCCCAGAAGCTCTACATCAACGGAGCTCTGGTGACTTCGGCCGCACTCACCGGCGCGATCACCACCAACTCGACCGCCTTGACCATCGGGTCGTGGAGCTCGCAGGAGTACTTCTCGGGCGTCATCGACGAGCCCGCGGTGTATCCCGTCGCGCTGACCGCGCAACAGGTGCTGAACCACTTCAACGTCGGCACGAGCTCGTCGGGATCCCAGGCGCAGCTCAGCATCTCGCGTAGCGGGGCCGGCAGCGGTTCGGTCACGTCGAGCCCGGCCGCGATCAACTGCGGCGCCACCTGCTCGGCGTCGTTCCCGGCCGGCAGCAGCATCACGTTGACGGCCGCCCCCGCCACCGGCTCGACGTTCGCGGGGTGGACCAACGCGGGTTCGTGCACGACCAACCCGGTGTGCACGTTCACGTTGAACGCGAACACGAGCGTCAACGCCGCGTTCGACCCGGCGCCGACGTCGAACGTCACCGTCACCAAGTCGGGGACGGGGGGCGGCACCGTCACCTCGAGCCCGGCGGGCATCAACTGCGGCTCGACCTGCACGGCGGCGATCACCAACGGCAGCGTCACGCTGACTGCGGCGGCCGCGGCCGGTTCCGTGTTCGCGGGATGGACGGGTGCCGGGTGCGGCTCCGCCGTCACGTGCACGTTCACACTCAGCGCCGACACGACCGTCGACGCCGCGTTCAACCCCGTCCCGACCTCGTCGCTGACGGTCAGCAAGGCGGGTGCAGGAACCGGCACGGTGACCTCTTCACCGGCGGGCATCAACTGCGGCCCGACGTGCACGGCCAACATCCCGAACGGCAGCGTCACGCTCACGGCCGCGCCCGCGTCGGGCTCCAACTTCACCGGCTGGAGCAACGCGGGCACGTGCACGACCAGCCTGACGTGCACGTTCACGCTGTCGACCGGCACGACCGTCACCGCGACGTTCGGCACCGCACCGCAGTCGACGTACGCGCAGACCGTCACGGCTGACGCGCCGGCCGGCTACTGGCGTCTCGACGAGACGTCGGGCACCACGGCCGCGAAGGCCGCGGGCGGCGCGAACAACGGCACGTACACCGGTGTGACGCTCGGCGCGCCCGGTCTCATCGGCAGCGCGTCCGACAAGGCGGTGACGTTCTCGGGGACGAACTCGCGGGTGCAGATCGCGTCGAACACCGCGGTGTCGCCCACGGCGCAGGTCTCCGTGGAGGCGTGGATCAAGCCCGCGGCGTTGCCGGCGACCGGCGCGTTCGCGTCGATCACGAGCAAGGCCGAGTCGTACTCGCTGCAGTTCAACGGACCGCGCCTGGAGTTCACGATCATCCAGGGCGGGACCCGTCGGCGGCTGCAGGCGCCCGCCAACGCGATCGTGGTCGGCAACACGTACCACGTGGTCGGCACCTACGACGGCACGACCCAGCGTCTCTACATCAACGGCGCGCAGTCGGTGTCGGCCGCGCTCACCGGCGCGATCACCGCGAACACCAACGCGCTCTACATCGGGACGTGGAACGGCTCCTCGGAGTTCTACCGGGGCACGGCCGACGAGGTCGCGGTGTACACGACTGCGCTCACCGCCACCCAGGTGTCGAACCACTACAACGCCGGCATCGCGGTGACCGCGGCGCTCGTGCACAACGCACCGGGCGTGCAGCTCGTGTCGATCGCGGCGACGCGCGGCTCGAACGTTTCCGTCGGCGGCGCGACACCGGTGGCGATCGCGTTCGACGCCGGCCTGCACCGCGCGTACGTGACGCACACCGTCGGGAAGGGCCTCACCGCCACGAAGGGCGTGACGGTGCTCGACACGCGCACGTGGCAGGTCATCGGCCGGACGATCACCGGCGGCAACGGCCCGAGCTCGATCGCCGTCGATCCCGTGCGGCACCTCGTGTACGTCACCTCGGCGGTGTACTCGCCGACCGAGGTCGTGGGACACGTGAAGGTGCTCAACGGACGGACCGGCAAGGTCGTCGCCACGATCATCACGGGCCCGGGCCCGAAGGCGATCGGCGTCAACCCGAAGACCGGCCGGGTCTACGTGACCGAGCAGACCGGCACCGACGGCGGCCAGGCGGTGGCGGTCATCGACGGCCGCACGCGCCAGCTCGTCGCGACGATCCCCGTGGGTCCGTACCAGAAGTACTACGACAACCCGCTCGGCCTCGCGGTCAACGCGCGCACCAACACGGTGTACGTGTCGAACCCGCTCGACGGGTACGTGTACACGATCGACGGCAACCGCAACGAGGTCGTGCGTTCGGTCGGCATCGGCGGGGCGCCCACCGCGCTCGCCGTCGGGCCGAGCGGCGCGGTCTTCGTGGCCGGCTCCAACGGCGTCGCGGTGATCGCCGCGTCCGGCGCGGTCTCGCGGATCGCAACCGGCGGCCGCGCCCGCGGCGTCGCGGTCGACTCGGCGCGGCACGTCGCGTACGCGACGACCGACCGGGGCAACGTCGTGGCGCTCGAGCACGGCACGGCGACGGTCGTCGCGCACGGCTCGCAGCCGTGGGGCATCTCGGTCGACCCCGCGACCGGCACCGTCGTCGTGGCCAACGTGACCGAAAGCGGCGTCGCGGCGTTCCGGCGAGGCGCGGCGATCCGCTTCACCTGACCTACACGCTCCCCCTA
>Ga0105245_10006709_pt1 | contig 10098 bp, 6 predicted proteins | sample KBSM54metaG_FD_81523 | JGI IMG/M metagenome (GOLD analysis project Ga0105245, IMG submission 81523) | Miscanthus rhizosphere microbial communities from Kellogg Biological Station, Michigan, USA - KBS M5-4 metaG | ecosystem: Host-associated > Plants > Roots > Rhizosphere > Soil | place: Michigan... | reverse complement strand
GATGTCGAGGGCGGCAACGCTACCCTTTTTGTATCTCCCTCGGGCGAGTCCGTCCTGATTGACACCGGCAATCCCGGTCCAGCGGCCAAGCGCGATGCCGACCGCATCATGGCCGCCGTTAAGGACGCGGGCGTCACGCAGATCGATAACCTGATCACCACACACTGGCACGGCGATCATTTCGGCGGGATGGCCGAACTCGCCACGCGTATCCAGATCAAGAATTTCATCGACCACGGTCCAAACATGCAGCCTGGCGCTGCCCCGGATGCATTTCTCCAGACCTATCCCGAGATTTACAGCAAGGCCAAGCACATGGTCGCCAAGCCTGGCGATAAACTCGCGGTTGGGGGACTCGATTGGCAACTCGTGAGCTCCGCAGGCGAAGTCATCACCAAGCCGCTACCCGGTGCTGGCGCGCCCAATCCGGCTTGCTCGACCACTCAACCCAATATGGACGAGGGTGGTGTCGAGAACAGCATGTCCGTAGGAAGCGTCATCACTTTTGGAAAGTTTCGGGTGGCCCATTTGGGAGACCTGACACAGGTAAAAGAATTCCCGCTGATGTGCCCGATCAACCGGATCGGCACTTTTGATCTGTGGATCGTGTCGCATCACGGCCAGCCGATGTCCAACTCGCAAGTCTTGGTGCACGCGATTCAGCCGCGCGTGGCCATTCTGAATAACGGTACCCGGAAAGGGGGCCAGCCCGCGGCGATGAAAGTTATTTATGGCGCTCCGGGTCTCGAGGATTTGTGGCAGCTGCACTTCTCGCTTCTTAGCGGGCAGGAGTACTCGCAACCCGGGTATTTCATCGCCAATACCATCGATGATCAGCCCGAGACGATGCCGATCGCGCCTATGACTCCTCCGACTCCCGGTCCGGGCACGCCGCCACCCCCGGCTCACAACGGTCAGGCGTATTGGGTAAAGGTTTCCGCGCAGGCCGACGGTACGTTCACCGTTACAAACACTCGCAACGGCTTCAGCAAAACATACTTGCCCCGAACGGCGAAATGACGCGGCAACTGGTTGCCCGAACCGCCAGTGCGGGCGGATAATCGCTTGTCAACGTTGGTCGCGCGACAGGGGTTCGTTCGATTTTGGCGTCCAGTTCAAAAACGGCACCCAATCGTGGTGCCATTCATCCGTTTGACCTGAAATTCGGCACGGACACCGGCGGCTATCTGGGACCGGAGGAACTTGTCTCAGGCCGGACCCATGACGCGTTCAACTATGGGTATTCGGCGATTGCTCCGTCCGTATTTCGTGAGGCCTGCCGGCGCTGGCGCGAGACCTTACCCGCCATCGCTGGAAGAATCGAAGCTTACAGCTTCGTGGATGTAGGGGCGGGAAAAGGCCGCGCACTTTTTCTCGCCGCGGAATTACCTTTCCGGAAAATTATCGGCATAGAGCTGAATCCGCATCTTGCCCGCATCGCTCAGCGAAACACCACGATCTGGCGTCACGGTGAGAGATCGAAGCCGAACATTCGCGTGCTTCCCGAAGACGCCCTATCATTCCAGTGGCCGCGAACTCCTTTACTCGTCTATCTCTACAATCCATTCGATTGCTCGCTCATCGCTGAGCTGGCAAAAAGCCTTGCAACCACCGCTGCGGCGGGCTCAGGCCTGGTAGATCTGCTCTATGTAAACCCGACCTGTGCGGATACCCTGGCGTGCCAGGACCGATTCGCCTGTCTGTGGACCGCGCAAATTCCGATGGACGAGGGCGACCAAAAGGCCGATCCCTACGGAACGACCTACGACGTCGTGTCCGGGTATCGGCTCAAGTAGAACGTGAAAGCGGCATAGCCGCTCTTGTAGGGGCACGACATGGAGCACCCTACGGTTTCGCCGACCACGAAAATTGTAACGGCAGGTCACTTGATTTCGCTCAAGCATTTGAGGCGGTATACTTTTCGCCGAGGCATACCATGCGGCCATTCGAACGGATCATCTGGATTGTCCTGGACAGCGTTGGCATCGGCGCGCTGCCTGACGCGGCGGACTACGATGACGTCGGCCGCAACACGCTCGGACACATCGCTAAATCCCGTCCACTGGCGTTGCCAAACCTTGTAAGCCTCGGACTCGGAAATATTGCGCCGCTCGATCATCTGGCGCCGTCGGCGCGTCCTGAGGGCTGCTATGGCAAAGGCGCGACGTATTCTCCGGGCAAGGACACAACAACCGGCCACTGGGAAATGGCCGGGATCTGGTTGCCGCAAGCGTTCCCTGTTTACAAGCACGGTTTTCCCCTCGAATTGATTGAAGAGTTCGAACGCGCCATCGGCCGCAAAACCATCGGCAACAAGCCCGCTTCGGGCACCGAAATTATCAAGGAATTGGGCGAGGAACATGTTCGAACCGGTTTTCCGATCGTTTACACCTCTGGTGACAGCGTGTTTCAAATCGCCGCGCATGAAGACGTAATTCCCATTGGCGAGCTGTACCGCATGTGCGAAATTGCGCGCAAAATGCTCGACGGACCGAACAAAGTAGGCCGCGTGATTGCCCGGCCGTTTACCGGCACTCCCGGAAATTTCAGGCGTACCGAGCGGCGGCACGATTACGCGGTTGAACCGCCGCATCCGATGCTGATGGATGTGCTGGTCGAGAAGAAAGTCTCGATTTTCGGCATCGGCAAAATTCACGATATCTATAACGGACGCGGCGTCGATCACTACGTCACCACCAAAAACAACGCGGAGGGCATGCAGAAACTGCACGCCACACTCGGCGATCAGAAAAGCGGGCTCATTTTCGCGAATCTCGTGGATTTCGATATGCTCTACGGGCACCGCAAGGACGTGGAAGGATTTGCCAAGTCACTCGAGGAATTTGACGTTCTGCTTGGGCCGCTGGTGAAGGCGATGGCGCCTCTGGACTTGTTGATGATCACGGCGGATCATGGATGCGATCCCGACCCGGCCTGGCCAACCACGGATCATTCGCGCGAGTATGTCCCCATCGTCACGTACAGCACGGCAGGGAAGCGCGGCGTGAATCTGGGAATCCGCGATACCCTGGCCGATATGGGACAGACCATTGCGGATAATTTTGGCGCCGCAATCCCGCACGGCCAGAGTTTCCTGTCGCAAATTTCCAACGATTGAAGAGACCCATTCAAAATTAAAACTGAGGCCACGAGCCAAGACCTTGCCTCTAAAGAGGCGGCGCGGGCTTCGCAGGCCTGCTAAAAAAAATGATTTACGCTGTCATTCTGAGCGAAGCGAAGAATCTCTCTTCGATCTAAGTTCAAGAGAACAAACAAAGAGAGATTCTTCGCTTCTCTCAGAATGACAGCGTGTTTTGGTTTTTCCGCGGGCTTCAGCCTGCGGAATTTAGTCAAAGCTGGGAATAAACTCCGCAGGCTGAAGCCCGCGCCACTTGGAGCTATAGCAGTTAGTTACCGGAGGACGGGGCGCGCGAAGCATAGTAGCCGGTGCGCGTGCGTACCGTGAGTTTGCCCACGTTGCGGGGCGGCGTCACCTGAACCTGCACGCTGCGGAACGTTCCGTCTCGCGCGGTATTGGTCGGGTAGTAGGCCAGCGTGTACTGGTTGCGAATATCGTGAGCGATTTGGGTGCAGATTGATTCCGTGTCCTCAGCGGATTCCGGGAAAAAGGCCAGTCCGCCGGTGGCGTTAGCCAGTTCGCTCAATGCTGAGCGAGCCTTCTTCATGGCGCGATGGTTATGCTTGATGTCGTCATCGCTGAACACGCCGACGGCGTAAATCACGGTGTCCGCGCGCTGCGACTGCTCGACGGCATTCTCCAGGCTGTGGCGACTGGCATTGTCTTCACCGTCGGTAACCACCAGCAAAACTTTCTTGTCGCGAGCGCCCTTTTTCAGGTGATCGAGCGAGCCGATGACGGCATCGTAGAGCGCCGTGCTGCCTCGCGCGTCGATGCGCTCAAGAGCAGTTCGAAGTTCCGCCAGATCGTTCGTGAAATCGTGCTCGGTATCGAGGTAATAGTCATCATTGAAATTGACGACAAACCCTTCGTCCTGCGAATTGGACGTCTTGACGAACGTAAGCGCCGCGGCATTCACTTGTGGACGCTTGTCCCTCATGCTGCCGCTGTTGTCCACGACCAGTCCGAAGCTTACCGGCACGTCTTCTTGTTTGAAAACAGAAAGTTTCTGCTCGACCTTATCTTCCAGGACTCTAAAATTGTCCTGCGTCAGTCCGGGAACGAAAACGTTGCGGTCATTCAGCACGGACGCGTGCAAAACGACCAGGTTAACCTGGGTCTTGATACGGTAAGCGTCCTTTGCAGGCTCTTGTGGCGGAGCGGGCGGCGCTGGCGGAGCCGGCGGCTGCGACGATGGATGGATCGGCGCGTTTTGCTGTTGCGCGAAGGCGCTCGCGGAAACGAATATTCCCGCAGCCACCAGAAAAAACGTGATCAGAAAAATCGTAAGGTGATCGCGGCTACTGGTTCGGCGCGTAATATCCTGTTTTTGCAAAGACATTGAGGGGAGGAAGTCCCTTAGGCGCCCGCAGCTTGACTTTGATCTTTCGCCACGTGCCGTTGTGCTGTGGATTGCTCGATTTGTATCCGAGGACATATTGGTTTCGGAGCTCCATTCCGATCTTTGCGGCAATGTCGGGCAGTTCGCCAAGATTTACAACGGGAAAGACGCGGCCTCCGGTCATTTCCGTCATCTCTGTAAGCAGCGAGGGCCCTTCTAATTCTTCCGGCGTGCGGGAACGAATGCCGATTGGATCGAAGATGCCAATTGCGTAGAGCTGGCAGTCGGCTTCTTTCAGATAGTTTTTCACATCGCTTTCGTTGTACCGACTATGATTATCCCCTCCATCCGATATGATGAGCAAGGCCCGTTTGCCGTTGTGTGCACCCCTCATCTGGCTGAGCCCCAAATAGATGGCATCGAGCAACGCAGTGCGCCCTTTGGAAGCGGTGAACATCATGCGGTTCTGCAACTCGTCCACGCTGTTGGTGAAGCCGCTGGTGAGCTCCGCGCGATCGTTAAAGCTGACCAGAAAAACCTGGTCCAGCGGATTTGCCGTGCGCATGAACTGCACCGCGGCTTGCCGCGCCTTTTCGACTTTGTCAGACATGCTGCCACTCATGTCGAATACCAGGCCGATCGAAACCGGAACATCCTCGCTCGATAGGGTCAGAACTTCCTGCTCAATTCCGTCTTCATAAACACGGAAATGTTCCTTCTCCAGCCCCGTTACCAAACGGTCTAGAGGATCCGTGACCGTAAGATTCACAAGGGTCATGTTCACATCGACTTTGATCCCTTGTCCGGCTTTGATTTGTGGCTCGGGAGATTGTTTGGGAGGCTTTACGGGGCCTTGCGTCTGATTAAATGCCGCAGTGGCAAACAAAGCGCACACAGCAACAGCGAATGTGCAGAGATATATCCGATTTCGAGCTGCCATCACCGCATTGCCTGCCTTCGCCGGCGCTGCCCGGGCGGTTACGGCGGTTCCGACGAGCGAACCTTAAACAACATTCTATCACTCGGCGAAGTTCGCGCAAGTCCTGGTACCGTATTTTGACAATTAATTTACTTTAGTTTGCAGATGAAACAATATTGAGGGGCACTGACTTGCACTGTGACGATTTATTCGAACACTGTGATAGGATTTGCCTGGTCTGTCGTGCCCTGTAGTTCATCGGCGCGCGAAGCGAAATCTTTATGGCCATCGCCGTGATCCCCGCTCGTTACGCCGCCACCCGCTTGCCGGGCAAGCCTCTGGTGTCCCTGGCGGGCAAGCCCATGATTCAACGCGTCTGGGAACGGGCCAGACAGGCCGCCCGCATTTCCCGCGTGATTATCGCTACGGATGATGAACGTATCCGGGAAGCGGCGGCCGGTTTCGGCGCAGAAGCTGTGCTAACCCGTGCAGAACATCGTTCCGGAACCGAACGCGTCGCGGAAGTCGCCGCTCACGATCAAAGCTCAGACGAAGAGATATTCGTGAATGTGCAGGGGGATGAGCCACTGGTTGAGCCTGACGCGATTGACACGCTGGTCGAGGCCATGGAATCCGATGAGGGCGTCTCGGTCGCGACATTGATGGTGCCAATCGCCAAGCCTGCCGACATCATGGACCCTAACATCGTGAAGGTTGTCCTGGATTTCGACGGGAACGCACTCTATTTTTCACGAGCGCCGATTCCCTGGGTGCGCGACCGCGAAGCCCCGGTGCACGCCCAGCATATGAAACATCTGGGTTTGTACGGATTTCGACGTTCCGCGCTGCTTGATTTTACTACGCTCCCGGTGGGGGATCTGGAGCGCATTGAACAGCTTGAGCAGCTCCGCTGGATGGAAAACGGATACAAAATCCGCGTCGCCGAGACTCACCATGATTCGGTGAGCGTGGACGTGCCGGAAGACGTAGCGCGCGTCGAAGCCCTCCTGCGCAGGTCCGCGTCCGCATCCTGAACGAAACCCGTCGAACAAGCGGTACCAACCGTTGGGGTACGACATACCGCGACCCTACAAGTTCAGATGCTTCTTAGAATTGGCGGAGGAGTGCGCCTATGGCGAGTTGGCCCGGTTGGATACCCAGAACATAGACCTGCGTCGGACTTACGACATAAGCCGCATAGTTCGGCGTTCCGGCAGTCAGTGAGAGCGTCGCACGTCCGGTTGCGGCTGGCGCGGAGTAAGAGCCGGTCGCGGCCTGCCCGGCCACGAGCGCTCCCGAGGTATTGATATCGATATTTCCCGATGTAATCAAGCCCGTGCCATTCGCTGCGATTTGTCCCAATGCTGTTTGCAGGGAAGCCGCCAGCGTGCCGCTGGTCGCGAGCGCATAGTTACCTTGAATGGATGCCAGCGTAAACGCTGCGCTTTGCTGAACTGTAAAGTTCCCGTCGCTGGAGATTCCCGGATCGTCTTCCTGAATCACGGCCGTGGTATTGCTTCCCACCGGTCCGAGGTAGAACACCAGATTATATGTGCGGGCGGCCGTCGCAAATGTGATTATGCCCCGGCCGTTCGCCGCCAATGTGTAAGTGCCGGCCGATAGAAAAGGCACGGCCGGTGCCGGCGTGCCGTTCACGTTTTCGTCCAATACTCCGCTCGTAAGGTGCCCGCTTCCGTCGGCGTGAAAGCTGCCGGCGGTTCCAAATGTCCCGCCCGACGCCGATCCGGCCAGGAGAAACGCGTAATTGCCATTCAGGGCGGTGGCGTCAAAAACGGCGTTGGGAGCCTGCTGGGATGTGTACCCGCCAACTTGCAACACCGGATCGGTGCCAACGAATTTTGCCACTCCATGCGAAACTACGTAAAAATTCAGCGTCAGTGTCGGACCGGCGGCACATGAGGAATTGAGCGTGGTTAGCGTCAAACTTCCACGTCCGCTTGAGCTGACCGTGTACGTGGAGAGGGAAGCGGGGGCGGGAGTACAAACCGTCCTGTTTCCGGCGATTTGAAACTGCGTGGCTGTGCCGCCATCGTTGATGTCGATCGCTCCCTGCGAAATGTTGCCCGCGCCATCGGCGCTGAATTCGCCGATCTCGGAAAGCGCGGTCAATCCATGGACGCCGGGAAAATCGAAGACATAGGTCCCGCTCAAGGCTGCGAGTGGCGAGCCCGCAAATACGGAAGGATCCTGCACGTTGGCCTGGCCCGTCGCAGTTCCCGTGGCGTCAAAACCGATGATCTGCAATTGGCTGTTGTTGACGATCACAAAACGGAAGCTTGCAGGAGTGAGTCCGTCATTGAATTGCATCGTGCCGCGCCCATCCGCACCGACCGTATAAGTTCCGGTGGTCGAAATCGGCGAGGTGGTCGCTCCCGAAGTGTTGTTGGTATCTTCAAGTACGCTGTTCAGATTTCCCGCGCCATCTGCGACAAAGCTGCCAGCCCTGAAGAAATGACCCGACCCAGTGTTTCCGGACATTGAGAAAACGAACGGCCCCTGCAGAGAGGAGTTCGAATAACCGGAAATCGTAACGGCCAAAGTAGCCGTGGCGGTCGGGGAATCCTGCGCCGCGGCGGTTACCGTAACGGTCTGGCCAATCGGCGGCGTGCGCGGAGGTGTATAGACGCCGCTCGCGCTGATTGTGCCGAATGTGGAATTGCCCCCCAGGACTCCGAGGCCCCCAACCGGACCGACGAGCCAAAGAATCGTGTTGGTCGATCCGCCGGTCTCCGTGGCTGTAAACGTTACGGGGCTCGCGGAACCGGCGGTGACCGTAATTGGAGCGGTTGGTGAGGTAATTGCCACTATGGGAGCGGGTGTAATGGTCACAGTCGCAGTGGCGGAAACCTTTTGATCCTCGAACGAAACTGCGGTAACGGAGATCGGGTTGGGGGAAGGAACCGTCGAAGGCGCGTGGTACAGCCCGTTGGAATCGATTCGCCCTACCGAGTCGTTTCCACCCGCCACTCCGTTTACTTGCCAGATGGTGACGTTGTTCGTGCCGCCCTGTATGGAGTCGAAGAACTGCTGGGTCGTCACGACGTTTACGGACACCGTAGCAGGCGAAATCGTCACACTGATGTTTGTTACGGGATCGGTGCACGTGGAGATGGACGTGGTGGTGGAAGAGGTGGACGTCGAAGTGGTGCAGACTACGGCCGTACTAGGCGGTGCCGACCCCCCGCACGAGGCCAGGCCGAACATGGCGCAGACCAATATTAAAGGCAGGAGGCGCTTCATCGCGCCTCGCCGCTTGTTTTTCGAGATTTCCAGCTTATGCAGGTCCGTCGTCTCAACCCGATCCCCAGAATCTGAAATTGAATCTTGTTACTCGTGGATGGCGCGAGCGGTGCCGTCCCGAGGAAAATCCGTTCAATACTAAAATTGATTGTTGATCACGCCGACCGCAGTGCCGGTCGCATCCGTTTCCAGCGCGTAATACAGCGTTGGGCTGACCATGTACAACACGAAATTGCGCGTGGTGGCGGGCGACGTCGCCAGGGGCAATGCCACGGTTGCCCGAAGGGTCCCAGCCGGTACGGGCAGATACGTTCCGTTGGCGATGGCGATACCGGTTTGGGTTGCTCCAAAGTCATTGAGATCGAAACTACCCGAGAGTCCTGTGCCGGAGCCGCTGCTCGTCAACTGCCCGACAAAATCTTCCCTATTTCCTCCGGGGGCGGCAGCGTCGGTTCCGCCGAACCGGAAGGCGTAGCTACCGGTCAGGATGCTGTCGACGAATGGACCACCTTGCGATGGAGCCAGGAATCCGTGCCCGATGACACCAGCCGTCGTCTCCTGCAACACAGCGTTGGATGACGAAATGACGTAAAAAACGTACGAGTGCGTGCCAATCGACAGTGTGCCTCTGCCGCAAGGGTCAACCGTGTAATTGTCCGTGCCTGATCCGGCAGGCTGCGTGTACGCGCCTCCGCTATTTTGATCCATAGAGACAGCCGTGACCCCGCCGCTCGACGCCGTGAAACTGCCCACATCCGCGACCACCACTCCCGCGGATGCTCCCGATGTTTCAAACACGGTAGCCCCGTTCAGCGCGTTCTGGCCCCACCCGCAGGTCGAACTCGTTTGCTGTTTGAAGGCGTCGCCTACCAATACCGATGATGCCGTTGTTAACGGAGGAACAGGATCGATTTCAATAAACTTCGCCCGATTCGCCGAAACGGCGTAGAAACTGAACGTCAATCCACCGAGACTCATCGTCCCACGGCCATTGGAACTGATGGAATACGTGGTGGCCAACAGGGGAACCGGTCCGGCGGCGTTCAGTTCAAACTGGCCTGGCGCAGTCGGACTGCCAGCGCCGATGTGTCCAAATCCGTCCGCCGCAAAATCTCCCACCACCGACTCTTCGGTCCCGCCCGAAGAAACGCCGGCGAAATTAAACGAATACGTCCCGGCCAAATTCCCGCTGTTCGGGAACTGCAGCGGATTTTGCGAAATGATCTCGCCCCCCGCGGTATTGTTTGCGGCGGCGGTGGAGGGAGAACTGAATTCTATGATCTGCGCCTGCTGGGGAGAGATAACGACGATGCGGAAAAAAGCGGTCGCGGACGATGATCCCAAGGGACAGGTCGAGCTGGTATCTTCGCAAAATTGCATGGTGCCCCGGCCGTCCGTACCGATGGAGTAAGACCCGCTAAAATTTATTTGGGTCGT
>Ga0105245_10006708_pt1 | contig 10098 bp, 11 predicted proteins | sample KBSM54metaG_FD_81523 | JGI IMG/M metagenome (GOLD analysis project Ga0105245, IMG submission 81523) | Miscanthus rhizosphere microbial communities from Kellogg Biological Station, Michigan, USA - KBS M5-4 metaG | ecosystem: Host-associated > Plants > Roots > Rhizosphere > Soil | place... | reverse complement strand
GCCAAAGACAAGGCCACCAACAACGAACAGAAGATCACCATCACTTCTTCTTCCGGCCTCAGCAAGGAAGAGGTGGACAAGATGGCGAAGGACGCCGAGTCGCACGGCGCCGAGGATCGCAAGCGCAAAGACGAAATCGATGCGCGCAACCGCGCTGACTCGATGGTCTACCAGGTCGAGAAGATGCTCAAGGACCATCGCGACAAGATTAGCGACCTGGATGCCGCGAACGTTGAAGACGCGCTGACAGCTACGCGCACCGCCATGTCTGGCGGCACGGTGGAAGAGATCAGCAAGGCTACCGATAACCTCACTCAGGCCAGTCACAAACTGGCAGAGGCGATGTACAAGGCCGGAAGTCCTGGCGGCGGGGCTCCGGGTGGAGCGCCCGGCGGCGCACCCGGCGGCGATGGTGCGGGTCCTGGAGCCGGCGCTGGCGCCGAGAAGCCGAAGGACAACGTGGTCGATGCAGAGTTCGTCGACGTTGAAGACAAGAAGTAAACAATCCACCAGGCCGGGCCGCGAGGCCCGGCACCCCGACTGCGTATGCCGCAGAACGACTACTATCAAACCCTCGGAGTGGAGCGCGCCGCGAGTGCGGATGAGATCCGCAAGGCCTACCGAAAACTCGCGCGCAAACACCACCCTGACTTGAATCCCGGCGATAAATCCGCCGAGGACCGCTTCAAGAAGGTCCAGGAAGCCTACGACATTCTGAGCGAGCCGAAGAAGAAGGAGATGTACGACCAGTACGGCTTCTATTCAGAAAACGGAATGCCGGCGGGCGGTCCAGGAGGCCCCGGCGGTCCGGGAGCCGGTCCGAACATGGGCTTCGGCGGATTCGACTTTTCAGATTTCACGCGAACGGCTGGGTCGGGGAGTCCGCGTGGCCGTCCCCCGGGGTCCGGCGGCGCCGGCCCGGGCGAATCGGCTAATTTTCAAGACATCTTCAGCCAGTGGTTCGGACGCCAGCATGAGCCTCAGGAGACGGCTCCAGAGAAAGGCACGGACCTCGAATACGGCCTCAGTATTGATTTCTGGCAGGCCATCCGTGGGACGCAGGTGCGTCTCAAAATCAATCGCCAGGAAGTATGCGCCACCTGCAACGGCACGGGAGGGGCGCGCTCCGGCGGCGTTACAGTATGCCCCGAATGCAACGGCAGCGGCACCGTGACTCAGATGGCGGGGGCGATGCGCTTCAGCCTCACCTGCCCGCGCTGCGAGGGCACCGGCCGATTGACCAATAAGTGCCCGACCTGCCATGGCGACGGACGCATTTCGCACGCTGAGACAGTGGAGGTGCGCATTCCCCCGGGAGCGCAGCAAGGCTCCCGTCTGCGCGTGGCCGGGAAGGGCAATGCGGGAACGCACGGCGCGGCGGCGGGCGATCTTTACATTACTGTTCGCGTCGAAGATCATCCGTTCTTCAGGCGCGACGGCGACGATATTTTGATCAGTGTCCCGGTGCGTATCGACGAGGCCGGCCTAGGCACCAAGATCGAAGTGCCCACCATCGATGGCCGCGCGCAGCTCAAGATTCCGCAGGGCACCAAGAACGGACAGAAGTTTCGTATGCGTGAGAAGGGTGTGCAGAATTCGCGAACCGCGGCCCGCGGCGACCAGATCGTCGAGATTCTGGTGCAGGCGCCGGAGGTGCACGATGAACGCACTAAGGAACTGTTGCGCGAATACGCGACACTCAACCCCGCCGATCCGCGCGCGGAAATCTGGAGCAAGGTGTAATCCCATGTCCAAGGGAAGTTCCAAGGCAAAACGAGCCGCGTTCATGATTTCAGCGGTTGCGGAGCAATACCAGATTCACCCGCAGACCTTGCGCCTTTACGAGCGCGAAGGATTGCTCAAACCATCGCGCAGCGAAGGCAATACGCGCCTCTACACGGAGGACGACGTGGAGCGGCTGGAGGTAATCCTCAAGCTGACGCGCGATCTGGGCGTGAATCTGGCAGGAGTCGAAATCATTTTGAATATGCGCGAGAAGATGGCCGAAATGCAGCGCCAGATCGAGGCGTTCGTCACCAGCCTCAACACCGAGATCACGTCGCAGCGAGCCCGGCCCGCTGCACAGGAGCCTTCTAATTCATTGATCCCGGTGATTCAGATCCGGCGCTCGAAGAAACCCGGCGCTTGACGACAGGCCATGGACCTGTCCTACGGCCGCACGCTGCGGATAAACACGTGAAAGCAAGTAGGACAGGTCCATGACCTGTCGTCCATAATAGATAGACCTCCATATGCCTGCTCCGTTGCGCAGCATGACCGGGTTTGCACGCGTGCGCCATCCATTGGGCGACGGCGAACTGGTGGTCAGCGCCAAGAGCGTGAATCATCGCAGTCTCGATCTGGTGATCCAGGTTCCTCCGGCGCTGGAGCCGTTTGAAGGCGCCATCCGGGCGAAGGTGAAATCGAGCGTGGTGCGCGGCCACGTGGAAGTGCGCGTGTCGGTTCCGAAGAAGGCGGCGGGAGACGCTGTGCTGGCCCTCGATCGAGACTTCCTGCATGACTACCTGCGGATCTTCCGCGAAGAAGCCGCGGCCCACCATCTCGAATCGAAGGCGGATCTCAACGCGGCGTTGCGCATCCCCGGTATGTTCGTCCCGGCCGACAGCGCGAGCCCTCCGGAGGGAGTTGAGAGTGCGCTCGAAGAAGCCCTCGCGACAGCTCTCGATGAACTCAATGAATTCCGCTCCCGTGAGGGACGCGAAATCGCGGAAGAACTTCGCGGCCATAACCAGCGCTTGAGTGCCTCGGCTGAGCATATGGAACAGCTTCGCGCGGCGGCTTCGGAATATTTTCAAAAGCGGCTGGCTGAGCGTTTGCAAGAGGTGGCCAAAGGAATCCAGATCGATCCGCAGCGTTTGGCGCAGGAAGCGGCGATCCTGGCCGACCGCAGTGACATCGGCGAAGAGCTGGCGCGCTTGAAGATCCACTCCGCGCAACTGGCGGCGCTGCTCGACGCGGGTGGGGAAGTAGGCAAAAAGCTGGACTTTCTGCTACAAGAGATGAATCGGGAAACCAATACCATTCTTTCCAAAACCAGCGGCGCGGGAGAGCCGGCCATGAAGATCACGGACCTGGCGCTGGCCGCCAAAGCCGCCATCGAAAAGATACGCGAGCAGTCTTTGAATCTCGAATAACGCGGAATGACGACGGTCTTTATCATCTCAGCGCCCTCCGGATCGGGCAAATCGACACTGGTCAGCGAATTGATGCGGCTGGTTCCCAGGCTGCGTTTTTCGGTGTCTTACACCACGCGCTATCCGCGCGGCGATGAACGGGACGGCGTGGACTACTTTTTCATCTCGCGCGCGGATTTCGAGGAGCGCGTGGCCCGCGGGGAGTTCCTGGAACACGCGGAAGTCTTTGGAAATTACTACGGTACGCACATTAGTGAGCTCGACCGCGCCGCCGCCGAGGGCTACGACCTGGTGCTCGACATCGATGTACAGGGTGCGCGACAATTAAAAGAGAGAATTCCGGCCGGGATATCCATTTTTATTTTGGCGCCCAGCCGGCAGATCCTGGAAGAGCGGCTGCGGGCGCGCAGCCAGGACTCGGAAGCCGTGATCCTGCGCCGCCTGCACGATGCGGCGGGAGAAATTCGCAATTATTCTCTATACGATTACGTGCTGGTGAACCGGGAAGTGGCGGCTTCGGTCGAGACCCTGGTTGCGATCGTGAAGGCCACCCGGAGCCGGCGCGACCGGATGGAAGACGAGATTCGTCCGATTTTGGAAACATTTTCGCAAGGTTATAAAGGAAGCTAAAAATGGCTGAGTCAAATTTGAAGCAAGTGGCGCAAAACGTGATTCCGGACGATCCGGAGGCCAGCGCCTACCGCTTTATCATCGTGGCCGCGAAACGCGCGCGCCAACTGCAGGGTGGTTCGCGCAGCATGCTGCCGACCACTTCGAAGAAGCCCACCGTGGCTGCCATGGAAGAAGTGCGGCGCGGCCTGGTGCCCTACGAAGATACCGCTATTCACAAGACGCTGCTGCCGGTGCCCGCCGAAGAATAACGAGGAATTATGAACGTCGCGTTGGGCGTTGGCGGAGGCATTGCCGCATACAAAGCGGCGGAGCTGGCGCGTGCCCTCATGGAGCGCGGCTTCACGGTGGACGTTATCATGACGCGTGGGGCCGAAGAGTTTATCCGGCCGCTCACCTTCGCCGCCCTCACCGGCCGCAAGGTGCACACGCACCTGTTTTCCGCCGGGGGTGCCGACGATACACTCGCCAGCGCTATCGACCACATTCGCCTGGCGCAGGAAAATCAGCTCTTGGTTATCGCGCCCGCTACGGCCGATCTACTCGCGAAATTCGCCAACGGCCTTGCGGACGATCTGCTCACCACCACCTATCTGGCATTCACCGGAACCGTGGTGCTGGCGCCGGCGATGAACACCAACATGTGGAACCATCCGGCTACGCAGTTGAATGTGCAGGCGCTGCGTGGGCGCGGGCATGTGATCGTCGAGCCGGACGAAGGGTTGCTGGCCTGCGGCACTATCGGACCAGGACGATTGGCCGCGCCGGTGGAGATTGCCGACGCCGTTCTCGCTGCGAGCAAGCAAAGGAATAGGCGGGATCTCGAAGGCGAGACTATCTTGATCACGGCGGGTCCGACGCAGGAACCCATTGATGGTGTTCGCTATCTGAGCAATCGGTCGAGCGGCAAGATGGGTTATGCGCTGGCGGAAGAAGCTGCGGCGCGGGGCGCGCACGTTGTGCTCGTTTCGGGGCCCGTTAGTTTGCCGTTGCCGCGCGAGGTTACGCTGATCCCGGTGCGCACTGCGTTCGAGATGCGCCACGCGGTGATGGATCACCTGACCGAAGCCACCATCGTGGTCAAGGCCGCGGCGGTTGCGGATTATCACATCCTAAATCCGCCTAAGCACAAGATGAAAAAGACGGCTGCACGCCTGTCGCTGGATCTGGAACCTACGCCCGATATCCTGGCCGAGGTTGGCACTAAAAAAGGCGACCGCCTGCTGATCGGGTTTGCCGCCGAGACCGACAACATGATCGATGAAGCCCGCCGTAAGATGCAGCAGAAGAATTGCGACATGGTGGTGGGCAATGTGGTTTCCCAGCCTGGGACCGGATTCGAATCCGACGAAAACGAAGTGGTGCTGGTGACGCGCACGGGCGAGACCATTCCAGTGGAGCGCGCTTCCAAACGCGCGATTGCAGGGCGCATTTTCGACGAGGCGCTACGCCTGCGCCTGGCTCTGCACGTTTCTCGATGACCCCCGAGCAGCTTCGTCAATATCTGAGCTTTTACCAGGATCTCGGTGTGAAAAATCTTTACCGGCGCGCGCCGGCCATAAAATCGGCTGAGGCTGTGATCGCCATTCCCGCAGTTTCGGTGGCCGCCGCACCCGCGCCGTCACCCTCACCGATCGAGCTCCCGCCGCTGGCGCCGGCCGGCGATACGCTCGCCAAGATTATCGAAGACATCGGCGACTGCCGCCGCTGTGGGCTATGCGAGAAACGGAATAAGATCGTCTTCGGCTCCGGCAACGAACAAGCGCGGCTGGTATTCGTGGGCGAAGGGCCGGGGGCCGATGAAGATGCGCAGGGCCTCCCATTCGTGGGCCGCGCGGGGCAACTGCTCACGCAGATGATCGACGGCACGGCGTCGAAGGAAGGCATTCCCATTAGCCGCCCGGATGTTTATATCTGCAACGTGGTCAAGTGCCGGCCTCCGGAGAATCGCACGCCGCTGCCGGAGGAAATGGAAATGTGCGGACAGTTCCTGTTCCGCCAGTTGATGGCGCTGCGCCCTAAGGCGATTTGTGCACTGGGCTCAACCGCCGCCAAAGCGCTGCTGGCAACCAAGGATGGCGTGACGCGCCTGCGGGGCAACTGGCACAAGTGGCATGACATTCCGGTGATGGTGACGTATCACCCATCGTATCTGCTCCGCCCCTACAATCAAAACGCCAAGCGCGAGGCGTGGGACGATTTGAAAAAAGTCTTGCACTTCGTGTATGACTAGCGCTAACAAGAGGGGCCTCTTCATCACCTTCGAGGGTCCTGAGGGCAGCGGCAAGTCCACCCAGTTGCGCATGCTGGGCAAGAAGCTGCGCGGCAGAAATCTCGCGGTGCTCGAAACCGCGGAGCCCGGCGGGACGCCCATCGGGCTGCAGATTCGCCGGGTCCTTCTTGATACGAAAAATCAGGAACTGTGCCCCACCACCGAATTGCTGCTGATGTTCGCGGCCCGCGCCCAGAATGTGGAGCAAGCGATTTTGCCGGCGCTGGCAGCCGGACAAATTGTCGTGTGCGACCGGTTCACCGACTCGACACTGGTATACCAGGGGGCGGCTCGGGGTCTAGGCGCGGAAGTGGTCTACGAATTGGATCGCATCGCGTGCCGCGGGCTGGTGCCGGATCTCACGTTGGCGATCGACATCGACGTCGAAGCCGGACTGGCGCGCGCGCATCACCGCAATGAACGCACGCAAGACGTCGAGACGCGGCTCGATGAACAGTCCCTGGAGTTTCACCGCAAAGTTCGCGCGGCGTATCATCAGCTTGCCGAAGACGAGTCTAAGCGGGTGAAGCTGATCGACGGGTCGCGCGAACAGTCCGAAGTCGCGGACACGGTGTGGAGCGCCGTGCAACTTCTGCTAGCCAAATAATTTCGCGCCGAGTCCAACCACCGCGGCTCCGACCATCACCCACCAGGTTTCGACACGTGTGAATGAGAGCACCACGAAACTGACGATGAGGATGGCGGCGGCCAACGGCCCCGTGGCGGCATCGCGCGCCAGCGGAATCGAGGCGGCCATCAGGAGCCCGGCACTGCCCAGGATCACGGCGCGAATTGCCCCACGGATGCGCGGCAGATTCGCATACTTGCCGACCCAGCTCATCAGCGGGATGATCAGAAACGCCGGCGTCAGCAGCGCGATCAAGCCCGCCAGGGCGCCTGGAAGTCCGGCGGCGAAATAACCGACGCTCACCAAATACAGTCCATTGGGACCTGGTCCGGTGCGGCCCGCGACAATGGCTGTGTTGAGCTGGCGGTCCGTCAAGATGTGGCGCGTCACCACAAAATCCTGGCGGACGATGGGCAGGGATGCCATACCGCTGAAAGAGGTGACCACGGCTTTGGACAACAGTAAATAAAGCAGGAAGAGGTTCATGACTCGGTTTCGGGGATAGGCGCTTTGGCGCTCGCCGGCTCCTTCCATAGCAGCCCAACGACGGCAGCCAAACCGATCACCGAGAGCGGGCTCAAACCGAATTTCCAAATTGCCGCGAATGCACCGAGAGTGATCGCCAAACCACGCAGGGCGCTCTTGAACCCAACCAGGTGGGGCCGCACCATAGACCAAATGCTCGCCCACATCATGCCGGCCACAGCGGCGATGGTCCCGGCCACTCCGGCCATCACCCACGCGTTGCTGCGCCAGGTCTCGTAGCCTTGTGTCATCAGAATCGCCAACACCGCTGATGGCGCAGTTTCCGCAAGCGTCGCAGCCAGAGCGCCACGCCACCCCATGATCCGCGCGCCGGTCGCGGCGCAGAACGCGATCACATTGGTTCCCGGTGTGACGCGCGCCAGCGAAAACGCTAGGGCATAATCCTCCATCGAGAGCCACTTATTTTCTTCCACCAGCTCGCGCTGCAACGCGGCCATAGTGGGGAGTCCGCCGCCGAACGTGGTGTTGCCGACGCGCAGGAAGACGCCGGTAAGTTTGCGGAGGGTAGGCGCCGGCACGCTATTCCTTCGGCGCGATGCCTAACGCTTTCATCTTGCGGTAGAGGTGGCTGCGCTCCAGGCCCAGTAGCTCCGCCGTACGGCTTACGTTGCCCTTCGCCTCATCGAGCTTCTTCAGGATGTAGTCGTGTTCGGCGGCTTCGCGCACGTCCTGCAGGCTGCCGAAGCGTTCCATGGGCCGGTCGAAGACGGCGCGGCGCGAACGGTCCAGCGGGATGTGGCGCGCGTCGATGCCGGTCTGCGGAGTCATTATGACGATGCGCTCCATAAGATTGCGCAGCTCGCGCACATTGCCGGGCCAGGGATATTCTTCCAGCGCGCGAAACGCGTCTTCGGTAAGCTGTTTGGGCTTGCGTCCGTAGGCGGTGGTGAAATCCCGCAAGAAATAATCGGCCAGCAAGCGGACGTCTTCAATGCGCTCGCGCAGCGGCGGCACGTGGAACGGAACTACGTTCAGACGGTAGAACAAATCTTCGCGAAAATTGCCGCGCTCGATTTCCACCTCCAGGTTCTTGTTCGTCGACGCCACCACCCGCACGTCCACTTGAATGGATTGCGCGGCGCCCACCGGCTCAAAGCGCTGCTCGTCGAGGGAGCGCAGTAGCTTGGCCTGGGTCTTCAGCGACATGTCCCCCACTTCGTCGAGAAACAACGTTCCACCATCGGCCTTCTGCAATTTACCGATCTTGTCGTCGAGCGCCCCGGCCAAGCTGCCCTTGCGGTGACCGAACAACTCGCTTTCGATAAGTTCTTCCGGAATGGCGGCGCAGTTTACTTCGACAAAGGCCTCGGCGGCGCGCGGGCTGGCGGCGTGAATCGCGTGCGCGATGAGTTCCTTGCCGGTACCGCTTTCGCCGAAAATCAGCACGCGGCCGTTGGTGGCGGCCATCAGGCTTAGCTGCTGGCGCAGCGCCTTCATTGGTACGCTCTCGCCGATGATGCGCAGCTTGGAGTCGCCTGATTCCTTCAGCCGGTGCAGTTCCAGTTCCAACCGGCGCTGCTGCACCGCGTTCTTGAGGACCAGTTCGACTTTTTCAATGGTCAACGGCTTCTCGAGAAAATCGAAGGCCCCCATTTTGGTGGCCTTGACGGCGGTCTCGATGGTGCCGTGGCCGGAAATGATGACCACTTCAGGGCGATCCGCGAAGGGGATTTCCTGGATGCGGGACAGAGTTTCCAGGCCATCCATGCCCTCGAGCCAGACGTCCAACAGCACCACTTCGTAGTTCGCGCGCGCTAGTTCTTCCAGGCATTTCTCGCCGCTCTCGACAGCGGCGCAGAAATAGCCGTCGTCCTCCAGCACTCCCGTCAATGACTCGCGAATGCCAGGTTCGTCGTCTACAATCAAAACCCGCGTGGTCTTCACGCGCGAGCCTCCGCCTCGGCGCCGACGGTCGCTGGGATATCCACGTAGAAGCGGGCGCCGGCGGGGCGGTTGTCTTCGACGCGAACGCGCGCGCCATGCTCAGAAAGGATATGGCTAACGATGGCCAGACCCAATCCGGTGCCGCGCCCCTTGGTTGAGAAGTAGGGCAGGAAGAGTTTTTCCTTGTCTTCGGGCGAGATGCCGCAGCCGGTGTCGGCCACCAGTAGCTCGATCGAATCGTGCGAGGAGGGGGAAGTGCGCACCAGCATGCGTTTGACGGGCACATCGCGCATGGCCTCGGCGGCGTTGTCGACCAGGTTTACGATCACGCGCTTGAGTTGCTCCGGGTCGGCGTGGATGGGAGGAAGACCAGGGGCCAACTCGACGCGCAGGTCGATTTCATCCAGCCGGCCCAGGAACACGGCCAGCGCATTTTTGACGATTTCATTGATGTCGCTGGGCACCGGCTGAGCGGCAGGGAAGCGCGAGAATTGCGAAAATTCGTCGGCCAACGCCTTCACGGATTCCACTTCCCGTGAGATGGTGCGGGCGCATTCCCGGAGGATGCGCTGCGAGTCCGGCGGCAAGCCGGGTAAGCGCTCGCCCATGCGATCGAGGATGCGCGTGATGCGTTCGGCGCTCAGCGCGATGGGCGTCAGCGGGTTCTTTAATTCGTGAGCGATGCGGCGGGCAACTTCATGCCAGGCCGCGGCCTTCTGCGCGCACAACAACTCGCTGGTGTCTTCGAGCACCACCACGAAACTCTGCTCCGCCGGGGGCTGCGCGGGTAGCGCGGAAACGGTAACGGCCAAGTGCAGGACCTGCGCCGGGGTATGCACCTCAATCTGACTGGCGGCGATACCGGTACGGCGGGCGCGCTTCATCAGGTATTGGATTTCGGATGCGTCGTCGCGCGAGAACAAATCGTTCAGGTGCGCGGCACGCTCGACATGTTCCTGCGGCAGGAGCCCTTGCAAGGCTCG
>Ga0105245_10006707_pt1 | contig 10099 bp, 5 predicted proteins | sample KBSM54metaG_FD_81523 | JGI IMG/M metagenome (GOLD analysis project Ga0105245, IMG submission 81523) | Miscanthus rhizosphere microbial communities from Kellogg Biological Station, Michigan, USA - KBS M5-4 metaG | ecosystem: Host-associated > Plants > Roots > Rhizosphere > Soil | place: Michigan... | reverse complement strand
CTGGCGACGCTGTAAGTGACCGGGACAGTTTGGTCGACTGAAGCGACTCCGCCTACCAGGGCGTCCATCTCTAGATTGAGGGTCCCGCCGACTGTGTTGAACGCCGACGACACGCCAATTCGGGTATCGGAGGCAGGCGTTGCGCCCGGAACAATGCCCCAGGTGCTGAATACGAAAGGTGATCCTAGATTGGCGTTGCTGTATCTACCCGCGTTGAGCTGTTCGTCCACAAAGCCGGTGAGCACGGCCCCGCTGCCGGCAGGATCGATATCGATGGCAAAGGCGGCCTCGGGCCGAAGCACATAGAAGGCCATCTTGAAGGTTCGGCCGCCGACGTTGAGCGTGGCGGTGGAGCGCGAGTAACCATCCGGTGCCGTGACCGTACCGGTCAAAGCTGCAGACGAGGTAATCGCGCCATCGTCATTGAGATCCGCCAGGCCGCTGCTTAGATCGCCGCTGGCGCTTTCTGTATAGCGCCCCACAAGTCCCATCCGCTGACCGCTCAAAGTCGCGCCGGCCACTGCCAGCACGTAATCGCCAGTCAAAACGCCGGGATGGATAAACACAAATCGGCCGGTGCCCGACACGCCATTGGCATCCCCTGATTCCGCCAGGCGGCCGCGGTCGGAGGGCGTGAGCCCCTGGCTCGTAAATGCGTAAGTCGAAGTGCCCGAGGAGGTGGTGACCGTGAGTTGTCCCGTGTTTGGGATCGTGCCGTTGGTGCAGGCGCCACCCGTGATCGGCTGCGCAGCACGTGTTTCCACACCGTTCTTGTAGTCCAGTTCACCGCTCACTTTGCCATTTTCATCGACACCCAAGGCGCCGGCGGTCGTCATGGGTCCGGTGCTGTCAAAGCCCGTAAAGAAGAAGTCATAGGTGCCAAACAGCACGCAGCCCGACTGCGTAAACCCGGTGACATCGAAACTCAGGAAATCCGAGGGTTTCTGCCCCGCGCCGGTGTTGGTCACCTCGATGTTGACCTTGTCCTCCTTGGTGACAAGGCTTGCCGGAACCAGGATGGTGACCTCGGTCGCGGACACGAAGGTAAACGTGCCCAGATTGGTGCCGGCCCAGGTCACGGTACCGCCACTCTTAAAGCCGGAGCCGTTCAAAATCAACGTGAAGGCCGGACTGCCGACCGGCACGCTGGAAGGGGACAGAGAGGTGAGCGAGGGCCGATCGTTCTGCACGGGTTTGACTGGAGCATCGGCATTGCCGCTACCACCGCAACCGCTAAGCCATGCGCTTAAGCCTGCCACGACCAGGATACGATTGGCCCGCTTCCACATGGTTCGCTTCCCAAGAGCAGTCGACATCTCGCCTGCTTGATGGTGATTGACTGCGGAAAGACTGATTTGTTCGGGGTGGAGTTGGCGGTCCGGGCGCCGCGTGCCGGACAAATCGTGTCACGGGCCTGATTCGGCCTCAGTGTGAAGAAGATTTAATTCGATAAGCGCGGCGCCATTGCGTGGACGTCCATCTGGATCGCGGCCACTCTGGTGAGTTGAGGAGATATTTCTATTTCAACGACATTCAGTTCGAAGACCACTCGGGGAGCTTGAGTGTGTGCAGCATCGCGTTAAAGCGCGGATCAGCGCGGAGCGCTGTCATCAAAGGGTCGCCACGGAGGCCGGAGAGGCCACCGTCCTTTTGCTCATAGGCGCGTTTTAGCCACTGGAACGCCTCGTCAGTTTCCCCGCGCCACGCATGCACCTGCGCGATTTGGTATGCCGCTTCCCGGGCATGATTGCCCGCCAGCTCCCGGAGGGCTTGCAGCGATTCCACCTCATGACCGAGGCTGTGCTCGGCCATCGCGACGCCAGCCAAGCGAAACGCGACATCATTGATCTTGCTGTATGTGACGAGCGATTGGTCCGCTCTGCCCCGAACCAGCTGGAGAGCCCCGAGATTACTCAAGCCCACTTCGGATGCGGGCTCGAGCGCCAGCGCGCGGGCGAGCGCTGCTTCCGCCGCGGCATAGTCCTTGATCTGCATGGAGTAGAAGCCCAGGTTGATCCACGCGCGACCGGAAAGCGGGTCGAGGTCCGTAGCCTGCTTCGTCGCGGCAATGGCCTCAGGGGTCCGGCCCACATCGTAGAGGACCAGCCCGTAGCGGCGTTGCACCTCGCTGTTGTGCGGATCGAGGGATAACGCCTTTTCGATATCCGAGAGCGCACCGGACCAGTTCCAGAGCCAGTTCGAGCGGATATATCCACGTGCGGCGTAGCCCAGAGCATCATCGGGTGCGAGCGCGATCGCCTTGTCGGCATCGAGCGTCGCGCGCTGGATTGCATTTGCATCGCCTGCGGCATCCGCCACCCAAGCCTTTGCCAGGGACAGGCCGGCATAGGCGGCCGCATAATGCGGGTCCAGCGCGATGGCCTTCTCGTAAGCGGCTACGGCGTGCAGGTTTCCATCCTGGCTGCCGTGACGGTAGTACTGCTGTGCGAGAAGGTATTGGTTGTAGGCTTCCGTGTTCGTCGTTCCCCGCGATCCCGGCGCGGGCGTGCGGGTCGCCAGCTTGACCTGCAGCACCTTGACGACTTCCTTGGCGATGTCGTCCTGGACCGCAAAGATGTCCTTGTCCTCGCGATCGTAGGTCTGTGACCACAGGTGATAGCCGCTGTCGGCGCGGATCAATTGCGCCGTGATGCGCAGGTGCTTGCCGGCCTTGCGAACGCTCCCCTCGAGCACGTACGCCACTTTCAGCTGCTTTGCAATGCTCGCGATCGTTTCGTTTTTGTCCTTGAAATAGAAACTCGAAGTCCGGGCCGTCACGCGCAGGTCCGGGAGCTGTCCCAACAGGTCGATCATCTGCTCGGTAAGTCCGTCCGAGAAGTACTCCTGCTCCTTGTCGGAGCTCATGTTCACGAAGGGCAGCACCGCAATCGAGTTTTCCGGGATGGCACTTTGCGCCGCGGAGGCGGGGAGCGACGCCGTCGTGCGTGTCGATATCGCAAACCCGCGCAGCGCGAAGTAGGCGAAACCAAGCAGGGCAAGCGCTCCCACAACCCAGGCCCACAAGGGCCATCTCGCGGCGGATGGAATCCTGACCGGCTCGGACTTAGGCGTGGGTGGATCGACAAGAGGTTGTGTCGCGGGCGCATCTTCATGGGCATCCGCAAGCAGGCGAGCTACGCGTTGCACGAAGCTCGATGGGGTCTCGCCCTGGGGCAGTCGCGTCCACTGCACCCTTTTGAAGGAATCGGGCACGTCGCCGGCGCTGTCCGGAGTATTGTCCGGGCACACCGGGACAATGAAGGCGCGGTCGCGGGCGATCCGGTGCGTGCGCTGGTCGGCCAGATCCCACTCGAAACGAAAGTACCCCTCGGGCCTGGATCGGGTGTTGGCCGAGACGATGGGGATGAACAAGGCACAGTCGTGGATCTGCGCGCGGATCTCCTGATCCCAGGCATCCCCGCCGCGCAATTCGCTCCGATCGACCCAGACTTCAATCCCCGCGCTTTTCAGAGCCTCGGCAATGCGTGCGGCCGCGCCCGCATCTTCAGAGGCGTAACTGAGGAAGACAGCGCGGTGGCCAGGCGAGGTCACGGCAGGGTGCACTCCCTTTTTTGCCCACTATACGCGCCCGGGCAGCAAGGATAAAAAAGCGGTGAAAAGGCGTGGCGCTGGCGGTCAGGACGGGCGGCTTTTGCCAGTATTACTTGCGCCGGCTGCGCCGAAAACGTGCCAGCAGGGGATCGTAAACCTCCGGGGCCACGGGGCCGACGGGCAGCCATTCCATCACCAGGGCCTTCCAGTCCGGCGTATTACCCCCGGCCCCTTGCCCCATAGACTGCACGAGACGCTGCAGCTGAAAACTCCGGCGCAGGTCCTGGTCTTCCTCAGGCGTCGGCAAGTCGGCCGCGATCTCGGCGCGAATGCACAGCATCCGCAGCGCCCTTTCCTGATCGGCCGCCTCGGCGACGGTCGCGGATTCGGCGCGGGACCAGGCCTGCTCGAGCATTGCCGGTGCCCCCTTGGGCCACTGCGTAACGCTGGCGATATGCGACTTGGCCTCGCTCTGCAGAGCCTCTTTTTGCTCCTGCGCGGCGCCCTGCACGACCGACCACCCGTAACCATGAATGCGCTGCGCCGCTTCCAGCAGGTCGTCATATACCTGCTCGGCATCGCGCTCCCGCTGCTGGGCCAGGCGCGTTTCGCACCGTGCGAGCGCGCGCTCAAAGCGCTGATGGAGCGCGCGCGCCTCGGCCCTGGGCAGTTCGCCCAAGGCTTCCATGGCCGCGCGCCAAGAGGCCAGATTCTTCGCTCCATCCCGCAGGGGAGTGCCTGATTCCTGGGCGAGCTGCTCGGCGGATGCACATAAGGTGATTGCTTGCGCCTTGTGCGCCTCGAGCGTCGCAGCCTGCTCAGCATTGGCCGTTTCGCGATTCTTGAAGACCTCATCGCAATGTTCGCGAAATTCCTGCCAGAGCGAATTTTCAAGTTCACGGGACGCAGGCCCCACCTCGCGCCACCGGCGCTGCAGGAGCTTGGCGCCATCGGTGGCGATCCGGCTGTCTTTCTCGGCGAGCAGCGCCTGCGCCTGCGCGATCAGCGCCCGCTTCCGGGTCTCGTTCTGTGCGTGCCACGCAGTCAGGCGCGTGCGCAAGCGCTCGAGCGCCGCATCGAACTCCGCCTTGATCGGGCGCACGGCTGACCGATCCACAGGCCCGACCCGCCGCCATTCGAGCGGTGCCTCGTGCAGGACCTCGGACATCAGGCGCCAATCGGGATTCTCGTTGGCCTGCGCAGTTTCGAACCTTTGTACTCGCGCAAGTAGTTGCCCGCAGCGCGCGACGTTCTCCGCGCGCGCGGCCGCCTGCGCCTCGAAATGGATCCGGCAGGGCTCATAGGCAATGGCCGCCGCCTGGTTGAAGCGCTGCCAGTCCGCGTCCGCATCGACCTGCACGCCCTGGCTGATGGTTTTCCATTGGGCGCGAAGATCCCGAATGCGCTCGGCCAGTCGCGGCGGCGATTCGGATGACCCCTTCAGGGCTTCCATCTCGGCGATGAGTTCCGCGCGCTTGGGCGAAACCGCGTAATCCTTCCATTCCTTGAGCGATGCGAGTTTTGCGTCGAGCTCCTGTAATCCTCGGGTGAGCACTGAAGGTGGCGTGGGAAATGCCGCGAGCTTATCGGCAATCGCGCGACGCAATCCGGCCGCAGGCCCCGTCTGGCCCGAGCGCAGAGCACCGTGGGCGCGGGCCATCAACACTCCGATCTGGCGAACCACGGCGGTTTCTGCGGCACGCTGTTCCTCAAGCACTTTTAGGGCCGCGATTCTCGATGTGGCTTCATCAGCTGCAGCTATAGCCATCGCCTCCTGCCGCGCTCGGGCTTCGGCGGCCGCCTGAGCCAGCGCCTCCGCGCGAGCAATCTCCTGGGCCTCTCGCGCTGCAATTCGTGCGGCCTGCTCTTCGGCTTCCTTCAGGTGTTGCGCGAGGATGGCCCGGCAGCGCTCAATGGCCGTGCGCACGCGCTCGCGCGCCCAGGGCTGCGCCTGGCCCTCGAGCGTGTGCCAGCGCGCTTCAAAGTGCTCGAGCGCAGGCAGGAACAGGGCGTCATAGGTGCGCGAGGGAAGTGCCTCGAGCGAGGCGCAGAGCGTGCGGATGTCCTGTTCGATGTGGGCGGCATGGTGGACTTCCGCGCGCAGGGCATCGCGTTTGTCTTTGAGGATCCTATAGACGCTTTTGTCCTTGCCCTGGAGCTGCTTGAGCAATCGATTGAGGTTTTCGCGATCCTCGACGCGCTGCGCAGCCAGCTGTCGCATTCGGAGTGAGGATCCCTCAAGCACTATCCGCACAATTTCCTGGGGATCGTCGATCGCACCTAAGTACTGTTCCAGGCAAGCGGGGCTTTCGCACAAGTCGGCGATCTGCAGTAAAGCGGGTGCGTTATCCGAGCCCGAGCTCAGTTCGGCCCAGTCCACTTCCTGCGTGTCGATGAGCTGTGCCAGTCGCCGCCGCGCCGCGAGCGAAAGATCCGGGGACGAGGGAGGGCCATGGGCCACTCCGGCCAACTGCCGCAAAGGCTCGCCGTACGTAAGCCGCTCGATTGCGGCCGCCCGACGCTCGCTATCGTCCCCATGCATCGCAATCGTAGAAATCTCTTCGGCGGAAAGCGCATCCAACCCGCCGGGTGACTTTACGGAGGAGGGTGGTGCGGGCCGGAGCAGCCGCGAGAGCGGCCCCTGAGTTTCATTGGAGGGCATGCTTGGAGGGGGAACTGGCTCTGAAGTCCGGACGTCGAATTATATCGGGCCCGCAGACATGAGCATGCCTGCGGGATCGAACCCAGTCCCTTTGTCGCCGCGCGCCGACTTATTTGCCCGCGAGTTCCTTAAGAAGGATCTTCCAATGGACGACGTTGGCATCCAGCGCCTTGGCCGGGAGCCGTTCGTCTCTGCCGTGGGCGCGGAAATCGACCGGTATCACGCGCCAGGCGCCATCGACCCCATATATAGGAATGCCTGCTATCCGGAACGGGCGGGCATCGCTCGCCCCGGTGGACATCTCCGGCGCAATCAACGCGCCCGGATGCAGCGCATGGACCGCTTTGGTGTAGGCCGCCGTCACGTCAGGACGGAGCGGTGATGAGAGCGATGCCACGTAGTTGTCATTGCGCGACACAACCACCTCCGGGTCGGCCACCGTCGCGGTCAGCTCTTTCTGAATGTCATTGGGATCGACACCCGGGAAGATGCGGCAATTGATCATCGCGGTAGCCAGCTGCGGCAGGGCATTGTCCGCGTGGCCACCAAACAGGCGGGTCGGCACGCAGCGCGTCCGGGTCAGGCCGACTTCCGCCTCATCCGCCTCGATGGCATCGGCTGCCGCACCGTCCTTGGGGTTCGCCAGCCAGGCGCGCATGGCATCGCCGAGCGGGCCCTTTTCCTGTTTCTGCCGTTCGGTGAAGTAAGCGCGCGTGGTCTCGCTGAGCATCGGCTCGAACCGGTGCGCCTCGATCTTGTCGAGGGCGTGGGCGAGGCTATAGATGGCATTGTCCTTGCGGGGTTTGGACGAATGGCCGCCGCGGTTATGGACCGTGAGCGTATAGCCTGCGAAGGTCTTTTCCGCAGTCTGCAGCGTAAAGATGGGTGGCCGGCCGTCGGGGAAAACCCCGCCGCCGCCGCCGTCCGCATTGAGGCCATACTCGACATCAATTTCTGATTTCCAGTCCTTCGCGCCCATATTGGCGCCGATACCGTTAGTCTCCTCATCGCCCGTGAAGAGCACCACGATATCGCGGGTCGGCTTAAAGCCAGCCGCCTTCAGATCGAAGATCGCCTGCGTGATGCCCACGATCCCGTCCTTCATGTCGATCGAGCCACGCCCGTAGTAATAGTTGTCTTTCTCGGTCATCACGAAAGGATCAGTGCTCCAGTCCTCGCGCTTGGCTTCCACGACATCCATGTGCCCCATCAGCAGGATCGGCTTCTCTTTGGGCTTGCCCGGTGCCCGCCAGCGCACGATCAGCGCGGCGGTCTTATCTGTGACCTTGGCGACCGGATCAAGGCTCTCGTAGGGGTGCACTTTCACATCATCGGCCGGGAAGCCGGCGGCCTTGTACTGGTCGGCCAGGTAGTTGGCCATTGAAGGCACGTTGCCCCGCCCGAACACCGTCGGAATATTGATGATGTGTTCGAACATGTCGTGCGCGGCCTTATCACGCTCAGCTGAAAGACCGTCGGCCGGGGCCGGCGCGCTCATCGCCGGAATCGCAGCCCAAACGGCCGCCGCCGCCAGATATTTAGCTATGCGCATTCGTTTTTCTCCCGTTGATTGACCGCCCGGTGCATCCGGAACTTGGGTTCCGGCCGGGTCATCGTTTTGCAAACAAGGCGTTCATCGTACCGTAGGTGACATCCGTGGGTCCAAACAGGGCCTGCCCATTCCCGGCCAGAAACTCCCGGGTGAGCTGCGCGGCGTTCCCTAAGGTCGCCTGCGCCACCCCGGAGCCCGCGCTTAAGCGCCGTACCCCGTTCTGGTAGAGCACTTCCGGGCGAGCCATCCCAGAGCGGAGCAGCACATTCAGGGGCAGGGGAGCCACGGCGCGTGCGATGGCACTCATGGCCGCAAGATCCACCAGGCCCGGCACAAAGATCCCATCACAACCCGCGGCGCGATACCGCTCAGCGCGCTTGGCCACTTCGTCAATGGCGGCATCGCCCGCGGCGAGCGCGCGCAGGTACACATCCACGCGGGCGTTGATAAACAGGGCGGGCCCCTTGAGCTTGCGGATAGCCTGGATCTTGCGTTCCAGCAGCTCCGGGGGCTGGGCGCCATCTTCGATATTGATGCCGACCGCGCCGGCATCGATGAGCCGGGCGGCGAGCTGAGCCACGACCGAGGGCTCATTTGAATAGCCGCTTTCCATGTCCACGCTCAAGGGCACGCGCACCACGCGCGCCATGGCGCGGGCGGCATCGATGAGATCATCCGGCGGTAGCGTATCTCCGTCCGGATAGCCACGGGCCCAGCACACGCCGGCCGAGGTGGTCGCAATGGCTTTGGCCCCGAGGCTTTCGATCAGCGCGGCGCTCCCTGCGTCCCACGCGTTGGGCAGCAGGAGCGGTGCGCCCCCTTGGTGCAATTGGCGAAAAACATCCGAGGCATGAGCAGGGGGCATCACTCGTTCTCCTTATCGTCCATCAATCTTGCGGCGCGGCTGCTGCCGACTTCACCGCTCCGGTAGTAGTCCATCACCGTCTGGACGCTGCGATGGCCGGTAAGAGCCATCGTATCGCCGAGCCCGATGCCCTGCTTGCCCGCTTCAGTGACAAATCCGGATCTCAAGGAGTGTGCCGAGAGTTTCCCCAAGGGTTGATCGGCCAGCTTGGCGCGGCGGCGCACGATGTCGCGGACCGCATCAGGGCGCAGGCCCTCCATGATGCGGCCATGCCGGATTCCCCGGAAGATCTTGCCCGTGGTGACCCCTTGCGCCAGAAGCGCCTTGAACCAGGCGTGCAGGGCGGCCGCCGCCGCGCCCTGGACGGGCTTGAACCGTTTCGGGTCGCTCGCGCCCGCCTGGTTGGTCTTCGAGACCGACAGCTCAAACACAAATCCTTCACCGTCCATGCGCACATTCTCGAAGGTGGCGGCGGTGATCTCGCTGCGGCGCCTCCCGCCGCTCGCCCAGCCAAACAGGAGCAGGGCGCGATCGCGCACGCCGATGAGGTCCTCTCCGCAAGTTGCCAGCAGGGCTTCCATCACGACACGCGTGGCGGCGGCAGGCCGCGAGGAGAGGCGACCGCGGCGCGCATAGGCGCGCCGTGCCGCGGCCATGAGCAACCGCACCTTGGGATCGCGCAGGGGGTTGGCCTCTGGACCGAGGTTCAAGTGAGGATTATCGACCCGGTAAATCTCATGGGCCTTGGAGAGCGCCGCGAGCCGTGTCTCCACGGTGGCAAAACTCCAGGGGCCGAGCTTCGCCTTGTACTGTCGATCGACCAGCAATTGATCGATGGCCGGAGGCAGCAGGTGCTGCGTGGTATCCGCCGTGCGTGAATAGGGCGTGACCGAGGGCGCGGCGCGATTCGGATCATGCTCGAGATGATCGACGATGAATTGCACCACGACATTCGCCGCGACCGGAGCGCTTAGCGCGCGACCGTGACGCAATGCGTGCCAGGCGCCCCAGTATTGAAGGGCCGTCTTATAAGTGCGGGCGGTGTTGGCCGATTGGCCTTCGTGGAAAAACGCTCTGACTGCATCGCCCGCCGCCTGATTCAGGCGCGCCGGATCGAGCAATGCCGTCGTGGGCTCTCGCAGTAAGTCGGTGCTTGGGGCGATGGGTTTGGCCATGAATAACTGGTTCGGTGGATTAGATGAGAGTATATAAGTGTCTGTTTATTAAGCGCTTATATATAGTGTAACATGATAACCATCACTTATCGTGGTTCATTTTACGTACCACGTACCGGACAGTATTCGGCCATGACAGCCTGAGGCGTGGCTCCTTTAATGGAAGACCCATTACCTCGAACGCTGTGTACCTAATCGTCTGCGCTTCGCGGCTTGGTTGCGCTTTGCTCGACACATAAGCCAACCTCCAACTCCGACGCGATATTCGAAACAGCTCCAGGAGACCGACAATG
>Ga0105245_10006706_pt1 | contig 10099 bp, 9 predicted proteins | sample KBSM54metaG_FD_81523 | JGI IMG/M metagenome (GOLD analysis project Ga0105245, IMG submission 81523) | Miscanthus rhizosphere microbial communities from Kellogg Biological Station, Michigan, USA - KBS M5-4 metaG | ecosystem: Host-associated > Plants > Roots > Rhizosphere > Soil | place: Michigan... | reverse complement strand
TCCCGTCCGGAGCTACCGGCCCTCTCGGATCTGCAGCCGGTTGCCGTCGGGGTCCTGGAACTGCGCCACGTACCCCCAGGGGAACTCGAGCACCTCCGAGACGAACTCGACGCCACGCGACTTCAGCTGCTCGACCGTCCCCCGGCAGTCGTCGGTCTCGATCGTGATCGACGCCGGGGGGCGTCCCATCGCCGGCTCGGCCTGACCGGGTGTCCCGGGCCAGAGCACGAGCTGGAAGTCGTCGCCCTCGACGCCGACGGTGAGAAACCGCGGCCCGTCGGGCGTCGGGTTCTCGACGCGCTTCTCCAGGCCGAGGACGTTCGTGTAGAAGTCGAGCGCCCGGTCCTGGTCGCTGACGAGCACGCTCGTGTAGAAGACCTTCTCCAGCATGGCTGTCACTCCGTGGTCGTGGTCACTATCACCAGGACGCCGGACGGGGAGCGCCTGTGACAGCCGCGGCCGGCCGGGGGTCCGTGGCGAGGATCGCCATCGAGGTCGCGTCGTGCGCGGGTTGAGCGCGAGCACCTGCAGATGGAGGCGGTGCAGGCCGGCGACGTCGAGCGCGTAGTCGACGACGAGCCGCGTCGCCTCGCTCCCGTAGCCGCGCCCGAAGACCTCGGGCCCGACGAGCGGGGTGCGGTAGTTCGCCGCGGCGGCTCGAGGCGGACGCGGGCGCCGGTCAGGACGGGTTGGCCGCGGAACACGTCGTCCGCGATCATCGGTGGATCACAGCAGCAGGGCCGGCTCGAAGGGGAACGTCGAGAGCAGTTCCTGCCCGTCGTCGGTGATGAGGAGCTGCTGCTCGAGCTTCACGCCCTCGCGGCCGCCCTCCTCGCCGATGTAGCTCTCGACGCAGAGCGTCATGCCGGGCTCGACGACGCCGTCGTAGCCCGACTCGTCGAAGTCCATCGCGTGGTAGAGGTACGGGTACTCGCCGGTCATCCCGCATCCGTGGGCGGAGACGAAGTAGCGGTTGGTCACGAAGCGCTCCGGAATCGTCCAGGCCCGCTCCGCGTACTCGCGGAACGATGTCCCGGCCCGCAGGAGCTCCATGTTGTGGTGCACCTGCTCGTGGGCGACCCGATAGAGCTCGCGCTGCGCGCGCGTCGGGGCGCCGGGCCCGGTGTGGAAGGTGCGCGAGAAGTCGCAGTAGTAGCCGTGGCAGCCGACGACGTCGGTGTCGAGCGCGACGAGCTCGTTCTCGGCGAGGCGCCGGTCCCCGGTCTCCTGGAACCACGGGTTCGTCCGGGTGCCGGAGGAGAGGAGGCGGGTCTCGACGTAGTCGCCGCCGAGGGCGATCACGCCCTGGTGCAGGACCGACCAGAGCTCGTTCTCGCTCAGGCCGGGGCGGATCGCGGCGCGCAGGCGGGCGACCGCGACCTCGGTCGCGCGGACCGACGCGCGCACGCACTTCAGCTCCTCGGCGGACTTGACGGCGCGGGCGCGCTCCACCGGCGCCTGCGCGTCGGCGAGATGGAAGCCCTCCTCGCGGAGCGCGAGCGCGGCGCCGGCGTTGGCGCGCTCGACGCCGACCGCCGCTCGCGGCCCGCAGTGCTCGCGCACGAGCTCGGCGACCTGTCTCGCCCAGGCCCGCTCGACGGCCTCGATCCCGGTGCCGGCGGCGGCGTAGCTGGCGGTGATCGCGGGGCGGATCTCGTCGATCGTCTCGATGCCTTCGGCGAGGTGCGCGCAGCCGGCGAACTCGTGCAGGACCACCGGTCCGGACCGGGGGACGAACAGGTAGCGCGCCGGGTTGCGCGCGTGGAAGACCTGCATGTTGCGCGCGCCGGTCGCGTAGCGGATGTTCACCGGGTCGAGCAGGATGCACGCGTCGAGCGCGTGCGCCTCCATCTGCTCGCGCACGCGGGCGAGGCGGTAGGACCGGACCGCGGCGAGATCGATCGGCTCGTCCACCGCGAGCTGGTCGAGCGTCGCCAGCTCGGGCAGATCCGACCGATCGGCGTGCCAGTCGAGGTTCATCGCCGGAGCCTAGTCACCGGGTCAGCGGGACCCGGCTGCCGCGGGGGCCGGGCGGGGCCGGCTCAGGTCTCGACGGCGGCGCGCAGCGCCGGATCGCGGCGCAGGAGGTCGAGCGCGTAGCTCCCGCGGTCCTCCGTGTAGCCGTTGGGGATGACCAGGCGCGTCCTCGAGGAGACGCTGTCCGCGCCGAGCGCGGCGGCCGGGAACGACGTGGCCGTGGAGAAGAACAGCACCGCTCCGGCCTCGTCGGTGGCGAGGATCGCGGTCCCCTCGCAGCCCCGGACGCTGGTGCAGACCAGCGTGAGGTCCGCGCGCGGGAGGCCCTGGGCGCCCAGCGCGGCGAGCGTGCCGACGGGGTCGGTGGCATCGGCGAGCACGGTCGCCGTCGCCGGCCGCGCGGCGCGCATGCGCGCGAGCGCCGCCTCGGAGGCGTCGAGCGCGGTGACACGGCCGTTCGCGCCGACCGCCTCGTGCGCGGCGGCGGCGGCGAGCAGCCCGGCGTGCCCGGCGCCGAGCACGAGCACGTGGTCGCCGGGCGCGGCCATCGCGCGCGCGTGCGACGGCGCCGGGTAGACGTCGAGCGCGGTGAGCACGACGCCGAGCGGCAGGTCGCCGGGGACGCTCGCGCACGCCATGCGCCCGGTCACGACGGCGCGGCCGCGGACGGGCACCTGGGGGCTGGAGGGCGAGAGTGGGCCGACAGAGTCGAGCTCGAGCGGGATCGCGATCAGCGACGCGAGCGGCACCACGCGGTCGCCGGGGCGCAGGCCCGGATCCCAGTGGCGCTCGCCGACGGCGGTGACGCGACCCGCGAGGATGCCGCCGGAGCCGGTCCACGGGTTCTGGAGCTTGCCGCGCTCGCGCACGATCGCCGCGATGCAGTCGGCCATGCGCGCGGGGTCGCCGTCGCAGCGCTCGCGGATCGCCTTGTAGCTCGTGGCGTCCACGTTGAGCGCCTCGACCGCGAGCTCGGCCTCCTCGGGGACGATCGGAGCCGCGGCGTCGAGCACGCGGGCGATGTGCGGCAGCGCGCCCGGCGGCTCGAGCGCGCGCCCGACGCCGAGCACCGCCGCGCTCGCGTACCACGGCGCGGCGGCCGGGGCGCTCACGCGATCGCGCGGGCGGGCACGGCCGGGGCGCTCTTGCGGCCGGTCCGGGGGCGACCCTGGACGGAGGCCGGGACCGCCGCCGAGCTCACCGCTGCGGCCGCCTCGGCGAGGGCCGCCACGAGCGCGGCGGTGGCGGGCGGGTCGGGCGGCTCGCCGTAGGTCGCGACGTAGATGTGCCGCTCCGAGCGCGGGACCTCGGTCGCGACGACGCCCTCGATGTGGTGGGCGCGCAGGGCCAGGCCTGACTGGGTCGCGACGCCGAGCCCGGCGGCCACCAGCGCCTGCATCACGACCATGTCATCGGAGCTGTAGCCGATCCGCGGATCGAACCCGGCGTCGGCGCACATGGTCAGCAGGTGGCTCCGGCACCGGTCGCAGCCGGCGATCCACGTCGCGTCGCGCAGGGCGGCCAGCCCGCGCTCGCGGCGCTGCGACAGCACGTAGACCGGATCGTCGAGCAGGTGATGCAGGCGGACGCCGGCCGGCTCGGCCTCGGTCTCGTCGTAGCGGAAGATGACCGCGACCTCGACCTTGCCGGTGCGCAGGAGCTCGATCGCTTCGGGCGGGTGGGTGTCGGTCAGGCTGATCTCCAGGCTCGGGTGCCGGGCCGCCAGCGCCGCGACCGCCGCCGGCACGAGCGATCCGATCGCGGAGGCGAAGCCGGCCATGCGCACGCGGCCGGCCGTCAGCCCGACGTGGGCGGACAGCTCGGCGCCGGCGGCATCGATCCGCCCGATGATCTCGGCGGCGCGGTCGGCCAGCAGCCGGCCGGCCGGGGTCAGCCGGATCCCCCGCCCGACGCGCTGCAGCAGCTGCGCGCCGGTCTCGGCCTCGAGCCGGGCGAGGTGATGGGTGACCGACGGCTGCGAGTAGTGCAGCTCCCGCGCCGCGGCGGTGACCGATCCGTGGCGTGCGACGGCGTCGATGACCCGCAGCCGGTTGACGTCCAGCATGCATCAACCCTATCTATGAGTCAGCACGAAAATCGGCATTGGACGTATGACGTGGCCGAGCGCGAACCTGCGGGCATGACCGCGACCCAGATCCGCCCCGCCGACCGGCTGAGCCCACTCGTCGACGGCATCCGCGCCGCCGTCGGGAGCCATGCGGGCTGGGCCGAGACCGCGCAGCTCGTCGCCGGTGAGCTGCGCCGGCACCTGCCCACCCCGGAGGTGCTGAGCACCGCGCAGCGGCTCGGCTCGCCCGACGGCTACCGCGGCCACACGCTGCACGTCGAGCCCGACGGGTCGTTCTCGATCGTTGCGCTGGTCTGGCGCCCCGGCCAGCTCACGCGCATCCACGACCACGTCACGTGGTGCGTGTTCGGCGTCATCCAGGGCGTCGAGCACGAGGAACTGTTCGACGCCGACCTGAACCTGGTCGGCCGCAGCGACAACCACGTCGGCGACATCAGCGGATTCGCGCCGCCCGGCGACATCCACCGCGTGCACAACACCTCCGAGGAGACCGCGATCTCGGTCCACGTCTACGGCACGGACGTGACGCGCATCGGCTCGAGCGCCCGGCGCTACTACGACTGACCTCCGTCGAGACCGCACCAGGAACCCCCGACCACCGAAGGAGCAGCAGCAGATGTCACACGTCTACGTCCAGCAGTTCTCCATCTCCCTCGACGGCTTCGGCACCGGTGAGGGTCAGACCCGCGACGCCCATTTCGGTCACGCCGGGGAGCGGCTGCACACGTGGATGTTCGGCACCCGGTGGTGGAAGGCCGGCGGCAGCGGTGGCGTCGACGACGCCTTCCTGCAGCGCCACGACCAGGGGATCGGCGTCGAGATCATGGGGGCGGGGAAGTTCGGCCATCCCGGATGGCACGAGGACCCGGAGTGGAAGGGCGCGTGGGGTCCCAACCCGCCGTTCCACACGCCGGTCTTCGTCCTCACCCATCACGTGCGCCCGTCGATCGAGATGGAGGGCGGCACCACGTTCCACTTCCTCGATGCGTCGCCGGCCGAGGCGCTCGAGACGGCCCGCGAGGCCGCGGAGGGCAAGGACGTGCGCATCGGCGGGGGTGCGACCGTGATCCGCGAGTTCCTCGCGGCCGGGCTCGTCGACCACCTGCACGTCGTCGTGGTCCCGATCCTGCTCGGCCGCGGCGTCCGGCTGTGGGACGGGCTGGAGGGCCTCGAGAAGGACTACGAGGTCGAGGCCACCTCCTCGCCCAGCGGCGTCACGCACGTGACGTTCACGCGGGCGGGCGACTGACCCGCCTCGGCGGAGAACCCGGGACGCACCCCGGCCGGGCGCCGGCAGCTATCGCGGCGCCGGGAGCCGCTCGCGGATGCTGCGCCGGCCGTCGTAGCTGCCCCACCGGAACCCGGTCTGGTGGGGCTCGGGCAGGAGCGGCGAGCGCGGCAGGTCGCGCGCGTCGCCCTGCAGGTTGTAGTCCACGGGGGCGAGGTCGTTCGGGCCGTCGGGGTGGAACAGCGACGCCAGGTACTGGAGCTGTCCGCGTCCCGGACCCTGTTCGAACATCCCGCCGCCGTAGGCGCCGATGCCGTGCGCCGCGCAGTAGTCGTAGGTCTCGAACAGCCGGCGGACGCTGCCGAAGCGCGCGGGCTTGAGGTTGAGCAGGCGGGGCCGCCACGGCAGCGCCTCGATGTCGGCGACCGAGTGGATCGGCTCGTCCCACGTGATCCGGTCCCGGTTGCGGTCGACCAGCTCGACGGTGTGGTCGTCCACGGCCGGATCCTCGATCCACGCCCCCGGCAGCGCCTCGAACACGCGACGGTAGAGGGCCGGGTCCGGCTCCATCGCCACCGACGCGTTGCGGTAGAGACCCTTCATGTCCACCACGTCGACGCCCGCGAGCGAGCCCAGCTCCGCGAGCAGCTCGCGATCCCAGCCGGGGGTGGGATCGAGCTTGAACCGCAGACCCGGATCCTGGTGGCGCAGCGCCCGGAGCGGGGCGAGGCCGGCGCGGTCGGCGATCCGCATCGACACGACGAACGTGACGGGCTGCGCGGCCCGGCCGACGGCGTCGTGCAGCGAGAGGCCGTTCTGGCGCAGGGCGAGGTCGAGCGCCGCGCTCTCGAACGCCCAACGGCGGTAGTCGCGGGCGCTGTCGCGGATCGGCTCGACGGGGAAGAGATCGGCCAGGCCCAGCAGCGTGGAGAACTCGTCCAGGGTGCGGCGGCCGCGCAGCCAGGAGAGCTCGCCCGCACGGCGGAGCTGCTCGATCTGGTCGATCTGATCCCAGGTGATGTCCTCGCCCTGGCCCTCGTGGCCGTCACCGGTCAGCCGGACGACGGTCGAGACCTTCGTGAAGCCGCTCGAGGTGTCGCGCGCCAGCGGCACCAGCTCGCACCGCTCGATCCGCAGGCGCAGCTCGGCGACGCGCGCATACGTCGCATCGGAAGCCTTTTCAGCGGGCCGGTCGCCCTCGCCCGGCGGGACAGCCATCTCGGACTCGCGAAGGGACACGGAGCGCGGCGTCAGGTCGGCCGGCGCGTCGCGGGTCCACGACGCACAGCATCACCGGCCGGCGCGAGGCCTGAGCCGGAGTTGTCGAGCCGCGCCTCGAGCACCGGCCCGAGCCTACCGGCTTTCGCGCCGGCCGCCGCCACTCCGGCGCGGCTCGCCCCGGCCGGGGCCGACCGGCGTCTCGCCGGGTGCTTCCGGGCCGACCATCCCGCCCTGTTAGCGTCCGCCCATGGCGACCCGGCGTGCCCTGCTCTTGATCGCCGACATCGGCGGCTACACGGAGTACATGCAGGCCCACCGCAGCATCCTCGGGCACGCGGAGGCCGTGACGACCCGCATGCTCGGGAAGGTGGTCGATGCGGCCCGCGACTTCGACCTGATCGAGATCGAGGGCGACGCGGCGTTCCTCTCGCGCGAGGCCGACGGGCTGGATGGCCCCGCGACGCTCGCCGCGATCACCGATGCCGCCGTCGCGATGCACCGCGCCTTCCACGCGCAGCGCCGGCTCGTCGAGCTCAACATGTGCCCCTGCGTGAGCTGCACGCAGACGAGCGACCTGAAGCTGAAGTTCGTCGCGCACGTCGGCGAGGTCGCGACCCAGACGATCAGGCGCCGCCGGAAGCTCGTCGGCCTCGACGTGATCTTCGTCCATCGGTTGCTCAAGAACCCGGTGCCGGTACCCGAGTACGTCCTCGTCTCCGAGGACCTCTACCGCAGCGACGGCACGTTCACGCTCGAGCACGCGATGCAGGAGATCTCGCAGGAGCTCGAGGGAATCGGGCCCGTGCGCACCTACTTCGTGGATGTCGACGACATCGCCGGGTCGCTCGCTCCACCACCGGATCCCTCGTGGCCACGGCGCATCGGCGGCACTGTCGGCATGGTCGGCCGGGGCCTGCCGTACATCCTCCGCCGGCGGCATCCGCGGGACTCCGCGTCCGCGGACTGATCCACGGCTGCGGCTCGCCGCGGCGGCCCGCCTCATCCGGCCGGGAGCCGCCCCGCGTCACGCGCCGTGATCCGGGCGACGACCTCGTGGCCGACGGTCGCGCTGACCGGGTATCCGGTCACGGCGGTCAGGAAGGCCGGGCGGGGCAGGACGCTCACGCACAGGCCCGCGTCCGCCGACGCGCGGATGGTGGCCGTGCGCGGCCGATCGCTCAGGAGGGCGATCTCGCCGAAGCCGTCGCCGGGCCCCAGCGCGTTGACGACGCGTCCGTCACGGACCACGTCGGCGCGACCGGACTCGACGACGTAGAACCGGTCGCCGTTCTCGCCCTGCTCGAACACCGTCTGCCGCGGCGCGAACTCGGCATGCTCGAGTGCGGCGCCGAGCTGTTCGATCGTCGCCGCCGGGAGCACGCCGAGCATGGGGACCGCGCGCAGGATGTCGATGTCCGCATCGCGGACGCGCATCCGCGCGTCGAGCCGGCGCAGCGCCGGCCAGCTCGCGGCGACGGCCAGCGGCGCCAGGAGCCCGATCGCGACGAGGCCGAGGCGAACGCCGAGCGCCTCGATGACCAGCGGCGCGAGCAGACCGCCGGCCGCGACCCCGAGCGTCAGGACGGCCTCGAAGCCCGCGAACATGCGCGCCAGGACGGTCTCGTCGGTCAGGCGGGCCAGCATCGTGAAGGCGCCGACGTCGATCAGCGCGTTGCCGACGCCGACCAGGCCGAGCAGGACGATCGCCGCCGCCTGCTCGGGAAGAACGCCGATCAGGGCCAGTGGCGCGCCGAACAGCGCGATCCCGATGCCGAACCAGCCGGCCAGCCCGCCGCGCCGGACCAGGCCGAACGCGAAGACCGAGCCGAGCACGCCGCCGGCGCCGACGGCGGCGTTCAGGACACCGACGCCCGCATCGCCGGTGTCCAGCAGGTCGATCGCGACGACGACGGCGAACACGGTCAGGCACCCGCGCGTGAACGTCTGCACGACGCCCAGGCCCGTGATGAGGGACAGCGTGCGGTCGCGGGCGATCGTGGTGAAGCCCTGGAGCATGTCGCGGCCGGGCGCTCGGGCGACATCCGCGCGCGGCGGCGCGTCGTACGGCAGCGCGACGACCGCGAGACCGGCGAACAGCGACGCCGCGGCGCACGCCGCGAAGACCGCCGCCGGCCCGCTCGCCGCGAGCAGCACGGCTGCGACCACCGGGCCGCCGAGCGTGGCGAGCGAGTCCAGCATGCCGCGGACCGCGTTCGCGCTCGTCAGGTCCTTCGGAGACTTGGCCAACGCGGGCAGCAGGGCCGAGTGCGCCGGCCGGTACAGCGCCACGGCGACCGTGGCCACGACGGCGAATCCATACGTCGCCGCCGGCGGCCCGCCGGTGGCCGTCACGACCGCGGCGGATCCCAGCATCGCGGCGCGGACCGCGCCGACGCAGGTCAGGACCCGCTCACGGCGAACCCGGTCGGCCATCGTTGCGAGGAACGGAGCGACGAGCGCGGCGGTGGCCATGCGGGCCGCCGTCACGGCGCCGACCGCGGCGATGCCGCCGTCGCGGAACGCCACGACGGCGAGCGACACCATGAACGCGCTCTCGCCCGCCCACATCGCGGCGAACGAGATCTGGGCGCGGCGGAGCGGCCCGCGGTACACCGCCTGAAGCGCGTCCGGCCAACCGCGGAGTCTCCACGAGGAGCGAGCGTGCACCGACCGACTATCGCAGGGCGCCCCGCGGCCCCCGAGCGCAGCGGCGCCGAGTCTGCCTCCACGAGCGGGAAGTGGCCTGAGGTCGTCCGGTGGCGCGAGGCCGCTGAAGCGCGGCACGCGCCCGTCGCGCGGGCCAGGGGGTTCTGACGGTGGTCATCACTCGAACCGGGTGACGACGCGTCACCCGGCCGCCCAGGATGCTGACCGGACAGCGATACGCGGCACCAAGCGAGGTGTGGACATGGCACGAGTGAGGTTCGTCGACGTCACCAAGCGCTACGGCGACGGTGGCCCGGAGGCGATCTCGGGGCTGACGCTCGACATCGCCGACGGCGAGTTCGTCGTCCTTGTGGGCCCGTCGGGCAGCGGCAAGAGCACGGCGCTGCGCATGCTCGCCGGCCTGGAGGACATCAGCTCAGGTGAGATCTGGATCGGCGACCGCGTCGTCAACGACCTGGATCCGCGCGACCGCGACATCGCGATGGTGTTCCAGAACTACGCGCTGTATCCGCACATGAGCGTGCGCGAGAACATGGGATTCGCCCTTCGCCTCGAGCACAAGGGCAAGGCCGAGATCGACGAGAAGGTCCACGAGGCGGCCATCGCGCTCGAGCTCGACGAGTTCCTCGACCGCAAGCCGGCGCAGCTCTCCGGCGGCCAGCGCCAGCGGGCCGCGATGGGCCGGGCGATCGTGCGCGAGCGCGGACCTGTACGCCCACGCGCGGATCGAGGGCGGCTCGGTCGAGGACGAGCGCATCGAGGCGCTCGTGGGAGATGCGGAGGGCGCCGCGCCGTCCCGTGCTCGCGACGGTGCGCCGCGCCTGGTCGCGCGGCTGGACCCGGTGACCCGCACGCGCGCCGGCGCGCGGCTGACGCTCGGCGTGGACCCCGACCGCGTCTATCTCTTCGACGCCGCG
>Ga0105245_10006705_pt1 | contig 10099 bp, 7 predicted proteins | sample KBSM54metaG_FD_81523 | JGI IMG/M metagenome (GOLD analysis project Ga0105245, IMG submission 81523) | Miscanthus rhizosphere microbial communities from Kellogg Biological Station, Michigan, USA - KBS M5-4 metaG | ecosystem: Host-associated > Plants > Roots > Rhizosphere > Soil | place: Michigan... | reverse complement strand
CGAGCGGATCATCATCGACCAGGCGCTGGTCGCGGCTTATCAGGCTGCGTCGTCTCCGCACAGCATCCGCGCGCTCAAAACCGATATCGAGGCGTTCGATGCCTGGTGCCGGCGCGCGCAGCGGATCGCGCTGCCGGCGACGCCTGAGGTGGTGGCCGATTATCTCGATGCCCGGGCGGGCAAGGGAAGCAAGCCAGCCTCGCTCGCCCGCTACAAGGCCTCGATCGCGAAGATCCACCAGCTGCTCGATCTGAAGGATCCGACGGTGGCGCCGCTGGTGAAGCTGAGGTTGGCAGCCGTGCGGCGCGAAAAAGGGACGGCGCAAAAGCAAGCGCGGCCACTGCGCTTCAAAGGACCGGTCCGCGATGTCGAGCGCGACTTGGCGCGCGGACTGAACATCCGCGCGCTGCTGGACGCTTGTCCGGACGATCTGCCGGGCCTGCGCGACCGAGCGTTGCTGTCGACCGCTTACGACACCGGGTTGCGCGCGTCCGAGCTGGTGGCGGTCGCGATCGAGCAGATCGAGGAAGCGATCGATCCCGAAGCCCGGCTTCTACAGATCCTGCGCAGCAAGGGCGACCAGGACGGGCAGGGGGCGACTGCCTTCCTGAGCCCGCGCACCGTCTCGGCAATTGTGGCATGGACGCGGGCGGCGGACATTTCAGCGGGTCCGCTGTTCAGGCGGGTGCAGGTCCGGCGCTACAAAGCACGTGCGGCGGTGAAGGGCCGGCGGATCGACAGCATTTCCAGCCGCGAGGCGTGGGACCTGCGCAAGACATTGTCCAAACCCGCGGTGCCGGCTCGCATCGAGTATGACGTTGGTTCGGCGCCCTTGCATGCTGGGTCGATCGGACCGATCTTTCGGACGATCATTCAACGCGCGTTTGATCATGGATCGCTCCCCGATCTCACCGCCGAGGATCTAGCGCGACTGCTTAAGGGGATCAGCGCTCACTCGACGCGGATAGGTCTCAATCAGGATCTCTTCGCAGCGGGGGAGGATCTTGCTGGCATCATGGACGCGTTGCGCTGGAAAAGCCCACGTATGCCGTTGGCCTATAATCGAAACCTGGCCGCCGAGGCCGGCGCTGTCGGCCGCTTGATGAGGAGACTTGGATGACAGCCCCAGGTATTGATGCCTGCTCCTCGGTGCCCCTGTTCGTAGAGGCCTATTTCGGCGACCAGCTTCTGGGTGGAGCAACCGCCTTTCTCTGGTTCCGCACCGACCTGAAATTGTCGCTGTTGACCAACTGGCACGTGGCTTCCGGCCGCAACAATGAGACTGGGCAACCGACCCATAGGCTCGGGGGGATCCCGGACCATCTGCGCGTCCATGTTCCTCTAACGGACCGAGCAAAGCCACCGCTCGTGGTGCGCGTGCCGACAGTTGACGCGGATGGAGAACCGCTATGGATCGAGCATCCGCTTCACCGCTCCCAGGTCGATGTCGTATCGTTTGAGATCGATCTTCCGCCGCATCGCGAGGCGGACATTATGCCTATGAACGCGATCAAAACCCTGCCGATCAAACAGAGGATCGGCATGCCGGTTTTCATTCTGGGGTATCCGTTTGGACGGCTGGGGATCGGAATGCCTGTGTGGAAGCAGGGATCGTTTGCCAGCGAGCCGTTCCTGAGCAACGGAATGGACCACCTTTTCATGATCGTGGACACAGCCTCTCGGCCTGGCATGTCGGGCTCGCCGGTCATTCAGCGCGTTCATGGACAGGTCGAGTTGGAGGATGGCCACGGACGGATCAGCAGCGGCGATGGGGCATGCAATTTTATCGGGATCTACTCCGGCCGTTTTCACACCAACGATGCGACGGACGCGCAGCTTGGGCGCGTGTGGCCGGCGATCCTCGTCGAAGAGGTCGTCGCCGCTGCGATGAAGGCGCGGGCCGAGCGCCGGCAATGACCCACTATCTCCTCTATCGCGTTGCGAGGCCTTCGGTTACCGTCGTCTCTAGGGACCCGTCTGTTAGCGATCGCGCGCGCTGCCGGAGATCTGGCGGGGGGACGGTCCGGTAGTATGTCGATGCAGCCTATTCAGCGATGGCAATACAGGCTCGCCTTCGATCTCAAGGTTCGAAGTGCGTACGGCGTTGCGTTTCAGGACTTCTTCTCGACCGTGATGGAGTTGCGGCACGGCACCGATTTCATCCGCGTGAGGCCGTTCGGCTCGTTGGGTGACAAGGGTTGCGACGGCTATCGCAGCACGGGAGGGCAAGTCTTTCAGTGCTATGGGAAACTCGAGGACGCCGCCCCGAGTGCGGCCGGTATCGTGAAAAAGATTGCTGACGATTACGTTCTGGCGGGCGGGCATCTCGCATCCGTCATGAAGGAATGGCACTTCGCGCATAATCTGGTGAGCGGTCTGCCCGTCGAAGCCGTACTCAAGATTGAAGAGCTCAAGGTCGCCGGTGCGCACGTCATCGGAACAGTCGGGCCCACCAGCCTTGCTGCGATTGTGATGGAACTCCCCGATGTCGAGCTGTTTAACCTACTAGGTCCGGCCGCCACCGCCGAAGACAGCCGTGATCTGAAGCTGGAGGAGGTGCGCGCCCTTACAGACAGTCTGATGGCATCGATCGCGTCTGCCGAACCGGCCAGCGGCGAAGTAAAACCTGTGCCCGCCGACAAGTTGAGCTTCAACAAGCTTCCGGGTCATTGGGTGCAGTTGCTGTCAGCCGCATCGAGCAATGGTCCGCATGTGCGGCAATATTTTGAGCAGCACCCAAACGTCGAAATGGGCATGCTCGTCGCGCGGGAGTTCGCGGAGCGGTATAAAGCCCTCAAACAAGAAACGCTCACGCCGGGCGAAATTCTCGATGCTTTATATGAGCAGGTTACCGGGATGGGCGCAGTGACCGCAGTTCGCCAGGTCGCCGCCCAGGCGATCCTCGCCTATCTGTTCGATGCCTGTGAGATTTTCGAGGATCATCCCGACAAGGTGGGCATATGATCCTGCCTTCGAAACATATCCCTGAGAGCCGTTCGCTGGCCGCAATTGGCGGCGAAATTCTCGCGCAGCTGGAGGAGCCGCGCGCTGTCTCTGAGATATGGGAGAGGGTATTGGCGGCACGCCGAGCCGTGGGTGCAAATGCGCCGCTGCCCTATGATTGGTTCATCCTCGCGCTGACGTTCCTCCACGCGATCCTTGCCATCGAGCTGTCGCAAGGCCTCGTGCAGCGGATCGGAAGATCAGCATGATCGTCGCAATCGAGAGCGATCTGCCCGGTTTTAAGACCGTCAGGTTCGGCCCCGGGCTTAACGTGCTCCTGGCAGACAAATCGCCGCTTTCTGGTGAAAAGCAGACACGTAATAGTGCCGGTAAATCCAGTCTGGTGGAGCTGATCCACTTCATGCTCGGGGGGAAAGCCGCCGGGGCGCTCCCCTGTAACGAAGCGCTCAAATCTTACACCTTCTTTGGAACCTTTGATTTCGATGGGCAGCAACTTCGCGTTGGTCGATCAGGCAACGATCCTTCGAAGATATTAGTCGAGGAGGCTGATTCTCTGGCGGTCGGTTTGGTGCCGCGATTTGACAAGAAGTCGGGCGTCCATTGCGTCTCCAATGAGGTCTGGAAGGAGTATCTGGGCAACCGGTTCTTCCGGCTGCCCTTTCCGCTGAAGGGCACGGCATTCGAGCAATCCTACACGCCGAGCTTTCGCTCAATGATCGCGTACTTCGTTCGACGGCGGGGCGGGTTCAACCGGCCTGAGAAGCATGCCGAAAAGCAGGCCGGGTGGGATAGCCAGGTCAACCTGTCCTACTTGCTAGGTCTCGATTGGACGATCCCGTTTGAGCTCGAAAAGGTGCGACAGCGAGAGCGCCAGCTTGAGGAGCTGAAGAAGGCTGCGAAGGGTGGGGCTGTTGGCGACATCATAGGCACGGTCGCCGAGCTTCGGCCTCGGATGGTGATCGCGGAGGCGAACGTCGAGAAACTCCGCGGTGATCTCGCGGACTTCCGGGTCGTCGAGAGCTACCGTGAAAAGTCCGATCGCGCCTCGGCCGCCCGGAGCGAGATGCTGGCGATCGAACGACGGTCAGTGATCCTCAAACAGACCCTCGACCACCTCCAGGCGACCTTCAAGGACGAGCAGCCACCGGCGTCGACGGACGTCGATCGCCTTTACCGATCAGTCGGGATCGAGTTGCCATCGGTCGCCGTCCGGCGCTTCGAAGAGGTTAAGGCCTTCCATGAATCAGTGGTGGCCAACCGCCGGGCGCGGCTCGAGGAACAGATTGTCGAGGTCCGACGGGAACTGACCGAAGCTGAAGCCCGGTCCGAGGCACTCGACGCCGAGCGTAGCGAGATCCTACGATTTCTGGAAGGCAGCGGCGCGCTGGAGGATTTCACCTCGCTGCAACTGCGTCTGGCAACTCTCGCTGTCGAGGCTGCGGCACTTCGGGAGCGGTTCAAAGCTGCGGAAATCCTCGAGGGGTCCAAGACAGAGCTCGAAGGCGATCGCATCAGCCTCAAGCGGCGACTGCAGGGAGATCATCGGGCTCGGCAGGGCCAGCTGGACAAGGCGATCCTGTTCATCGGTGCTGCGATCTCGGACCTTTATGGAGATCGGACGGGGGAATTCGTTGTCGCTGCGAAGGACGGTGGACCTGTCTTTGAGATCACGATCCAGGGGGACCGGGGAGGTGGTATCTCCCAAATAGAAATCTTCTGCCTCGACCTGGCTCTGATGTCGTTGACCGCTGAGGCGAAACGTGGACCGCGGTTCTTGATCCATGACAGCCATCTGTTCGATGGCGTGGACGAGCGTCAGGTTTCGAAGGCGCTGCAGCTCGGTAAAGCGACGGCGGATCGTATCGGCGGCCAATATCTGGTTACGATGAATTCAGATATTTTCGATCGTCTTCCGCTTCCCCCCACATTCGATCGGACTGCGTTCGTTCTGTCCACGCGTCTTTCAGACGATGGAGAGACTGGCGGATTGTTTGGCTTCAGATTCGACTGACCTAAATTTGATCGGGCACCGGGGAGCCTGCCAATTGCCCCAATTAGCTGTCCCCTAAGATATGGGTCGCTCAACGCATTCTCGTGGCTTACCACGCGCGTCTGCCGCGACCGACATATAGGAAGCTTATATGGTTCTATGCGGATGGGGTAGAACTGTATAAACAGCCTAGAATGGATCCGCGCCGCAACCCCTTCGCGCCTGGTGCAGGCAGCCGACCACCCGAGCTTGCCGGCCGGGAAGACGTCCTCGAGACGGTTGCCATCGCGCTCGATCGGATACGAAACGGCCGTCATGCGCAAAGTATGATTCTGCTGGGCCTGCGGGGGGTGGGCAAAACCGTTCTGCTCAACGCGATGCGCAGGGCAGCAGAAGGCGAGGGTATCTTGTGTGTGCCGATCGAGGCGCCCGAGGGCCAGTCATTGCCCGCCATGCTGGTCCCGGCGCTTCGGACTGCCATGCTGAAGCTCGATCGCGGCCAGGCGGCGATGACGCTGGCGAAGCGGGGCCTGGGCGCGCTTGCGCGGTTCGTGAAAGCGTTCAAGTTGAGCTATGGCGAGCTTGAGGCTTCGCTCGATCTTGGAGAAATAGGGGTGGCCGATAATGGCGACCTCGAAGCCGACCTGATCGATCTCATTGACCTGGCCGGAGCCGCAGCGGCCGAGCGTGGGACAGCGCTGGTGCTGTTCATCGACGAGTTGCAATATGTGCAAGAACGCGAGCTGGCGGCCCTGATCACCGCGCTCCACCGCGCTCGGCAAAACGATCGTCCGATCACGCTGGTGGCCGCCGGGCTCCCGCAGCTGGCCGGGCAGATGGGCAAGGCCAAATCCTATGCCGAACGGCTGTTTCTGTTCACCACCATCGGCCCGCTCGGCGCCGACGCGGCGAGTGCAGCCATCGTCCATCCGATCGAGGCCGAGGAATGCGCGATCGAGGCTGATGCTGTCGCACAGATTATCGCGGTCACCGAGGGCTATCCCTATTTCCTGCAGGAATGGGGCAAGCAATGCTGGGATGCGGCCGACGCCTGTCCGATTACGGCGGCCGACGTCGAACTCGCGCATCCGACAGCGATCGCCGCGCTCGACGACAGTTTCTTCCGCGTCCGCTTCGATCGGCTGACGCCGTCGGAAAAGCGTTATCTGCGTGGCATGGCGGACCTTGGGGAAGGCCCCTTCGCGTCTACCGCCATTGCCGATCATATCGGCCGCAAGCCGTCGAGCTTCGGCCCCGTCCGTGCCTCCCTGATCGCCAAGGGCATGATCTACACGCCGGGCTATGGCGAGACAGCATTCACCGTCCCGATGTTCGGCGCTTTCATGCGCAGGGCGATGCCGGTCGGTGATGCCGGGGCGGATCAGGGGGAATAGATGCAGGAAGCGGAATTCAGAACTTGGTTGGGAAAACGCCTCTGGAAGGGAGAGCCTCTCTCTAAAAAGGCCACACAAAATCGCGTCCGGCGAAGCCTTCGGACCGAACGGGGGCTGCAAGGGTTGGGCTTTGCACAGGAGACCCTCGATCAGCTGTTCGACGACGGGCAATGGGAGGAATTGCTCGCTCGCCTGTCGACGCTGATGAACGCGCCAGACCAGGATCTCGCCGCTGTGCGCGCCGTCGTCCCGCAAGCGGAAGAGCCGCAAGGCCAGCTGAGGAACATGATCGCTGGCCTGCGGCAATATGGCTATTTCCGCGAAGGGCGCGACCCAAATTACGCGGCGGCTGGAGCAGAAGACGAGGACGAAGACGACGAGAGTCAGGCCGACCGGATACGACGCTATGTCCTGGACCATTACATCACGCCGGCGCGCGCCAGCGGGCAGGCGACGGTTTCCATCACGGTCGGGCCGCTGAACAACGAAATGGGCCTTCACATGGCTTGGCCGAACATCTGTCAGGCTCTTGAGGGACGGCTCTTTCTGGAACTTGCCAACGTGCCGCCTCCTACAGCGGAGGGTCCGCGACAAAGCACCACGCGCAAACTGACCTTTTCACTGAAAATGGAGGCTGGCAACGTGACCGGGCCGAAGCAACTGCCGACCAATCTCATCCTCTTTGGACCACCTGGCACCGGCAAGACCTATCAGACGGCCCGTGAGGCCGTGGCGCTCTGCGATGGCAGTGCAGACTATTCCGACACCAGGGAAGGAAGGGCGGCCCTGATGAGCCGGTATCGCGACCTGGAGGCGGAGAAGCGGATTGCCTTCGTCACGTTCCACCAGAATTACGATTATGAGAGCTTCGTGGAGGGGTTGCGTCCTGAGACCGGCGACGGTGAGGGGGCTACGGTGGGATTCCGACTTGAGGCCCGCCCTGGCATTTTCCGCGAGATTTGCGCGCTTGCCGATCAGGCGCGCACGCGCACCGTTCCATCGGCCAGCGCAACTGGCTTCGACTTCACCGATCGCCGGTTCTGGAAAATGGGGCAGGGCGCTATCGGCAGTGAGGACGATGTCTACGATGCCGCCATTGCCAACAACTACATCACGCTTGGTTGGGGAGGCTCGATAGACTGGAGTGCCGAGCGGTTCTCCACTTTCGAGGCAATCAAGGCCGAGTGGCTCGAAAAGAACCCCGAGGATCCTACGCCCAGCAACTGGACCCAGATGTGGCCGTTTCGCTGCGAGATGAAGGTGGGAGACATCGTCATCGTCCCATACGGGAATACGGCATTTCGAGCCATCGCAGAGGTGACAGGCGACTATCGTTACGAGCCTTCTGCGGAGGGCCATTACGCGCATCGGCGGGACGTGCGCTGGCTGCTCACGCTAGATGAACCGCTGGCGCTCGACACAATCGTCGATGGCAACTTCACGATGCGCACGCTTTATCCGATAGCCACGAAGCGGGTGAACCTGCCGGCTCTAGGACGCCTGATAGGCGGCGAAAGCGCGGAAGCGGATGGTGTTGGCGAAGTCGATCCTGACCAGTTCGTGCTCATCATCGATGAGATCAACAGAGCCAATATTTCCAAGGTTTTTGGCGAACTGATCACCTTGATCGAGCCGGACAAGCGGCTTGGTATGGACAACGCCCTGACCCTGACCCTGCCTTACTCGAAGAAGCGGGACTTCGGCGTGCCCGCGAACCTTCACATCATCGGAACGATGAACACGGCAGATCGCTCGATCGCGCTACTCGATACGGCGTTACGCCGACGCTTCGTCTTCCAAGAGATCACGCCAAAGCCGGAATTGCTTGGGACCGTTGATGGAATCGATCTGAAGACTGTGCTTGTGACGATCAACGACCGGATCGAATATCTGATCGATCGAGAGCACCGGATCGGCCACGCGTTTTTCATGGGCTGCGAGAGCCGAGCTGCCGTCAACAATGTCATGCGGGACAAGGTGATTCCGCTTCTTCAGGAGTATTTTTTCGAGGACTGGAGCCGGATCCAGGGCGTGCTTGGCGATGGCTTCATCGGCGCGCGGAAGATCGCACCTCCGCCGGGGATCGACGGCGAGGAACGCGATAGCTGGTTCGTGCGCGACAGGTTTGCGGATGGCGCCTTTGCAAGCCTCACCGGCGGGGCGCTTGCAGGGTCCGGGGCAGAATGAGCCATTTGTCGGTCAACGAATGGGGCCGCGTTCCGGTAATCGATCGACCAGGCGACGCCGGATTTACGCGGGCTCAAGCCAATGCGTTGATCGCCGCTGCTCGCGCTCACCCGCTCGGTGGTGATGAGGGCACGGGGATCCTCAGTGATCACTACCGTCACCTGACAGCGCGACAGATGGTCGGGGTGATCGCGGCACCGGGATGTAGCCTCGAAATTCTTCCGAAGATCGACCCCGCAGAGGGGGACGATATCGAGACCCGAAGCTCGGTGCGCCAACGCCTGGTGCGGATGCTCGATGTGGCTTTGGGACTGAACATCGGCGATGGCGCTGCAGCGAGCATGGCAAGGCAGCGAGAAAGCCTGCTCGATATCCTGATCCGGCTGTTTGCCGACAAGCTGCTGACCGAGGCGCGGCGCGGATTGCCGCGGATGTATCTGGCACAGGAGCAGGACCTGCCGGCTTTGCGTGGCCGGTTGAACGTCGTGAGACAATTCACCGCGCATGCGGTGCGGCCCGATAGGCTCGCCTGCCGCTACGATGCGCTCTCCAACGATATTCCGCTTTTGCAGATAATGAAGGCATGTGTGATCGCGGTCCGTCGCCATGCCAGGGCGGGGGCGACAATCCGGAAACTCGACGAGTTGCGCTTCGTGTTGGCGGATATCAGCGATGTCGGCGTTTCTGCCCTTCCTTGGGGATCGGTTCGCATCGACCGTACCAATCGTCGCTGGGAAACGCTCTTCGGACTCGCGCGGTTGTTTCTAAAGCGCGACTGGCAGGCGACGCATCGCGCCTCCGACGCGGGGCAGGGGATTACCCTCCTCTTCCCGATGAATGATCTGTTCGAAGCTTATCTCGCCGCTTTGATGAGAAAGGCGGTACGCCCCCTTGATCTGAACGTGGAGTCGCAAGGCGGGCGGTTGTTCTGTTTGATCGAAGAGGGCGGTCGCCAGCGCTTCCAGACCAAACCCGACTTGATCATTCGTCGTCGTCCCGAAGATGGCGGCAGGGCGATCGCGATCATCGACACGAAGTGGAAACGGCTGTCACCCGTGGTCGAGGACCACAAACACGGTGTCAGCCAGTCCGATGTCTACCAGATGATGGCTTACGGACAATTGTACGGCGGCGGAGAGCTGGTGCTGCTTTACCCGCACCATGCCGGGTTGGGCGAGGTGGGACTGGCATTGCCTTATCGCATTTCCAAAAGCGCGGGCCGGCTTCATCTGCGAAGCGTCGACGTGAGATTGCCCGAGCCGCTCATCCTTGACCAGCTCTCCAGCATGTCGACGCTCTGGGGGACCTCGAACCGGGCTCCCGAAGCCTCTTCAGCGTGACGGCCGGCTCGGCCCGGCGCGTCGTTTGCAATGAGGGTTGCGGGCTCAACGCGAAGGTGAGGTTGGCGACTCAAATCTGGGCCTTTGTGAGTGTGAGGACGGGCACCGACACCCGCAGCAAATCGCCTGTAGTCACGAACACGATTAAACCCTCCGGAATACCGGTGACCTCAAGATAGCGTCTGACCTGCGCTCGGTAGTGATCCGACGCTGCGGCGCTTGGG